>Ga0105155_1000637_pt1 | contig 12150 bp, 12 predicted proteins | sample SSWtaG_2_FD_89589 | JGI IMG/M metagenome (GOLD analysis project Ga0105155, IMG submission 89589) | Hot spring microbial communities from Sandy's Spring West, USA to study Microbial Dark Matter (Phase II) - SSWsed_130316 | ecosystem: Environmental > Aquatic > Thermal springs > Hot (42-90C) >...
CGAACCTGATGTGATGTTGGATTTGCAGGCAGTTTTCACGACGGTTTACGACAGGGCTGGATATGATTACCGATTGCCTTATGAGCGAGAACCTGAAGTTCCTTTGAAGCCTGAAGATGCCGAATGGGCTAAGCAAGTTATCGCTAAGTGGAGAGAAAAAGCGAGGTGATTAAGGATGGCGGGTAAGACGGTGACGATAGTTTTGGACGAAGATTTAGACGCTGCGCTTGAAGAAATTTGTCTGGAACAAGGTTGTGCTAAGGGTGACCTTATTGTTGAATTGCTGCGCAAGTTCGTAGAAGACGCGCGTCTCCGCCTTGACCTTAACAGCAGAGAACTTGCTGAGTTGTATCAGGCGCTCGCCAATGAGGATGTCGCTTTAGCAGAAGAAGGCATATCAGATTATCACCAAATGTTGAAGGAGACCGATGAAACATGAAGCGTGGCGAAGTATGGTTAGCAAACCTTGATCCTGCGAAAGGCTCTGAACAAGCAGGGCTCAGACCAGTGCTTATCATCCAAGTTGACCCACTGAACGCTTTTCTTCGCACAGTCATTGTCGTCCCGTTTACAACAAACTTGCGATGGGAACGGTTTCCCTTTTGCATCCGAGTAGACGCTGGAGATGGTGGGTTGCATAGCGATTCTGTTGCTTTGTGTCACCAAATTCGCGTTTGCGATAAATCCCGCCTGTTGCAGCGTTTAGGTCAAATTTCGGCTAATGCGATGCGACAAGTAGAAAGGGCACTGCGCATCACTTTGGGAGTTTAAACTTACTTTCAGCCCAAACATTCTCAAACTCTGGAAGAGGTGATGCCGATGAAGTTGCGTGGTGCTGCTCTTTGGGCGATTGCTTTCGCAGCGCTGCTCGCTTATGTCTTGCTCCGTGAACGAGGTGAAGTTGTGCAAGGGACAGTGGTGCTCAATTTGAACCCTGATGACATCGTGAAAGTTGAGGTGCAGCGTCAGCAAGAGCCCAAGGGGATCATGCTTGAACGCAAAGACAAAAGTTGGTGGCTGAGCAAACCCGTTCAAGCACCTGCCGACAAAACTGCCGTTGAGACTTTGCTGAACCGCTTCAAAAACTTGAAAGCCGAGGTGGAACTGGATGAGAAAAAGCCTGAATATGGACTCACCAATCCGACAGCGACGCTTGTCGTCCACGACAAACGAGGTCGCACCTACCGAATTCAGTTCGGTCACAAAACTCCTGACAATTTCGGCGTTTACGCTGTTGTTGAAGGTTGGAGAAAACCGGTCGTGCTGACCAGTTGGATTTTTGATGACGCCAATAAAACGCCAGACGATTTCAGGGACAAGAGGATGCTGGTTTTCAACAAGGACAATGTGACGAAATTGGCGCTTGTCTATCTGGACAAGCAGATCGTTTGCGAGCGGAAGGGCAAGGACGAATGGCGGATGGTTGAACCGATAAAGACTGAAGCCGATAACTCAGCCATCAGCACCTTGCTTGACAACCTTTCAACCTTGCAAGCCCGCCAGTTCGTTGTTGAGCGACCTAAAAAGACTCAACTTGCCAGTTACCAATTAGACAAGCCATCGTTGCAGGTTCAAATTTGGCTGAAAAGGCGAGAAAGACCTTTGACGGTGAGCATTGGGAAGCAACACGAAACTGACAAAACTCGCTACTACGCACGAACGAGCCGATTCCCTGCCGTCGTCTTAGTTGACGACTTTGACTTGAAGAACATCCGAAAGACCGATGCTGATTTGAGGTCAAAGCGGGTTTTGGTTTTCAAGAAGGACGATGTGGAGCGGTTGGTCATGCGATATGAAGAGACGGAGATTGAGTTGCGAAAGCGAAAAGAAGGTGAAGAAACTCGTTGGCAAATGTTGAAGCCTATCAAAGTCCCTGCCGACACTTGGCGGGTAGACGACATCCTTTGGGCATTAGACGGAGCACAAGCAGAGGGCTTCATTGACAAGCCACAAAACCTTGCTGACTACGGATTGGACAAGGTGCAACTTGAATTGCAACTTTGGGAGAAGGGTCGGAAGCAACCGAAAACAGTCTGGATGAGCGTCAAGGATAATGTGGGTTACCTGCGAACGAGCGAGGGCGAGACAGTTTACAAAGTTCGGGCAGGTTTGCTCAACGACTTGAAGAAGTCACCCAACGATTTGAGGGATTTGCAAGTGGTCAAGTTCAAGCGCGACGATGCCGAGGAAATTGTTTTGAAGTGGGACAAAAAGCGAGTGCGGTTGGTCAAGAGGGCTGAGCGAAATTGGGAGATAACTGAGCCGAAACGAAAAAGCGCCAAATGGGAGTCAGTAGATGGCATCATATTTGAGTTGGAAAGCCTTAGGGCTGAAAAGTGGGTATCTGAAAAGCCATTGCCTGAACACGGCTTTGATAAGCCGCAACTTGAGGCTGAAATCAAACTCAAAGGCGGACGAACCATCACCGTCAAGTTCGGGAAGTTGACCGAGCAAGATAGCGTCTTCGTCAGTTCCAATTACAGCGACAACCAAGTCTACCGAAAAGCCAAGTTCGTCTTGGACAACCTGAAACGCTACGGCGATGAGTTGTTGAGATGAAGCAACAGGTTTAAAGTCAATTCAGCGCTTTCGCATTGTCAGCAACTCAAGCGAACCATCATTCCAAGCCACAAACAAGCCGCGATGCTCGCCGTCTTGAAGTATCGTCCAGGCACGAGGAAATTTTTCCCCAAAAGCGCACTTTGCCACGAAATTTTACCCGATTTAGTCCTGACAAGCCGATAAAGCCGAAAATGTTCTCGTTCGTTTGTGCCAATAAACTCGTCGTTACCGTCTCCATCTATGTCATCAGCGAAAATGAGTTCAAAAGGTGCTTTGTGCGGATGCCAATTTGAAGGTGACAGGGCACTTTCGCCCTTCGGCAACTCCCAGAAAATACTGCGCATTGCATAAGTTCGCCATTCCCATCTCAACCTTCTGTTTTCAACCCAAATTTTGGGTGGGAAGAGCAGAATAGAACTCATCTTTTCCGTCACGAGAAAATGACGCTCACCGCTTTTAACAACTTGGAAGTAATGAAATTTACCCTTTGCCGTCCGGCTTCGTCTCATCGTCAACCTTTCGCCTTGCAACTTGAATGTGAGCCATTCTTCTTTGTCAAAATCGTTTACGACAATTTCGTTCAGACTGTCACCGTCAATGTCATAGAGAAGCCATCCAAATGAGCCAAGCCTGAGTGGTGGAGATTTTGCGATGACTCTCAATTTCTTCTGCTTCAGGTCAAAGCGCCAGACTAAAAGACGATGCGGAACCGTTACCACCGTAATTTCTATCCAACCATCGCCATTCAAATCGGCAACTTGAAATCGGGAGACGGAAACCGATAAATCCTCTTGACCTCGCCCATCTCCCCACAGAATGGTAACCCGTTTCGTTAAACTCCAAAGCACCACAGCGTCCAATTTTTCGTCCCTATCCAAGTCAACAAAATCCAAGTCAAATCCAGCGATGGGGTGAACAAAAAGCATCAAAAGGTCTTTAAACTTCCCAACAAGAGCCCAATTGCCTTGCTGCGTTAATTTGTAGACTAAAGCATGTTTGCCAGAGTGAACGACGAAAAAGTTTTTAACCACGACTAACGGCTAACGAAGGAAGGGGAGTTTGGGAACGCTTTAAGGACTGCTTTCCCACCCAGCCATCGTAAAAGTCGCAGATTGTTAAAACGGTCACGCACTGGCACAGCCTTCATCGGAGTTTCAACAGGTTCATATCCAAGCCAGACAACCTCATATTCGCTCAATACCTTGACAGATGGGGCATGAAAGGGTGAACGAACCCAAAAGGGCAATCCTCCGCTCACCGCCAAAATTTCTGGATGTCCGTCAGCATCAAGGTCGGTTGGAAGCAAAGTGCGAGGGGTGAAGGGTAAATTAGCGACCAGTTTGCGTTGCAGTTGAAAGGGTGGCTGGTAGAGCCAAATCAAGGTGGCGCATATAGTCAGATAGCCGACAGCAGCAATTGCTAACAGAATTCGTCTTTGCTGCATCGTCGCTCATCGCCGAAAAATGTCCATACTTTCGCCCATTCAATCTCACCTGAACCTGAGTGTGTTCTAAAAGTCAAAAATTTCCTCCCCCATGCTACGGACTTTAGCCCGTAGTTGATAATGCAACCAAAACCGTTCATGCTACGGGTTTTAACCCGTAGTTGATGACGAAAAAACTAAGCACCGACTTAGAACGGAACATGGGACAAGGGACACGGGACAAGGGAAAATAGAAGGGCGAGGCTCCTGCCGAGCCCAAAAAGGCAGCGACTGGCGATTGGCGACTGGCGAATGGTAAAACGGCAGTGAGTAGCGAATGGCGAATGGTGAACGGCTTTGACTACGAAATCAAAGCAGGCTAAAGCCTGCTAATCAAGTTGCGAGTTCAGAGTTGCGAGTTGAGCGTTGAAAAAATTGAATGCAAGGATTTTCTCTGAACGCTCAACCCGCAACTCGCAACCTTTTCATGTCAGCCTGCTTTAGCAGGCTTCGTTTTTGTAGACACCGACTTAGAGTCGGTGGACAAATTGGAAGGGCAATGCTTCCGCTGAAACGGCAGCGAATGGTGATTAGCGATTGGCGAATAGTTGGGAGCAAAATTTCGGCACGGCATTAGCCGTGCCCTTTAAATTGACGCCGAATGAATTCGGCGCTTTAAAAATTCGTCATCAACCACTGGCTGAAGCCAGTGGCATGGGTAGTTTTAGAACATACTTCCTGAACCTTCTCTACTCCAAAGTATTCCTTGAGCGCACGCGTGGGAAAACATAAAAGGGCTCCAGCGAACGAAACTCGCTAAAATTGCTTTTTGAGGGCTCATGCAGAAGGAATCAATAGACTCGCCCTGTGGCGAATGTGGCTTCTTGTCCTAAAAGCCAACGACGAATTTCTGACTGACGAATTTCCTGTAGCAACTCATCTAAGTCACCATCCAGGATGTCTTTGAGTTTGTAGAGGGTGATGTCGTAGCGGTGGTCAGTGACACGGTTTTGGATGAAGTTATAGGTTCGGTCTTTGTCACTTCGGTCGCCAGATTTGATTTGCTCACGCCTTTGGCGCTGGATTTCCGCTTCCTGTTCTCTGCGCTTCATTTCCAAAAGTCGCGTTCTCAAAATTCTCAGTGCCTTCATTTTGTTCTGATGCTGACTTCTTTCGTCTTGACATTCTACGACAAGCCCCGTTGGTTTATGTCTAATTCTTACTGCCGTTTCGTTCTTTTGCATATGCTGCCCACCTGGACCAGATGAGCGGAAGGTCTCAATTTCCAAATCATCCTCACGAATTTCAACATCGGTTTCTTCTGCTTCGGGCAAAACCGCAACGGTAGCGGCACTCGTGTGGATACGACCTGATGATTCGGTGATAGGAATTCTCTGGACGCGATGGACACCGCTTTCGTATCTAAGCAACTTCCACGCATCCTTACCGCTGATGTGCAGGATTACCTCTTTGTATCCTCCAAGAGCCGATGGGCTTTCGTAAACGATTTCTGCTTTCCAACCCTTACGCTCAGCATAGCGCAGATACATCCGACAAAGGTCACGGGCAAAAAGTGCTGCTTCCTCCCCTCCCGTCCCAGCGCGAATTTCCATGACGACATCCTTGCCTTCGTTTGGGTCTTTAGGTATTATCGCCTCTGCCAGTTCGCTCTCCAGATGTTCCTTCAGCGGCATAATTTCTTCCAACTCATCATGTGCCAGTTTGACCAAATCCTCGTCACTCTCCATTTCCAAAATCTCTCTTGCTTGTCGTTCTCGCTCCAACAATCGTTTGTATTCCTGATATCGCTCCACGATGGGCAAAATTTCCCCGTGACGGCGCATCAAAGCCTGCATTTTCGCCGAATCCTTTGCAGTTTCTGGGTCAGCCAACTGTTCCTCTATGGATTGCAGTTCTGCTTCCAAGGCATCAAGTTGCCGCTTCATCCTGCTTTCATCACCTGCCTTCTTTTTGCGAATGCTCTAAGTGATTGTCCTGAGAGTGGACAGGGATACCTTCAAGCCTCAAAAGTTCCTTCAATGCGACGAGAGCCACTTCTAATTGTTGCTCATCGGGTTCGCGAGTGGTTAGTTTTTGGAGCCAAATTCCGGGAAGCGAAAGCCAACTGAAAATCGGTTTGGTTGCTCCCAGCCTTAACAGTTCAAAACTAACTGATGCCACAACGGGCAACATCGCTATTCGCATCAGAACGCCTTGCCACCCTCCGACAGGCAGGAAAGCAAACAGGATAATCTTGACCAACAAGACAAATAGCAGGAAGGAGGTGCCGCAGCGGGGGTGCTGCGGTGAGAAAGGTTTGAGACCTTCAACGGAAAGTGGGGCTTTTTGTTCAAAAGCGTGAACTGCTTTGTGCTCAGCACCGTGATAAGCGAAAAGTCGCTGTGCCTCTTTTGACCGACCAACAAACCAAAGGAAAGCGATGAAAACGAAGAAGCGCACAATCCCCTCAATTCCGCTTAATGCCCAGCGCTCCTTCATCGGCAATTGGGCGGAAATAAGGTGAGGGAGAGCGACAAAGAGAGCGATAGCGAGAGACAAGCCCAGAATTGCTTGCCATGCAAAGTTATGGGGCTCAGCAATGTGTTTCTCTTCTTCGGAGAGCCCCATCAACAGGGATAACCTCAATCCCCGCAAGCCTAAGGCTATGGCATCGTAGAGAGCAACAACACCTCGCACAAAGGGCAACCTCAACGCCTTAGGGCGCTGATTTAAAGTCTCTGAATGCAAGGCGATTTCACCCGCTTCAGTTCTGACGGCAATCGTCATGTGGTTATGGCTTCTAAGCATGACGCCTTCATAAACTGCTTGCCCGCCCAAGACCAAAGGCACAAGGGACACCTTCCTTGAACTCAAAATTTAACGGGAAAGGACAGGGCTAAAAATCCTGACCCAACAACTTATGAATTTTCTTCAGCAGGATTACCTCCGTCGTCGTTGTGCAGGTGTCTTCTCTGCTTCCTGAGCCTGTTGAGCCTGCCTGCTTGCAGCGCGCTTTCGCTCAAACTTCTCAATCCTTCCCAATGTGTCCACATAGCGGCGCTCTGTCGTTTGACCCTGATACCAAGGGTGACAAGCGGAACAAACTTCAATGTGCAATACCGGTTTTGTTGAACGGGTCTTCCATGTGTTGCCGCAAGCACAAACGACAGTGCATTCAACATACTCAGGGTGAATGCCTGGCTTCATAAGTTCGTCCCTCCTTCTTCATGACCATACCAATTTGCCAGAAAAGTTGTTCCAAATCCGACCAGTAAAGTCGGCGCTGCGCTACTTAATGCCACTAACCTTCCTGTTCCAGATGGCAATAAGAACGCAATTCCAACTAAAGACCAACCCATTGCGAAAAGAACCCATCCCCATTTGTGTAATAGCGACCCTTGTTGGCTTCCTGCCATCCACGCATACCAAACTGCCACGACAAAGCATGGGACTGATGAAAGCCCTTCGCATATTCGTGGCGAAACCCAACCGACAAGGTAAGCGAAAAGAACTGCTGCCCCATAGATTAGGACAGCAACCGTTAAACCTGTCGCCCATTTTTGCCTTTCAGTAGTCATAGGCATCCATAGGGACAATTGTCCCCTTTGTTTAGACGACTTCCTCTGCTGTCTTTCGTCGGTGGATGAAAAGAATAACATTGCCCTCATCAAAAAGCAATGCCCATAGCCCCTTAAGTTTCACTGCCTGATTGCCGATAACAGTTGGCGGCAAAAGAAAAACTCATTCGCACTGGAGGACGGGGCTATGAGAAAAAAGAACCGAACAGACGAAACGGAAGGCGTTCCTATCATCATTTGCGATAAACAGCCGTTATTTCGGTTGGGTTTGAAACTCGTTTTGGAGCAGCAAGGAGGATTTAAGGTTATAGGTGAAGCAAGCGATGCTAACGAATTAATGGGTATCCTTGTTCGTTCCGTCCCCGAAATCCTTGTGTTGGATATGTTCATCGCTCGCTTAGAGAACTTTAGTTTGCTCCGGCAGATAAGGGTTCAGTATCCGATGGTTAAAGTCATGCTTGTTGTCCCAAGAAGTATCCACCCGATAGAACTTTTGAGTGCCATCCAATCAGGCGCAATCGGTTGCCTTCTCCGAGATAGCCCGCCAGATTTAATCGTTCGTGCGCTTCGCTCGGTCATAGCAGGGATACCCTGGATTCAACGGGAGTTAACGGAACATCTCATGCAGGGCTTCAACACTTTCCCCATCTCTGAAGAACCTATCAGGGCACTGACGGAAAGGGAAAGGCAGATTTTGATTTTGCTGGCAAAGGGCTTGAGCAACAAAGAAATCGCAAAGCAAATGGGCTTGAGCCTTCAAACTGTGAAAACCCATGTGAGCCACATACTGCAGAAACTGAAAGTCCGAAGCCGATCAGAAGCAGCACGCTATGCCTTCATTTTGCTGAGAAGCAGTTTTGATGGGCAAAAATTGGCTTTGTCTAAGAAGCGTCGTTGAAGAATTTGCACAAGTGAAAAATGGTGGAGCCGCCGGGAGTTGAACCCGGGACATCCTGAATGCCATTCATGTGACTCAATTGCATCCGCTATTGAGGTAGTCAATTGCAGGTGTGTAACTAAGGGAAGTGAGAGAGAAGGTGGAAAGGTAAGCAGGTTTTGATGCAAGTGGTTGAGAGTTGATGAAAGGAAAGTTGGAGAGGCGTAGTTTCCCCTACCCACAGCCCCTTTGAGGCAGTCCGCCTACCAAGCAGGCAAAGCAAGCAAAATCAGTGACTGGACATGGTTATGCAAAACACCAATTGACCACAAACACGATTGGAAAGTTTCTTCAAGTTTCATAGTTGCGTGAAATTGAAGGACTATCTTGCAAACTCAGTTATGCTGTGGTCATATCCTCTCCCACCAGCCCTTAGGACGAGTAGGGAGGCAGAATGAGCAAGTTAGTTTGTTGTTGGGAAAATGATGAACTGTATGACACTAAAACTTCCACAATTGACCTTCACTATTTGGGTGAGTTTGAGCAGCAAGACCAAAAGACCACCACCACATCCTGCCATCAACTTCCCCACCGCAGCAGTGAAGGTAGCAGGTCAACTCGGGTGAGTGGTTAAAGATGAATGCCGAAAATTTTTTGGCAGCGCAGGAGCAATGCCTTCCAGTATTCGCTACTCGCTATTCGCTATCTTTTGGGATCGGCAGGGTCTTCGCCCAATCTCTTCAGCCGTGAGGCGTATAGTGTTTTGCGTAATTCATCTACCTCCCCGTTTGAGTAGTGCTAAAATTTGCTTAAAAGCAAATTTGCTGCTTCAGTAATGTGACGGTGATGCCGATATGGGTGATGGGAGCGCGAGACCTAAGGAAACCCGTAATGACTTTAAGCAAGGTGTTTCAGCGATGCAAATTAAAGGCAAGTTCAAAGTTAGGGTCGTCAAAATTGCCGCTTTGGCTGCAGTGGCTATCGCTGTAGCGGGAGTCCTTGTCTTCGCTCATTTTGAAACCATGCGTTCACTCCTGCGGGAAGAAATTCGTCACAGGTTGATGACAATAGCGACTGCTGCCTCTATGCTCATTGACCCTGAAGAACACGAGAAGATTGCTCAAGCCAAAGACCCCGATGACCCACTTTACCAAAAAGCCGTAGCCAAACTTAGGATTCTTGCCCAGCAAACTTTGCCTGAAGTCCGGATGAAGGGGTTGAAACTTGCCCGCGAGGCAATTTACACCCTCGTCCCGTCAACAGGGACAACTTGGCATTTTGTTTTGGACACGATGCTTCCCTACGACCGAGACAGTGATGGTAAACTTGACGAAGACGAACTTCCTGCCCAAATCGGAGAGCCTTATGATGTTTCGGATTTCCATGAGATGCGCCGCTGCTTTTTGGAAGGGAGACCAACCGCCGATACTGACCTAACCGTTGACAAGTGGGGAGTTTGGCTTTCAGGTTATGCGCCCCTCAAGGACAAAAACGGGAGGGTCGTCGCTGTTGTCGGTGTGGACATGAACGCCGAAACTTTGGCAGCGATAGAAGATGACCTGCTCAAACTTGCCGTCATAACCTTCGCCATCATTGCCTTGACGATTTCGTTCCTTGCTTTGCTGCTGTATCGTTGGCATAGCACTTACGAACGACTTGCCCGCACCGAGGAATTGCAACGGAAATTGGTTGAAATTAGCACAGATTTGGTCTTTTCCCTTGACCCCGACGGTAACATCAAGAGCGTCAGCGCTAAAGTCCGAAGTTACGGCTATGAGCCTGCATCTTTGTTCGGTCATCCGTTAACGGAGTTCATCGTGCCAGAAAGCAGGGAGCAATTGAGTGCCTTGTTGACGAATTTGCGAAGGGGCGAACCCGTTCAGCCAAGCCAAATTGGCATTGTCACCCGTAACGGTCAAGTTCGGCATGGCGAATGGCGCTGCTTTGGCGTTTACGAAGATGGGCGATTGGTTGAAGTTTGGGGCATTTTCCATGACCTTTCCCAGTTGCTACTGCTCACAAAGGAATTGAAGCGCAAGGCGGAGGAATTACAAGAAGCACAGGCGATGTTGGTTCAGCAAGAAAGGCTGAAGGCATTGGGGCAGATGGCTTCGGGAATCTCTCACGACATCGGCAACGCTTTAGTGCCGCTTTTGGCTTACGCCGAATTGCTTGAGGAACATCCAGACCCAAAAGTCCGAGAGTGGGGTCGGCAGATTGGGATGGCAGCCGAGGACATAATGCACATCGTTCAAAGACTCCGCGCTTTCTACCGACCCCGCGACCCTAACGAAGTTTTAGAGCCTGTTGACCTGAACGAAATTGTCCGACAAGTGGTTGACTTGACGAAACCTCGTTGGTATGATATGCCACAGCGTGAAGGCATCACCATTGACATGTCCCTTGAGTTGGACGAGAGTTTGCCCACAATTGGCGGGATTGCAGCCGAGTTGCGTGAAGCGTTGACTAATTTGATTTTCAACGCCGTTGACGCTATTGTGGCGAAGGGTGAAACTGAAGGAACAATCACCATCAGGACCGGACGACGAGACGGGTTCATCTTTCTTGAAGTCACCGATACGGGCATCGGGATGGACGAGGAAACAAAGAGGCGGTGCATGGAACCGTTCTTCACGACGAAGGGCGAAAAGGGTTCGGGCTTGGGCTTAATGATGGTTTACGGGACGATGAAAAGGCACGAGGGGCAAATTGAGATTGAGAGCGAACTGGGCAAAGGCTCAACCTTCAGACTCCTCTTCCCGCTTAGAGAAGCCGGGGCGAAGGGAAGTGAGGAAGAGGAAACGAAAGAACTGCCGCCTTTGCGAATCCTTCTCGTTGACGATGACCCGAGGGTTCGCAAGATACTCGGCGAATTGATAAAAAGTTGGAGGCACACTGTCGTCGTCGCTGAAGATGGCTTTAGCGCCCTTGACGCTTTCCTCGTTGCTTCCCGCTCAGGTCAACCTTTTGATGTCGTCATAACCGACTTGGGGATGCCGCGAATGAACGGCGCCGAACTTGTGAGAAGAATTCGCGAAATTGACCGTCAAGTCCCCATCATCATCGTGACGGCTTGGGGTAAAGAACACTTCGTCCCTGAGGCTGACACAATCTTGAGCAAACCTGTCCACTCGCAAGATTTGAAATCCGCTTTGTGGAAGGTTGTGCGTCAAAGGAAAGTGAGTGAAGCAGTGAAGGGTTCGTGAGGAGGTGGCGAAAATGCGTCCGTTGTCTTTGCTGCTTTTGTTGGCGACTTCCCAAGTTTTCGCTGCCGAAAGGCTTGGTCGTGGCTTGGTCGCAATTGAGTGCGAGCGTGGTGTCTTCCTGAGTTGGAGGCTACTTTCCACCGACCCAGAAAATGTCCACTTCCGTGTCTTCCGCCGAGAGGGAGACTTTTTGTGGAAGCCCATCACCAATGAGCCCTTGACAGTCACAAATTTCACCGACACGAAAGTTGAACGCGGCAAAACCTACCGCTACCAAGTCCGAGCATTCGTCGGAAACAGCGAAATTGGACGAAGCAAAGAAGTTACAGTCACGGTGACTGGCAACCCGAAGCCTTACATCGCCATCCCGCTTCAAGGCAAGTATCGGGCACAAAAGGTTGCGATTGCCGATTTGGATGGCGACGGGGAATTTGATTTCGTCATCAAGCAACCAGACTTCAATGTTGACCCTTATCAAGCGCCCGGCTACTGGAAACCCAGCCC
>Ga0105155_1000640_pt1 | contig 12109 bp, 15 predicted proteins | sample SSWtaG_2_FD_89589 | JGI IMG/M metagenome (GOLD analysis project Ga0105155, IMG submission 89589) | Hot spring microbial communities from Sandy's Spring West, USA to study Microbial Dark Matter (Phase II) - SSWsed_130316 | ecosystem: Environmental > Aquatic > Thermal springs > Hot (42-90C) >...
GAAAAAGAGGTTATAAAGTTTTACCCGTAGAAGTACTGCTTGCCCTCTGTGGTGAACTCTATCCTGTCTTTGTCGTAGTCGTAGTAGCCGACTTCGATGTAGGTGGGCTTGCCGTCTTTAACGGCGACGCCCCACAGCACGAAGTTGGGGTTTGCCCTGTCGCCGTTTTGGTCTAGGAGGACCACGCCCGTGGCGCCTTTGTAGGCCCCCTCTTTGCCCCACTGTTCAAGCGTTGCGCGTACCTTGTCTGGGTCGTCTGTGCCTAAGGTGGCCATTATCTCTCCCAACATTTTAATTATGTCGTAGGACTGTGGGGCGGGGGTTATGGGCTCGGCGCCACATTTGGCTTTGAACTTCTTGTAGAACTCCTGGTACTCGGGCGTGGTGGGAAGGGCCCAGTTTGCGGTGCCGACGGCTTTGCCCTTGGCCATCACGTCGCCTCCTTCTTGCAGGAGGATGGGGGAGAATGCCATGCCTTCTGTGGCTATTAGCCTTGCCTTTGAGAGGGCTGGGTCTTGGCCTATGGCCTTTAGCACAACGGCGCCGTCGTCTTCAAAGGACACGATCACGAGGGCGAAGTCGGGCCCTACCAGGTCTTTAACTTCCCCGGAAATTTTCCTCACGGCCTCTGGGGCGGCCTGCGGGAAGGTCTTGGGGTCTGGGTCATACGACGCAACAGATACCAGCTTAAAGCCGCGGTTGGCGGCTTCCTTCTGAAGCTCCAGATAGAGACCCTCTCCGTAGGGGTCCTTTCTGTAAATCAGCGCGACGTTTTTCACGCCCAGCTCTTTAAGTATGGCGCCGATAGCCCTTATCTGTTTGGCGTCTGTGCCGACGATTCTGTAAAGCCAGTCGTTGGGAAGCGCCAGAAGAGAGGAGGTGGACCAGGCGCTGAAGAGGATGACCTTGTTCTGGTCTGCGAAGGGCTTTTCGCCGGAGGCCTCTCTGCTCGTCAAGCCGGCATGTGTTGCTCTTACCCCCTTCGCGTATAATGTCTGCAGTTTCTGTAGAGCTATATTATTATCGAGTTGTGTATCTTCTACGTATAGCTCAAATTTGTAGCCTTTACCCGAATATTTGGCGTTGAGGTCATCTATTGCGAGCTCTGCGGCGCACTGAGCCAGCTTGGCGTAACTGCTGAAGCCGCCCGTGAGCGGAAGGAGGGCGCCTAGTTTGAACACCTTCTGCGTAGGTGTCTGCGTCGGCGTTGGGCCTGGCATTGTTAACAAGACCCCAATTATAGCTAGTAGTACAATTATTCCTATTATTAGGTATAGAGTTCTGGATGCCATTAAGAGGATGTATTTTCCTCTTTATAACATTTCCCTTAAGGCTTATTAAGGGGGGTGTTCTATGTCACATGGCGGAGGTTTTGAGGACTGAGAAGCTCGAAGCCGGTTATGGGAAGTTTCACGTCCTATTTGGCGTAGATCTTGTGGTCAACGCTGGGGAGATTGTTGTTCTGCTGGGCCCCAACGGCGCCGGGAAGTCTACTCTGCTAAACAGCATAGTGGGCATGGCGGATGTGTACTCTGGGCGGGTGGTTTTGATGGGGCGAGAGATCACGGGGAAGCCGCCTCACGAGGTTATGAAGCTTGGAGTTGCTTATGTCATGCAGTCGCCAAATAACTTCGGCACTCCTAACATCTTTGGAGAACTCACTGTTTACGAGAATTTAGTGGCGGCTTCTGCAGGCATGCCTAGGGAGGAGGTGCCTAAGAGAATTGAAAACGTTTACGGGATATTTCCCAAGTTAAAGGAGCTTAGGGACAGGAAGGGCAAGTTTCTTTCTGGCGGCGAGAGACAGATGCTCGCCATCGGCATGGGCCTCATGAAAAGCCCAAAACTTCTCCTCCTCGACGAACCCACCGCCGGTCTTGCCCCCAAGCTGGTAAGTGATTTCTTTGTCGCAATTAGAGATATTAGAGATAAACTGGGTATTTCTATTCTTTTAGTAGAACAAAACGCCAGGAGGGCGCTGGAAATAGGCGACAGGGCTTACGTCTTAGTCACCGGCAGGGTGAAATACAGTGGAGATGCCAAGGCCTTAGATGAAGACAGGCTCGCCACGCTGTTTCTTGGCCATTAAACCTTAAAAGGCAGGCAGGAGACGGGTTTGTGGAGTTGTCGCAAGGGAAGTATAAGGTGTTTCGGAGTAAGAAATACACCATTTACTACCTGATGGACGACGTGGAGGTTGGGGGCTCTCCTGAAAAAAAGTTTGTCCGGGGCGGGCACGAGTTTTACTTCTTCGGCAACGTGGTTGTGATAAAGCCGGTTAGAGGGACTTCTCAAGCTCGAGAAGGTCCTTCAGCCTAATTTTCACAGTCTTCCCGTCTGGGAGCTCTCTCACGATCACGAAGTCGAGCAACCCCCGCTTAAGTTCCTCCATAGCTATCAAGACGGGGTCTGTGGTGTTCAGTTCTTGTATATCTATAAGCGGTTGGGCCCCCATTGCCAGCTGCATGGCCCTGGCGCCTACTATGCGGGCAACTTCGTACTTGGTGAGACGTGGGGGGTAGAGCTCTCTCTTTACCAGCGCTTTTTCGAGAAGCTCCACCAGCTTGTTTACGCGTTCTAAAAGCTCAGCTGTCGACACCGTCTCCACGACAAGTGGGCGATAAAACGTGTATATAACATTTATAGCCGAGGAGGAAGGTTAGGGAAAAACTAGTCGAATTTAGTCTCGCCCTTCTCCTCGCCCTCTTCGCCGCCTTTCTTCCCCTTCTTCTCCTCCTTCTTGGGGGCGCCTGCCGCGATTATATCGTCTATGCGGAGTATCATTATGGCCGCCTCCACCGCGGACTTGATGACTTGCTTCTTGACGATGAGCGGGTCCCAGACGTTGAGGGTTGTCATGTCGGCGATTTTGCCGCCGTGTACGTCGACGCCTGCCGCCAGCTCGCCGTTGTCGTGTCTACGTCTGAGCTCGGCTATGGCGTCTACCGGGTCTAGGCCTGCGGTGAGCGCCAGTATGGTGGGTATGTACTCAAGGGCGTCGGCGAACTTCAGGGCGGCCAGTTGTTCTTTGCCAGACAGCTTCCTGGCGTACTCCCTTGCCTTTCTCGCTATCTCCACCTCAAAGGCGCCTCCGCCGGGGACTATCTTCGGCTCTCTGAAGAGGTCGCGGGATACGTGCAATGCGTCTTGCAGCGACCTCTCCACCTCGTCTAGAATCCTGTCGCTACCGCCGCGGACTAGGATCGTGACTGCCCTCGGGTTCGGTATGTCCTCTACAAACACCATCTTCTCCTCGCCGACTTTCCTCTCCTCGACAAGGCCTGCGGTGCCGAGATCCTCCGGCCTGGCGTCTTTAATCGAAGTGATGATCTTAGCGCCGGTCGCCCTCGCCAGCTTCTCGATGTCGCTACGCTTAACCCTTCTGACGGCCATGATGCCCTTCTTAGCCAGGAAGTGTTGCGCCACCTCGTCGATGCCTTTCTGTGTGATTACGACGTTGGCGCCTATCGAGGCCAGGTGGTCCACGTAGGACTTCAAGATCTGCGCCTCCTGGTCTAGGAAGGCCTTGATCTGGTCTGGGCTTGTCACAGAGATCTTCGTCGTCCACTCAGGCTTTTCGATCTCCAGCGGCGCGTCGAGAATCGCGATTTTTGCGTTGGCCACGCGCTTAGGCATGCCTGGGTGAACCACCTCCTTGTCCAGCACTATGCCTCTAACCAGCTGGGTCTCATAGATGGACTTGCCCTTCTTCTTCTCGATCTTGATCCAATCTAGGTCTAGATACGGCTTCCCGTTTCTCATCTCCACCGCCTGTAGAGCGGCCTCCACAACTAGGCCGGCTAGGTAGTCTCTCGTCTCAGCGACTACCTTGGAGGAGAGGGCGCTAGAAACAACCTTAAGCAACTGCTCCTTTGTGAGGTCGATGGGTCTCGCCACCTCTTCGGCAACTTTAAGAGCGTAGTCAGATGCCTTCTTGTAACCTTCTATCACTATAGTGGGATGTACGCCCTCCTCAAGCAACTCCTCGCCTAGCTCTAGTAGCTTACCAGCGAGAATCACGACGGTGGTGGTGCCGTCGCCCACCTCGGCGTCTTGGGCCTTGGCGACCTCAATTAACAGTTTTGCAGCGGGGTGTTGCACCTCCATTTCTTTTAGAATTGTAGCGCCGTCGCCGGTAATGGTTACGTCGCCGAAGGCGTCGATGAGCATCTTATCCATGCCACGCGGTCCGAGCGATGTTGCTAGGATTTCTGCAATTACTTTGGCTGCTTGTATGTTAGAGCGACGAGCGTCAACGCCGGTTGTCCTTTGGCTTCCTTCTTTTAATATCATTACTGGCACGCCCGTTCGAGGTGCCGCTTGCTGTGCCATGGCTTGACATAAATTGTGCATATAAAAACTTTTCTCAGAACCAACAGGGGCGAATTCGCTGGGTGAAAACGCCTATAGACGCTGCGGAAATGCCTTAGCCAGCGCCAGCACGGTCTGCCATTTGGTTTCTATCTCCTCTTCTAGTATTTTTATATCGTCGTCAGTTAAGTGAGCAAACCTCCCCTGTAGCTTTAGGTACTCCTTCAGAGGCTTTCTCTTTGTCTTGTCTACATATATCGTGCTGGGCGGATTTAGCTTAAGCTGTCCGTTGTCGTACTCCCAAAGTATCCATGCTCCTGTCTCAACCGCGAGTTTCGCGATTTCCACCGTTTTCGCTGGGTCGTATCTCCAGCCAGGCGGACATGGGACATGGAGGTGGATAAACTTGAAACCCTCGATCTCGGAGGCCCTCTTTAGCTTTCTGTAGAAGTCCTGCGGATAGGCTATGCTGGCTGTGGCGGCGTAGGGGACGCCGTGCATGGCCATCAGGAGCGCCACGTCTTTCTTCCTCTCACGTTTACCCACAGGCGTTGTGGCGGTCCAGGCGCCGCGCGGAGTGGAGCTACTGCGCTGTATGCCGGTGTTCATATACGCCTCGTTGTCGTACATGATGTAGATGATGTTGCTGTTTCTCTCCGCGGCGCCGCTGAGAGTGGCAAATCCTATATCCGCCGTGCCGCCGTCGCCCGCCCACACGACCGCGTGGCCCTTCACGCCGAGCATCCTATACGCCTCAGCTATGCCCGTCGCGACGGCCGCCGCGGAGGCAAACGGCACGTTTAAAATCGGCATGGCTACTCCCGACTTGGGGGCTAAGCCTTGTACAACTGAGGCGCAACTGGCTGGTATCGACAACACAGCCTCCTCGCCGAGCACCATGCCGAGCACCTTTAACCCAATCATCATGCCGCAACCTGCACACGCGGCGTTTCCAGGCACGACGTATTTTTTCTTCGGCAATTGATCTAGGCGGAAACTCATACCACAAACTCAAGCTCCTTATATCTCTCCTCTACGGCGTTTTGTATCGTCTCATAAAAATGACGACTGTCGAAATCTACGCCAGCTATGCCTGCGATAATATTCACAACTCTAGCACGGGATAGGGCGGCCTTTACTTCAAGGCCTAAAACGCCGCCCACGGGCGTGATGTCTCGGTCGTAGACCACCACCGTCTCGTACTGATCTAACTTAGTCACTTCCTCTCTTGGAAACGGCCTTATGAACCGGATTCTCATAAGACCTACGGGAACTCCGCGGCTCCTTAGAGAATCTACGGCGTGTTTGGCGTCGCTACACCAGGCGCCTGCACATACCACCATATGTTTAGCGTCCTCTGCTCTGTACCACTCCACGAGCCCTCCATAGCGTCTACCCACGAGCTTTCCATACTCCTCATCGGCTTTGATTATTACTTTCTTAGCCTCTTGTTGAGCCTCATAAACTGTAACTATTTTATGTCTTGCATGGATCCTGTTGTCAGAAGGTAAGTTTCCGAACGTGACGGGTTTCCCAGGGCGGAAGAGTATGGGCACGTCAGGTCTACGCGGAGGCAGGTATTTATCGACAACCTCTTGCGGAGGCATTTCCACAGGCTCCGTGGAGTGGCTAAGTACGAACCCGTCCACTCCAACCGCCATGGGGAGGGCGGCGGACTCGGCTATTCTAAAGGCTTGTAATGTCAAGTCGAAGGTTTCTTGCACAGTCTCTGCCATGGCTATTATCCAGCCGGCGTCTCTCAACGTAAGAATGTCGTTGTGCTCGACGTGGATGTTCCAAGGCGGCCCCACCGTGCGCGTCACCACCGCCATTACCACTGGGGCTCTGCTAAGCGCGGTCCACCAGGCGGCCTCATACATGTACAAGAGCCCGTGGGAAGAGGTGGCAGTGAAGGCTCTGGCCCCCGCCATGGCTGCTCCATATACCACAGACATGGCTGCGAATTCGGACTCCACGTTGACGAAGCGCGCGTTCAACTCGCCCTTCTCGACGAACTCAGCGAGCTTCTCCACGATGGAGGTCTGCGGCGTGATTGGATAAGCCGCGATTACGTGCGGTCTTGCCATCTTAGCCGCGTATGCCACCGCGTAGTTTCCTGTCAAGGCCGTTTTTTGAACGGTCAAAGTCTTCATACCCCCTCTTCAGGCATCATGTCGATTGCTTTCACGGGGCATACATCTGCACAGATTCCGCAGCCTTTGCAGTACATGTAGTCTATCTGTATTTTGTGTCCCTTTTCCCAGTCGATCACAGACTCGGGGCAGTACAGCCAGCACAGCCCGCAGTCTATACATTTCTGCAGGTTAGCGACTGGTTTATAGGTACGCCAGGTGCCGGTTATGCCGGCAGACGCCGGCGCCGGTATTGATAGAGGTAGCACGTTGTGTTTTCGTGTCCCATTTATATATTTTATAGTGGTATATAGAACTGCAATACATGAAGATAGTTGGTATAAAATACCCCCTTTAAAAACACTCCCTCTGAAGGTTGCAGTTAAACTAATTAGAAAAAGTTATAAACATATGTAGTTAAGGATACCGTGTACGAGGTGATATTTCTAGGGAGAGGTGGTCAAGGCGCGGTCACCGCAGCTCAGCTATTGGCGTATGCCGCGGCGCTTGAGGACAAAAAGGCACAAGCTCTGCCAGAGTTCGGTGCAGAGAGGAGGGGTGCCGTCGTAAGGGCGTATCTCAGAATCGGCGAAACCCTTCTCCACTCTTCGGTTAAGAAGGCGGATTATATTGTGGTCTTAGATGGGCGTATATTGGAACAGACGGACGTGAGGCAGTACGGCAAGCCCGGTGCAGTGTATATAGTGAACACGAGGACGTCTGCCGATTGGTACATAGCCATAGACGCCACCTCAATCGCGTTGAAACACGGCTTGGTGGTGGCCGGGTGGCCTGTGGTGAACTTGATAATGGCAACCGCCTTTGCGGCGATCAGCGGGCTTGTCTCGCTGGAAAGTATTGTTAAGGCCGTGCCTGAGTACGTGCCGAAGAGATATGTAGAGGCTAACGTCAACGCCGTTGTTGAGGCTTACGAGGCCGCGAAGAGGATCCGAGGTGTGTTAAGGCCACCTGCCTAGGTCTATCGAGTAAATATCTAGATCCGGCTTTATTACGCCTCTGGCGTCTATTACGAGAGGCGTCTGCATATGTATGGTTATTTTAGCGGCCTCTATGCGATACGCCGAGTGGTCAGTGGACACTACGGCAACGTCGGCGTTCTTCACGGCGGCTTCCAAGTCCTGCAGAAGCGCCACGCCCCACCTGGCCAGCTGTTGGTCTTGTTTGACGTAGGGGTCGTGCACCACGATTTGGTCTGGTCTAATTCCGAGTCTTAGAAGGGTGGAGATTATGCCGTAGGTCGGGCTCTCCCGCGTGTCGTCCACATCGCCTCTAAACGCGAGCCCCAGCACAGCTATTTTCGCCGTGGAGGGGTTTACGCCGTGTTTCAACATGGCGCGAAGCACCGCGAAGGCCACCTCCTCCGGTTGCCGCTCGTTGATAAGCCTAGCCAGACGTGTGAGCGGTAGTTCTACGCCGTATTTAGCCGCAACCCACATGAGGAAGTATGGATACACAGGTATGCAGTTTCCGCCCACGCCGGAGCCGGGCTTGTGCACGTGGCTGTGGGGCTGGCTGTTCGCGGCTTCCCGTGCGGCTCTAAACGAGATGCCCATGGCGTTTGCCAACTTGGCCATTTCGTTCGCCAAGGCTATGTTGACATCTCTGTACACGCCCTCTAGAAGCTTTTCGAACTCAGCCTCCTTTGTACTTCCGAGCAGGACAACGCCCTTTCTGGCTACAAGTTTGTAAAGTTCGGCTGCCTCCTGGGCGCTTTTCGGACCTATGCCGGAGATCACCTTGGGGTAGTTCTCCGTAATGTCTTTCAAGGCGTGGCCCACCATGATTCGCTCGGGGCTGTACGCCAGGTAGAAGTCCTCCTCGGCGACAAGGCCCGAGGCGCCTTCTAATATCGGTTTGACCACCTCCTCTGTAGTTCCAGGCGGCACGCTGGACTCGACAATGACGAGATCTCCCCTCTTAAGCCCTGCGCCTATGGCCCTCGCCGCGGAGGTTAAGGCTGAGAAATCCACCTCTATTGCGGTCGGCGACTTTTTGAGAAAGACGGGGACAGCCACGATTTTTACGTGGCTTCTTATAGAGGCCAAAACGCCGTCTGTCGTCGCGGAGAACCTCCCAGCCTTCACGGCGGTGGAGAGAGTCTCAACCACGTCGTCTTCCAGATATTCCACCACCCCGCCGTTTAGTCTCTCCACCTTAACCGCGTCTATGTCTACGCCGATGATCCTCGCGCCTGCCCGCGCCCAGGCGGCTACCAGCGCAAGCCCCACATAGCCCAAGCCGTATATAGACACCACGAGCTCGCCTCTGCGGAGCAGATCCGCAAGCATGCCCTCCTCAAGTTAATGTTTTTAAAAGGTATGTCCCCCAGGCGTGGTGGAGATATATATTGTAGGATACGGCGGCTGGATCTCCCCGCCGCATATAGGCTACACCTCGGTCTTTGTGAAGACAGACATCAACTTACTCCTAGAGGCCGGGGAATGCACATACATGCGCATGGCCCAGTGCGGCCTTCCTTGGCCCGACGTAGTTTTCATAAGCCATAGACATGGGGACCACATCTTGGGGCTACCCACCTTCATGCTGATGGCGCGGAGGCAGGGCAGGCGGTTTAGGCTTTTGGGCAACAGAGAGGTGTTGGAGGCGGCTAGGTCTCTGGCGGTTATAACCGGCGTGGAGAACGCGTTGCAATACGTGGAGTTCGTAGAGACGGGACAGGAAATGGTAATTGGGGAGACCAAGCTGAGATTTGCAAAAGCCAGGCACCCGGTCGAGACGCTGTCGGTGAGGGTGGAACACGGAGGACGGTGTCTCGTATATAGCTCCGACACGGCGCCGTCAGACGAGGTGGTGGAGCTGGCGCGCGGATGCGACCTGCTGATACACGAGGTCTCCGGGAACCCCGGCCAGGAGGAGGAGGCCCACAAGGTGGGGCACAGCACGACAAGAGACGCGGTTGAAATAGCTAGGAGAGCCGGCGTAAAGCTGTTGATGCCCTTGCACTTCTACGTAGAACAGCCAGTGGTGCCCCCCGGAGTCGCCCTTGTCTTGCCTACGCCCTGCGGCAGGTTTGTGCTATGACATGTCTCAGGCTCGGCGAACGCCGTGACTTGTTCGCCTTTCCATACCCCATAGCCATCTGGAGAGACCCGCCGCGCTCCGTGGAGATTCTAAAAGACTTGGTGGATAGCTACCGACTAGAGCGCATATACGCCGTGGGCGACGTCGTGACCAGGAACCTCCTAACCCACGGCCTTATCCCCGCGTCTGTTGCAGTAGACGAGAAAACACGCCGTGGGGTTCAGGTGGAGCAACTCGCCGTATATAACAAAGTGGTGAGAGTCCACAACCCTCCTGGCTACATAACTGAGAAGGCGTGGAGAGCCGTAGAAGAGGCGGTGAAGAGCCGTGTGGCGATAAAAGTAGAGGGGGAGGAGGACATGTTGTCTCTTGCCTTCATAGAGCTAGCCCCCCCGCGGTCGGTGGTGGTATATGGGCACTACCTCGGGGCTATGATCGCCATACCTGTCGACTGGTACAGAGACAAAATACGCAAGCTTTTTGACTACCTAGAGAAATGTTAATAATACGTAACATGTAGCAACCATGCGTTCTTGGGTCGCGTTCGCTACGGCTATAGCAGTTTTCGCGGCTATAGTAGCCGCGATAGTGTACACAAAGCTTCCCCCGCCTACGCAAACATACACCTCTACGCAGGCTTTGCCCATCCCGGCTTGGGCCATTTCTTTCGGGGCCCCTACGGCGCCTATTACTCTTATCGAGCTTTACGACCTTCACTGCCCCTACTGCGCACTGGCGCATGAGCAACTGGATCCCCTCTATAGGCAACTTATTGCGGAGGGCAAGTTGAGGCTGGTTTTCGTAGACTTGATCGTACATCCAGAGGCCGTGGTTGCCCATCAGTATCTCCACTGCGCCTACAAGAAACTGGGGAACAAGACCTACGACCTCTTGACAGAGCTTTACAAGGTTTACCAAAACGGAGGGGCGGGAAAGCAACTTGAGATGCTTCAACAGTATAAATGTGCCGATGCGCCTACAAGAAGCGATCTCGACAGCGGGGTGAAGACGTTGTTAAACGCCTTGGTTCAGAAGGGCGTTTCGATTAGACAGGTGGGCACGCCCACCTTCATTGTGATAAAAAACGGGACTATTAATGTGGTGGTTGGGGCAGACGTCGCCAAGGTCGTCTCGCTTCTTAGTCAGTAGCAGGCGGTAGAAGTCTTTCCCTCTCCTTTAATAGGGCAACTGTCCTGGCTTGCTCGAGAAGTCTTGCGACCTCTATGTAGCCATGTTCGTAGAATAGATCTATTAGCCTTGTTAATTCGTCGACTAGTAACGAGTTTGGTTGCATAGACTGGCTAAAGATAGCCATATATAAATGTTTCGTCTTCTGGCTATGCGATTTTCGTTAATTACAGAAATTCAGATAGCTGCCGCCTCGTCACCTCTCGTATTTGGTCGGGCTCATCACTATATATAGTGGTGGGTCCACGCCTATAAATGTGAAATACGAGATCGACGCGAAACGCCGAGTTATCAAGGTCCTTCCGGAAAGAGAGGAAGATCTCTATTTCGTCTATCTGTTGATAGATAGAGGCGACTTGGTGAGAGGGTGGACGGTAAGGGAGTATAAGCCGGACGGCGTTAAGGAGGGCGAGAGGATCAAGATGTACCTAGCAGTGAAGGCTGAGACTCTAGAATACCACAAGTTTCGCGGGAGTCTGAGGGTGAGGGGTCCTGTGATTGAGGTGCAGGAGGGCATAGAGGGAGTGAAGGGCAGGAGACACACGTTTGATATCGTGCCCGGCAGGGAGGTGGAGATCGAAAAGACCGGCGATCACCCGCTTGACGCAGTCGTAGAGGTTCTTAACATGGCGAAGGCGACGTTGCCTAGAGTTCTGCTGGTTTCTATAGATGACGAAGAGGCGGCTTTCGCATACGTGTCAGTCCTAGGCGTTGAGGTGCTACATATGCTTCGCAACGTGCGGAAAGAAGACGATAATTTATTTGAGGAGTTCATAGCCTCGGTCAGAAAGATGGTGGAGGAGTTGAGACAGCGCTATAGACCTGATAAGGTGGTTTTAGCCGGACCTGGAATGATAATAGATCACGCTGGTAGATATATACGGGGGGAAAAATCGCCTCAAAGCTCAGGCGGGCTCGCCGGCGTTTACGAATTCATGAGGCAAGGGCTCTACGAGGCGTTGAAAAACGAGATGGGGGTGGAGGCGTATCAGAAATTTCTACATAAGCTTGCCACAAATAGAGAGGCAGTTGCGATAGGTCCGGAGGAGGTAGATGTGGCAGCGTCTGTGGGCCGCATAGACGCCTTGTTGGTGCTCGATGTATACATCAAGGAGTCTCCAGAGCGCGCTTGGCAACTTATCTCGCAGGTGTACAGGGCAAGGGGAGGGGTGTACATTATACGGGAGGATACGGAGATAGGCGCTGGACTTAAGGCTATGGGCGGCGTCGTTGCACTGCTGAGGTGGTAAGCAAGAGAAAAGAGGGAAAAAAGAACTGGTTTGTTGGTTGGCTTATTTCTTCTTGCCTAATAGCCTGTATACCTTGATGCCTGTGTAGGGCGATTTGGCGACGGCAAACAACATCGGGCCGCGGGCAGTCTGCTTCTCCGTAACCTCGTAGTTATCCGTCTCAAA
>Ga0105155_1000644_pt1 | contig 12055 bp, 11 predicted proteins | sample SSWtaG_2_FD_89589 | JGI IMG/M metagenome (GOLD analysis project Ga0105155, IMG submission 89589) | Hot spring microbial communities from Sandy's Spring West, USA to study Microbial Dark Matter (Phase II) - SSWsed_130316 | ecosystem: Environmental > Aquatic > Thermal springs > Hot (42-90C) >...
ATAAGGGGGCACCACGTATTTAGCGGCTTCCTCCAGCTTAGTGGTGAACTGACCATCCTACCCCTTATATCACAAGCCCTTGAGGGTGGGGTGAAGGGAAGAACAGCTGTTGTCTCTGCTAAGCTCATAAGATGTAAGTATGTAGAGGAGAATATCGTGGCTCTGCTCATCGATTACGGTGATGGTAAGGTTAAGGTAAGATGCCCAGATATGATGTTCCGCGGCTCACACCTTTGCGGAACGATGAGAAGATGCCCCTACGGCGAAATCCTCTACCCATAAATTCATTTTATTAACTCCTTTTTGCTGCGCTATAGGCTTATTAAGATGTGTAGTTGTGGTCTATGTGGTAGTGGTAGAGCGCTATATGTCTGGTAAAGCCTCGGGTAGAGAAGCTGAAGGTGGAGAGCAGCCTACTAAACTAGAGACTATAATATCGGAGAAGATGCTTCTCGCAACGGGGATAAGAGTAGGTACTATGGTTAAGACGAAGGCTATGGCGCATTTCGTAAGCAGAACGACACCAGATGGGTTACACTACATCGACCTAAGTAAGACGTTAGCGAGAATAGAGGTCGCAGCCCGCTTCATCTCCAGAGCAGATATAAGTAAAGTGGTCGTATACTCATCGAGAGAGTACGCCAAGACGCCGATCGAAAAGTTCTGCGAGTTGACTGGCGCGATCCCTATAACAGGAAGGTTTATGCCCGGAACCTTCACAAACCCCTTATACCCCTACCACATCGACGCTGAGATCCTCATAGTTTCTGATCCAGCTATCGACACACAAGCGGTTGACGAAGCATCTAAGATGGGCATACCGGTCGTGGCGATCTGTGACACAGACAATGTCACATCAAAAGTCGATCTTGTCATACCAGCAAATAACCGTGGAAGAAAGGCTCTAGCAGCCGTCTACTGGCTCCTAGCAAGAGCCGTACTCATACGCACAGGCAGACTAAGACCAGACCAGCCGATGAAATATACCATCGAAGACTTCGAAACTAAGCTGGTAGAGGAGGCCGCAACAGTAAAGTCTTAAACCCTAACGTTTTAAAGCCAGCACATACCACTCTACTGCTGATACACTTGGAGGTTAGAAGACCAGCGGTAGCTGGGCAGTTTTATGAAGCAGATCCGAGTAGGCTCAAGAAAAGTATAGAGGAGTGCTTCCTACACCCACTCGGTCCACAAAAGATGCCACCAGCACCAAGATCTGATGAAGAGGTTGTTGGACTCGTCTCTCCTCACGCTGGCTACATCTACTCCGGCCCGATCGCAGCCCACGGATACTACTATGCCTCCTCCCTCCCTACACCCGAGTTAGTCATCATTTTAGGGCCGAACCATTGGGGGCTGGGAAGCGGGGTTGCTACAGTTAGTGGTGGTGTCTGGCGCACACCCTTAGGCGACCTTGAGGTCAGCGCTGAAGATGCTAAGACTCTCGTTAAGGTTTCAGGGATTGTCGACTTCAGCGAAGAGGCACATAGAAGAGAGCATTCCATCGAAGTCCAACTACCCTTCCTCCAATACATCTTCGACTCAAAATTCAAGATCCTACCGATCTCTATGCTCTTCCAAGACAAGGATACTGCGGTAGAAGTAGGGCACGCTATTGCTGAGATCGTAAAGGGGCGGCGGTGCCTAATCATCGCATCATCAGACTTAACACACTACGAAAGCCAAAGAGAAGCCGAACGTAAAGATGCAGCATTCATCAACGCCACACTCTCTCTAGATGTTCTCAAGCTTTATAGCGTGATTCAACGCTTAGATATATCAGCCTGCGGATACGGACCTGTCGCCGCTCTCATAACCGCTGCCAACGATCTATCCCTCAAAAAGGCTGAGCTCCTAAAGTATGCGACTAGCGGGGATGTTAGTGGAGATAAGAGCTCGGTAGTAGGGTATGCTTCTATAAGATTCTGCAAAGGATAAGCTTTGAAGGCATACGCATACGCACCAGGTAAGATCATCATCTGCGGTGAACACTTCGTCGTCTACGGTGCTACAGCGCTAGCAGCCGCTATAAATAGGGGGACAACCGCAGAAGCCGAGCCGTCACCAACAACAACCATCTATTCAAAAGACTTTGGGCTACAAGCAGACCTATCTACCAACAACATACCGGAGAGGTTGAAGCCGCTTGCAGCAACCATAACAGCCGTTAAAGAACATTTAGATGAAAAGAAAGGGGTTAAACTAACGATTCAAAGCGATCTGCCACCTAGATCGGGCTTAGGCTCATCGAGCTCCGCTGCGGTCGCTACGGTTGCCGCTTCGGCGCTAGCACTAGGCCATAAACTACCTTTAGAGGATGTCATAAAGTTGGCTATGTCCGCTGAACGCATCGTGCATAAGAACCCTTCAGGCATCGATGTTCAAGTCTCTACTAGAGGCGGCTTACTCTTATTCAAAAAAGGTTCTCAACCAGAACTTCTACAGCTAAAAAAGAAGGTAAGATTTGTGATAGCTTCCACTGGTGTGGAGAGAGAAACAGGCGAGTTAGTAGAGCGGGTTAGGGTTTGGAGGGAGCGGAACCCCTCCCTCTTTAACTCTTTGGTCGAGTCAGTAACCATTCTATCAAGATGCTGCGCAGAAGCATTGATCTTAGGTGACTTAAAGAGGGTTGGCGCGATCTTAAACTTCTTCCACACCACGTTAAGCTGGTTAGGGGTCTCGATAAAGGAGATCGATCAGATAGTCGAAGCAGCACTATCATCCCCATCAGCGCTAGGAGCTAAGCTGACAGGGGCAGGAGGAGGCGGTAGTGTAATCATACTCTGTTCAGAAGAGGGTGCCGAGGATGTTGTCAAATCAGTCTCTAAAATAGCCTCAGAAACTTTCATCACACCTCTACCCAACAAGGGGGTGAAGACTTGGATCAAGAAGAGTTAGCGCTTGTTAAGATAGGCGGCTCGGTAATCACAGACAAGAGCAGACCCTTTTCCCTTAACCACGACCATTTAGATAGACTGGCTTCAGCGTTAGCATCCTATCAAGGTAGGCTGGTAATAGTACACGGAGGCGGCTCCTACGCACACCCTATAGCGAAAAAATACGGCTTAACGACTGAGCTTACGAAAATCGATCCTAAGGGCGTTACTCTTACACGCCTAGCAGTCTTAACCTTACATAATGAAGTCGTGCTAAGTTTACTGAAAGTAGGCATCCCTGCATACAGCATCCAACCCCTTTGCCTTCTTCAAGCAAGTGCGGCTGAGGTTCTTAACCAGCTTCTCTCCAGTAACCTAACACCTGTCACATACGGCGACGTTATCCCGACAAAAAACGGCTCTTACGTCATATCGGGAGATACACTTATGTGCATAATCGCAAGCAGTCTTAAGCCCCATAGAGTGGTGTTTACGGTTGATGTTGACGGTCTCTACGATACTAACCCAAAGAGTGGTAGATTGCTCAAGGAAGTCTCCCTAAACTGGTTACCTAAACATAGCGGTGAAGCTGGTTTTGACGTTACCGGTGGGATTGTGGGTAAGGTTAAAGAAGCCCAGAAGATCGCTTCGATGGGTTTAGAGGTATATTTTGTAAACGGGCTCTACCCTGAAAGAGTTTTAAAGGCATTACGTGGAGAGGAGACTATAGCTACGCGAGTGTCTGGAAGGGTAGAATCTTGAGGGAAGACGAGAAAGAGGTTATAGCCAAGAGGAAGCTAGATGGGCTGAAGATCCCCTTAGAGCGGGATGTGCAAGCACGTACAGTATCAACCCTCTTAGAGTGTGTGCACCTGATCCATAACGCGCTACCTGAAATAGACTTCAACGAAATAGACACAACCACGACCTTCTTGAACCATAGATTCGGGGCACCTATACTAATAGATGCGATGACAGGTGGTACACCTGAAGCGGCGAAGGTTAACGCGAACCTAGCTGCTGCTGCGGAAAAACTGAACTTGGGTATGGTGCTCGGAAGCCAAAGGGCAGCCCTATTAGGCGAAGACCTAGCAGAAACATACCGAGTAGCGAGGAGAGAAGGACCCAACATATTTTTGGCAGCCAACATAGGCGGAGCGCAGCTCGCAAGAGGCCTAAGTCTAGATGATATCAAGAGGATGATCGATATTGTAAAGGCGGACGCACTCGTAGTCCACCTCAACCCGCTGCAAGAACTCATACAACCAGAAGGCGAGCCGACCTACAAAGGGGTCCTAGCCAAGATACGTGAACTAACCAAACAGCTGAACCTACCAGTTATAGTCAAGGAAGTCGGCTGTGGATTGTCCAGAGAAGTAGCCCTAAAGCTTGAGCTGGCTAATGTAGCAGCATTAAATGTAGCTGGTGCTGGTGGAACAAGCTGGGCAGGCATAGAGTACCACCGCGCCGTAGAAGCGGAGGCTAATCAGAAGGCTGAGTTAGGTGAGATCTTCTGGGACTGGGGATACCGACAGCGGTTGCTCTCATCGAAGTTGTTAAAGCGGTTAAGATACCTGTAATAGCCTCAGGAGGCATCAGAACCGGTTTAGACGCTGCTAAATGTATAGCGTTAGGCGCATCGTTGAGCGGGATGGCGTACCCCCTCCTCAAAGCGGCGGTCATCTCTAAGGAAGAGGTAGAGAACACACTTAACAAGATGATCCTCCAATTTAAAGCAACAATGTTTTTGGTGGGCGCTCGAACTGTAAGCGAGCTCAGAAATGTCCGAAAGGTTATCACCCCACCCCTAAAAGATTGGTTATCTTAGCGGTGAAAATGTTATTCAATAACAAGCGCATATCTTACTGCTCTAATTGGATTGGGTATGATGAGAATAGGTTAGCTCAACTGATTCAGAATGATGGGCTGTACTCTTCTTACCTATAGACCAAAGCTACTTCCAAGGTCCTACTACACGCCTCGAGAAGGCTCTTAAGATCATCTTCAGCAGATCATTGGAGTTAAGCGGTTTGCTCACTTACCGTCTACCCCTATCTGAGACACCCTAGGCTTTAGGCTCATTATCGGAGGCGAAGCGCTTAAGGTTGTGATAAATCCAAACAGATGGGTGTGTCGTCTACGCTACCTTTAATAGTGGTCCTTTAAGCAGTAAATGGGAGTTGATTAAGACAGTAGCCGATGTGATGAAGAGGAAGGTTGAGTGTATAAATTCAACCGAAAACCTGAAGGTTGCTTCTACTATTCTTGGCGAGAAGCACATCGGGAGTTTAGTGGTGATGGGTAGCGTTGGTCCAATAGGTCTTCTTACAGAGACCGACATAATATGGAAGGTTATCGCATTGAATCGAGACCTCTCCACAACTTTAGCGCTTGAGGTTATGTCTCTATCTTTTGGTCGTATAGGTGCAGATGTTCCTTTGAAGGAGGCTGCGAAAATGATGCTTGAAAAGAAGAAGCGGTTACTGGTCTTTGAGGGTGATAATCTGATAGGTATAGTTACCGCAACCGATCTTGTCAGAGGTATTGCTGAAGCTAATTTGGCTGTTGGTGTTGAGGAGGTTATGTCTAAGAAGCTTTACTGCTTAGATGAGTATGCGACTGCTTTAGAGGCTGCTCAAACGATGGCGGATAAGAGGATAGGTAGCGTTATCGTCACGAGAGATGACGAGCCATATGGCATCTTTGCTGAGCGAGACCTTATTACGAAAGTCGCTGCGCGAAACCTACCCTTCACGACTCAACTAAGGTTTCTGCTTTCAACCCCTCTAATTACTGCTCCAGTCAGCATTACATTGAGTGAGGCGGCTAAGATTATGGTGGAGAAGAGGATAAAGCGGCTCCCGCTCCTCCAAGGAGAAGATTTTGTAGGTATAGTTACGGCGCGAGACCTAGTTGAGGCTTATGCAAAGACTCCGTAGAGGTGGTTTAAGGCTATTTGATATGTAAAGTTGTTTAGGAAAGTTTTTATCTCCCTCTATAGTAGTTGTCATTCACTAAAGAAGTGAAAACCTTTGTCGCACAGCGGTAAGAAGCCTCTACAATGCCTGCAGAAGGCGATCAACAAGTATATCTCTGTGAAGCTGAAGAGTGACTTGGAGTATCGAGGGAGGATGGCTAACGTAGATAGCTACATGAATGTTATTCTTGTGGACGCGCAGGAGTATTCGAAGGGTGTGCTCTCTGCCCAATTCGGCAAAGTGGTTATACGGGGTAATAACGTGTTGTTTATTAAATTCGAAGACGATATATAATCGCTGGGAAGATGGGTTGGTGATGTCCTTCCTACACACCGAGGAACTTAAGGCTTCTCCTGTTTCTGAGCTCGAGGTGGAGATTGTTGAGCGGAAGGGTATCGGCCACCCAGACAGCCTTATAGATGGGGCTTGTGAGGCGGTTTCGCTAAGCCTATGCGAATACTATCTTAGAGAGTTCGGTGAGATACTACACCACAATGTGGATAAGGGGCTGCTCGTTGGGGGTAGGTCTCAGCCTAGGTTTGGTGGGGGTGAGGTTATAGAGCCTATCTACATACTTATCGCTGGAAGGTCTACATCCTTCATAAACAAGGGGTCTGAGACCGTCCAGGTGCCGATAGGCGGTATAGCTCTTGCTGCAGTAAAGGATTACCTTAAGAGGACTGTGAGGCATCTTGATGTGGAGAGGCATGTTGTTGTGGACTATAGGATAAAGCAGGGTTCTCAGGATCTGATGTCTGTCTTCAGCGGGTCGAAGAAGGTGCCTTTGGCGAATGATACCTCTATAGGTGTGGGTTATGCTCCTCTTACACCTACTGAGGAGCTCGTTTTGCAGACTGAGAGGCTGCTGAACTCTGAGCGGGTGAAGAAGATGCTTCCTGAGACTGGTGAGGACATCAAGGTTATGGGGTTTAGGAGGGGTAAGACTCTGAACCTTACTGTGGCTGTTGCTACTGTGTGCGGATTGATTCCTGATGCCTCGCATTACGAGAGTGTTATGGAGGATGTTACTAACTTGATTAAGGATCTTGCTGCTAAACAGAGTGAGCTCGATGTTGTGGTTAGGGTGAATACTGGCGATATTAAGGCTACTGGGAGCTACTACTTGACTGTAACTGGGACTTCGGCTGAGGCTGGGGATGATGGGAATACGGGTAGGGGGAATCGTGTTAACGGTCTCATAGCGCCTATGCGCCAGTATTCTATGGAGGCGACCGCGGGTAAGAATCCGGTTAACCACACGGGTAAGATCTATCAGGTGGTTGCGCAGAGGGCTGCTAACAGGATCATAGATGAGGTAGGTGGGATTAGGGAGGTTTATGTGCGCTTATTGAGTAGGATCGGTTCGCCTATATCTGAGCCTCAGGTTGCTAGTGCTGCTCTGGTGCTTGAGAGGGGTAAGAGTTTGGGCGCTGTGAAGGGTGATGTTGAGGGTATAATGTTGGAGGAGTTGAATAGGATTTCTGAGGTTAGTGAGATGATTAGGCGTAGGGAGGTAACGCTCTTCTAACCGTAGACGTCGATCCTGTCTCTCCAGCCTCTGACATAGAAGGATGCTTCTTCCAGCTGGCACTCTATCTTGAATTTTCGTCTGAAGAATCTAAGTATGTTTGCTATATCTCTGTCTAGGAGGATCTCTGCATTAGGGTGGTTTTTGTCTACGGCTTGAGGCCAGTCTATTATCCATATCTTTGAGTCTTCGCAGAGGATGTTGAATTCGCTTAGGTCTGCGTTTACTATTCCCGCTTTGGTGTATGCTTCGCGTATGTTCTTTAGGATCTCTTTTAGTGTCTTTTTTGGGTCTTTGAGTTCTTTGCAGTCTACGAGTAGTTTGCCGTAGAGCCTCTTCATTAGTAGGGCGTGTCTTTCGCGCGCTATGATCTCTGGTACTGAGACCCCTATTTTGATCAGCTTGCTGACAGCTTCTGCTTCTTTTTTTGCTGCGTTGATGTTCACTTTTAGCCAGCGGTGGTGGGTGAGGTCTTCGGCGTAGCTTCGTTTGATTTTTATCGCTCTGAAGCTTATTCGCCCTATTCTGTAGAATTTGATGGCGTAGAGGTTGCCTGAGTCGTCTGTGGCCTCGTAGACATCGGCTTCTTTGCCCACGCCTATTATTGAGCCTATTCCGCTTATGAGGTTTCGTTTGACGAAGCCTCTGAGCGCGAGCGCATCCAACCCGGCTGAGAGAAGGGTTGCGCCTCTTAAGGTGAGGTGTATGAGTTTGAGTTGGTCGAGTTTCTTGGCTCTGAATTTTACTTCGTCGATGTGTAGGTGTGTTGTTTTAGATAGGTAGTCGAAGGGTACGACTTCGTATGCGTCGATGGCTCTTTCGAGCGCTGCTAGGACGCTCCACTCCTCTGGTTCTAGTGTTTTGAGTGTTTGGGCTGCGATGTGTGTTGTTGACATGCTCTACCTCTTATTCTTTCATCGCTTGTGGTTTGGTTTGGGCGGGTTATTTAGTTTGATGTTGGTTTGGTTTTGGAGATAATAGATAAAAGGTGGAGGGCTTTTTAGGTAGTAGGGATGGATTCGGGCTTTTTTATTGATGTGGAGCGGGTTGCTGAGGGTATTCGGAGGGTTGCTTCTGAGGCTGTTACTGAGGAGGATTTGAGGGTGGGTGTGGAGTATATTCTTAGGTGTGAGGTTATTGAGAAGCTTAGGCGTGCTGAGGGTGTTGAGATTCCGTATTCGTCTTGGAGGCCGCCGAGGGCTAGGTATGAGGTTACTCTTGTTTCTGGTGCTAGGGCTGATGCGTTGTATGGTCATCTTATAATAGAGTATGAGAGGCCTAGGAGTTTTGACACTAGGGGTGGTTTTGAGAGAGCTGTGGAGCAGGTTAGGGAGTATATTATGGATCACGCTGAAGTTGAGGCTAGGTTTCCAAGGTATTTTGGTGTGGTGTTGGATGGGTATAAGATTGGTTTTGTTAGGTATAGAGCGGCTGTTAAGGGGTTTGAGAGTAGGGGTCCGTTTGATGTTAACAAGAGTACTGTGGCTAAGTTGGTTGAGGCGATCATTGGGCTTAGGAGGAGGGCGCTGGGTGCTGAGGAGCTTCTGAGGGACTTTGGTCCTGAGAGTCCTGTTGCTAGGGAGAGTATTAGGACCTTTTATGGGAAGCTGCTTGGGACGAGTGCTAGGACTCAGATGTTGTTTGAGGATTGGCGGAGAGTCTTTTCTCAGGTCTGTGCTTATAGTGCTGATAAGATTAGGGGGTTAGAGGAGGTTTATGGTTTCGGTAGGGGTGGTGCTGATCCTGAGAGGCTGCTCTTTGCGTTGCACACCTACTATGCTTTGATCATGAAGCTTTTGGCTGCTGAGGTTGCTTCTCTGTATGTGGCTCCGAAGCTGTGGTCATACTTGAAGGTCTTGGAAGAGGCATATTACAGCGGGTATGAAAAGCTGAGGGATGAGCTGAAAGAGCTCGAGGAAGGTGGAATATTCACTAGACTCGGGATAGTGAACTTCATGGAAGCCGACTACTTCGCGTGGTATTTAGATGAGTGGGATGAGCAAATCGCAAGATGCATAATGAGCATAGTTAATACGCTTTCAAACTACGACCCAAGTGCTGCAGAACTAGAGCCTGAAAGAATAAGAGACCTCTTCAAGAGATTATATCAGAACTTAGTGCCTAAAAAGATTAGGCACGACTTAGGTGAGTACTACACGCCAGACTGGCTTGCAGAGCTCGTGTTGAATGAGGTGGGATGGACTTTAGAGACGTTCGAGAAGGTGGCTCAGGAGAAAGGCGTCTTAGCACCCTTAGACCTAAGGCTCTTAGACCCGGCATGTGGAAGTGGGACATTCCTAGTCCTAGCGATAGGCAGGCTGAGGAGCTACGTAGAGGAGCATTGGATAGATAAAGGAACAGCTTTGAAGAGGGTGGTGAAAAATATAGTCGGCTTCGATTTAAACCCTCTAGCAGTAATAGCTTCCAGAGTAAATTACCTCATAGCGTTGGGGGACATGCTTAGGGAAAAAGGAGCCGAACCTATAGAGATACCAGTCTACTTAGCTGACTCAATACTTGTAGAGAGAAGGTGGACGCTAGCAGGGGCAACATATATTCTAAAGACCACTGTGGGAGAGTTTAGTGTTCCCACTAGCGTGGTGGAGAGGGGTCTATTAGCAAAAACTTTAACGATAATAGAGGAATGCGTGAAGGAAGGATATAGCTTAAACGAGTTTAAAGTAAGATTGCTAAAGGAAGTGAACCTAGAAGAAAATGAGGTTTCAATTCTCACAGAGCTATTTATTATCTTATCAAAGCTTGAAAAAGAGGGCAAGAACAGAGTGTGGACTAGGGTCCTAAAGAACTCCTTTGCACCCTTCTTTGCAGGGAATTTTGACTATGTGGTGGGAAATCCTCCTTGGATTGCTTGGGAAAATTTGCCAGAAGATTACAGAGAGCGAATTAAATCTCTATATTATATGTACGGTTTGATGCCTAAAAAATTACAAGCAAAGGTAAAACTGGATCATTCAATGTTATTCACTTATGTAGTAATTGATCGATATTTAAAGGAGGGAGGTTATTTCGGCTTTCTTATCACACAAACAGTTTTTGTATCGATGGCAGGTGAGGGGTTCAGAAAATTCTTGCTACCAAATGGTGTTCCTCTAAAAGTTCTCAAAATACATGATTTAGTCGAATTGCTACCCTTTGAGGGAGCTCAAAACAGAACCTCGATGTTTATTTTAAAGAAGGGCGAAAAAACATCATTCCCCATACCATATATCAAGTGGAGGGTGAAGGAACTTTGAGAATCGACCAGTCAACGCCTCTAGACGAGGTATTGATGCGGACTACGAGGGTACAGTTGTATGCCGAACCAATAGCTCGTCTTACTTCACCTTTACTGCCATTAAAAAAGGGACTTCATGAAAGGTTACAGAAAGCGATAAGGAGTTCGCCTTACAGGGCATATGAAGGTATTGGTCTCACCCCAAGAGAGATATTTATTGTTAATGTCTTAAAGAAGGCCGGAAATAACGTGATTATAAAGAACGGAATATGGTCAGGGGCTAAAAAGCGGATTAATAGGGAAGTTATTCAAGAAGTTGAAACAGAACTTATTTACCCAGTATTTTTCGGCAAGAATATTAGAAAATATAGGGTAGAATGGAAGGATACTTATTCAGTTATCCTCTACGATCCTAAGTCAGGAAAAATCTTGCCTGAACCTAAAGTAAAGGTTAATTATCCACGCGCATATTCCTTTTATCTTAATTTTAAAGACGAACTAGAAAGTGCTGCCAATTATAAGAACTATGGTAAAGGTCAACCCTTTTACTTCATTTATCGAATGGAGGATCGGGTTTTCTCTCCAGTTAAGGTTGTATGGAAAGAAGTAGGCACACGAATAGATGCCGCGGTGGTCACAACATTAAAGGATCAATTAATTGGCGAAAAAATTCTTCTTCCAGATTACACTTGCGTGTATATCCCGTTATCTAATGAGGATGAAGCGCACTATCTTTGTGCTATCTTAAATTCCACAATTTCACGAGTAGTAACCTCATATGTTCACCTTCATCCTGATCCCCACGTACTAGAATATCTTTATATTCCTAAATATGTCAAAACAGACGATGTTCATTTGAAATTAGTAGAGTTATCTAGAATAGCTCACGAGAATGCGGGTAAAAATGAGGAGAAGGTAGCGGCAGTTGAAGGGGAAATAGACAACCTTGTTGCACAACTCTATGACATATCCGAGGACGAGTTTAAAGAGATTAAGACAGGTCTAGCTATTATTGAAGGTAGTAAGGAATTTGAAGAGGATATTGAGGAGGTTGCTGAGCTCCCCCCAAGCATGCCAGACATAACTTTGAGAAATAATGTGGTTAGAGAAGGTAAGCCCTTTACTGTCGATGTCGTTATTTCCAATACTTTAAATAAGCCTCTAACTAATGTTTCTGTCAAGCTTAAACTGTTTGACAGCCGCTGTATTGAAGAGAACTTTGAAAGCATCGAAGGTGAGACCTCGTTCCCGCTTAGCTTTAACGAGCTTAAGCCTGGAGAATATAGGGTTAAAGCCGTCTTCGAATACGTCTTTGAAAATACTCCAAAGAGGGTTGAGAAAGACTTGACGATCTACGTTAAAGGAGCTGAAGTAAAGCACGTTGAAAGGAGCTTTAAGCCCGAAGAACTGTTCAGTGCATAGCCATGGGCATGGATGA
>Ga0105155_1000646_pt1 | contig 12028 bp, 9 predicted proteins | sample SSWtaG_2_FD_89589 | JGI IMG/M metagenome (GOLD analysis project Ga0105155, IMG submission 89589) | Hot spring microbial communities from Sandy's Spring West, USA to study Microbial Dark Matter (Phase II) - SSWsed_130316 | ecosystem: Environmental > Aquatic > Thermal springs > Hot (42-90C) >...
AAAAGAGGCCATCAGTCCCATGACTATACTTATGACTCAGATGAGGGCATTTTGACTGTTCATACTTCTTTTGGAGCCGGGTTGACGGAGCCAGCTACTTTTGTTGTTGAGGCAGAGTTTGATGAGACACCTGTAGCATTTGGTGAGGACGAGTCAAGTATAGAGAGATATGGAAGGAGAATGGCGATGGTACTGGTTGATAAGTTTGGTGATAACGTGGACGTGAAAACTTTTGTATCCAAGTTTTTGGCGCTTTACTCTAAGCCGAGGACTACTTTGAAAGTTTTGAAGCCGGGTCTTGACTTTGATATAAAACCGGGCGGTCTTGTTAGAGTTTATGACCCTTATATCGGAATTTGGGGAGAAATGTTCGCTGTGAGATCTGTTAGATGGAGATACCCAGATGGTTTAACTGAAATTTGGCTGTCATCTTTTGAGCCAGAACTGTATGACTTTCAGAGGTCTATCAGTTTCAAGATAGAAGCGTCGTCAAAGTCCTATATCCAGAGGCGTGATGTTGGTGTTACAGAAAAAACGTTTTACCTATCCGGCTACTCACCAAACTGGTGGCTAGTTGAAGATCATAATGAGATAGATGGCAACTCGTCAACAGTTATACCGCCCAGTGGGTCTCCATACTGGGTCAGGTTGAGATTGAGGATTCTTGGTGAGACTACTGTTGACTATAACGACATTAACGTAGCTCCTCTTTACATATCGTCCGGAATTCCAGATACTGTCAGGGCATACTATATGAGTCCGTTTAATGTTGGAGAGATTGGATCAGATGCAATTGGTCAGATAGTGGTTCAGGCGCAGTTCTATTTGGTTTACTCATCATTTTCGCCATCAAATCAGATACTGCTGGCACCTGATCCAAATGACAACTCTCGCTACTTTACAACATTTTTGACTGGTGTAGAGAAGCTGACTACCTCGACTATTGGTGGAGTCTTATACCTGAGAACTGGCTCTGATGGTTCGGTGACTTTAGAGTGGGATTATGAGAAACAGTCACATTTGTTTGGGTTTGGGTTCAAGGCAATATGATGTTTAGCTTAAATACTGGCTTTTTGTGTGAAAAATGGTCGAGATGTGGTTCAGTGAGAGTATGAGCTGGAATTATGAGATTGATGGAGTCGTTTATGAGTTCAGGAAGAAAGCTAAGTATAATGATGGCTACCGCTATTGCAGCAACTGTTGTTTGTGGGTTAAGAGAAGAGATGGACGGTCACTTTTTCGTTGTCCAGTGTGTAATGTCAGACTACGAGCTGGTTTGAGAAAGAGAAAGAATAGGCGAGATAAAAGCTATATAACTGTTTCCAATATTGCAAATGGGTAATAAGCGATGGGCTGGTTAAGTGACATACTGAAGTCACTATATGCTTTGAGACCACGCAGAAATTACATGACTGCCCGCCCCACTGAGCTTGATCTGTGGACAAGAGGGACTGCTGATGTTACCAAAATGCCTTCTATTCCTTTCCTTGGATATCGCTTCGTGAATGAGATTTACATGTACTCTGACCTACTAAAGACGATAATCAGATCACTCGTTCAGGAAACATTCAGGAAGGGCATAACCATCGAGCCTCGTTTTGTGGTAAAATGTGTGATCTGTGGAACTGAATATGACACTAAAGTTGAGACTTGTGAGGTATGCGGTAGCCATAAGCTGAGGCCTCCCAATCCTTTTGAGAAGAGGTGGATGGAGGAGTTCATGCATGATGTCAACTATAATGACCAGAGTTTGGTTGAGGTTTTGCAAGATGTTGATACTGATCTTAACATCTATGATAATGCATACTTGGCAGTGGTGAAGAGGTATGACTTCAATTCTGAAGGAAAAGTTGTTGGTGCTGAGGTTGTTGAGGTTCTAAGAGCGAGTCCAGAGAACGTTTTGTTGATAATGGATAAAGAGGGAAGGCCGGGCAGGACCGATGATGGTCGTGTAGTGATGATATGTCTTGAACATAGAGACAAGTATGTGGCGGTGCTACCAGAACATGTTAAAGAAACTCGATGTCAGACTTGTGGCAAGTGGATGTACCCCGCCTATTTTGCGGTGAGGAAGAGTGTTGGAGAGGGAGGATTCCTTTACTATACTGATGGTGAGATTTTACATATCAAGAAGTTCACTCACGGTCTCGGATATGGTCTTTCACCTATTTTTGCTGTCTGGATGAAGGTACTGACTTTGATAAAGCAGGACTTCTTTATTCTGACTGCCTATCACCTTGAAAGATCACCTCGTGGTGTACTGATACTGAGGGGACAGTTTGATGCTATCCAGAAAGCATGGCATAAGTTACAGACCGAGGCTCAAACCAACCCGCACATAATCTATCCGCTAATAGTAGAAGGTGCTGATAAGGTCAACAGGATTGCTGAGTGGATTGACCTATCGTTCTCGGCAAAAGATATTGACTTCATCCAATATCGGGAAGAGGTGAGGAGGACTGTTGGTGCGCTGTGGGGGGTTATGCCAATTTTCCATGGTGATACTGGTGGAGGAATGGGTCTGGCAAATGAAGGTTTACAGATTGTTGTGACTAACAGAGCTGTTGAGAGAGAACAGACGCTATTTAACGAGAAAGTCCTTTCTTGGCTATCAAGACAGCTTGGAGTGAGTGACTGGGAGTATCAGCTGGTGCCTAATGAGGGAAGAGATGTGGTTGCGAGGATACAGAGGGAGACGATGAGGATTGGTAATGCTGAAAGAATGGCACAACTCGGATACAGGCCAATCGCAATAAAGACTGACGATGGTATAGACTTTTACTATGAGTATGCTGGAAAGCCAATAGCCGAGGAGAAAGCGTCGGGCTATATAGCTGGCAAAATCTATCAGGAAGTACCCGAAAGAGAGATACCTCGGCATGAAGGTGAACCTGAACATGGAAGGCCGAGGGTTGATGAGCAAAGATTTGAGGGGGAAGAGCTAGCACGGAGGCCTAAGACGCCTAGTACTTTTGTTGTTGGTGAAGGTGGCGAGCTGATACCTGAAGAGGAGGTAGGTAAAAGTCTTTTTCGTAAAGAGGCTGAGGCTGAAGTCCCTGTAGAGTATAGACGTTATATCAGGAGAGAAGACATCTCGAGGCTTCCTACTGGCACTCGTGTTCACAGAGGGCCGAGAGGCGGTTTGTTTATAGATGTTAGAGAGGTACCTGAACATGTTCGTGAAAAGTTGGAAGTAAGTGAAGAGGAGAGAAGGCAAGAAAGAGCAGTGGTGACATATGGTGGCAAATTAACAGAGAAACTGAGATATGGTGTAGAAGTTGACAAAGAGAAGGGAGAGGCAAAAATACGGTTTGAGAAGGAAGGAAATGTTTTGGAGTTTTCAGCTGATCTGAAAAGCCGCTCTATTAAAGTGACCAATATCTCCTTTAGTCAAGAGCCGGAGAGCTTGATTAGAACTCTTGAAGGTAACTGGTTTGTTAGAGGTTTGTTTGAGAAGTATCCAGTATCTGAGACATACAGGTATGTTTTATACCCATCATCATGGGAGAAAGTATTTTCCCTGAAACAAATTAAAGAAGGTTATCAATATTCCGCTGCTGATATGAAACTGGTCTCTAAGGAAATGGAAAATGATATAGAGCTGTTGAGTCGCCCCATATCTTATTGGGAAGAGGTTTCTTCTGAAGACGGTTTCAACTTTTACTACTCAGAGGGAATAAAGTCTCTAAAACCACACGAAAAGTCGGTAAATTTGTTTAAGCAAGCTGTCCGTAACAAATTTGGAGGAAATATTATCTTCTTACCAGAAGGCAGTATACGGGCGGGTGGACTTTTTGATCCATATAAAATGACAGTTACGGTTGGTAACCACTACTTTAGCACGATGTGTCACGAATATTTGCATTATGTATTTGACATGTATAGTAAGTTACTATCTTTTATAGGTGTACTTGAATTTGATTTGGGGAACGCTATTAATAGTTTGTTTGAAGAAGAAACTGAAAGCGGTGATAAAGTTGGTCTTACTAATTTTTCTGACTATGCAGCTGGTAGAGACATACCAGAGGAGGTTCAGCAGTTGGGGAATTTGTGGGGTGAATTCGTTAGGCGAGCAGAACAAGACTTCAGATACGATTTAGGTAAAGCTCTACTGGAATATTTTGAGAGTCGGTCTACTGAAAGAATAGAGGCTAAGTGGGAAAGGTATGTGAAGAACGTTGTGGACAGGCTTAACAGACTTATAGACTACTTTGGGGGGAAGGAGGCTTTATCTAAGTTTGAGGAACTGATCAGATTTTTGAGGGAAAATGGAGGACTTACTCCTTACTCTGACTCATGGAAAGACGTTGATACATATATGGCAGCGACTGAGGCATTTGCATCTCTTGGCGATCTTATTGGTGACTTTTTTGAGTGGGAACTTCACCGTAAGAATTTGGGACTAAAGAAGTTTACTAGGGCCAATTTGGTGCGATTTTACAAAGGAGTTGCTTCAGACAGCCCGGCCCATATTCTTTACTTTAAGAAGGGGAAGGAGAAAGTGTTGGAGAAAGCTTTAGATTTTTTAGATAGTATAGGCCTGATAAACTGGGAGGAGTGATGAAAGATGGAGAGGTCACTTGAAGCGAAATATGCTGGTGTGATAATAGTAAGGCCCGACAAGTTCGAGTTTACAGAGCCTGAAGGATATCCGGCGATATACTCATCCTTTATAGATTATGGGGATGGTAGAGCAAGCATTGGTGACTTCATACTTATTAGAGACAAGCGTGAGTACGAGGAGCTTTTTGAGCGCATGGAGAAATTGTATAGGGAAATCTCGGAAGGAGGAGAGACGGCTAAAAGCATCTCCGAAGTTATTGAAAGTCTTGATGAGTTAGAGAATGACATAAAACTGTCACTCACTGCGGCGAGCGTTCCGGTAGAGTATAGACGTTATATCAGAAGGGAAGATCTGTCTAAACTTCCTAAAGGCGTCCGTGTTTATAGAGGACCAAGAGGTGGATTGTTTATAGACGTAAGAGAAGTTCCGAGTGACTGGGATATTGAGCCAGAAAAAGAGCCAAAAGAAGTTGAGACTCCCAAGCCAGCAAAAGGTAGGAGATCTCTAGATGAGAAGATAAAGCAAGGTGCAGAGAGGTTTGTGAACTATCTTATAGAGGTGGAGGGCCTTTCGCTTGAGAATCTAATAGATATACGGAGAAACGACAAATTCAGATCCTTCATGGACTACTACTACGATTTTGAAGCATGGGTAAATAGAAAAAGAGAGGAAGGAAAAGTTGGGAGGGGCGAAGAGTCGGAAAAAAGACGAAGTTTAGATGAGAAGAAAAAACGGGCAATATCTGATATAGTGGCCACCAGTGGGGTTTCAGAAGAGTTTGCGGAGGTTCTATTGGATGTCGGTTCGCTATTCTTTTTCTACACTGCCTCTTCAAATAATATAAGTGTCGTTGACTATTTGGATAGTCTTTATAGTGGGAATGATAGACCGAGGAGACCTGTCAGTAGAGGAGAGAAAGCTATTGTCCATGAGTTGAGGAAGCGTATTACTCCAGAAAAGTATCGTGCATGGATTGAATTTGGTAAGACTGTCCTTAACAGGTTAGGATTGGTTAAGAATGGAAAAGTAACTGTTTATCGTGGTCTCTCAGCTTTTGATGGTGTTCAAGTTCTATTTGCACGGCTAATGGGGAAAGAGAACATAATGCTGCATGGAGGTTTGCAAAGTTTTACTGTGTCGAAGGAAATTGCGGATGGTTTTAACGACTTTGGTATCGTGAAGCTTGAGTTAGATATTGACAGCATACGTAATGGGTTTTGGTTTTCTAACTATCCCAGAGAGCTTGAGATAACGGCAACAGTTCCAGAGGAAGGAGTTAGAATAGCTGAATATACCCACAGTAGGGCGAGAGAAATAGATGTCTGGATGAACAAAGCTATTCACGACTTCCTCAAATACTTTCAAAAATACTATAAGACAGGAGATCTGTCATATCTGAAGCAGCTAAAAGAAGAAATATATGAACGAGGAGGTGAGGTACGTGACTATGGGGCTACTTTGGTAGTGAGCCGATTTTTGGAAGATGTGTATAACTTGCTCGGCTCTCATGCTGTTTTGAGAGCTATAACTCATGACGTGGTCTATGTGGCGTATAAAGAGTTTGCATCTTATGTCGCTAAATTGGCAGAAAATTTGTTGAGAGATCTTGGCAAACTTGAGAAAGAATTAGGAGCAAGAATGAACGTAGAATACAGGATGAGAATAAAGAAGTATGCAGATATTAGTAGGAAAATCCTTATGGAATTTGATGTGAGTAAGTACACTCTTCAAGGGGTGCGGGAATACCTGAAGAAAAAATACGGAAATGATTTTGAGAGAAAATTTGTGGAAGACGTTTTCAAGGATGTAGCGCCTATTTTCACGAGGTTGGCAGATGAGTTTATTAGGTTAGTTGGTAGAGGTGAGACAGAATGAGTTCGGAAGAGGAGAAGCTAAAGGAAGACTATATGACGAGACTTATGTCTAAAATTTCGGAGAATGTCGCAGTAATGGTCCCATATGATGTCATCTATGGAGGAAATTGGCTATACGAGGGGCGCAGGAAGGAAGAAGAAGCAGATTCATCTCTTGAGGAGGCAGAGAAGGTGCTTGAAGACCTTGAGTATGAGATGAAACTCAGAGGATATGCAAATGAATATACGACTGTTGTCGATGAAGAGGATTATGAGATTCTCAAAACGGGATGGCAGCTTGGAGTCAAGAGGTATGACAAAGAGTCGAGGATAGCAGGTATTGTTGGTTATGAGGCATGGCCAGAATATGTTGGGATTGACCCCGCTACTTCTGCTGCGATAAACGCATACCTATGGGATATGGCTTTCAGTAAGAAGAAGTTTGACCTGAAAGAACTGGTGAAAGAACTGTCTAAGAAGTTTAAACTTGACACGGATCAGGCGGAGGTAATAGTCAGAACAGAGATGGCGAATATTTTCAACAAAATGCGTGAGTGGGCATATCAAGAAAAGACTGAAGTGACTAAGTTTGTGTGGGTTGCTAAGAAGGATGCTTGTGACAAATGCCTTGCTATTGCTAAGGCTTCAAAGAGAGGTGTCACTTTAGAAGAGTTGAAAGAACTGGTAAAGATATATGGCGGGTCTTATGCAAGAGAGTGGACTGTTCACCCAAACTGCAGGTGTACATTTGTAAGGAAGTATGGTAAGAAAGCGAGGTGGGAGTGATGTTAACTTTTGCCTACTATGATAACAGATTGGGTCTTGACCATGCTCTGGCTATTGCAAAAGAGGGATATCGAGTCAGGTACTTTCATGAGTGGCGCTATCGTTACATGAGTCTTGAAGACTATATGGTTGGCAGGAACTTACATGAGAGACTTGAAGTGGTTGAGGACTTTTTCCGTGCTATGCATAGCGGGGTTGATGTTGCTTTTATTGCTGATGTTGGTTACGGCTATCTTGGTGACTACATAAGAGATGTGATAGGAGTACCGGTTTATGGTGCTTCAGTTTTGGGAGACAGGCTTGAACTGAATAGAATCGAGGCAGCAAATACGATGAGGCTTGTTGGAATAAAAACTCCGCAATACCACGAGATAACTGGTGTTGAGAATCTGATCGATCTTGGTGACAGGCTCGGATGGGACTTTTTTCTGAAAGTGAATGCCGTCAGAGGCAACATGGAAACTGCCCGTATCAGCAGTAAGAGAGAGCTGATCACCCTTATTGAGAGTGCTGGCTTCGGCCCGCTGAGAGATAATGTGAAGTTTATTGTGAGCAGACCGATTGAAGGAGTGGAGGTTGGCGTTGATGCATGGTTTAACGGTGAACACTTTTTGCGACCCTACCACTTCGGTAATGAGGTTAAAGGTACCGGTTGTTGTTTTGGAAAGTGGGTTACTGAGAGTATATGGGATCCTGTTCTTGACAGAATGGAGAAGATACTGCGTGGTCGCTATTGGGGTACTATCAGTTTTGAGGGAATCTATGATGGCTCTGATATCTATGTGATAGATGTGACTTCAAGACTGGCAAAGCCTGCAGGCAGTTTACAGCACGTCTCGACCCGTGGTAAGTATGGCGATATAGTGTGGCAGGTGGCAAGAGGAAAAGAGGCTGAGATTGAGCCGAGGGGCAAATACACTGTTCAGATCGGGTTGAACTTTGTTGAGCCTAACTCGTGGGTCTGTCTTGGCAAACCACGTGATGATATAGTGGTCTGTCTTTACGCTTTTGGTCTTGATGGCGATATCTGGGTCAATACCAGAGAAGATCTGAACGGTGTCGTCTTTTATGTTGATGTAGGTGATGACTTTAGTAGTTTGGTGAGTAAGGCAGCAAATGAGTCTTACAGATATGCAAGGGAGTATGATCTTATTTATTCTGACGCCGGCTTGAGGGCTTTCAAAGAAATGCTGGAAAAGCTGAGGCAGTTCGGTATCGATTGGTGAAGATTAGACTTATATGTGTGTTTTGTTTTTAAGTTTCGGGTATGCCTAAGCAGTTCGAGATACTTGACGAGGAGAATCGGCTTATAGCTGGTTGGGCAAGTGTTGAGATCGTTGACAGTCACGGTGACATCATACCTATACAGGAACTTGAGCGTGGAATGTTGACCCTGATGGACAGAGGGGGTCACATACTTTATGGTCACAGTAACAAACCAGTTGGCAAAATACTGGCATGGCAGATAAAGAAACACGATGAGGTCGATGCAAATGGTTTATGGATTGTTGCTAAAATCTTCAAGGAATATCCACTTGATAACGAAGTCTGGAGACTAATAAAAGAGGGCGCTTTACGTGGTTTCAGTATCGGTGCGCAGGGAAGGAAAGAGAAGATGATGTTGAAAGATGCAAATAATACTAACTTACCAAGAGAGATCAATCTTGTTAGAGATCTGAACCTGCTTGAGATAAGTATAGTGCCGACGCCAGCCAACCCGCTGGCCACAATTGAGGAGATCAACTTCATAGCAAAATCTGCTGACTCAGAAGAGAAGAATTTCATGAACCTTGAAGAGGTTTTGAGGAAATACAAGATCCGCAAAGAACTATTTGACATGACAGAAGGTTGCGGCTTGTGTCTTGAGATTGCCTCTATCATTAAAGACGTCGGCGATATCGATCTTGGTGTGAGAATATGGCGGGCTATACAGTTGGAGAGACAGATGAAGATTGCCGAGTCGCTTGAGAAAGTGGCGGATGAGGTGAGTCAAGAGATACAGCAATTGAAGAAGTCAATAGTGGAGGATCTGAGAGAGTATGAAGACGATGTGACTGAATATAGAGCCGCCGAGCTCGAGTCCGCTACCTACCCAGAGGACCCTTTCTACACTGAGCTGATGGAAAAGATTGCCGAGTTGAAAAAGACAGTTGATATACTGAAACCATTTGGCAAATGGGAAAACTTTGATGAATGCGTAAAGGATATGAAAGAAAGAGGTTACGATGAGGAAAGCGCTAAGAGAGTTTGTGGCAGTTTACAGGCAAAACTGGAAAAAGAACTCGAGAAGATAATTGACATAATTAACAGCGGTGCTGAGTTTTTTGACATTCTTGAGAATCTGAGAAAGCATGTGTCAGATATCTTCAAAGACAAGAGACCACCAAAAGAGTGGTTCTATAGATGCGTTGATAGGACTGGAAGTCCAGCTCTTTGCGGATGGGTCTTCTATCACCATCTTCAACCGACTAAACCTAAGTCAAAAAGAGGTCCAGATAAGCCACATACAAGGTCAGCGAGATCAAGGAAGAGAGCGTGGTTGAGAGCGCAGTAACTTTCATGAGACATCCTTATAAGTGGGTATTTTTGATAAATAGCGGGGGATAAAATGCCTGAGAATACTGTACCAGCAGAGACGGCACCTCCCATAACAGAGGAGGAAGAGGAGAGGAAGAAGCCAAAGAAGAGGCCAGAGGAAGAGGAGGAAGAGACGATGGAGATTGAGGAGCATCTTGAGAAGCTTTACAAGGCTATTGGCGAGTTGACTGATGCTACGAGGAAGATCGCTGCTGCTATCAAGGCTTCTGAACACACTACCCGAGGACTGGTTGAGGCGATGAAGAGTGATATTGACAGTCTGAAGGAAGAGATAAGGAAGCTGACTGTTGGTTTTGATGAGGCGGCTGCGACCCATAAGAAGCAGGATAAGTTCCCGACTACTGGGAAGCCAGAGACTTCTGAGACAGCTGAGGAGGTGAAATACCCGCCAGAGGGACTGAGGGAGAGGGGCGCGCAGATGCTTGAGAAGAGCAGGGAGGAGATTGTTAAGAGTGTTATGACCCCGAGACCGTCATCGGCAAATACTGACATTATGACTGGTGGTGCTGTAGCAGATCTGGTGAGGGATATTTTGCAGGGTAAGATGAAGCCTGGTGAGGTCGCATCTAAGATTAAGGAGGTGTTGGTGAGATGACCGGTGCACGTTACATTACGGTAATGGACGTACATGAGTTCTATACTGGTGGTCCGAGCCATCCGTTCACGACTCATGCTGATCTTCTAAACATACTTGACATTCAGAAGGGACTCGGTGCAATTGAGTCGACCACTGCTGGCATACTTAACAGAATCTATGGTGCGCTGTTATGGGCGCAGATGAATCAGGAGGCTAATGCCTTTGGTATGCTGCCTAAGACCACTTGGGTGAGGAGCGGTTGGCGTGTTAAGACGAGGTTTGGTGTAACTGACCATACTCAGATTGGTGTGACTGAGACTGCTGACATACCGCCAAGCTCTGTTCCCGAGATCATGACACTGTATGCTATTCCGAGGATTCATGTGAGGGTCTTTGACGTGTCGGATGTCGTTGAGGCTCTGGCGAGTGTTTCTGCTGATGATGTTTGGGGCGCAGCTCATCAGGTGAGGGTTGAGGTCGGTGTAGAGTTTGCCAAGCTCATTAACCAGGCACTGCTGGCTAAGATCTATGATCCGGCTGGTAGGACAGTGATTGATACTATTGACAGGATCGTGTCTAAGGCAGGTGAGGTTGGTGTAACTCCGGGCTGGGAGGATGTTTATGGTATTGATAGGAGTGCTTCGGGCATGGAGTGGGCTAATGCGTATGTTGATGATAGTTCAACTTTGAGGGATCTAACTGACTTCCTCATTCGTCGGCTGCTACAGAACACAAGGAAGCGTGGTGCCACTACTGATGTGCTGCTGACTGGTTATGACACTTATGCCGTGATTCAGGGAATCTATCTGACATTTGCGAGGCAGAACAATCCGATGACTGTTGACCGTGCACAGTTCGGTATTAATGGAATCACGACTGCTGAAGGAACTAATGCAGGCATTCAGATAGCGAAGCTTTATGATATACCTCTGGTGCAGTCGGTTGACTGTCCTAAGGGAAGTGGTAGTGGTGAGATCAGCTATCTGTATGGTCTTGACATTTCTGATCCCGAGGGTTATGGTTTCCCGAGGATGGGCATATCTGTGTTGAGGCCTGTTGAGTACTTTGAGAGCAGGGATTACGTTCTGCTGGGTAAGTTCGTGGTGCGTGGTGTTTACAGGTTCATAGGAGAGCTGGTGGCGAGGTTCCTGTACGGTCAGGGAAAGATCAGGGACATCAGAGAGTAAGAGGTGAGATAGTTGCCGACGCTGGTAAAAACCATCGGCACTTTTCACGGAGTCAGAGAAGGAAAGTTCAGAGAGTGGGCAATGTCAAATGTCAGTATGGGTGTTGTTGATATAGTATTTGATGCTACAGAAAACTACCCATCTGGTGGCATTGATGTTCTCACCCTTATTTCGAGCCAGTTTTCTGATGTTCAGGAGGTTCTTGGTGTGACTGTTCTTGGCCATGACATCGCTGGCTGGGTAGTGATCTATGACCATACTTCTGGTAGGTTGAGGATTTACGGTCAGGAGCCGGGAAGTGCTGCTACTGGTGTAGTGGCTTTGACTGAGATGAATGCCGGCAACACTGCTACTCAGGGTAGAAGGATAAGAGTGATGTTCTTTGGTGTCTGATCATGTCCGAGGACAGAGACGACGTTCGTGTTTTTCTGGCAAGAATTGATGAGCGAGTCAGTGTTCTTGA
>Ga0105155_1000649_pt1 | contig 11997 bp, 11 predicted proteins | sample SSWtaG_2_FD_89589 | JGI IMG/M metagenome (GOLD analysis project Ga0105155, IMG submission 89589) | Hot spring microbial communities from Sandy's Spring West, USA to study Microbial Dark Matter (Phase II) - SSWsed_130316 | ecosystem: Environmental > Aquatic > Thermal springs > Hot (42-90C) >...
GCGAAGGGTCTCACATGAGGTCCCTCGGTCGCTAACGCTCCCTCTGAGATCCTTCGCTTCGCTCAGGAAGACAAAGAGGGGGTCGCCCTGAGGCCGCAAGGCCGAAGGGCCTCAGAGGTCCTTGATGCTACCTTAAGATGGCAAGGTATGTTTGCAAGATTTTTCGAACAGCCTCAGAGCACTATTGTAGTAAGCTGTTTTTTTGTAATTAAATTTCACTTCCAGAGCTCCTACCTGCTTCTCTTAGTGCCATCAATGTCGCAATTATCATAATTATAGCAAGAACAATTCCGATAACAGAAGCAACCAAAAAAGTATTAACAGTTGCTGCCTTCAGTCCTCTGAATACTACTTTAATAACTCCCCATAAAATATTTTTAAAGAAGAATTTTAATCCTACAAGAATTACCAAAAAGCCTGCTTTAGCTAACAGCCACCAAAATTCGAAATCCCAACACAAACTCAAATAACACTTTAGGTCGCTTAACCGAAACTTAAAGTCCGTTGTTTGTGAACTATAAGTTTTAGGTATAAGTGCTTCGCCTGTTTCAGGCTCAGAAATTACTTCGGGCTCTATTACTTCAACTTCTCTTGCAATTTCTTTTGGAACAAGCTCTTCATAATTAATATTTTTTTTGCCATTCAATAGTCTATCCATTGCTGCCTCCCTACCTCTTCATCACTTAACTCTAAAAACCATACTTTGTTCCCCTTATTATGTGAATCCTCTTTCCTTACTATATTCAATTACCAAAAAGAACCAACCACCTTAGCAAAAACTTCTAATTCCTCCTCGTTCATCCCCCTACATACCTTGTAAACTAAATCAGAAAACTTGAAAAAATCTAAATCACTAACACTACTTAACTCTTCAATTAGATTCCTAATTTTTATCGGTTTTTTATCTACTAAACTATCTGCTAACCCAAAATATTCGTGGAAATCAGCCATATTCTACCCCCTTTCGTTTTTTTCTATGCCCCCTTTCTACTCTTCTTGTCTAAATATATTTTTCGTCTGACTACTACTATTTCTATTTTTTTGGCATCCCATTAGTTATCCAAAAGAAAAGTCGTGCTTCTTTCTCTTCATCACTATCGGTTTCCCAAATGGAGGAAGTTCTTTATTGTGATCTTCCGTCAATAACCATATAACAGGATACAGAGGCCTTTTTTTAGGATACTCAGTATATCCGTCAGTTATGCAAATTACTAAAGCAGGATCCTCCCATTCCATCATCCTATACTTTTTATCTATAAACTCAAATACAGGTACATGTGAAGCTCCTCCTCTTCCTTTAAATACTATTTTGTCTGAATTTAAAAATCCTTCTATCTGATCTGTCTTTATTACCTGCTGAATTTTACAATCCGCTGTGATTATTGTTATCTCATGCGTTAACATGTAAAGCCTCTTAATCGCCCCTGCTGCTAATTTCAAATCTTCCTTACTCATGCTTCCAGATGTGTCTATCACTACAATCACACTCGGTTCCTCTTCCCGTGATAACTTAGGATAAATCACATTATAATGATATGCATACTTCTTGTTAAACATCTTATATGTATAGTTTTCAGATAGCTTATTCGCTACCGTTGCATATAATATACTCTCAAACGAAACGCTAGGTTCGAGCAATTCAGTTACAAATTCAGCAACACTATCAGGTATTTTCCCACGCTGCTTTGAACTCATTGCGTTCTGCAATATTAATCTCGCCTGCACTAATACATTTTTTACTTTTTCAAGCTCTTTCTTCGGATCCTTACTCTTCTTCAAATCGTTTGGCTTTAACAAACTTCCATCGGCCCCTTCCTCTTTGTCTTCCCCTTGTCTTAAATCATTTCCAGAATCTTGACCTTTCTCTTTTTCTCCTCCATCTCCCCCTTCTTCTTCCCTTATTTTTAATATTTCATTCTTCATCTGACCTTTACCATTCACATACTGCAACTGCATAGGTTGAACCACCCCCGACAACTCATTATAAATCTCTTCTGCTGACTTCCCCTTAAACCTCGGATCATAAAGCACATATAAATTCTCAGGTAAAGGTATTCCCTTCTCATCTACTATAACGGAATTCACCGCATAATCACATGCTACATTCCACAGCCGTTCATCCCTCACCCCCATCCTCTGTGAATGCAAAAAAATCACATGCAATAACTCATGTAAATTAACAAAAAAAATTGTCTTCCAATCATGATCCAATAAGTCAGGTCTTATGTACACCGTCTCATGGCAATCCGTCCCCGCTAAAGAAGGAAGATTCTCATCTATCTCATACTTCAAATTAAACGCTACAACTGAAAAAAATGGATTCTCAGTTGCTAAATGCAACCTAAACGCTTTTATGAACTTTTTAAGTTCCTCCTTTAGCTTCTCCTTATTTTGTTCTCTCTCCTTGCTTTGCCCTTTCAGCTCCACCTTGTCTTCCTTAACTTCCATAATTCACCTCTTCTTTCTTTTTTTATCTTTATCCACCTTACATCCTTAAACCCTTAAAGTTTCTCCTTTACTTTGCGTATCTTTAATATCCATAAGTTCTTGTATTAACCTACTGTATAGGCTCATTGTTTTTTCGTTATTCTTTATCATACTAATTATTACATCACATACCTTATTGTTTTCCTTAATCTCATGTAAAAAAACTACTACATACTCTTCACTCGGGAAGCTCCGTAAAAGATCAAGTAATTTAGTTTTTGCTACCTCTTCTGGTTTCATCTTCATTATGTAATCCGCTAAAGCATATGTAAACGCATACAGAAAACTCGGCTCCCTTTTCTTCTCCTCTGATACTCCTTCTCCTATTATTCTCCCTTCTTTTAAACTTTCTTTTATGTTGACTGTTTTGTATAAGTCGACATAATTAATAAATTCATTTGCTGCAGACAACCCTATTGCTCCCCCTACTAATCCTATTAATTCTTCTCTTGAAAATTCATTTTTGTATCTTTGATAGACATGATCTGCAGCAGTAATAGATCTCGGAGTTGGAAACGGATTTTGATCGTTTTCGTCTTGTGGTAAGTCAAATAACGCCTTTAACCCTTTAAACTTTATATATGCCCTCATTTCAGGCGATACTCCTGCTTTCCTTGCCCATTCAAGCCAACAATCTACGTCAGGTTCTAAAATTATTTGAACAAATCTATTAATTAATGCCGACGATATGGGCACAGCTAATGTATTATCAGTTAACAAAATACCAGCAACAACTATCTTCGTCCCCTTCGCAAACTTCACAGGACCTATCCTCTGTTCAAATACTATCTGATAAACCGGATCTCGATGTAATAGGCTAATCACCGTATTAAAATCATCCATCATAAAAAGTAAAAATGGCACAGGATTACCCTTTTCATCCGTCTTCACCCAATTAGGCATACAATATCTTACTTTCCCGGTCTTCTCATCAGTTAACCAGAACCCACATAGCTCCGTTGGCTTTACCAGACTTAACCACAATTCAACTACATCCATTCCAAATTCCTCCGCTATCTCCCTTATCATCGTTGACTTACCCACTCCTGGATGCCCTAAAAGCAATACCGGTAATCCAAGCTCTAATGCATCCTTAATCCAGCCCTTAACTTCTTTATAATTTCCTCTCAGTGTTTTAGAATAATCATTAATAGAATTAACTCTATCCATGACCTACCTCCAACTTTGTTTTTTTATGTTTATTATCAACTACAAAATTTTGTAATACACTTAACTCTCGCAAATCCTTCAATATCTTTTTTAATATCGCTTTTGTTGTTTCTCATCCTTTCCGCTTACATCAAACCATATTGATACCCTTTCTCCACTCTCGTGAAAAAGAGCTAACTTAGCTTCCTTGCAAAATAATATTCCGACACTCCATTTATTAATCCCTCTTCAATAATCTCATCAAACCACATAGATACCTGATGCCCATCTAAATCAAATATCGCTTGTTTCTTCTTTAATTTCAATCTATTCTTTTCCCTTATCATTTCTTCGCATATATAATACTTTGATCCCCCTTTTACTAACCCACTATTACTTCTAATGTCTTCAAACCAATCAGATACTTGCCTTCCTTCTTTGTCAAATATCGCCGTGTCCCTACATCCAACCCCCCTATCCTTCGTTGCTACATAATACTGAGACCCTCCATTCACTAAACCATCCTCAGAAATCCATAAAAAATATTCAGACATCCTTACTCCTTCTTTGTGAAATTTTCCTTCCTTACCAATTCAAACCCCAAACCACCTGGCCCTTTTGGATCCCTTCCTTCTACTTCTTCATATCTTATCCCACTTTCATCTAAAAGCTTCTTAAAATAACGCAACCCGATAAACCTCTCCTTCAAAGTCTCCATATACAATGTCACCTTCTCAAAGTTCTCCTTTAAAAATTCAATCATCTCATCTTTCTTATGCACATATAACCACTCCCAAAAATGTCCTTTCATCCTTCCCCCATCTAACAATACCAGCATACAAAAAGTCCCAAAAACTTTTAAATTCTTCTTCTTCAAGTTCTTCAAGTCTTCCCACATCCGATTTAACCTTACATTATCCCCATCTTGCAGTAGCTTCTTCATCCTCTCTTCTTCTAATCTTGCCATCTCTTTAAGGAAGTTCATAAAAATTTCCCTCTCAATTGCTTTGTCATCTCCCATGCCTTCTCCCATCATATCACACCTCCCTTTTTTGATTTTTTTATTTTTTTTTACTTATATCAAACACAAATACGCCTCTTCCCTTGAAAATCAGCTGCTCTTCCCTTACTCTACCACCCAAAGCTCAACCTCATTCTTACCAATAAACCTATACTTCTCGTACACCCCCAACCTTTTTTCTCGTCTATTAACTATTCTTTTCTAACAAATTCTTGCAATCCTTCCTTTATTCCCCCCCCTCATCACCATCCTTAAAGCTCATCTCCACTTACATAGGACTTCTCTTGAACCAACACATACACTTCAACCTCCCTCACTAAAAAAAGAGACGGCACCCTTTATCCTTCTAAATAATTTTCAACCTCTTCCTGCGCTTTATACATACACACGCCTCCTGCTTTTAACTTTTTCTGACTTGATCTTTAGCTTATAAAAAAAGAAATCCTTCACTAATCCTTCAACATTTGTATCAAATTCTTGCATGTTAACACCTCTTTTTCTTGCCTATATTCTTTTCTTTTCTTTTTGCTTCTCTTGCTCTTGTTTTTCTTGCTCTTGTTTCTCGTTTTCACGATTTTAACACCTATCCATAAATATAAACTAAAACTATTGGATAAATCCACCTAATAAATAATAAAAACATTCTTAACATCTTAGGAATAAAAGAGTTATCGTCTAAATCACCTAAACCTGTACGAATTAAAATTTCTTCAACGGGCATGTAAAAAAAGATCTCTGTAAAGAAAGTCCAAACAAAACACAAGAACAATAAATTAACAAAAAACTTTTCTGGTTTGCTAGAGCCTAATGCCAACATGACATAATTCATAACAGGTGCAAGATGTTTATAAGTCAAAGGTGTTTTATTATTAATTGCTTCATTAATCCGTTGTTCGAGCTTTGTATAAACAGGACCCGATATAACCAAAACTGCTCTTCCACACTTCAAATCTTCTCCAATCAGAATGTAAGATTTCTGCTTTCCCTTTCCCTTTTTACTATCTCTGCTTTTTGATTCTACTACCTTCACCTTCTCCGGAATTATCTCACGCTCACCATCTATAAAACTATACAAAAACTTCTTTATCTCCGTCTGATTTACACACTCGTAAGAAGATACAACTAAATCAACTCCCTTCAAAAACCTCTCATCCACTTCTCCATAAAGACGTATTCCTTTGTGATACTTCGCTAATTCCACCACCTTGCTTGAATAATAAAACACAATCAAAAAACCAATTGACAATATAAAAAAATACTTTATCAACGCCCTTTTCATACATCCTCCCTTCCCCCATCCCCCCTTCTTAATAAAAAAATTTTTCCTTCTATATTATTTAGTACCTCTTTTTTGAAAATATCAAGCTTTTTAAATGCTTCATTCTTGAAACAAACTCTTCGTAATACAAACTTCTTACTGGAAGTTTTTTTCTCTTCTTTTTTCTTTTCCTCCTTCCTCTCTATCTTTTCTCCCTCTCTTAAACTGTCCTTCAAACCTTCAAGCATTAACCTAATCGCCTCAATCTCTTTTTCCTTTTCTTCTAACACTTCGTTCAACTCCTCCTCAAGCAATCTTGCATCTTCCCTTACCATCTCAACTTCGCTACCGTCCCAATTTTCCTTAATCATATTTATCCGAAGTATATCCATTTGAGCAATTTTTGAGGTTTAAAGTAGCAAGTTTGAACCACTTTTAACCATGCTAAAAGTTTGAATAAACTAATCATGGTTAAAAGGGCTGAGCCTTCCATCCGCACCAGACGGGACGGAATTCTGGCCTGGATTAACTTCCACCTTTTAGGCTTCAGGTTTTGTCGGATGCAAGGCTCGCTTAGCGATATTCAGACTCGCATTGTAACCCTATCATAAAAATCATAAAAACCATTGCACAAAATCTAAATCTAATACTCTCTCTACTTTTTCAGGCTCCTTTTTTCTTCCTGGAAATAAAGGAGCCCCATGGATCTTCGCCGGGTTGGTCTGGAAAAAATGCCTTTGAAGTTTCCTTAAACGGCTCTTGATATTTAAATAGATTTTCTTGAGAGTCATGAGCTCTACGCTGTATCCTCCATCTCCAAAGCAAAGGAGAGATAAGGTTTGCAAGAAAGTAGGTTGGTATTAAAATGCTATGATACAAACAAACTCACAGCGCACGAGAGTTTTTGTATTTCTTTGCTTATATTTCCCGCCACATTTTGTTCATAAAATGTTTTGTTAATCATAAAATTACTTCTAACATTCTTTCTACGTTATCAAACCAATATTGTTTATACTCTTTAGGGACTTTTGAAATATCGTCTGCCCTAAACAACAATCTTATTCTAACTTTTAATTTGTTTTGATTAAAAACCCTTTCTTTTCCGTTTTCTTCAAATAATTCCTTATATCCGTCAATCTTCCTATAAGCGTACGTATGCTCTGTTCCTTTCGGATCAACAAAAATAATATAGTAGCTATCTCCTTTTTGTAGCCAAAAAATAAAATCTGGATAAAAACGACTAATTTTATTCAAATTAGGATCGTAATACGGAATATAAATCTCGTCTAAACTTTCGTCCAATTTGCTGAACATCCACCAATCAAATTCTTTAAACTTATTATCACTTTTTGCTAAATACTTTTCTAAATCATTAATGAACTTTACTTCGCTTTTGGTCTTGATAATATGTTTGATGTAGTCTATTTTTTCGTCATCGGAGAGTATGAGAGGAAGGTAGTAATGGTTAGCAATATATTTAATTTTTATTCTTTTATGCTCGTTTTCAAAATCTTCTTCGCTTCTCAAAGCTTGCGCCTTTTCAGTGTATTCATCAGGTGATATTTTCCCGTATTGCTGTTTTAATTCTTTTTCTCGATTTGGATAATCTTTCACAGTTTCAATTTTCTTTTGTATCTCATCGATTTCTTTTAAATACACTTTTATGTTTTTAAAATGTTTTATTTCCTCTTCTAATTCCTTAAGTCCTTCAAAATCTTCAGGAATAACGCTGAGGTAATCAAAATATCTTTGGATTAGCAAATCCAGATTTTTAAAGCTTTTTTCAATAAATTTAAAACGCTCTTTTTCCAGACTTTCTCTAAGAAATTTTATTTTTTCTGGTTCAGTGTTGTATCTCACCAAAAACACTCTATCGTCTTGGATGTATTCAACAAAATTTTTAAGAAGTTCAAAATCTTCCCTTGAGATTTCGAATTTTTTTATTTGCTCATTGCTTCTAAAAATAGGGTCCTTTGCAGTTTTATAAATCGGCACAAGCAGAGTTTTATCCTTTCTTGCTTCATTTACAAAAAGAGAAAGGTTATGTTCTTTTTCCCTTTTTCTTTCCTTTTCCAATTCTTTAATTACCGTAATTAATGCATTTCTGTTTGTCCCAAAAATAAACAGTGTCTCAACTGGTAAAACTTTATCCTTGATTTTATTAAATAAATCCTCATCTACTTCATTTGCATTATGAAGCTTTAATAATCTCTTTTTTTTGTTCTTTATAGGTTCAATTCTTACTCCTCTTCCAACTGATTGAAGTATAAACTTTTTTGCATCTTTACCAGTGCCAATATTGATAAAATTAATCACATTTGGTCTGTTGGAGTCCCAGCCCTCGTAAAAGCCACGAGAACCCATTAAAATGTTGATTTCGGAGTCTTCCCTATTCAAATTTTCAAAATAACTTTCATCTTTATAACTTACTTGAATTGCATATTTTTTGAGTTCTACTTTTAGCCATCCTGATATATCACCTATTTTTATCAATGCAAAAGGATTATTACTCGTTTTCAGCTTAAAGGCAAGCTCTTTTTTGTTAGATGGTCTTACTGAAATTTCAATTTCTCCGCTTGATTCTGAGTTATAAACATATCTCAAAATATCTTCTTTTGTAATGTTTTCTAAACTTTCTTTGTCTATTACTATTTTTTCATTCTCTTCAAACATAAATTCAGGTTGTTGTTTTAATTCATCCCAAAGTTCAGAAAGAGCTCTATTGAAAACTCTTTTTTTAACTTTACCTTTTCCAATTTTTACAAGTTCTCTAAAAAACAGTTTAAGGTCAGCGTCTTCAGTATTTACTGAGTTGACAAGGACCAAAAGCAATGGTTTATGATATAAATCTGATTGAATATTTTTAATCTCTTCATAGAATTTCTTTATATAAGTTAAAAGAATTAATGATTTTAAAACTATCTTTTGCTTCTCTGCATTATTATAGTCTTCAGCGATTTTTTCCCAATTGTTTTTATTCTTCTTTTCCCTACAATGTGGACAATTAGAAGGGGCTTCTTCTCCCTCATAAACATAGTTACATTTTTTACACTTCCAAAATCTGTCATCTCTAAATGCTCTTATTTCTTGTTTCAAAAGAATGATGTGTTTTCCATATCCTGACCTTATAAAATTTGACAAGTTAAACTCATACGCACAAGTAGTAATGTCTCTTGGGTCTGTGAAGGTTGCTGAGAAGTTAAATAGAAAACCGTTTCTTGCTAAGATAGAATAGATGTGCTGTCTTTTTGATTCTTCTTTATCTCCTTTATGAGCTTCATCTAAGAATACATACCATCTTCCTTCATTATCGTAGTTTTTGAAGTCAATAATTTTTTCTTTTTGTTCATCGCTTAAGTTATCGGAGCGGTAATAAAACACAGTAATTTCGTGATTCTTAAATAATGTTGGTGATAATCTTTTGACTTCTGGGTATTCCTTTAGTTCTTTCAGGATTATTCTTGGTTCATTGGCTTTATTAAACTCACTTACGTGTTTTTTAAATTGTTCTATCAAGTCGTCTCTGTGAGTTAAAACTAAAATATCGTATGGTGGAATTTCCTTTCTTTCAATCAATTGTGCTAAAATCTGTATAAGTTTAATGATGACGAGGCTCTTCCCACTTCCTGTTGCCATCCAGAAGGACATGCGATTGATAAAATGCTTATAGGAGATTCTTCCATTCTCCTCTTGATAATATGTTGTAAGAAGATTGTTAATATCTCTTTTTCTTTTGTCTAACTTAATATCTAAATCTTCGTCAAGCCCATTGTCCTTATACCACTTGAAAAGCTTTTGTTTCCTTTCCTGATTTGCCTCTAATCTTTCACCATCTTGATAATCAATAAAATCCTCATAATACTTCCATAAAACCTTAATAGCGTTTTTCAGTGCTGATTGTTGGTAGTCCCAGAGTTTTTTGTTGTTTGAAAAATTTTCTAAATTAGGTGAAGTCCAGCTTGATGGTAAGTTTTCAAATTCTATGTGTTTAATCATGTCACTTAAAAGTGTTCTTGGCATTTTTACCTCCTTTATTGGTGTAAGGTAAATTTTTCTCTTCTATAAAAAAGAAAAACTTTTTTGATATAAAAGCAAAATCAATATTCTGAGTTATTAATCACGAGTATGCATCTTTTAGATTTGTTCTCATCCAATACAAAAATGAGTTCTTCTATAGATATTTCATGCTCACTCCCACCAAATCTCACTCCCACCAAATTAATGGTTTTATTAGTTTATAATCCAAATCTTTTATATTAATCTTTTCTCCATCTTCAAACTCAACATAATCTGCGGTAATTTTCTTTATCCACTTACCAAGCAAGTTTGAAAGTGTTTCTGGTACATCAATATTTTCGTAGAGTTTAGATAAATCTACTTTAACTTTGTTATTTTCGTAATCTATCTCCAGTGCGGAAAGCATTTTTAGGTCTTTCATGAAGATATACTGATTGTATGGGTCTTGATATGAATTATCAAATGGGACCGAATCTTGGTATTTTACTCTTCTTAAAGTATCTTCATATTGTTCAAGTTCGTAGTATTTGAAAAATCCACCAGCATTGTTTTTATTATATTTTTCTTTAACATCTTTCTCTTTTGAAATTCCAGATTTGTCGTAAGCTAAAACTTTTTTCATTCTTGGTAAAACTACTGTGTAAAAATGTTCTCCCATTTCGACGCCAATCCATTTTCTTTTAAGTTTATGTGCTACTGCTGTTGTTGTGCCACTACCAAGGAAAAAGTCCATTATTAGGTCGCCTTCGTTGGATGTGGATTCAATTACTCTTTTGATAAATATTTCAGAATTTTCAGTTTTAAAATCCCAATTTCTTGAGTATCCTTGATAATCAATCCAAACATCTTTTAGGGGTTCTTCAAATGTATATAAATACCACTTCCCGTTTTCAAATTTTAATCGTCCTTTTGTCAAAAACTCATCAATATCTTCTTGTTTTATGCCCCATTTTCTTCCCAAAGGCGAAAAGTATTTCTTTCCATTAATAATTCTAAAGTCTCTATAATTTTTATCGCTTACGGGTAAAAATGGATCATATTTTGATGGTGTTTCTTTTTGCTTGTAAATTAAGTTGAATTTTAATTTGTCAGTTTTAGAAAAGAAAAATAAACTTTCTGTTTCTTCAGAGAATTTTGTTATATGAGTCATTGTTTTAAAGAATTCTTTCGATTTAGCAATTGTTATCTCATTCCTAAAATTCTCCTTCCCAAAAATCTCATCCATCAAAAGCCTAACATACATATTACCGTTATAATCACATCTTACAAAAATACTTCCTTTATCGTTCAAAATATCCTTTGCCAATCTCAATCTATTCTCAAGCATAGTTATCCAAGTAGAATCTTTATACTTGACAGAATAAAAATAATCCGCATCCTGTTCTTTGTTAAATGGCGGGTCAATGTAAATCGTCTGCACTTTCCCTCTAAACTTTGGCAATATCGTATTTAAAGCCTGATAGTTTTCGCTCTTTATAAGCCAGCCGTCTAATTGGTTGTCCAAATCGTCAAATAAAGATAAAATCTCAAGCTCTAAATCCTTAAAGTATTTGGTATCAATCGGTAAAAATTGGTATTCCTTGCTTAATTGCTTGCCTGTTAAGGTATTCTCTAAAATTTTACTTTTATCAAAGCCAGAACTTACAATTCCTAACTTTTTCCACTCTTCAACCTGATTATCAAAGTTTGGATGGTTTAGTATCTTTTCGATAACTTCAAGTCCTTGCTCCCTTTCGGCAATCCTGTCCAAAGTTATCACATAGTTAGAGTTCAAAACAAACTTTGGCTTGTTCCATATCTTTACAAGCTCTTCTTCAAACTGGGAGATGAAATCTATAATTTTGTACGCAATATCTCTTAAAACCTGCAATTGCTTTATTCTCTTCTCAGTCCATTCACTTTAACCTGAAAATATATACTGATAAAGCCAAAGGTTAAATTGCTCCCTTAAAAATTCTCTTGCATTCTTGTTTATAAAATAATCAACCTCTGATTGCTTCTCAAAGATCCTGAATGCTTTTTCTAAAGTTTCTTCTGTTACTTTTGAACCTTTTGAACCTTTTGA
>Ga0105155_1000657_pt1 | contig 11923 bp, 8 predicted proteins | sample SSWtaG_2_FD_89589 | JGI IMG/M metagenome (GOLD analysis project Ga0105155, IMG submission 89589) | Hot spring microbial communities from Sandy's Spring West, USA to study Microbial Dark Matter (Phase II) - SSWsed_130316 | ecosystem: Environmental > Aquatic > Thermal springs > Hot (42-90C) >...
ATTGGGCGCACCGTTGCATTCGTTAAAGCGTAAAAAATAGGCGTCCGCCAAAGCAACCTTATTGGCTGTGGGGCATCTGTCGGGTTTATGACCAAAATCCCTTTGTCCATTGCACTTACCCAGACATTAGGGACAAAACTTCCGACAACCCTTAGTGCCGAACCGCGTTCAATCAACGAACCGTGAAACAGGTCAAACCCTACATCCCTTGGTGACCAAAGTGTCCACAGGAAGGTTGATGCGAAGATGGCATATCCCCGCCCAGAAGGGTTGATGATGACAGCAGCACGCTCAGGAATTCCTGGAAGAACGCGAAATTCGTCACCTTGTTTGACAACTCGCTTCCCTGTCCTTGCGACGGTTAGTAGCGACCAATAGTGAGCCCGGGCGGCTGGCATCAAACCCAAAACCGGTCCAAATGCTCCAACTTGATTGCCAATCTCAAATCCTTCAGGGATGTTGGGGAAGAGGGGATGCGTGCGAACGACGACCATGTTTGTCCTAACGCTTGGTCCAACCACCAACCGCTTTATGACTGTCAAGCCAAACAACTCCCGCAAGGTCGGCGGGAAGGTTTGAAAAGGTGCTTCTGCTTGGAATGCGCCCAACCCTAAGTCAGCAACGACTATACCGCCACTGGCGACAAAATTCGCCAAATTGGCTTGCATCGCCGGTTCTAAATAAGCCGCTACAGGAGCAAACAAAACCCTGTAACGGCTCAAAATCTCTGGCGTCAACTCAAAAGGCGTAATTGCATCCACAGTGCCCCAAGCGTTGAAGCGGAGGGAGAAAAAGAGCGACGCAGGTTCGTCCCAACTAAGCCTTAAAGGTTGAGTTTGAACACTGGGCAAAAGTGCGAAACCGTAAAGCGGAAAACCTTGAGCGTCCAAAGTCCCTTCGCCAAAAGGTGTGTAAAGGATAGCAGTGCGAGTGATCGGTAAAGCGTTTTCAGGGACTTCGCTTTGAACCCGACTTATCAAAGCAGCCAAATTTTCCCGAACGGTAGGAAGGTCGTTAATCGCTGACCAATCGTTGAAGACGACGCCTCTCGCACCCATAGCAATCGCTGCCATTGACCAACGAATTAGCGCTTCAGGCAGAATCACGCGACCATCCTTCAAGCGAGTTGTGAGCATGGGGATGACAATGAACCTTCCGCCCCGTCGGGCAATGGCGATGGCGTGGCAATTGTGAGCCAGCCAATCCGCTTCTGCTCTTTCAGGGGAAAGGAATGGGATGACGCCTTGGTAGTCGGGTGGAACGACTGCGAGACTGCGATATGTCGTCAACGGACCGGCAAAAAGCAAATGCTGAGGGTTAGGGTCTCGCCTCCGAACTTCCTGCGCCCACAGAGTCAACAAGTTGTGCAAAGTCGTCCAACGGTAAAGGGCAGCGTCCAAAGAAGGTCGCCCGTATTGCAAAGGCGATTGTTGGTCATCCGCTTGCATCGCAACTGCTTGCGGGACAAACCACGAGTTCACGGGTAATTGCCATGACTTGCTCAACTGCTCCAAACTCTGGTAGCGACTTTGGAGGAAAAGGGCAAAACCTTCGTCATCATAACTTACAGCCTCGTCAACTTCCCGACCCAACGCATAGCCGAGAAGGTTAGGGCGCTGGCGGAAGTGTGGGATAACAGTGTCCAACCAACGATGCAGCCAGACCAAATAAGCAGGGTCATGGGGCGCGCACCGAAAAGTCTGCCTTAACATCGGTGGCGGTCGCAAATCTAAAGCGATGATGTAGGAAAACTTCATCCTGTCAGCCTCGTCAAGCAAGGCATCGTAATCGCTGAAATCGCCGTCCATGCGGTAACTGACTTGCACCCAAAGCGCTGACATCCCTGCTTTGCGGTATGCGTCCAACTCTTCGCTTGAACGAAGACCTTCAGCAGCAAAAAACCAGTAGGGCATTTGCCCTGTCGCTTCCATTGCCAAAGCAAAGATGAGCAATAAACACCATCGCCACATCCACCATCACCGTCGCAAAATGTAGTGTTGGATAGCATGAAAGCGTTGACCATACAAAGTTTAGGCTTGCAGGTGATTGGTGTCATGTTGGTGCAGGAGAAGGTTGTTTCACCAGAGATTGACAAGTGGTTCAAACTGCCTTGGGATGGGTTTGTGGTGCATTACCACGAAATCGGCTTGAAAGGTGGCAAAAGAAGACCTTTCACGAGAGCACTGTTCAGAAACTTGCAGCGAGCCTTGAGCCAATTTGGTGCTGAAGTGCACGAACTTTTTGACCGCCTTCTTGTGAAGGTGGAAGGTGACCGATTGGCTGACGCCCTTTTATCGGCGGCAAAAGTCTTTGGCGTCGCTTACACTACACCCGTCAGGCTCTTGCAGCGTTCCGTTGAAGCGATGATTAATGCTGCAATTCAAACTTACACTGCTCTTGCCTATGACAAAGAGACTTTTGCTGTTCGTGTTCGCAGGGTTGACAAATCCTTTCCGCTCACTTCTCATGAGTTGGAACGGATGGTAGGTCAACAAGTCGTAGCAGCTACTGGAGCACCCGTTAACTTAAATGCTCCTGACATTCTGCTCTCGTTCCGTGTCTATCAAGATTGCGTCTATCAAGTCGGACCGAAAATTCAAGGTGTTGGTGGGTTGCCCGTTGGGGCGACGGGGAAAGTTTTGGCTCTCATTTCAGGTGGTATTGATTCGCCTGTCGCTTCGTGGTTAATGATGAAGCGAGGCTGTTTCGTTGATTTCGTTCATTTTCACGCCTTCCCAAGCAACGACGAGGCTGTTGCGGAAAAAGTTCCGAAGTTGATTGAAAGGCTCATCGTGCCTCAAGGCGTGACCTGCCGCTTATTCCTCGTCCCATATCACACATTCCAGTTGGCTCTGCTCACAACCAAAGTTCCTCCAAAGTTGGAGTTGGTGCTTTTTAGGCGCTTCATGGTGAAGGTGGCAAACCGAATTGCGAAAGAACATGGACATAAAGCCATTGTCACGGGCGATAACCTGAGTCAAGTCGCCTCACAAACTTTGGAAAACCTTTCGGTTTTGGACAACGCATCCGATTTGCCCATCTTACGCCCGCTCTTGACTTACGACAAGCAAGAGATTATCGCCCTCGCTCGGCAAATCGGCACATACGATTTGTCAATTCAACCCTACAAAGATTGCTGCTCTTTGATCACCCGCCACCCCGAAACCAAGGCAAAACTGCACGAGGTGCTTAAGGCGGAAAGCACTCTGCCGATTGAGCAACTTATCTCTCGCTCACTTAGCGAGATGGCTGTCATCACTATCGGCGACCAATCGGTTGAAGGATTGTCAAGAGCGGAGATCAAACCGTGCTCAAACCACTCAACGGGTTCAAATCGCTCTCGCTTTTAAAGCCTATCTTTGCAAACTCTTGACTGGCAGGAACTTTGGCGTGACGGACGCCGTTGTTGATACACATCGGCTTTAGTCGCCATTGATTTTTGAACTTCGCAAGGGGGAATGAAGGATGGCAGAGAGGAAGGCAAGGATTGGGTTTGTTGGTTGTGGTGGGCATGCTACTTCCGCTCTTTATCCCACCCTTCACAGAATCCCGCAAATTGAACTTGTTGCAGTTTGCGACCTCAAAGAGGAACTTGCCAAAAGGAACGCCCGCTTCTTCGGCGCATTGCGTTGGTATGCCGATGTCGGGGAGATGCTTGAGAAAGAGGATTTGGACGGCTTCATCATCGTCGGTCCGCCACAAATGCATGTTGAAGTCGGAAAGATTTGCCTTGATGCTGGCAAGCCAATCTTCGTGGAGAAGCCTTCAGCAATTTCCTACGAAGAAGCACTTTCGCTGGCTCGCTACGCCGAGGAGCGAGGTTTGTGGGGAGCAGTCGCTTACATGAAGCGTTACGCGGTCGGCTATCGGATGGCGAAGCAAATTGCAGCGTCTCCGGAGTTCGGTGGCATCCATTTCCTGCAAATTGAGTTCTCAAACGGACCTTACCCAGCGATTTGGGGCATTGATGACCCAGCGAAAGCCTTCCTCATCGGGCAAGCAGTTCACCTTTTCAATCTTGCCAGATTTTTCTGCGGTGAGATTGCAGAAGTTTACGCGAAACTTTACCGGTTGACCGAAAATATGTTCGCTTACGCCGTTGTCGGCAAGTTCCAAAGTGGCATCCCGTTCGTGATGAACCTTAACTCCCTTGAGGCGAAAGACTGGAAAATTCGCGAGAGGCTTTGCCTTTCGGGGAACGGCTGCTATCTTGAGGTCGTTGACATGCTTCACCTGCACTACCGACCGAGAGAGTTGATGCTGCCTGAATTCAAAGTCGGTGGCAGGACTCAAACGCTGACATGGAGTCCAGAGTGGACGGAAATTTTGGCGACGAAGGCTGAAGGCGCTTTCGGTTATCAGGGCGAAATAGAAGCATTCGCGAAGGCTTGTCTGGGCGAGGGCGAACCAGCAAGCACCCTTTGGGACGGCGCAAGAGACCTTCAAGTCGCCGAGGCTGTCTGGGAAAGCGCAAACTCCAACAAGACAGTGCAAATTGCTGTGTGAAGAAAGTTTCAGAGTCGGAAACGGCAGCGAATGGCGAGTAGCGAATGGCGAATATTAGTTTGGAGGGTCGGGCTCCTGCCCGACCGAGAATTTCGGCACGGCGGGAGCCATGCCCTCCGAAGACCAATTAGGCTCATTTGTGTTCGCCCTCCCACTCAAACGCCGAATGAATTCGGCGCTCATGAAATTTCATCACCAACCAATGGCTAAAGCCAGTGGCATGAAAGTTACATGGCAAGCAAAAAAAAACAAACCATGCTACGGACTTCAGCGAAATCACGGGAGGGCGAGGCTCTTGCCGAGCCCATTTCTCGGTTGGCTAAAGCCAACGGCGTGGATAGTTTTAGAACAAACTCAGACCCTGCGACGAAAAACGGCGGCGCGCTAATTCCATGAAGGCTTTGCGCCCTCGTTCCAAATCCACGATGGGAGGCGAATAATCGGGCGCAAGGGAGCGCAATCGCTCTAAGTCATGCAAGGCATCACCTGCAACATGGCTCAGTTCTGCGACATAGCGGCGGATGTAGTCACTGTTTGGGTCAAACTTGCGGGCTTGAAGGAGCGGGTTGAAGATGCGGAAGTAAGGTGCTGCGTCAGCGCCGCAACCTGCGACCCACTGCCAGTTGCCGACATTCTGCGCCAAGTCGGAGTCCACAAGGTGGCGGTAAAAATGCCGTTCGCCCCAACGCCAATCAATTTGCAAGTGCTTCGTTAGGAAACTGGCAACGACCATCCGAACGCGATTAGGCAACCAACCCTCTTTTCGCAACTGGCGCATCCCTGCATCCACTAATGGAATGCCCGTTTGACCTTGACACCATCGCTCAAAAGTTTTTTCGTCGTGCTTCCAAGGGAAACCGCGCCATTCGCGCTTCCATTCCACCTCGGTTGTTTCGGGAAAGTGATGGAGCAGGTGAGCGTAAAAGTCATGCCATGCCAGTTCGCGGACGAAGGCTTCGCTCACTCCCATCGCCTCTTTTGCCATTTGACGAAGGGAAATCATCCCGCAGCGGATGTAAGGGCTCATGCGGGAAGTAGCATCGTCCGTCAGGAAATTGCGCCGCTCGGCGTAAGCGTTCAAACCTTGGCTGACGAATTTCAGCCACTTTCGTTGCACGCCTTCTTCATCAGCAAGCCATTGAACAGCAGCGTCGCTGCGCACTTCGGGCAGGGGCACTTCAGGCACAGAAAGGTCGGGCGTGTTGAAGTTTTTGGGCAACGGGAAAGTTGTCAAGCAGTTGGGCAGCAACGGCAAAAAGTGATGCTTGTAAAATTGCGTGAAGGTCGCATGTTGTCAACTCGCCCAGACTGTGTTCTAAACTACCCATGCCACTGACTTCAGCCAATATGAGTGCAGGCGTGCAGGTGTGCAAGGGTGCAGTTCGGGATAGAGAGCCTGTGGCACGCTTAATCTTTCCCGAACTACCAACTTCACGATTTGCCGATAATCTGTGAGAGCGAGCCTTTCAGAATTTTTGCCAACTAAAGTCGGCGCTTAGTTTCTGCATCATCAACTACGGGCTAAAGCCCGCAGCATGGGAAGGAAATTTTTGACTTTAGAACACACTCACTCGCTCAACACTGCGCCGCCTTTAAACTTGTCCGCTCACAAGTTTGCGAGCCATTGTTGCGCTTCGTCTGACAATTGGTGTGAAACGAAACTTTCACAGGCTAAAGCATGCAGTGTTGATTCTGTGCTATCCTGTTAATGGGCTGAAACCTGCAGCGCTGAAAGTGAAAGGGATGAGATGAGGGCGATGAAGGAGCGTTTGCTGAGAGAAGGGGAGCGAGGGTTTGTTGTCAGAAACGCGGGCTATTTCCCTGTGCTGATCAAATTGCGTGATGGCAGTTTAGCAGCAGTGGTGCGAAGCGGAGCACCGCATATTGGCGTTGGTGGTCGGTTGGATTTCGTGCGTTCGCTGGACGGGGGCAAGACTTGGTCATTACCACAAACTATCGTCTATATGCCTCCCGATACTCGCAACCCTGCATTTGGTCAAGCACCCGATGGGAAAATCATTTTGGCTTTCGCAGTGACAGGTCCTTACCCAAAAGGCAAGTGGCAGCCACCGATTTCCACTCGCTACACTGTCTGGCTCACTTTCTCAGAGGACAACGGTCAAACTTGGCTTCCACCTCGCCCATTGAAAGTGTCGCCTTTGGCATACGGTTCGCCCTTTGGGAAAATCGTCTCCCTTCCCGACGGCACATTGCTCCTTCCTGTGTATCAATGGGACGAAGGGCGGCGCTATGGAAGTTACATCCTGCGTTCTCGCGACGGTGGTTGGAGTTGGGACGAACCAACTCTAATAGCCGAAGGGCACAATGAAGCAGCGTTGACAATTTTGCCTAACGGCACACTTTTGGCGGTCGTTCGCCGAAGCGATAATTCGCTGAGCGAGTGCTATTCGGAAGATGGCGGCAAGACATGGACGCCACCGCAGAAACTGACTGAAGCACCCTATCATCCAGCCGATGTCATCGTTTTGAGCAGCGGAAGGGTTTTGCTGACTTTTGGGCGACGGACCGAACCTTATGGTGCAGAAGCGGTTTTGGGTGAATTTGAAGGTGGACGAGTAAAGTGGCTGTGGGAGACGAGGACGCTCATTGAGTGGAGGGCTGCGAACCCTGATTGTGGCTACCCAAGTTCTGTGCAACTGGATGACGGCACCATCGTTACCCTTGTCTACGGCGTTGGCTTGAAGGACGATACTGTTGAAGGTGCATTTTGCGTTTGGGTTCGTTACCGCGAGGATGCGCTCCTTCGTTCCTGACTTGCGTCGCAGTGCAGTGTAACATTGGTAGGAGCCCCGTAAGGGGCGAATTGTAGATGAGGGGTGAAGTCTTATGAAGGGTTGCTCAAATTGCTCTGTCGTCCGTTGCAACAGGCGTGAATTTCTCAACTTAACGGTTGGTGCTTTCGTTACGGCTTCACTGTCAAGAAGCGGCGCTGCTGTTCCTGCCAATGTTGATCTCCCGAAACACGCTCCTGTCAGAATCTTTTGCGTTTTCGCTGGTCGGACTGGGCACTGGTATTTGACGAGACCTGCCGAAGAGATTCCTAAGTTCCGCAAATTTTTCTCCGAACTTGAGAGGAAGTTGAAATCCGTTCACGGCACCATCAAGTTTGTTGGCGATGCACAAATTCCACCAGCGGACTCAGCAGAAGTTGCTCAAAGGTTGCGTGAAGAAGCCGACGCCCTCCTCATTGTTCACCTTTCTGGTCACGGCGGCGAAACACCTGTTTTGACGAAACTTGTTGAGGTTGGTCTCCCAACCATCGTCTTCTCCCAACCCTTCAGCGGTCACGGTTGGATGTATTTCCCGCAGTGGAGAAAGGCTGGACACAAAGTCGTTTTAGTCGCAAGCAGTGATTGGGGCGATTTGGAGGAAGCCATTGCGTTGGTTCGCGCACCTGTTTGGATGAAACGAACCCGCATCATTGCAGTGGGACGCCCGCACGGAACTGCCGAGGCTTGCTCACTTGAGAGGGTTAAGGAAAAGTTGGGCGCAGAACTCGTCATCGTCCCGAATGAACGGATGCTTAAACTGATGTCTGAGGTTGACTGGAAAGAAGCGGAGCAGGAAGCCGAGGAGTATTGGATTCGCCCAGCAAAAGCCATTGTTGAACCCAAGCGGGAGGAAATCATTCAGTCGGCAAGGATGTTCCTTGCGGTCAAGAGATTGATGGCTGAAGAAAGGGCTCAGGCGATTTGCAGCGTTTACTGCATGGGCGACCCAAGAGGTTGCTTGACCTTCAGCAAACTTAACGACATGGGCTATGTGGGGGCGTGTGAAGGCGACATTGACTCAACTTTGACGATGCTGATTTTCGCTTACGCTTTCGGTGTCCCGGGCTTCATAAGCGACCCGGTGATTGATGTTGCCCGAAACGCCATGATTCACTTCCACTGCACATCTGCAACCAAGATGGACGGACCTGACGGCAAGAGGTTGCCCTTTAGAATTCGCTCCCAAACCGATTCAGGGGCAGGAGTTTCCCTTGAAGTTGAACACAGAGTTGGGCAGGCAGTCACTTGTGCGAAACTCGTCCATCTTGACAAGATGCTTTTCGTTACAGGGAAAATCCTTTGGACGAGTAAAGACCCTCTCGCTTGCAGGACACAATTTGCCCAGAGTGTCCCAGACGCTCGGAGTTTGTTCCTGAGATGGGGTGAGGATGCCATTCAGGGCGATATAATGACGCTGCTTCACCGTGTTGTTTTTTACGGCGACTATTCGCAGCAACTTAAAGACCTCGCCTCGCTTATGGGCTTCAAGTTGATTGAAGAGGGTAGTGGAGAAGTGATGTGAGGTCGGAAAGGATAATGGGGCAAGCGGATAAGTTTGAAACCTCTATGCCCGCTTGCCCCTTTCTCGTGATCATTGACCTTGAGGTTGAGCCTGAGGTTGCGGCGGTTGGGGAACTGGTCCCTTCTGAATTTGACCTGCATGATGACCACCTGGGGCATGAGGAGGCATGTGCTCAACTCCGGTTGGCGCTTTCGGTCTCGTGAAGTAGATGTAAGCACCCACCACCACAACCAGCACCACCAAGATAATTACGACAGCGAGCCAAGTAGGCACTTCTTGTCGCATGTTTCGTCCACCTCCTTCTTAGTGGTTGCGCCATCGTAATTTTAGCACGAGAGGTCAGAAGATGAACATCTGGCTTCCTTTTCATCACTGCTGCAAAATAGAAGCGGTGAGGCTTTATGAGGCGCTTGTTGGGTGTCGTCACCAGAGGGTCGCTGACGGAAGGGTTAGAGATGAAGTTGGCTGAGGACTGTTCCATTGAAGACATCAAGGCTGGCAAGTTCGTCGTCATTGAGGGTGACAAACTCCGCTTCTTTTCGCTCATCACTGACTTAAGGCTTGATGCTACAACTCCAGCAGTGCTTCAAAACCCACCTGATGTCAGTGACGACTTAGTTCGGGAAGTTTTAAGTGGCACAGCCACTTACGCTACTGTCACCCTCAAACCGATGTTGACGACAGAGCGGGATGAAGTTGGAGACGAAGTTGAAAGAGATGAGGGAAAAGGGGAGAGGGACGAGTTAAACGGAGAGAGAATGCCTGAGCGTCGCGAACCGCAGCCTGTAAAAACTGTCCCGCCTCACTTTTCCCCAGTTTACGAAGCGACTTCCGCCGATGTCGCCCGTATCTTCGGCAGCGAGGAAATGGAACCGAAAGGGCGTTTCTTTTACCTCGGCACACCTTTGGACATGGATACTCCCGTTTGCTTAGACCTGCATCGGTTCGTTGAGAGGAGTAACGGGATTTTCGGCAAAACGGGCACTGGCAAAACTTTCCTGACGAGGCTAATCCTGACTGGTTTGATGCGATGGGTGACTTTGGGCAACGGCAAAGTTGTGACACTTGTCTTTGACATGCACAACGAATATGGTTGGAAAGCACTCAAGGAAACTGGTGGGACTCGCGGCGAGGTTAAGGGTCTCCGCTACCTTTTCGGCTCTCAAGTCGCCATCTTCACCCTTGACCCTGAATCTTCACAGACAAGGCAAGTGCCCTTTGATGGGAAGGTGGTCATTTCCCTTGACCAGATCACCGTGGACGACATCGCCCCCTTGCAAGATGAACTCCGATTGCACCAAACTGCTGTTGAGGCGGCTCATTTGGTTTACACTCGCTTCGGGAAAAATTGGTTGGAGCAACTTTTGGCTTACGGCGATGCCGGCGATATAAAAGGTTTGGCTGAACAAATTGGCGCTAACAGGGAGTCATTAGCAGCACTTTACCGTAAGTTGAAGAGAGTCGCTGACCTGCCCTTTGTCGTCCCATCTGACCAGAAGCCCAAAAAAGACATCGTTAAAACTATCATGCGATACTTGCAAAGCGGTGTTCATGTCGTCCTTGAGTTTGGTCGCCAAGGGAGCATGCTGGCTTACCTTCTCGTGGCGAACATTCTGGCTCGCCGAATTCATGAGATGTATGTCCGCATGACTGAGGAATACTTGGCTACGATGGACACGAGAAAAGAGCCGAGACAGTTAGTCATCGTTCTTGAGGAAGCCCACAAATTTCTGAACCCTTACGCTGCCAAGCAAACTGTCTTCGGAACTATTGCACGGGAGATGCGAAAATACTATGTCAGCCTTCTGATCATTGACCAGCGACCTTCAGGAATTGACGACGAAATCCTGTCCCAAATTGGGACGAAAATTGTAGCCCAGTTGAACGACGAAAGGGACATACAAGCGGTTCTGACAGGTGTTTCCAACCCAGCAGGTCTGAGGAGCATCCTCGCCAGTCTGGATTCAAAACAGCAAGTTTTGGTGCTGGGACATGCCGTCCCCATGCCTGTCGTCGTGAAAGTCCGAGACTACGATGAATGCTGCACCACAGTGAGTTACGAACTGGCTAACCACATCCCTGAAGTGCAAGACCGGATGCAGGAAGAAGAGTTTGAACGGTTGCTCTATGAAAGCGACGACGGTGCTGATAGCGGAGTGAGGGGCAAAGAGTGGGAGAAAGAGGAGTGGAGACAAAGCCAACTTGAAGAGCGATGGGAAGAGGTCTTCGGCGAAGAGTAGGTTGTGAGTCGATGGTTAAGCGTTTTAGATAGTGGCTGAGAACACACACAACCTGCAACGCTCAATGCATAACATGAAGGAGGTGGAAGGATATGCCCAAAGTCATCGCTGAAGTCAGCATAGTCCCAATTGGGACAGGTGACACAGGTGTTAGCGCCTTCGTAGCCGAAGCAATTAAGGCGTTAGAGAAAGTCGCGGAGTCCAACAGTCTCCGTTACCATGTATGCGCTATGGGCACGGCGATTGAGGGTGAACTGGATGCCATCTGGCAGGCAGTGAAAGCGATGCAGGAAGCGATGTTCGCTGCAGGGGCTAAACGACTTTTGACGACTTTGAGGATTGATGACCGAAGGGACAAAGAAGAGACGCTGGAGCGGAAGCGGCAGGCTGTAGCGGAAAAGGGAGCGAAAATTGAACGGATGTGAAATTCAAGTTGCGGGTTGCGAGTTGAGGGTTGAGCGTAGGTCAAAGCGACGCACAAATCGTAACGCTCAACGCACAACCCAATACGGTGAAATCCTATGCAACTTCCTGAACTCTCACAAGCCCTGTGCCAGCAGTGGCAATTAGGGGATTTAGAGTTGGTTGGTCAAGCCCTTTTAGCGTTGACCGCTTTCGGTAAGGGAGAGGGGCAACTGCTTCTTTGGGATGGCAAATCCTTCGTGACCATCTTTGCGGCGAGAAACGGTGAATGGGACGAAAGGCTTATAGGCAGGCTTTCCGATCCCAGTGAAGAACCTTTCGCCTTTAAGGCTTTGCGCCCGAACTTCGCACTCCGCACATCGCATTTCGCACATCCCAAAATCGTTTTCGCCCCAATGGGTCTGATGAAAGGTGCTGAGCCAGTTGTCCACTGTGCCGCC
>Ga0105155_1000662_pt1 | contig 11904 bp, 13 predicted proteins | sample SSWtaG_2_FD_89589 | JGI IMG/M metagenome (GOLD analysis project Ga0105155, IMG submission 89589) | Hot spring microbial communities from Sandy's Spring West, USA to study Microbial Dark Matter (Phase II) - SSWsed_130316 | ecosystem: Environmental > Aquatic > Thermal springs > Hot (42-90C) >...
CTTCTACGGGATCCGCCACTCGCAGGTCGTCAGGGAACATGTGAGGTATCTCCTCTATTATCGGGTACCACCTGTAGCACCCCTCACAGATTATCAGCCCCTCCACAACCTCTTTAGAGAAGCAGTCCAAGCACTCGTCGTCTGTTGGCTTGACGTCCTTGACCCAACCGTCCTTAAGAGCGCAGTACAGGGGGCACTTAGACGGCAGCTCCTTGGGCCTCCCCCTCTCCTCGACGTTAAATACGAGCAACTTCAGTGGGAACTTCTTGCACATAGGGCAGGCTAGCAGGTCCATGAGCCTCAGCTTCAACTTTAACCCTCCAGGCTTCCTCTAGTAAGTCATCAGAAATAAATAGTCTCTCTCCGCCTTGTCTACTGTTAAGGTGTTCTCGATGAACATAACGACGTTGTGCATTTTCGAGGACGAGTGCTACGAGAACTTCCTCCCATTGACGTACATCAAAGCGACCTTCGAGCTCATATGCGGCTCGAAGACCTTGCTCGAGAGGGCCGTAGAGGCCCTGAGGCCTCAGAAGGTACTGCTCGTCGTCAGAGATTACCTGAGAGAGAAGCTCGAGGAGAGGCTTGGCTTTGTAGTCAATGAAGCTGAAGTAGAGGGGGACACGCTCGTAGTGAACGGCAGGCTGTTAATCGACTCCCGAGCGCTCACGATCCTCGACTCCCTGAAGCTCGGAGAAGCCTTGACCAGCAGGGGCTTCCTCGTGGCCATGAAGCTCGGGGAAGGCGTCGCGCGGGGGGCAATAGCCAATAGGGTGTTCGAGCCGAGGCTGGTCAAGTCGTTCGCGAGCACGAAGGAGGTAGACTTGGAGTTAGTGGAGTACCCGTGGCAACTAATAGAGCTCACGCCGGAGCTCCTCTGCGAGGTATCATCTCTGGGGGAGAGATACCAGGGCGACGGAATCAAGGTCGTTGGAGACCCGAGCATGCTGAGGACTGCTGGTGAGGTACAGGTCGAGGGCTCAGTCGTCGTGGACGTCAGGAGAGGTCCCGTGTACATAGGCAAGAATTGCGAAATCGAGGGCTACACCAAGATAGAGGGGCCAGCGTACATAGGCGATAATTGCGTGATCAGGGGGGCCTACATAAGGTCCAAGTGTTACATAGGCAAGGTCTGTAGGATAGGCGTCGGGAGCGAGCTCGAGGAGACGATAATCTCGAGCTACACGAACAAGCAGCACTTGGGCTTCATAGGCCACTCTTACGTAGGCGAGTGGGTCAACATAGGAGCGGGGACCAACGTCTCTGACTTGAAGAACACCTATGGCACCGTAAAGGTCACGGTGAGGGGCTCCAGGGTCGATACTGGATTAATAAAGTTGGGTTGCCTAATAGGCGACCACGTAAAGACGAGCATAGGCACGCAGATATACTCTGGCAAGAGGATAGGGCCGTTCTCGCACGTGCATGGCTTTGTTTACGAGGACGTGCCTCCATTCACCATATGGGCTAAGAGCTTGGGGGCCGAGCCCGTCGAATTGGAGCTCGAATCGGCCATCGAGACCCAGAGGAGGATGTACGAGAGGAGGGGGGTCTCGCAGACAAGGGCCGATATAGAGCTGGTAAAGAGGCTCTTCGAGCTTACTGCCGAGGAGCGCGCTAAGAGCGGGGTCAAGAAGGGGCGCTTCGAGTTAGCCTGACTCGTAGTCGTGCTCTGCATTGCATTGCTCGACGACGTCGAGCACGTCGTATATCCTGCCCTTCCTCACCATCTCCTCATACGCCCTCCAGACCCTCTTGACCGTCATGTATGAGGTGTTGAACCCCTTGTCCTCGAGCTTGGCCTTGACCTTGTCGTAGAATTGATCTGGCCTCACGTAGACCTCCTTGGCGAGCACCTCCATTATCGCCTCCATTATGTCTGAGGTGTGCGGGTAACCTCTCCTCCTCTTCATACTCTTCATATTAGCTCCTCCGGGATCCTATTGGGCTCATAGGCTACTCTCGGCGTGATGCCGCTCCTCTTCAGCCTCTCGACGACGTGGGGGTACATGAAGACGTACTCCTCTTCCATCTCCCTAGCCAAACTGGCGTCTATCTCCGCGAGCCTTCTCGCTATCCTCTCATAGCCCTCTCTGTCGCTGAAGGACAGCATCACGGCTGGGTGGCACGAGACTCCGCAGTCCAGCAAGTTCTTCAGGGCCTGGAGCTGTAGGTTGAACTGCTCCGGCATGGCCCCCGTTAGTAGCGAGAACTCCTCCTCGCTCGTCCCCTTTATCGAGACCCTTACGTGAACGCAAGTGAACCTCGAGAGCTCGCGCGCGTAGCCCTTGTCGCTCCCGATGAGTATCCCGTTGGTCTCGAGTATGAACGTGAATAGCCCGTCGCTCTCGACGAGCTCCAGGACTTTGAGCAAGTGCTCTCTGCCTATGGTAGGCTCATTCCCGCTTATCCTTATCTGTCGGTAGCCCCGCCTCAGGGCGCAGCTCTTAACCGCCTGGTAGACTTGCTCCGGGGTGTAGAACTTACCTATCTTGTCTGGGCGGTCCCTGGGGGCCCCGCTCCAGCAGAACACGCACCTCAAGTTGCATCCGCAGCAGTCGGCGGTGGCTATCCCGCCATACCACCTACCGCCCCTGGCTACTCGATAGTACTTCCTACTAAGCCCCTTGACCACTAGCCTCTCGACGGCCTCCGACAACTTTAAGGCGTCGAAGCCAGCGATGGGTCTTGCCCCCTCATCTACCTTGAGTTGAGGTAGACTTCGAAGGGCAGATTTGGACTACGAAAGTAATACACGGCTCCGAGACTTTAGCTTATATAAGACGCCTGCGAAAGACTTCGAGGCCGACTTGCCTTGAAGTTGATGGAGTACGAAGCCAAGAAGTTGCTGGAGAACTACGGCGTGCCGCTACCTCGAAGAGGTCTGGCGACGAGCCCTCAAGAGGCCTACGAGGTGGCGTGCGGGCTCAAGCCGCCCTACGTGGTCAAGGCCCAAGTGCCCGTGAGCGGGCGTGGAAAGGCCGGGGGCATACTCTTTGCAAGTTCTCCCGACGAGGTCAAGGAGCTAGCTAGCGAGCTACTAAGCGCGAAGATCGGGGGCTTCTCGGTCAAAGCCCTCTTGGTAGAGGAGAGGGTCCAAGTTAGGAGGGAGCTGTACTTCGGCATTACCGTGAGCAGGGCGGATCAGACCTACGTCGCGATAGCCTCGCAAGAGGGCGGCGTCGACGTGGAGGACGTGGCCGAAAGGGCCCCGGAGAAGGTCATGTACCTACGCCTAGATCCTTGGCTAGGCCTTCAGCCCCACCACGCGCGACTGCTCGCCAAGTTCATGGGTTACAGCGGCGACGCCCTCTTGGCCCTCGAAGGGATCTTCCAATCGATATACGAAGCTGGGATGGACTACGACGCTGAGCTGATAGAGGTGAACCCCCTCGCCGAGACAGTCGAAGGGAGGTTCGTCGCCTTAGACGCGCGCGTGATGATCGACGACAATGCCCTCTTCAGGCACCCGGAGTTGCAAGCCAAGTATTACGAGGACTTGTCTCCGGAGGAGAGGGATGCGGCGAGGCACGGCATGGCTTACGTGGACTTAGACGGCGACATAGGGGTCATATGCAATGGAGCTGGCCTGACCATGGCAACGCTGGACTTGATAAGCCTATTTGGAGGCCGCCCCGCGAACTTCCTCGACGTGGGCGGAGGCGCCTCCTCCGAGAATGTGGCAAGAGCCCTTAAGATTGTGCTTCTAAGACCTAAGGTGAGGGCGGCCCTCATAAACATCCTCGGCGGGATAACTCGATGCGATGAAGTCGCAAAGGGCATCTTAGATGCGTTAAGGAGCACGGGGATCAGAAAACCCTTGGTTATAAGGCTCGTGGGGACGAACGAAGAGGAGGGGAGACGACTACTCGCAGGAGCTGGAATACACGCGATGAAGGACATGGAAGAGGCCGTGAAGAGGGTTGTGGAGATAGCGGAGGAGGTCCGTCGGCATGGGGATCATAGTCAATAACGACACCAAGGTCGTGGTCCAAGGCATAACCGGGAGGCAAGGGCAGTTTCACACGAGGTTGATGCTGGAGTATGGGACGAAGATCGTGGCTGGCGTGACTCCTGGGAAAGGAGGCCAAGTGGTGCACGGCGTCCCGGTCTACGACACCGTTGCCGAAGCGGTTAAGGAGCATGGCGCAGAGGCCTCCATAATCTTCGTCCCCGCACCTTTCGCAGCTAGTGCAGCGCTTGAGGCCTTAGAGAGCGGTATCAAGGTCCTCGTGATAATAACAGAGCGCATTCCAGTAAAGGATACGATTAGGGTCATCTCATATGCCAAGCGCGGAGGTGCCACGGTGATAGGCCCCAACACCCCCGGTATAATAGTGCCCGGAGAGTGCAAGATAGGGATAATGCCTAGCCACCTGTTTAAGCCGGGTAGCGTGGGGATAGTCTCTAGGAGCGGAACTCTGTCCTACGAGATAGCGGCGTATCTGACTAGGAGCGGCCTAGGGCAATCCGCCTGCGTGGGCATAGGGGGCGACCCTGTGGTGGGCATGAGCTTTGTAGACGCCTTGAGGCTCTTCGAGGAAGACCAGCACACAGAGGCCGTGGTGATGGTTGGAGAGGTAGGCGGCAATCTCGAGGAGCTGGCCGCGGAGCACATCGCCAAAGAGGGCTACTCCAAGCCAGTCGTGGCCTTCATAGCTGGGCGTACCGTCCCGCCGGAGAAGCGCATGGGCCATGCGGGGGCGATAGTGATGGGCAGGGCTGGGAGCGCTGAGGGCAAGATAATTGCCCTCAGGAGAGCTGGGATAGAGGTGGCGGAGAAGCCCAGCGACATAGCACTGCTCTTGAGGAAGTTGCTACGCGCCTAGGGGTTCGCTCGTGCAGATGATCGATAGCGCAAAAGCACACGTGCTGAGGTTTAAAGTCGAGGACCCGCGCGACTACAACTTGGGGCTGACTCTAAAGCCCTCTTTCGTGTCATCTCTCTACACTATGACAGGCGAGGGCTCTTGGCGTAAACAAGCGGGCCTCTACTCTGGCCTCGTGGCTGTAAGGCAAGTCGAGGACTTCGTCGAGGTTCACGTCGCTCACGAAGTTGATGAGGGCTTGAGTGAGGCCGTAGCCTACGAGCTCGGCTTGTGGGACGAGAAGCCCTCGCAGAGGGTCTCTAAGCTGAGAGGCGAGCTCAAGGAGCAGGTAGGAGCTCTGGCGGAGCTCTTTCCGGGAGTCAGGCTCTCAATAGCCCCTCACGACTTCAACTGCATATTCATCGCCGTAGTCCTGTCTAAGAGGACGAGGTACGAAGTCTTCGTGCGCAAGTGGGTCAAGGAGCTCTGGGACCGCTGGCGTTGCGACCCCATAACCATAGCGAGCCTCAAGCCCGAGGAGCTCAAGTGCGTGGGGACGAGCTATCAGCTGGTGGACTTAATCAAGACCCTTCGAGATTACGTAAGGCTGAGAGTCGACGTGAGGAGGGCCGCCGTCGAGGACTTGAGGAAAGCATTGATGTCGTGCTGGGGGGTGGGGCCCAAGGTCGCTGATGCCACATTGCTCTTCACTACCCGCTCGCCTTGGGTAGCTCCGTGCGACACCCACCTCCGAAGGGTCTCGAGGAGGCTTGGGTGGATCGAGGGAGAGGCGAGGATGCCCGACAAAGCCCTTTGCTTGAGCCTTTGCTGCGACGAGTGCGTGGATAGACTCGGGCCTTGCCTCAAGGTAGAGATCGAGGAGAGGTTTCGAGGATTTGGTGGCTGGGTCCAGACGCTGACGTACCTCTTCGGAAGCGCCATCTGCACGAGCTCTTCGCCGAGGTGCTCGCGCTGTCACAGCGTCTTGAGAGATTACTGTAGGGGGAAGAGCGCGAATAGCTAGGGGCCAGCCCTCTTAACCTCGTTGGCCGTCGTCGTGAACTTGTCGTAGCCTATGTGGAGGACGTGCTTGACCTTTAGCACGTCGAACACTCCGTCGAAGACGCCCCTCGTGGCCCTAGCCGCGACTACCTCGCCTATGAAGAGGGTGTGATCGCCGACCGTGAGCTTGTCGACGACCTTGCACTCGAGGTTCGCCACGCACTCCTTGATCGATGGGGGCCTCACCTTCGACGAGGGCTCTAGGGTGAAGCCGCACTCCTTTATCTTGTCGAAATTTCTACCGCTCTTGACCCCGCATATCCACACCTGTTTCAGCATTTCCATCGTCGGGACGTTTATCACGAACTCCCCCGTCTCGGATATCAACTTGTGGGAGTACCTCTTCGGGGCCACCGAGATCGCCACCATAGGCGGCTTTAGCGATAAGGGCGTGAACCACGCTATGGTTATGGCGTTAGGCCTGCCGTCCGGCGTACAGCAGGTCACTATGACCGTGTTCCTGGGGTGGAGGAGGAGAACTTCTCTCTCCTTCACCTCGACCTTATCCACCTCTAGCACCTCCGATAACCTTTGAGGTGTAAGTTGGTAGAAGAAAGGATTTAAGGGTAGTCACGCGACATTTCTGCAAGTGATAGCATGAGCGAAGAGGTCTCAATGGAGCTCTTTAACATGCTGGACTTGAGAGTTGGAGCCGTCGTAGGAGCGGAGAGGATCCCCGGCTCTAAGAAGCTCATAAAGCTCAAGGTCGACGTGGGCGGCGAGATAAGAGACGTGGTCGCTGGCGGAGGGGAATACTACGACCCCGGCTACTTCTTGGGCAAGAGGTTCGTGGTCCTCGTCAACATAAGGCCGAAGAAGATAATGGGCGTCGAGTCTAGGGGCATGTTGTTGGCGGCCGACGTCGATGGAAAGCCCGTCTGGCTGACTGTAGACGGCGAGGCCCCTGCGGGGTCGAGGATAAGGTAGTTGGATGTGAGCAAAGCGAAATTTAAAAGCGAGAAGTCTACACTTATTCGAGTAGCTCGTTTAATGGGTTTAGGAGTAGTCGTATTTAAATGACTTGGGCGTATAATCGGGGGTGGCGCCTTTGTCCTCTAAAGGCATTCCCTTAAGACAACTAAATGAGTGCACGTGGGAGGTCCCCAAGGACTACAAGCCCGGGATGAGGGTGCCCGCTAGGATATTTGCCGACAAGGTCTTACTGAGCAAGATGCTCGAAGACCTGACGATAGTGCAGGCAGTGAACGTGGCTCACTTGCCTGGGATACAGAAGTGGTCCATAACGTTACCCGATGGCCATCAAGGCTACGGCTTCCCCATAGGCGGCGTGGCCGCCATGGACGCTGAGGAGGGAGTCATAAGTCCGGGGGGCATAGGCTACGACATTAACTGCGGCGTCAGGGTGTTGGTCACTAACCTGACTTACAAAGACGTAAAGCCGGTCATCGAGGATCTCATAACCACGATATTTAACCTGGTGCCATCGGGTCTGGGCTCAACGACTAAGGCCGTTAGGTTAACGAGGAGCGAGCTCGACGAGGTCTTGGCCGAGGGGGTAAAGTGGGCGATAAGGCACGGCTACGGCTGGGAGGAGGACGCGGAGTACTGCGAGGAGAGAGGGTGCATGAAGACAGCAGACCCCTCAAAGGTCTCCTCTAGGGCCAAGGACAGGGGCTTCGACCAGTTGGGCACCTTGGGTAGCGGGAACCACTTCCTCGAGGTGCAAGTCGTCGACAAGATATTCGACCCAGAGGTCGCGAGGGCCTTCGGGATTCAAGAGGAGGGCCAAGTGACGGTGATGATACACACCGGGAGCAGGGGACTGGGCCACCAAGTGTGCAGCGACTACCTCCGAGTGATGGAGATGGCGGTGAGGAAGCACAAGATATCGATACCCGACAGAGAGCTGGCGTGCGCGCCGACGACGTCAAGGGAGGCCGAAGAGTATTTCGCAGCCATGTCTGCGGCGGCCAACTTCGCTTGGTGCAACAGGCAGATGATAACCCATTGGGTGAGAGAGGCCTTTAAGAAGACGTTCAAGCGGGACCCGGAGGACTTGGGGCTGAAGCTCGTCTACGACGTGGCGCACAACATATGCAAGATCGAGGAGCACGTAGTCGATGGCGTTAAGAGGAAGGTCTTCGTGCACAGGAAGGGGGCCACTAGGGCCTTCCCGCCCGGCCACCCCGACGTGCCCGCCAAGTACAGGTCCGTCGGACAGCCCGTGCTAATACCGGGATCCATGGGCACCAGCTCTTGGATACTTGTCGGGAACCCCAAGGCAATGGAGATAACGTTCGGCTCCACGGCCCACGGGGCTGGCAGGATGATGTCGAGGGAGGAGGCCTTGAGGCAGGTCAGGGGCTCTGAGGTCAAGGAGGAGCTGGAGCAGAAGGGCATAGCCGTCAGGGCGGCCAGCATAAGGGTCCTAGCCGAGGAGTGGGACAGGGCCTATAAGGACGTCGATAGAGTCGCCGAGGTTAGCCACAGAGTGGGGATAGCGACCAAGGTCGTCAGGTTGAGGCCGATAGCCGTCGCGAAGGGCTAAAAACGCTCACTTCTTTGCCAAGGAGATCGCGTACTCCACTATCTTCTTGGCTATGTCAACGCCGGTGGCTGGAGCGGCGTTCCTGAACTCAGTCACGCCGTTGAGCTCGTGGACCAGGAGGCCCCTCTCGCTCTCCAAGCAATCGACGCCGACCACGTGGGCCCCGACAGCTCTAGCGGCCTTTATGCTCAACTCCCGGAGCTCGTCGCTTATCTCCATCTTGACGGCCCTGCCCCCAAGGGCCGTGTTGGACCTCCACTCGCCCGGGGCGGCGTAGCGGTATATCGCTGCTATCGCCTCGTCGCCGACGACGAAGCACCTGATGTCCCTGTCAGGCTTCTTCACGAACTCTTGGACGTAGAACACCTGGTAGAGCGGGTACATGAGCTCTCGATGCTCTATCACCACCTTGGCCGTCTCGACGTCCTTGATCAGCGACACGAGCCTCCCCCAGCTGCCCACCACTGGCTTTAGGATCGCCGGATAGCCCACCTCATCGAGCGCCCTCAGGGCGCCCTCGCGAGTGAACGCTATGAGCGTCTTGGGCGTCGGTATTCCAGCCCTTCTCAGCGCCAGCGTTGTCAGCAGCTTGTCGCCGCATATCAGGGTGGTGTGGAAGGGATTTATGACTGGCAACCCGGTGCTCTCGATTATTGCCGTCAAGTAGAGGCTCCTATAGTGCCCCACGCACCTTTGAATTACCACGTCGCCCTTCAAGACCTCCGGGTTCACCTCGCTCTTGGTTATGTCGATGAAGGCGTCCTTTATATCGACGAGGCATGCCTCGACTCCTAGCTCCTCACACGCCCTCTGCAGAGCCTTCTCCTCAGCCCTGATCCTGTCGTACGTTATGACTAATTTTACCAAACTACTCTCCCCAGTCCTCCTTCACGGTCTCGGCTGGCTTTAGCTTGAGCTGGCCGCTCTCGAAGTAGACCTCGTACTCCTGACCGCAGTCCGGGCAGCTCACGATCTCTCCGGCTATCGCGTCGTCGGGCACATTAATATCGCCATCGCAATCCGGGCACTTGACCTTCATCTAAACCTGACCCCCATTGTAATTCATGTGAAGACTTACTTCCGCATCAAGGTTTATAAAATTTCTCTTCGCTCACCACTCCCTCAAGACCATCATCGTATTGGTCGACCTCACGCCCCTCACCCTCCTGAGCTCGTCGATGCACCTGTTCACCTCGCTGATGCTAGACGAAGATATTATGGCGATGACGTCGTAGATCCCTGTGACCTCGTAGACCTTCTCCACGCCATCAACGCTCCTGACAGCGCGCGAGACCTCTGAGGTGTCAGTCGAAGTGTCTGCGGTTATGAGGGTTATCGCTTTGACCACGGCTGGTCGGCCGACCTCTATCGTGAACCTCTTGATCGCTCCCATCTTTACCAGCTTCTCGATCCTCTTCCTCACACCAGCCTCTGAGAGGCCAACCTTCTTAGCTATCACGGTGTAGGGCGTTCTAGCGTCTTTGAGGAGGATGTTCAATATCGCGTTGTCGATGTCGTCTAGTTCGGACAATGCCAGCACCTTTGGTGCGAGCTCTTGTAGTTAGAAGTTCTAAGCTCTATGGAGAGCTTTGCGACACAAAAGCTTTACTCTTTAGCCTTTCGACCCACCACAAGGTCCTCGAGAGAACGTTTATGGACTTCAAGTATTCCTCGACGCTCACCCTCTCCCATGGCGTGTGATCCAGGCTTGAGTCCCCAGGGCCGTAAGCTGCCATTTCCACTCGGCTCCACTTAGAGGCTGCCACGTTCATGTCGCTGGTCCCCGTCTTGTACGCGAAAGAAGGCCTCACTCCAAGCTCCTCGGATATCGCTCTACTGAAGGCCCTTGCGACGGTGCTCGTCCTGCTTAGTACGTAGGCCTCAACGCAGTCGTCCCATTTGACGCTCGCCTTAACGCCCTTGTTGCTCGCGAAGCCCTCGACGACCTCCTTCACCACCCTAACCACTTATCGGCACTTGAGCGTTGGCGGTATCCTGACGTTGAACTTGAAGGCGCAGCGAGAAGGCACTAGGGCCGAGGTCCCGCCCCCGCTTATGGAGGTCAAGCAGTACGTCAGTGAGTAGAACTTGCTGTCCTTCCTCTCGTAGGCATTGAAGACCCTCTTTAGCTCACTCCAAAGGGACAAGGCCTCCTCTATGGAGCTCTTAAACAGCCACGGGCTGGCCGAGTGGCCCCCCTCGGTCTCAATGACGACCTCGAACGTCACGCTCCCCTTATACCCTAACGTCAAGCAAGAGACCCCACTTGGCTCTCCAAATATGGCTATCTCCGGCTCCTCCACGGTGTCAATTAAGTGGTACATGCCCTTACTGGAGCCCTCCTCCTCCACGACGCCCGTGACCGCTAAGTCAAGTCCGCCTCTGCTCGTACTAGCGTACTTTTTTGCGGCCAATATCAGCGCCGCTAGGGGACCCTTTGCGTCCACGGCTCCTCTGCCCCATATCTCCCCGCTCTCCACCTTGACCGGGATGAACCCTGGGACGGTGTCCATGTGGCCGCAGAGCAGGACCTTGGGACCTCTTCCCCTCAATGCGCCCACGACGTTGCCGACGGAGTCTATGCGGACTTCGAAGCCCAAGTCCCTCATCTTAGAGCAAAGGACTTTAGCTAGCTCGCCTTCTTGGCCCGTGGGGCTGTACACCTTTAGCAGGTCGACTAGGAATTCTACCTCAAATCTTGACATTGCTCAGCACTCTTTCCAGAGCGCTTACCACCACGTCTACCTCTTCTCTGGTTATGCACAGAGGTGGTAGGAACCTGATGACGGTTCTCCCCGAGTATGTCGCCAGGACCCCTTCGTCTATTAGAGATAACAAGGGCTCCTTGACGTCGACCCTGAGCTCTAGGGCTTGCATCAGCCCCATCCCCCTAACGTCCCTCACCACCTTGAACCTTTCCTTGACCTCTTTGAGCCTATCTAGCATGTACTTGCCCGTGGACCTGCAGTTCTCTAGCAGGCCGTCCTGCAATATCGCGTCGAGGGTCGCGAGTGCTGCGGCACATGCCAAGGGATTGCCCCCGAAGGTCGACGTGTGCTCGCCCACCTTCATTTTTGTCGCTATTTCCTCCTTCGCCGCTACAGCGCCCATCGGCAACCCGCCAGCAATGCCCTTGGCCATGCACATGATGTCGGGCTCTACGCCCCAGTGCTCGCACGCCCACAGCCTGCCAGTCCGGCCGAAGCCCGTCTGGACCTCGTCGACTATGAGCAGGACCCCTCTCTTATTGCACTCCTCCCTCACTTGGTTGAGAAAGCCCTCAGGAGGTACTATGACCCCTCCCTCGCCTTGTATCGGCTCGACCACCACGGCAGCGACGTCGTCGCTCAGTGCCTCCCTCAGTCTATCGATATTGCCGTAGGGTACGAACTTCGCGAAGTCGGGGAGGGGCTCGAAGGCCCCTCTGTACTTCTGATCCCACGTGAGCGCTAGGGCCCCCAAGGTCTTGCCATGGTAGCCCCTCATCATCGATATGATCTTCCTCTTGCCCGTGGCCCTCCACGC
>Ga0105155_1000663_pt1 | contig 11881 bp, 10 predicted proteins | sample SSWtaG_2_FD_89589 | JGI IMG/M metagenome (GOLD analysis project Ga0105155, IMG submission 89589) | Hot spring microbial communities from Sandy's Spring West, USA to study Microbial Dark Matter (Phase II) - SSWsed_130316 | ecosystem: Environmental > Aquatic > Thermal springs > Hot (42-90C) >...
CGCAAAAGCGTCCATCTGTGCCAACGCTAAGCTGCGTCGCCCCAGCAGCCACTCCGCCCCGTGCAGCAGGCTGCCCGACAGGTTTAGCCCGTGCGCAAGGCGCACCGCGCCCACCAACGCACCGTCATCCACCAGCGCGACGCCACACACCGCGCCCGTTGCCTCAATCGCCAAGAGGTACGCCATCTGCCGCATATTAAACCCCAGCCACGATTAGGTATACTTGTTGTGTATCCAGCCGAGTTTTTGGCAGGGAGGCATACGAAATCTATGGCGGTCAAGCGGAAAACAAGCAAGTTGGAGACGCCTGCGTCTATCAGCGAACCTATTGAGACGCGCGGCGTAGAGGTCATCGGCGAGGTGACGAACGGGCTCAGCGGTGTTGTGGAAGGTGAATACACCGCCGAGCAGCTCACAGTGCTGAAGGGACTGGAAGCAGTGCGTCGTCGCCCAGCGATGTATATCGGCGACACAGGTGTACGCGGGCTACACCACCTGTTTTCCGAGGTGCTGGACAACTCTGTTGACGAAGCCCTTGCAGGGCACTGTGACCGTATTGATGTAATTCTGCATGCCGACCAGAGTGTGTCGGTGATTGACAACGGGCGCGGCATCCCTGTGGACATCCACCCTGAGGAGGGGCGTCCAGGGGTGGAAGTGGTAATGACCACGCTACACGCGGGCGGCAAGTTCGGCGGCGGGGGGTACCGCGTGTCGGGCGGACTGCACGGCGTCGGCGTGTCGGTCGTGAACGCACTCTCGGAGTGGCTGGAGGTCTATGTCGCCCGCGACGGCTACCTACACTACCAAAAGTACGAACGCGGAACACCCGTCACGCCTCTGAAGCGACTCAAACCCACGAACAAACGCGGCACCACTGTGCGATTCCTCGCCGACCGTGAAATCTTCGGCGACTACCGCTACGACCCGAACATCTTCATCAAGCGACTGCGCGAGCTGGCGTACCTCAACCCAAATGTGACCTTCACCTTTACCGACGAGCTGAACGGCAAGCCGAAGCAGACCTTCAAGTTCACCAAGGGCATCGCGCAACTGGTAGAGGCGCTCAACGAGAACAAGGATCCCATCCACAAAGTGGTCTACTTCCGTAACGCTCGCGAAGACATGGAGGTAGAGGTCGCCTTACAGTATCACACGGGCTACCAAGAAACGCTGCTCTCCTACGCGAACAACATCCACACGGTGGAGGGTGGCACGCACCTGTCGGGCTTCAAGACCGCCCTCACGCGCGTCATCAACCAGTATGCCCGCAAAGTGGGGATGCTCAAGGACAAAGACCAGAACTTCACGGGCGACGATGTGCTGGAGGGCTTGACCGCGGTCGTTGCTGTCAAGCTGCTGCACCCACAGTTCGAGGGGCAGACTAAGACGAAGCTGGGCAACTTGGAGGTGCAGGGGCTGGTGAACTCCATCGTCGGGGAGGCGTTCAGCGAGTATCTGGAGCGCAACCCGTCGGTAGCGCGTAAGATTGTGGAGAAGGCACTTACGGCGCAGCGGGCGCGCGAGGCGGCACGACGCGCTGCCGAGCTGGTCAAACGCCAGAGCGCACTGGACAGCGGCTCGCTACCCGGCAAGCTCGCCGACTGCACCGAACGTGACCCCAGCAAGTGCGAGCTGTTCCTTGTGGAGGGCGACTCGGCAGGCGGCTCCGCCAAAATGGGACGCGACCGCCGATTCCAAGCCGTGCTGCCTTTGCGCGGCAAGATCCTGAATGTGGAAAAAGCCCGCCTCGACAAGGCGCTCGAGAACGAAGAAATCCGAGCCCTCATCACAGCACTGGGCACAGGCATCAGTGTAGACACGAACGGAAGCACAAGCAGCGGCGAATCTGCCAGCCGATTCGACATCTCTAAGCTGCGCTACCATCGAATCATCATCATGTGCGATGCTGATGTGGACGGCGAACATATCCGCACGCTGCTACTCACCTTCTTCTTCCGCTACATGCGCCCGCTGATCGAGAACGGGCATGTCTACATTGCGCAGCCGCCCCTGTTCCGCATTCGCGCTGGCAAGGACGAGCAATACTACGCCAAGGATGAGCAGGAGTTAGAGGAAATCCTCAAGAAAATCAAAAAGAAGAATGTGCAGGTTACGCGCTTCAAGGGGCTGGGTGAGATGAACGCCGAAGACCTCGCTGAGACCACCATGAACCCTGAGCGACGCGTGATTATTCAGGTGCAGCTGGACGACGCGATGGAAGCCGAGCGCATCTTCAGTATTCTGATGGGCGACAAGGTAGAGCCTCGGCGCAAGTTCATCGAGGAACACGCCAAGGAAACAACCGATATTGATTGGCACTGCTAAGGAGCAGGTGTCGCCCCCTACGCGCCGAATCAGCGTCATGGAGGCAACGATGCGAATTCTCTGGGCTGTGGCACTGTGGTGCTTAACGCTAATCTACGGTGCGCTGGACGCGCAAGAGACGAAGCGCGTGCAGGTCATCAAGCTCTTCAACGGGCGCGACCTGACGGGCTGGAAGGCGTATTTGGCTGACCCGAATGTGAAGATGGAGGATGTGTGGCGCGTGGAGGACGGTATCCTCATCTGCAAGGGCGAGCCGTTGGGCTATATCTATACCGAGCGGGACTACAAAAACTACATCCTGAAGGTGGAATGGCGGTGGGCGCTTGGCAAAAAGCCTGGCAACAGTGGCGTGCTGCTGCGCGTGCATGGTGAACACAAAATCTGGCCCCGCTCAGTAGAGGCGCAGCTGATGCACATGAACGCGGGCGACTTCTGGCTAATCGATGGCGCGCCTTTGGAGACAGACCCTGAGTATATCGACAAAAACGCCCCACGCCACCGCTGGCGTAAAAAAACCACCGAGAAGCCTGCACCAGAATGGAACCAATACGAGATTATCGTCTATAACGATCAGATTATCCTCAAGGTGAACGGCGAGGTGGTCAACGAGGGCACAGGCGCAGAGGTGCTGGCGGGCAAAATCGCCCTCCAGTCCGAGGGTGGCGAAATCCACTTCCGCACGGTGGAGTTGATTGAACTACCGTGAGGGGCAGGGCGACTTCTTTGCTCTCACACCCTCGTCCCCCTTTCCCGCCTCGCGGGCGAGGGGGATTGTGGAGTACGGAAGCGGAGCTTCCGCCTGATGCAGAATCGCCGCTTCAGCACTCCAGACGGCTTGGCGCACGGCGCGCCTCGCCCACGGCGTGGGAGAGGGGCTGGGGGTGAGGGTTCAGCACCGCTGCGCCAAGCCGTTGAGACTACTATAAGGCAGGCTACGGCTGCTGGGGCGCGTCGAGTAGGGCGGTAATCGCCCGCTTGATTGCCGCAACATCTGCTCCTACCACGAGCTCGCGCACAATGCCCTCGCGATCAATGATGAAGGTCGTGGGCACGCCAATTACCTTATACATCTCGGCAACCTTGTTCTCGGCGTCCACCAGCACGGGGAAGGTAAGTTTGAACTCGCGGGCGAACTCTTCGGCGCGTTTCGTGGGGTTGTCATGCGCCCAGATCGCCACACCCAGCACGACCACATCGCGCGCCTTGTAGGCTTGCCAGATGTCTTTCTCCAGTTCGGGTGCCTCTTTGCGACACGGACCGCACCAGTGCGCGAAGACATTCAGCACAACGATTTTGCCCTTGTAGTCGGCAAGGCGCACCTCCTTCCCCTGCAGGTCTTTCAGCGCGAATTCGGGTGCAGGCTGCCCCTTCAGCGCGCTCGTTGCGCCTGTAAAGTCGGGCATCTTGAACTCCGAGACGATCTCGTAGCCTTGAGGCGGTTTGTAAGCGAAAGCGGTCGGTTGGAGACGCGGGTTTAGCTCTTGGCGCGTGTTCCGTTCCGTGCTGCGCATCGCGAGTTGCATTTGCTTATCCGAGAGGTTGATGACCACCTGCGACTGCCAAATCAGGCGATCTTGGACGCCTATCCACAGGATTTGGTAGGCGCTTGTTCGTGCCGATCCCCCCTGCAACGACTGAAACATTTGAGGCGGCTTGATGGGCATGCTGAGTCGGTAGACAGCGCGGTTGCCTAACTTTTCGCGCTTCACCAAGCGCGGCTGTCCCGCAATCTTGCGCCAGTTGCCATGCGCCATAAGGTACACTGGGTCTAAACCAATCGGCATAAAGCTTGCCTGTTCAAGGTTCTTCTCGGTGTAGACTTCGCGCAGCGTTTTAGGCGCAACTTGCTTGAGCGTCTGTTGGAACATCGGGTTTTGGATGTACAAATCTTTCCCGTCGCACCAGACGCCCATCTCGTTGGTAACGGTGCCTGCTTGCTCATAGCGCGCGACCATCCGCAGATAGTTCGGGCGCATTGCCAGCGCCTGATATTGGCTCGCCTGCGTAGAACGCATCTCAGAACCTTGTAGTTTCATCGTCCAAACCATCTCTTGGCGGCACTCTAAACGCAACGCGCGCAACTGGGCGTATGTCTTCGTCGTCTGGTCAAGGATTTGGGGCGCCGTTTGCGCGTGTACGAAACACCATCCACCCACGGACACTGTAAGCCACACGATAGTGTAGTATCTCATCATCATACCCTCCAAGTATGTTGTTCAAGCGCATTCGCCAAGGTAGCTGTTCGACTCGCAAGAGACGACTCCTGCTGCCATGACGCGCGAACGCCTATTCTTGGGGGGCGCGTTGCCCAGCAGAACAACCGAAACGCGCCTCCCACGCCGAATCTGGCACTCCTCACGGGCGAGTTGACCCTTGTTTGGCACACGATTTGATGGTTTGGTGTCCGATTTCCATACTGTTTTGAGTCTATTAAGCACGGAGGGGAAACCTCTCACACTATGGAGGTAAGCGATGAAGAGCAGCAAACTGATACTGGGTTTTTGCACCGTACTTGTTGCGGCTTCGGCGGTCGCGCAAGCAACCGTGACTGTCTACTCGCAAAATCCTGCGCCTGGCGACTTGTTCACGAACACTGGCCCGTTTAGTCAGGGACAGAGCTTCGGTAACCCGAACTGGGTCTACAACAACACACGCGGGGGCGGCAGTGTCGGCATCCGCAATAACTACCCGCGCAGCGGCAACGGCTCCGTCTACTTCAACAGCCCAAGCGGTACGGGGAAGGCGGATATTGAGTATTTTGCCAACCCCGAAAGTGCGGGGGGCAACTTCGGGCCCAATCCTTACGACCCGTCCTCGATTCTCGGACCGCTTGCAGCCCTTTCACATCTGAGCTACGAGTGGTATCGCGATGGTAGCTCGAGTGTAGCTAATCACCTGCACCCTGTGCTGCGCTTGGGGATCCTGCGTGTGAACCAGGACAACTCCATTAACTTGGGCTATCTCGTCTTCGAGCGCATCTACAACGGGTTCGGAGCCGCGCCGACCAACAGCTGGCAGTCGGATGATATTATCGGCAGCAGCTACAAGATGTGGGCGACAGCATCGCTGGGCTTCGGCGACCCGAATGTTAATATCAATAATGTGTTGAAAACGATTCCTGAGTGGGTAGCTGCTGCCAGTGATGCAAACGCCACCCTCTATGTTATCTCCGTCAATGCAGGGATTGGCTCTGGGTGGAGCGGAACCTTCACCGGCGCCGTAGACAACATCACCTTCGGCTTCAACAACGCCTTCACGACCTACAACTTCGAGGTTGTCCCAGAGCCTGCGAGCATGGTTGCGCTCGGTTCGGGATTGATTGGCTTGCTGGGGCTGCGCCGCCGCAAGCGGTAAACGCAATCGGTCCTGCCTCTTTCCATCGCCCCTCGCCTGCGCTGCGGGCGAGGGGATTCTGTTTATGGGGTAAGATTCCGCGTAGTTCGTATGGGGTACGCGCTATGATCGAGGATATTCGCAAGAGTTATGAGCTAAGCGAGTTGACCGAAGCGGAGGCGGGCGATGACCCGTTTGTGCTGTTGCGCCGCTGGCTGGACGACGCGCTACAGGCGAATCTGATAGAGCCGAATGCGATGTGCTTGGCGACGGTGGACGAGCAGGGCAACCCCGACGCGCGGTTCGTGCTGCTGCGCGGCTTGGACGATTCGGGGCTGGTGTTCTACACGAACGCCAACAGCGCGAAGGGCAGGCAGTTGGCGCATCGCCCGTACGCGACGCTGGTGTTTTGGTGGGGCGCGCTGGAGCGACAGATTCGGCTGCGCGGGCGCATCGAGCAGGTGAGCGACGCCGAGGCGGACGCCTACTTCGCGCGTCGCCCGCGCGGGCACCAGCTTGCGGCGTGGGTCTCGCCCCAGAGCGAGCCGATTCCCAGCCGTGAGTGGCTGGAGCAGCGCGCTGCCGAGGTGGAGCGCGAGTTCGAGGGGCGCGAAGTGCCCCGCCCGCCCTACTGGACGGGCTACAGGCTCATCCCTGACGCGATCGAGTTCTGGCAGGGGCGTCGCAACCGCCTGCACGATCGGATTCTGTTCACGCGCCAGCCTGACGGTGGGTGGGCGCGGGTGCGACTTGCGCCGTGATTATTCGCCTTCGGGGCGTTCAGGCAGCTCCTCCAGGCTGTTCAGCCCGAAGTAGTGCAGGAACTGAGGGGTAGTACCGTAAAGGACGGGCTTGCCTGGGGCGTCTTTGCGTCCGACCTCTTGAATTAGCCCGCGTGCAAGCAGTTGGCGCACGGTGTGGCTGCTGTCTACGCCGCGCAGGGCGTCAATCTGCGCTTGGGTGACGGGCTGTTCGTAGGCGATGATGGCGAGCGTCTCCAGCGCGGCGCGGGAGAGCCGTTTCTGGGGCGGGTTCAGCAGGCGGGCGATATAGAAGGCGTATTCGGGCTTCGTGGCAAGTTGGTAGCCGCCCGCGATGGCGACGAGTTGAACCGCGCCGCGCGCCGCCAGTTCCTCCTGCAGCGCGTGCAGGGCAGCCTCTACCGCTTCGGCGGGTTCGCCCGTCACCTCGCAGAGCGTCTGTAGGCTTAGCGGCGCGTCCGCCACGAACAGCAGCGCGTGCAGCACATCCTTCAGGTCTGGCTCTGGCATCACGGGGCGTATACGCCGCGTTGGGGGGCTTTCCTGCCTGCGCGGGGTATACTGCAGGCGGTGAGGACGATGCCTACAGCGACGGCGCGCCTCCGACGCAAACGGCTTACGGAGCGCGACCTGCTCCAGATGCCCAGCGACGGACGCAAGTACGAGCTGGTGAACGGGAGGCTGCAGATTGTGCCCACAGGCGCACGGCACGGCGAGATTGTGAGCAACCTGATTGGGCGATTGCACACCGCGAAGCCGCCGACGGTCGCGCTCTACAGCGAGGCGGTCGGGTTCCGCATGCGCAACGGCAACATCCGCAGTCCCGACGCCTCCGTCATGCGTCGCGAGCGACTGCCCGACGGCGTCTCGCCCGATGAGTTCATCGACGGCGCGCCCGACCTTGCTGTGGAGGTCGTCTCGCCGTCCGAGCGCGCCGCCGAACTGCTCCAAAAGGTCGCGGAATACTTCGAGTCGGGCGCGCAGGAGGTGTGGCTATTGCTGCCCGACCGCCGACAGGTATACCGCTACCGCACGCCGCTGGAGGTGCAGACGCTCGAAGCCGACGACATACTCACAGGGGGCGAGTTGCTGCCCGAGTTTCGCGTGCGCGTGGGTGAGTTGTTCGAGTAGGGTTTATTCGCGCTGGGCGACGGCAACAAGGCTCACCCCAAAGGGCAATCGGCGGCGCAGCAGGTAGCGCGTCTCCCAGTCCTGCAGGCGGATGAGCGCGCGGTTCAGCCAGCGGGGGAGGGGTATCACGGTCGCGGCAGGTGTACCAGGGCGCAGCCGATCGAGCCAGCGCGCGAGGGCAATCAGCGGCAGCAGCGCGCCGAGCGCATACGAGAGACGCTGCACCTGAAAGCCTGCCTCGCACAGCCGCGCCTGTAGCCCGCGCGCCGTGTAGCGACGATAGTGCGCCAGCGCGACATCGTGCTTGCTCCACAGCCACGAGTAGGCGGGCACGCTCACAATTAGGTAGCCGCCCGCTTGCAGCACGCGATGCAACTCGCGCAGCGCAGGACGCTCGTCGGGCAGGTGTTCCAACACATCGAGCGCGAAGGCGACCTGAAAGCACGCGCTGGCGAACGGCAGCGCCTCCAGCCGCGCCTGCACGACGGTCAGCGCGCCCCGCTGGCGCGTGAGGCAAAGCGCCTCGTGTGCCACATCCACCCCAATAGCAACGCCCTGCGTGTGCAACTCGTGTAGCAGCGCGCCCGTGCCACAGCCCGCGTCCAGCATCCGCCCTGTGACTTCGGGTAGGTGCGCCTGCAGCAACGCCCGCGCCAGCCGCCGACGCGCCACAAACCACCAGTAGTCCCCCTCGCACTGGAACATCCGCTGGTACTCTTGGGGTTGCATCGTTAGCCGTAGCGTTCCGCCGCCTCGATGGTGTTGTGTAGCAGCATCGCGACGGTCATCGGTCCGACCCCGCCAGGCACGGGCGTAATCGCCGAAGCGACCTGCGCCGCAGAGTCGAACGCCACATCGCCCACATCGCCCGTGCGCCCCTCGATGCGGTTGTAGCCCGCGTCGATGACGATTGCGCCGGGCTTGAGCATCTCGCCCGTGATGAACTCGGGCTTGCCGACCGCCGCCACGAGGATGTCCGCTTGGCGTGTGAGGCTCGTGAGGTCGCGCGTGCGCGAGTGGCATATCGTCACGGTAGCGTTGCGGTTGAGCAGCATCAGCGCCATTGGCTTGCCCAGAATCACGCTGCGCCCGACCACTACAGCGTGCTTGCCCTCAATCGGCAGCCCGTAGGCGTCCAGCAGACGGATGATGCCCAGTGGGGTACACGCGCCGAACGCAGGCTCGCCCGCGACCAGCGCGCCCAGCGAGTAGGGCGTGATGCCGTCCACATCCTTGCGCGGGTCTAACCGTCGCAGCAGCGCGGGTTCGTCCAGCGGCGCGGGCACAGGGTGCTGAATCAACACCCCATGCACGCTGGGGTCGGCGTTCCAAGCGTCCAGTTGCGCCTCCAGTTCCGCCTGCGCGACGCTTGCGGGGAAGTGGCGCACGATGGAGCGGATGCCGACCGATTCGCACGCTTTGGCTTTGGTGCGCACATAGGTGTGCGAGGCGGGGTCGTCGCCGACGAGCATCACGGCGAGGCAGGGGGTAATGCCGCGTGCGTGCAGGGCGACGACGCGCGTCTTGAGCGACTCGCGAATCTGCTGTGCGACGCGCTTGCCGTCCAGCAGCAGCGCGTTTGTGTTCGGCACATAGGTGCGTGGCAGGCTCTCCATCGCGCGGGATTATACCTGCGGGCGCGCGATGCGCTTGCCGAGGCGCGTCGTCAGTTCGTGCGGAGTGGTCTCCAGCAGGCGGGCGAGCGTTTCGACGCGCACGGATGCCGCGCCGTCCTGCCCAATCAGCGTTGCCACATCGCCAACCTGCACTTCGGGCAGGTCAGTCGCGTCCACCATCAGCATATCCATGCACACGCGCCCAATTTGGGGCACGAGTTTGCCGCGCAGGGCAATCGGAGCGCGGTTCGTCAGCCCGATGGGGTAGCCATCGGCATAGCCGACGCTGAGCGTGGCGACGCGCGTCGGGCGTGCAGCGCGAAACCGCGCGCCGTAGCTGACGCTCTGCCCCTTCGGGATGGTGCGCACGGAGATCACCCGCGCCCGCCAGCTTAGCACGGGACGCAGCTGGGCGCACAGCGGGTGCGACTCCAGCCCCGTCGGCGCAATCCCATACAGCAGCAGCCCGCAGCGCATGGCGTCCAGCAGGCTGTCGGGTGCGGTGAGCAGTCCCGCGCTGGCGGCGGCGTGCAACGGCGTTTCGGGGAAGCCCCCCGCCCGCAGGCGACGCACACCCTCCAAAAACATGCGCAGCTGCTCCGCCGTGAACTCGGGGTCGCTCTCGGCGCAGGCGAAGTGGGTGAAGACGCTTTGCCAACGGAGCGGCGCATCGGCGCGAAACTGTTCCAGAAACTTCGGTATCTCCTCCAGCGTTAGCCCCAGTCGGCTCATGCCCGTGTCCAGCTCGAGATGCACGGGCAGGGCGCGTCCGAGCTGCTGGGCGGTCTTGTATGCCTGCGCGTAGCCTTCCAGCGAGTCAATGACGCCCTCGACGCCGTACTCGGCGGCGGTGCGCCACTCGTCGGGCGAGGTTGGGGGGTAGAGCGTCATCAGGCGGAAGGCACGCTGAGGCAGGGCTGCGCGTAGGGTAATGGCTTCGTCAAGGCTTGCCACGATGAAGTGCGCCACGCCCGCCTGCAGCAGCGCGTCGGTCGTTTGCACCGCGCCGTGCCCGTAAGCGTCCGCCTTGACCACTGCCCACAGGGTGCGCTCCGCGCCGATGTAGTCCTGCACGGCGCGTGCGTTGTGCTTCAGCGCGTCCCAGTCCAGCTCCAACCAGTTCGGGGGTGTGTGCATCTCGGCAGAAGGATACCTCGCAGCGAGCTACTTTGGCGTGCGTAATGAGGGGTTCCGCTGGAGTAGGGGAGTGTGGTCTTCCAGAAGGGTGAACGCTTGCGACAAGCCGTCGAGGGTCACCTCCAGCTGCCACTGGCGTAAGCAGCACAAATTTGCCCCATAATTCCTGTAGAGCGCGTCGGGGTCGTAACCAAGCTGCTCCCGAATTTCGGTCCACGCCTCTTTAGCGGAGTCGACACTGTGGGCTTTGGCAGTGTAGTTGCGCGGCAGAATGAGCCACTGCACTGGTCGCTCGCGGCTGATCAAGCGCAGGGTTCCCTTCGGCGGCGCGTTCTGCCAGAATACGGGCGCGCGCGCCCGATCGCGGAAATACGCCAAGTCCAGCACCGCCCCCAACGCGCGTGGCGAGAGCGACTCGAGGGGAATCGTTTGCCCAGCGAGCAAGGCGCGACGCTGGGCGTCGGTCAGCGCGACGAGAACCTGAAATGCTTCGGGTCTCTCGTACAGCGGTTCCAGCGAGGAGACCGCGTAGAGCAAGCCATGATGTGTCTGCGGAAGCGCCAGTAGGTCGGTTATCACAACATACGGATAGGGCAGCTCCCCATCGAAGACCACACGGTGATTGATCCCGAACGCTGCGAGGGGTATGTAGAGATCTGCAGCGTCTGGGACATATCGCGCTATGCTCAACAGGTCGTGTATTGTAAGCACGCCGCGTTGATTCGGTTTGAAGAACCACTGCCGCAAGGCGCGTTTGGGGATGCATCGGGGGCGCGTCTCGCGTGGGTCGCGATAGCGCATGATAACCCAATCCTTCTGAACCTGCCACTCGTAGCCCGACGCGGCAAGCCTGTAAACGAAGCTGGACAGTCCGTAGACCTTGTCTAAGCTTCGAAGCGTCCAGCCGTATTCGGCGATGAATGGCTTGCCTGCTGCTTGCGCGATGCGGAGTATGACCGCCGCTTCATAAGCGAACCAGTCGCTGTCAAGCGGCGGCAGCGCAGGTAGGCGCACACGACGCACAGGCGACTGACTGCTGCGCTCGGCGTCATCGGCGTCGGACGGCTCAAATTCCAAGCCTCGCCATGGGTGGTCTTTGGGTAGCACGAGGCTAAAGTCGTGCCAGGAGAAGCCTTCGGGTTCAGGCGGTTCCTCGTCGAGGGTGAAGCTTTCGCCGTAGATGAGTTCACCCTGCGCGAAAATGCCGACGGCACAGTGAATAGCGGCGGTCTCTGGGTCGCAGGACACGCGCAGGCGCACCTCGTCGCCGCGACGAACCCCACGAACGCTCGCATAATACTCCCCGAGTATAGCGTCGCCTTTCGGGGACTGATTCATCTCTGCCAAGTATCCGATGGTGTCATCCAGCCAGAGCTTCCATTCGGCGAGCTCGCTGGGGTCGAACCGCGGGTCTGTGCGGCTGCTGAACTCAAGCGTTTTGCCTGCGCGTAGAGCGTCGATTTCGGCAGGTGTCAGCTGACCCAGCATTCGCAACGGGAGACGCTCTTTTCGGAAGCCAGACTGGTAAACCTCTATAGCGTGCTGATGGTCTTCGTCGTCTACAGGCTCTTCAAC
>Ga0105155_1000664_pt1 | contig 11881 bp, 14 predicted proteins | sample SSWtaG_2_FD_89589 | JGI IMG/M metagenome (GOLD analysis project Ga0105155, IMG submission 89589) | Hot spring microbial communities from Sandy's Spring West, USA to study Microbial Dark Matter (Phase II) - SSWsed_130316 | ecosystem: Environmental > Aquatic > Thermal springs > Hot (42-90C) >...
GTGGTGCGGCGGCCGGGATTCGAACCCGGGATCTCCGGCGTGGAAGGCCGGCGTCCTAGACCAGGCTAGACGACCGCCGCCGTAGGATCATCCTTTGAAGCCCATATAAGGCTTACCCCATCGAGTCCTGGGGAGTTAGTTGGGTGTAGAGCTCGGAGACTCCTCCAGGTACCTCTCAGAGCTTGAGGTAGCTAGGGAGAGCTTGCTTAAGGTGAGTAGGGACGTAACCCTGCTATCTAAGAGGTTGGTCTCGTACTCCATTAGGGGCCTGAGGAGCGAGGCCTACGAGGTCAGGGAGAGGCTTACGGCTACGTACCGCGAGCTCCTAGCTCTAGTCTCACAGTACCCGGAGCTCTACTACTCGAACCTCTTCTACTCCGTAGCCTCCGAGTATGCTGAGGCTGTGCAGCTACTCAGCGTAATCTTCGAGGGTAGGCTGCTGACCGCGGGGGAGCTCGGGGTCCACCCCGTACCCTACGTACTCTCACTAGCCGACCTCGTAGGGGAGCTTAAGAGGGCCTCCCTCGAGGCCCTTAGGAGGGGGGTCTACGACGAGAGCTTGAGGTACCTAGACGTAGCCGAGGGGGTCTACGAAGCTTTGGAGTCCCTGGGGGTGTCCGACGCGGTGGTCCCGGGCCTTAGGAGGAAGCTCGACATCTACAGGAAGGTTATCGACGACTGGAAGGAGCTCCTACTAGACCTTAGGTCTAGAGCTGAGCTCAGCAGGCTTTACAGGGAGCTAGCCCGTAGCTTAAGCGATATTAGTAGGGGTACCTAGGACTCATAGGTGGTACCTACGTCGAGGTACGCTATAAGGTACGTGAAGGCCCTCCAGGTACTCGACTCACGTGGGGACCCGACTGTAGAGGTGCACGTGCTAACCGAGGGGGGAGGCTTCGGTAGGGGTATAGCTCCAGCTGGAGCCTCGAGGGGCCTTAGGGAGGCCGTGGAGCTTAGGGATGGCGGTAGGGCGTACGGGGGTAGGGGGGTTCTTAGAGCTGTTGAAGCCGTGAACAAGTACATAGCCCCAGCGATCGTGGGTGCCGACTCCAGCAACTTCAGGGAGGTCGATAGGAGGATTATCCAGCTAGACGGTACCCCGAACAAGTCTAAGCTCGGAGCTAACGCGACTACAGCCACCTCCCTAGCTGTAGTTAGTGCTGCGGCTAGCACGGCTGGTCAGCCCCTCTTCGAGTTCCTAGGGGGTAGGAGGGCTAGGACCCTGCCCGTACCGATGATGAATGTAATTAACGGGGGTGTACACGCAGGTAACGAGCTAGCCTTCCAGGAGTTCATGGTACTACCAGTAGGCGCCTCAACGTTCTCCGAGGCTTTGAGGGTTGGTGTAGAGGTTTACAAGTCCCTTAAGGAGTACCTGAAGAGGACCTACGGAGCTGGGGCTATAAACGTCGGGGACGAGGGGGGCTTCGCCCCACCTATGAAGAGGGTTAGGGAAGCCCTGGAAGCTCTAGTTAAGGCTGTAGAGGGCTCCGGCTACAGAGCTGGTGAGGACTTCGTACTAGCCTTAGACGTAGCTGCCTCCCAGCTCTATAGGGAGGGGTTCTACTGGGTGGATGGAGCTAAGCTAGGGTCTGACGAACTACTGGAGCTCTACGTAAGGCTAGTGGAGGAGTTCCCGGTAGTGAGTATCGAGGACCCATTCTCGGAGGAGGACGCTGAGTACTTTAAGAGGCTTAGGGAGGTCCTTAGAGGTAGAGCCCTAGTTGTAGGTGACGACCTTACGGTTACTAGCGCTAAGTTAGTAGAACTACACGTAGCTGAGGGTAGAGTAGACGGAGCTATAATCAAGGTAAACCAGGTGGGGACCCTAACGGAAGCTGAGGAAGCTATAGAGACCTTGAGGAAGCTCGGTAGGAGGGCTATAGTTAGCCATAGGAGCGGGGAGTCCGAGGACACCGCGATAGCTCACATAGCTGTAGCCTACGAAACCGGGCTAATAAAGTGCGGCGCCCCAGCTAGAGGGGAAAGGACCTCCAAGTACAATGAGCTACTTAGAATAGAGGACTACCTCTCTGGAGATGCCCTCTACCCAGGGATTAGAGCGATTCGACCTTAGTAGCTCAGACTTCCTACTACCTAAACCCTTCTAGAGGGTACGACCTTAAAAGTAATACCTGATTTAGAGTGATGCCGGGGTATGCTGTGGGTGTTGAAGCTCTCTTCGAGGCTGTGAGTAGGATCTTCGGACCGCTTAAGGGGCTACTCAACAGTGCGAGCCTATCTAGTACGCTAGCTCTAACAGGTATACTGATACTACTTACGATAGGTCTACTCTACACCGTCTACGGGCTAGTGAAGCTCGGTAAGCTCCTTTGGAACCTAAAGGTGAGGAGCTTCCTACTAGGCTTAACGGTACTAGGTGCTACCCTCATAGTACTATCCGTAGTACTACCATAGCCTACCTTAAGGAACCTACAGCTTTTTCTACCGTGGATAGCAGGTCTACGAGCTCCCTAGGGCTTAGGCTTGGGCTATAACCTCCGTACCTAACCTTCTCGTACTCCTCAACGAGCCTTCTAAATGCCTTAGCAACCCTACCTAACCCCTCCCTTTGGAGGACCTTAGCTAGGTACTCTCTAGGCGTTTCCCAAGGTCTCCACGGCTCTACCCTTGAGAGGACGTCTACAGCAAGCCAGAAAGCCTTAACTACGTCATCTGGAGGGCTTACCGTTATTAAACCTACGTCTACGAATGCTAAGCTCCTAAGGGTCTTCACCTTGCTCCGCTTACTCACCCAGAGCTCCACTAAGGACGCAGCCACCACTGGCGCGGATACTGCTACGAGTAGTAGAGCTAGTACTGAGGTAGCTAGTGCTGGTACCCCCTTAAAGACCATTACTGATCCGTAGCTACCGCTTACACCGCCAACAACCCCGTCGGTAGCTTCAATAGGTTCGCCCAGCATCGCGTATACATCCGATAGAGCTCTCCTAACGTTAGCTAGGGTCTCCCCATCATCTACGTGACTTAACCTAAGCTCACGTACGTAGTGCCCTAGGAGTAGTAGGTACTCGGTAGCAGCTATATCACCCCTTGAGTACAGCTCATTTAGGGTGGCTATAGGGTTCGTGGAGTTCTGTAGCACTGCTGATAGCGTACGGTTCTGCACTAGCATAGAGCCTACCTTATCTAGTATGGCCTTGGAGCTCTCTCCATCGGTAAGTCCTAGGAAGCTCCTAAGGGATAGGGCTACCTCGCGGCTTACGTACTCCAGCTTCTCAAGTACCTGCGAGAGTGCTCTACCAAGTTTGTACACTTCCTCAAAGCTCAGTACCGCAGCTTCAGCTACCATACTGAGGTTACCTCTAAGGGCCTCTAAATCCCTTAGGGAGACTACGTCGCCGTAGTTCACCAACCTACCTGCAAGGTCTATGCTATGCTTATCTAGGGGGTCTACGTAGTACCCCTCAGCACAGGTATGCAAAGACGCCGTAGCTATGAGGAGTAGCAACGCTATAGTAGCTGAAGACGGTACCCTCCGATCTAGCTTACGATCTAGCTTACCTCCTTCAGTAGCCGCGCTGAGCACCCAGAGGAGGGGGTTGCGGGAGGTATTAAGCTTAGGTGCTATTAGCCCTTGAGGGGTCTTACATCTCCGGTGCTGGGCTCCTAGATGTTAGCTTAGCTACTACCTCCGGGACTATATTGAGGGGCCTTACCTGGGCTTTCCTCATGGTTGCTACGGCCTCAGCTACAGCGCTTAGAGCTACTTCCTCAGGTGTGTCCGCACCTATGTCTAGGCCCATAGGGGCCCTCAACCTACTGGATACTTCCTCGGGGTTGAGGCCCTCGGAGAGTAGCCTCTGCACGAACTCGGCTACTTTTCTCCTACTCCCTAGTAGCCACACGCTCCTTACGCCAGCTCTTAGAGCCTCTCTAACGAAGGTGTAGTCTACCTCCACATCACCGTAGACTACGAATACGTAGTCGGAGCTCTTGGAGACCTCCCTGAACTTAGCGGTCAGATCATCTACCGAACCTACGTAAACCCCGCGATAACCGGACTCTACGAGCTCTCTAACAGCCTCCTCACTAGTATCTAGTACCACGACCTCAAAGCCAAGTATCCTCAGGAAGCTGAACAGAGGCTTGCCGACCCTACCGAACCCTACTACTATAGCCCTAGGAGGGGGTTTCAGAACGTCTATGAAGACCTCAACGGTCCCTCCACATATGAGGCCTGTATCCCTAGCCCCCTCAACAGCTCTACCGGTGAACGAGTACCTAACCAACCTCGGAACACCCTCCGAGATTGCCTTAAGGGCGTCAGATACTACCTGAGCCTCAAACAAGCCCCCACCTAGAGTTCCAAACACCCTACCGTCCTCACCTACGAGGATCTTAGCTCCCACATCCCTCGGTGCTGAACCATCTTTACGTACTATAGTACATAGAGCTAACCTTAAGCCCCTACTTAAGTACTCCTCAGCTACCTTAACTAGCTGTAGCTCACTGTAGGACGTATAGACCCCAGTAGACTAATCCTGCGAGCTCTTTAAGCACGCCTAAGACTAGGATCTTAGATCTTAATGAAAGCTGGCTCCTTAGGGTAGCTTAGTCTAGGACCTCGCACCACGTAGAAAGAGAGTATTTAAACCCTCTAGACCGGCTTCGTCAAAGCTCTAGCCTCTAGGTTAGGTTTGCTGACCAAACCCTGACCTAAGGGGGTATCTAGATGCGGAACTTACATAGCCTGCGTAGGGGCTTCCGCCCCCAGCTTAACCTTTTGTAAAGTAGGAGTATATCCTTAGCTAAAGAAACATGTTACGTGAGGACATCTTGGAGGCGGGTTTAAGGCTGAAGCTCCTCACCTACATTAGGTCTAGAGCTCCTGGAGTTCTCGAGCTTCTAGACGTACTCTGCTTTAAGCTATACGGCTCCAGAGCTCTAGACCTACTCTTCAGTAGCCCTAGTAAGCTGTACTCAGCTCTTCTAACATACTACGGAGGTTCTAGCGGTGCTGACTACGCAGCTCTGCTCCTATTCCTCAACCCGATAGCAAAGTACTGCGGAGCCTACGGGCTAGCTAAGGAGCTTTTAAAGGCTATGAAAGCGATGGACAACCAAGCTTTCCTAAACTTGATCGGTAAATGTGAAGGGCTCTTAGGTCAAAAAGATGTCCTAGGGTTAGCCAACCCCTCTGCACCTGAAAAGCCGAAGCTTTATTTAGATTAGCTACCGTTCCCTAAATCTATGTGTGACTTACCTATCTCTACATAGAGTGATCGGCGACTAGAGGCTCTCACTTTTCTCCCGCATCCCCTGCCTTAGCAACTAGGAGGTGGCTCGCAAGCCCTCATATCCGAGAACCACTTAGACTGGGGCCCACTCTCGAGGTAGCTGTGCTACCGGTGAAGGAGTGGGCGAGGTGGAAGTCCTTAGGTGCAACGAGTAAACATAAACTAACGAGGATGAGCATCTAGGGACAAACGGTTTCTAGGTCCCTACCCTGCTGTAAGCGGAGGCTTTCAGCTGTGATCAACAGGTTATTTTACCTGGCGGGCTACTCTAACGGTACAGACTATGGGTATCTTACGCGTTACTGTCGTAGGCTTCGGGACCATGGGTACAGGTATAGCTCAGGTCTTCGCTCAGTCAGGCTTTGAGGTTGTAGCTGTTGACATAAGCGAGGAGGTACTACGTAGGGGTTTGGAGACTATTGTTAGCGGCCCCTTCGGTTTGAAGAAGTTGGTTGAGAGGGGTAGGATTACTGAGGAGCAGATGAGGGAGATTCTCTCGAGGATTAGGACTACGACTAACTTAGCTGAGGCCGTGAGCTCTGCTGACTTCGTTATAGAGGCTGTCTTCGAGGACCTTGAGGTTAAGAGGAAGCTCTTTAGAGAGCTAGATACCTACGCACCTAAGCACGCTGTACTAGCTAGTAACACCTCAACCCTTAGCATCACCGCACTAGCTGCGGCTACCTCAAGGCCCGATAGAGTTATCGGTATGCACTTCTTCAACCCACCGCAGGTTATGAAACTTGTTGAGGTAGTGAGAGGTCTTCAGACATCAGACGAAGCTGTTGAGGTAGTTAAGGGGCTGGCCGAGAGGTTGGGGAAGGTCCCGGTTCTCTGCAAGGACGTCCCGGGCTTTATAGCTAACAGGATAGGTATCATAGGTATTCTAGAGGCTATAAGGCTCTACGAGCAGGGTATTGCCTCGGCAAAGGATATAGATACAGCTATGAAGCTAGGGTACAACTGGCCCATGGGACCTCTAGAGCTAGCTGACTTCATAGGGCTGGATGTACTCCTTAACATAGCTGAGGTACTCTACAGGGAGATCGGTAGCCCAGCGTACCACCCACCGACAGTACTTAGGAGGCTGGTAGCAGCCGGCTACCTAGGTCGTAAGAGCGGTAGGGGCTTTTACATCTACTGAGGTGGTCTTCCTGACGTCGGAGAGACCTAAGTACGTAACCTACGAGAAGAGGGACGGTATAGCCTTAGTAACTCTAAGCAGGTCGGAGAAGCTTAACGCCCTCTCTAGGGAGGTTCTAGAGGACCTCCTCGAGGTTCTAGAGGCTATAGGTAGGGACCCGGAGGTTAGGGCCGTAGTTATAGCGGGTTCAGGTAAGGCTTTCTGCGCTGGAGCTGATGTATCTGAGTTTACGAAGAGCCTACCGGAGATCAGGGAGTTCATAGACCTGGGCCGCAGGGTCTTCGAGCTACTGGAGACTATGGATAAGCCTGTCGTAGCCGCAGTTCACGGATTCGCCCTTGGGGGTGGCTTCGAGCTAGCCCTATCCTGCGACCTGGTAGTAGCTGCTGAGGGTGCTCAGCTAGGCTCACCTGAGATAAACCTAGGTATAGTACCGGGGTGGGGGGCTACCCAGAGGCTATTAGTTACCGTAGGCCCCTACAAAGCTAGGGAGCTGGTCCTACTAGGGGATAGGATCACAGCTGAGGAGGCCCTAAGGCTCGGCATAGTTAACAGAGTCGTACCAGCTGATAAGGTCTTAGAGGAGGCCCTATCGTTAGCTAGGAAACTGGCTGAGAGAAGCCCTGTAGCTCTATCCACAGCTAAGAGCATCGTAAACAGAAGCCTAAGAGCTCTAACCTCAGCCGGTCTAGAGATAGAGCGTAGTAGCTTCATAGCAGTAGCATCCACAGAGGACGCTAAGGAAGGCGTTAGAGCATTTCTAGAGAAGAGAAAACCGCAGTGGAGAGGTAGGTAGTAGATAATCAGCTACGGAGGGTTCCTACCCTAAAGCCTTTAGCAGCTGTTTTGAGTTTCATACAGGTTTATATGTTTTGATGTTAGTTCTCTGCTATGATTATTAACTATTAATAGAATCTTTTATAAACCTTGAAAATAGAACCTTAGATTGGTGAGCTACTCTATGAGGGGTGAAGAGCTGCAGGCTCTCCCCGAGAGCAACAAGTACTCAAGATGTGGGGGTCTTGGGGTGCCCCTGAACGCCCCCGAGCCCGATGAAAGCCCGAGCGGGATGCGGGGGAACAAAGATGAGGCGATGAAAACATACCAACTCATATAAACCTATATGAGAGCTGAACCCCTCGCAGATGGCAGATGTAAACCCAAATAGATGCAGGGAACTTATGAACTGCTCTGAAGGGGGTTCTTCCTTCAGAGTGGGGAGGAGGTCGGAAGCCCCCCTTACCTTATACTCGCGTTCTGCAGGGTGGTTAAGAGAGTTTAGAAACACCCCTAAATAGCTGAGGCTACACCTTCTATAACGGTTACCGGGGTAGGGTACTACAGTGGAGAACTTATATTCCTAGGGTAAAGTTGCTAACGGTAGAGTTAGGTATGCCCATAGATTTCGAGGTTACGAAGGAGCAGGAGGAGCTTAAGGCAGTAGTCCGAGAGTTCTCTGAGAAGTACATCTTCCCTAGAATTGTGGAGTTCGAGGAGAAGGGGATGGTCCCACCAGAGATCACCAGGGAGATGGCTAGGCTGGGACTCTTCGGCCTAGTCTTCCCCGATAAGTACGATGGATTAGGGCTTGACCCGGTTACAGCTGGGCTAGTACTTGAGGAGCTCGTCCGCGGGGACCCTGAGTGCTCTCTTGCTGTAGCATTCCTAGTACACGCATCGTGGGGCTACATAGCCTACAAGTACGGTAGTGAGGAGTTTAGGGAGGATGTGGTCAGGAAGGCTGCTCGCGGTGACCTGTGGGTAGGTATAGCTACTACAGAGCCAGGCGCGGGCTCAGACCTCACCGGTATATCGGTAACAGCTAGAAGGGATGGTAGTGAGTACGTTGTAAGCGGTGAGAAGGCGTACATCTCCGGTGTTAGGGAGGCTAAGGAGAGGGGTACTTGGTTTAAGGAGGGCGGCGGACACGTAACGCTAGCCTACACCGATAAGAGTAAGGGCCACAGGGGGATGACCTTCTTCTTCATCCCGCTAACCGACCCGAGGGTAAGCATAAGGCTGGAGAAGGAGCTAGGTAGGAAGGGGTGGTCCTTCGGTAGCTTTACTCTAAACGACGTTAGGGTCCCAGAGACGTACAGAATAGGGGATGAGGGGAGGGGGTTCTACATAGCTATGGAGGGCTTCGACCACGCTAGGGCTTACATAGCTCTAACCTGCGCTGTAGCTGGTAAGAGGGCTCTGGAGATAGCTGCTGACTACATAAAGCAGAGGAGAGTCTTCGGGCAACCTATAGCTAGGTTCCAGGGGGTGCAGTTCCAGCTAGCTGAGCATTGGTCTAGGCTTGAGGCAGCCCACGCCCTAGCTTACAAAGCTCTGTGGGCTCTGAAGATGGAGCAGGAGGGTAGGATAGGTAGGTTTGAGGTAACAAAGATAGTCGCCTCAGCTAAGTTATTCGCTGTGGAGGCCGCTAAGGAGGCTCTAGATGATGCGATGAGGTGGATGGGAGCATTTGCCTACACTGAGGAAAGCCCGGTAGCACTTGCCTGGAAGGCTGTTAAGAGCTATGACTGGGCTGAGGGATCCCTAGATATAATGAGGTTGATAGTAGCTAGGGAGGTCCTAGGTAGGGAGTACATTAAGTAGCTATACCTACAAGCTAGGAGGAACCGGGGTATGGGGCTTAACATAGTTGTCCTAGTAAAGCCAGTACCGGATCCTAAGGAGCCCCCGAAGTTTAAGCCTGATGGAACCCTAGATAGGCTAGCGATGAAGCTCGTCATGAACCCCTACGATAAGTACGCTGTAGAGGCTGCTCTACAGCTTAGGGAGGTCCTAGGCGGTACGATCGTCGGGGTCTCGATGGCTCCTCCACACGCTGTGGACGCACTTAGGGAGGCCCTAGCTATGGGGGTTGAAGAGTTCGTACTCCTTAGCGATAAGAGGTTGGCCGGCTCGGATACCCTAGCTACCTCCTACGCCCTCAGCATGGTACTAAGGAAGCTGTGGGGTAAGCTAGGTAGGGTGGACTTGATCCTCTGCGGTGTTGAGTCTGCTGATAGTAACACAGCTCACATAGGTCCTCAGGTAGCTGAGTGGCTAGAGCTTCCGAGCGTCTCGTATGTAGATAGGATCCTAGAGGTTGGTGAAGGCTACGTTAAGGTTAGGAAGATAATCGAGGGGGGCTCCATGGTCCTAAGGGTCAAGCTACCGGCGGTACTAAGTATAGCTGGTACGTACTACGTACCCCGTATACCTACACTCCGGGATGTGCTCGTAGCTAGGAGGAAGACTATAACTATGTGGAACGTTGACGACGTCGGTATAGAACTCTCTAGAGTGGGGCTCCTAGGCTCCCCTACGAGGGTTATTAGGATGTGGGCTGCTGAGATTAGGAGGAAGGGTAAGGTAATAGCTGACCCTGACCCCGATAAGCTAGTGGAGAAGCTCCTCGAGGAGCTTAGGAAGGACAGTATAAGCTTGAGGTGAGGGTGTTGAGTAAGATCCTAGTCTACGCAGAGGTAGTTGACGGTGGTGTAGCAGATTACTCGCTAGAGCTAGTGGGGAGAGCTAGGGAGCTGGGAGACCAGCACGGCTTCTCCGTAGGGGCTCTACTCGTAGGCTGCGGAGTTCGCGGACTAGCCGGCGAGCTTATACAGCGAGGTGCTGACGAGGTCTACGTAGTCGATGATGAGGCCCTATCTAGGTACAACCTACTCCTCTACACGCAGGCTGTTACAGAGGTTGTTAAAGCTGAGAGCCCCGATATACTGTTGTTTCCCGCATCAATCACCGGTAGGGAGCTGGCACCTAGGGTTGCAATTAGGCTGGGTACCGGGGTAACAGCTGACTGCACGGCTATTGAGGTAGGTGAGTACCTAGACCCCTTCACAGGCGTGAAGCATGGGAAGCTACTCTACCAGATAAGACCTACCTTCGGTGGGACGATTATGGCAGCTATAGTAACCCCAAACCATAGACCCCAGATAGCTACCGTAAGGCCGGGGGTCTACCCGGTACCACCTAAGGATGCCAGCAGGTCCGGTAAGGTTAGGGAGTGGCCCCTAGACCTCAGAGGTAGAGGGGCTGAGCTCATAGAGGTACTAGAGGTTAGGAAGGAGAAGAGGAAGGTAGACCTAAGGTCGGCCCGCATCATAGTCTCAGGTGGTAGGGGGGCCGGGCCCGAGGGCTTTAAGCTAATCAGGAGGTTGGCTGACCTCCTAGGGGGTGAGGTAGGGGCTTCGCGAGCGGCTGTGGACGCTGGGTGGATATCCTACGACCACCAGGTTGGGCTAAGCGGTCAGACGGTAAAGCCCGACATATACATAGCCGTCGGGATCTCCGGGGCCATACAGCACGTAGTCGGGATGAAGGACTCCAAGGTTATCATAGCTATAAATAAGGACCCTGAGGCCCCGATATTCAGGATAGCGGACTACGGGATGGTGGGGGACCTCTTCGTAGTACTACCCAAGCTCATAGAGAGGCTGGAGAAGCAGAGGCGCTAGACTACCTACGTGCCTAAGATGCTGAGTAGGTAGCTGGAACACCATTTTAGGGTTGCAACAGATACCACGTGGAGGTGCCCTTTGAGCGGTGAGTACGTCGATAGGTTGAAGCGTAGAGCTAAGGCCTTCCTCGCAGCGGCATCCATGAACGTGGACTACGACCTAGCGATGCTCTTCGCCGAGCAAGCAGCTCAGCTGTACATCAAGGCTACGTACTACGAGCTCTTCGGAGATATGCTGAGAGGACACAGGTTAAGGGAGCTACTCTCAACCTTAGTGAAAGCCCTTGAAAAGCACGGGTATAGCGAGCTCGCGGAAAGTATAATCAGCTTCGTAGATAGTAGCAGGAGAGATCTCATAGACCTCGAGGAGGCTTATACCGCGAGCAGATACGGATACGTAGACTACACAAGGGAGGATGCCGAAAGAGCCGCCAAGACGGCGCAGAGGCTCGTAGACCTCCTAGAGGAGGTGGTCAAGCACGTCAAGCTGGGTTAGGTACCACTTCGAGCACCTTAGGAGGTGGTGCAGGTACTCTGAGAAGATCGCGAAAGCGGCTAAAGACCTCCTCCCGGATGCCGAGGTCTACGTCATCGGGGGTATTGCCGAAGGGTTGGTCACCGTTCTCAGCGATATCGACATACTTGTGGCCGTGCCGAGGACCCTAGGTAACGAGGAGCTGAAGAGGCTCCCGGCGGATATACTGCTGAGAGCTATCGAGGTGTACGGGCTCCCGTGGGACGCCCCCGTCGAGGTTCACGTGGCGGACGCGAGGACTTTAGAACTCTACCTCAAGACCTTTAGGAAGGCCATAAAGGTGGACCACGCGGGCCTCAGTTGCCGCCGCCCTGGCTCAACCTAAATAGTTCGGGTAGGTGATACTATCAGGGGCCCGTGGCCCAGCCAGGATAGGGCGCCGGCCTCCGGAGCCGGAGGTCCCGGGTTCAAATCCCGGCGGGCCCGCCACACTCCACCCCATGCTCGCAAGGAGTGCACCCGTATAGCTGAGA
>Ga0105155_1000673_pt1 | contig 11837 bp, 7 predicted proteins | sample SSWtaG_2_FD_89589 | JGI IMG/M metagenome (GOLD analysis project Ga0105155, IMG submission 89589) | Hot spring microbial communities from Sandy's Spring West, USA to study Microbial Dark Matter (Phase II) - SSWsed_130316 | ecosystem: Environmental > Aquatic > Thermal springs > Hot (42-90C) >...
AGAACTGGAAAACACATACCACTGCACCTCGGGATACGCCTCGACCATGTGCTCGATGAGCCACCGGACGTACAGTCCGACGCCCGTCGGGTTTCGTAGCGCCGGTCGGTAATCGATGACGACTCTCATGGGCATAGAGCCTGCTATCCGCTCACCCCGTCGGTGACCAGGCGGTGTCGAAGCCGGCGGACTTCGTCCCGGAGTCGGGCGGCCGTCTCAAAGTCGAGCCGTTCGGCGGCCTCCCACATCTGCCGCTCCAGGGCCTCGATCTGTACCTCCAGGGCCTCCCGGGAGGTCGGGACCTCGGCCGCCGGGAGCCGGGTCAGGTCCAGATAGTCCCGCTCAAAGGGGCTTCCGATGAGCTCGTGGATGCGCTTCTGGATGGTCCGGGGCGTGATCCCGTGCCGCTGATTGTAGGCCTCCTGAATTCGACGCCGACGCTGGGTCTCCTCGATCGTCTGACGGATGGCCCGCGTCATCCGGTCCGCATAGAGGAGGACCGTCCCGTTCACGTTGCGGGCCGCCCGGCCGCTCATCTGGATGAGGGCCGTCGGCGACCGCAGGAAGCCCTCCTTGTCGGCGTCCAGGATGGCGACGAGGCTGACTTCGGGCAGGTCCAGACCCTCCCGCAAGAGATTGACCCCGACGAGGACGTCAAACACGCCCATCCGCAGGTCCCGCAGGATGGCGACCCGGTCGAGGGTGTCGATATCGGCGTGCAGGTACCTGGCTCGGACACCGTGCTCTTGGAGAAACTGGGTCAGGTCCTCGGCCATCCGCTTCGTCAGCGTGGCGACCAGGACCCGTTCGTTCCGCTCGACCCGCCGCCGGATCTCCCCCAGGAGGTCCTCCATCTGGCCGCGCGTCGGCCGGACCTCGATGACGGGGTCCATCAGACCCGTCGGCCGGATGAGCTGTTCGATGACACGGCCGCCCGACTTTTCAATCTCATAGGGCCCCGGTGTCGCCGACACGTAGATGACCCACTGGACCCGAGCCTCAAATTCCTCGAAGTTCAGGGGCCGGTTGTCGAGGGCCGAGGGGAGCCGAAAGCCGTACTCGACGAGCGTCTGCTTGCGAGACCGGTCGCCCTCGTACATGCCCCGGAGCTGGGGGATCGTGATGTGGCTCTCGTCGATGATCGTCAGGAAATCGTCGGGAAAGTAGTCCAGGAGCGTCGCCGGAGGCTCGCCGGGCCGACGCCCGTCGAGGTGGCGGGAGTAGTTTTCGATGCCCCGGCAGTAGCCTGTCATCAGGAGGAGTTCGATGTCGTACATCGTCCGCTGGTACAGTCGCTGAGCCTCCAGATGACGGCCCTGGGCTTCGAGTTCCCGCCTTCGCGCCTCCAGTTCGGCCCGGATCGACTCGACGGCCTCCAGCAGGCGGGGTCGGGTCGTGACATAGTGGGTACGTGGAAAGATGAGCTTCCGTTCGAGGCGCTCCAGGCGCTGGCCCGTCAGGGGGTCGAAGGCGATGAGGTCCGTCAGGACGTCGTCCTCCAGGACGATGCGGATGGCCCACTCCTCAAAGGTCGGGAACAGCTCGACACGGTCGCCGACGACCCGGAAGGTGCCCCGCCGCAGAAGGCCCGAGACACGCTCGTACTGGAGTTCGACCAAGCGGTACAAGAGGTCCGAAAGCCGCCAGGCCTGCCCGACTTCCAGGTAAAGATGCATGCCGTAAAAGGTCTCCGGTGAGCCGAGGCCGTAGATGCACGACACGCTGGCGACGATGAGGACGTCCCGCCGCTCGAACAGCGACCGCGTGGCCGACAGGCGCAGGCGGTCGATCTCCTCGTTGATGAGGACCTCCTTTTCGATGTACGTATCGGTCGCCGGGATGTAGGCCTCGGGCTGATAATAGTCGTAGTAACTGACGAAGTACTCGACGGCGTTGTGGGGAAAGAACGTGCGGAACTCCTGATAGAGCTGGGCCGCCAGGGTCTTGTTGGGGGCGATGACCAACGTCGGCTTCTGCAGACGCTCGATGACGGCCGCCATCGTAAAGGTCTTGCCGCTCCCCGTCACGCCGAGCAGGACTTGATGCCGGTAGCCCTGCTCGACACCCCGGACGAGGGCCTCGATGGCCGCCGCCTGAGCTTCCGAGGGTGCAAAGTCCGTCTCCAACCGAAACCGCATGGGCCTCCCTTCGGTATCGGTGCCCGGCCCTCGGTGTCCGGCGGCTCTTCCCCGAAAACCGAGGGCTGAGCAGTGTTCAATTCGTTACGGACGCGGTAAGCGGAAGTGTTTTTACGGCCATAGGGAGTTGGGCAGGAAGGCCATCGGGCAGTAGGGCAGTAGGGCAATAAGGCAGTAGGGCAATAGGGCAGTAAGGCAGTAAGGCAATAGGGCAATAATTTATCACGTGTCACCCGTCACCCGTCACTCGTCACCCGTCACTCGTTACTCGTCACTCGTCACTCGTCACCCGTCACTCTACCCATAGGACCTGATGGTCCGGCGTCCAGGGGTCAGCTGTCCGATAGACGGCTTCGGCTACGGCCGGTCCGACGAACTGCCAGAGGACGGCCGGGTGAAAGGCCCGCTCCTGCATCTCCCCCAGGGGCCACAGCCAATGGGCGATGGCCTGCCGGGCCGACGCCCACTGCGAATGGCGCTCCCGCCAGGCTTGTTCGGCTACATTCCGAAACCGTTGGAAGGCCAGCTCGACGGCATCGAGGGCCCGATGCCAGCGTTCGGTATGCGGCAGACCCTGCGTCCGGGCAACGTCCAGCATACGGGCGTGAAAGGCCCGCAGGTCGGCTTCCATCCGCTCGACGTCCGGCGCCCACGGGGGCGCCTCGTCAAGCGCCGGTGTCCAGGCCGACGCCGGCTGGGTCAGACACCGGACGGCGTCGAGGCCCGTCTTCTGAAAGATGCGTCGGAGCGGCGGCGGGACAAGGGTCAGGCTGAGTCGGGGGAAGACGACCGGCATGGGTATCTCCAGGCAATCGTACAGGAACCGCAGTTGGACCCAGTAAGCCGTCTCGGAGGGACCGGCCACGTAGGTGACCGTCGGCAAGACGAAGTCCTGCACGAGGGGACGCAGGACGACGTTGGGACTGATCTCGGCGACGTGGTCGACCAGCCAGCGGGCGAAGGCGGACGGCGTCCACTGCTCGCCGGTCCCGGCACAGACGATGTGTCCGTTCCGCCAGAGGAGGCGGTGCCGTTTGCCCTCGAGGAGACGGAACATGGGAAAGTAGTCCCGGTGAAGTTGGACCTGCCGGTGGTAGCCCCGGCGGTCGAGGGCTTCCATCCACCGGTCCCAAGCCTCGAGCCACTCGGCCCACCGCTCGACGAGCCGGACCAGGACGGGCAGGGCCGCCTGCTTGAGGGCGACCTGTCGGGCCGATACCCAGCCGGGCAGGGGAAACCCGGCCAGCAAACGGCGGAGATACTCCCGAAAGGCCCCATCGAGCGTCCGGCGTCCGTCGCCGTATGCCGCCTGGACGGCTTCCCCGATGGCCGCCTCGTATAGACCGGGCCGGATGCAGTCCGCATGGAAGCGGATGACCCCGGCGACCCGCTCGTCATCGACCCGAATGAGGCCGACGGGCCGGCGATTAGCCGTCACGTCCCCCGGCAAGTCCGGCCGAACGGGCCGGGACTGGACGTCCAGACTGGTGACCGTCAAGAGTTCCTTGAGGTCGTGGTCTTCGTCGAGGACCCAAAAGGCGGCTCCGATGGATTCACCGTGGTCACGCCACCACTCGGCCAGTCGGACGGCCGTAGCGATCTTGTAAAGGGTGAACAGGGGGCCCCCCAGAAGACCCGGCTGTTGACCCGTAACGACGAGGCCCGCCGCCGGCTCAACGGTCTCCCCCGCCGAGGGGTCCCACGCCTGGACCCAGGCCGGCCAGTCGGTCTGATGGGGTAGACGTTGGAAGAAGGCCCGCCGAACTTCCATCTGGCGTCGATGGGCCTCGGCGTCCAAGGGAGGGCCGGGCAACCAGTCCCGGAGCCGTTCGAAACGGTACAGGTAGTCTCGGAAAAGGTCGGTCGCCGGAAGTTGGTTCCACGAGACCGTCTGGACGTTCATCGGAACTCCAGGGGATAGCATTCGGGGCGCGAGCCGTGAGGCGCAGACCCCATGGCCAGGTTCGGTCCTCGGTGCCTGGTATCCGGCCCCCGGCGTCGGACTGGATCAGGGACCGGGTATCAGGTACCAGGTGCCGAGTGTCCGGTGCCCGACACATGGAACCCGATACCCGGAACTGGATATCTGAATGGAAAGGCCGGAATCCCGGCGGAATTCTCGGCTCATGCTTCGAAAACGCGCACATGGAGTATGCAAGATGCAGGATAGGAACGGAGGGTACCGCCCATCCTATTGTATCTTGCATCCTGCATCTTTACCAAAAAAGTAGTAGAACGCACCCCCCTGGAATTCGGGTTCTTCATCGTCACTTCGTCACTCCGTCACTCCACCGATTCACGGGTGCCGAAGGTCCCAGCCGTCTTCGGCAATCCGGATGCCGGCGGCCTGGACCCGACGGGCCGGCTCCGACGCCGGGTCGTTCAGGGGATTCGTGTTGTTGATATGCGTGTAAATCCGCAGAGCCGCCCGCTGTCGGACCATCCAGGGCAGACTCTCCTCGACCGGCAGGTGCCCGATCGAGCGGGCCGACCGCCCGTAAGGGTCGACGGCCGTCAGTTCGGCCTCGTCCCAAAAAGTCCCGTCGAAGACGAGGATGTCGCTTTCGTCCGCCGCCTGCTCCAGGTCCCCGGTGACCTCCCGCACGATGGGGGCATACAGGAGGGTCATCCCCGTCGTGGACTCCCGAACTTGTAAGGCGACCGTCGCCTCCGGGTGGTCCTCCCACCGGTACGTCGGGGGCTTGCCGGGCACGGGGATAGCCCGAACCAGGAGGCCCGTGTCCTCGTCGGCTGGTCCCCGCAGGGGCGTCCACGTCCCCGGCGAGAGGGTCGACCATCGGGCCTTCACGGCCTCAAACATGGGCATCTGCGCCATCAGCGAGCGAACCCATCCCGTGGCGTAGACACTCACGTAGACCCGGGGATCCGAGATAGGACCCCGAAAGTTCAAGAGCCCCCCGCAGTGATTGATATCTGCGTGGGTCAGGACGACGGCTCGCACGGGAGTCCCCCGAAGCGTCCCCCGAGGAGCCAGGAAGGGGTACCGTACGAACATCGAGCGGATTTCCGGGGGTGCATCGATGAGGACCCACGAATGGTCGTCGGAGGCGACGGCCAGGGCCGCCTCCATCCGGGGCGGGAGTTGACCAGCCCGGGCCCGCTCACAGTATGTGCAGTTGCAGTTCCACTGGGGGAGGCCTCCGCCGCCCCCCGTTCCCAAAAAGACGACCCGCATGACGGTCCTCCTCCAAAGAATCTGCCAGGACTCCTAACCGTACGCCGTATAGCCGTAAAAGATGCCCTGCCCACCGAATAGCTCCTAAGGGCCTTGGAAGACAGGCAGACCGCCCATCACGCCTTCACTTTATCTCCAGCATCCGCTCGATGGCCCGACGGGCCCGGACCGCGATGGAACGGGGAATGTGGACGACGGCCTCGTCTTGATAGGGCGCCTTCGGGTCACAGCAGTCATCGCAGAAGACGACCTCGATGCGGTCCTCCCGGAGACTGCGCAGGAGTTTCTCAAAGGTGTTCGCCTTCATGTAGTCACACACGGAGGCGGCCGCCACGGGAATGAACTCCTTTTCGGGGACTTCCTTGCGGAGGCGGTACACGAGGCCCTTTTCCGTCGCTACGATAAACTTCCGGGCCGGAGAGGCCTTCGCCCGTTCGACCATCTGCTCGGTCGAAAGGAAGTAGGCGCTCCCGTGGGGAATTCGACCGGATTCGACCTCACTCAGGCAGTAAGAGGCACACCCGCATTCGGGGTGGATCATCAGCTCGGCCTCGCCGGAGGCGAGCTCCCGGTGGTACTTCAGGACGGCCCACGTGAGGGCGTCGGTCCCGATCTTCTCGTGGACGTAACAGCAGGCGTTCCAGCCGTCCTTGGAGTAGTCGTAAATGTCGATGAGGTTCGGGTCAACGCCCTGACGAGCCGCCCGGGCCCGCATGACGTAGCCGAGGTACTTATCGGGCAGGAAGAGGATCTTACGGCCCGGGAAGTGGTGGGCCGCGTAGACCAGGATGGCGTCCGTATTCCGGGACGTCGAGACGAAGTCGCTGAGGGCCTTCGTGTAAACGTCGCTATTGATGTATGTGACGACGATGCCGTCCGGGTGGGCCCGCTTCCAGTTTTCGACCCATTCGTAGTCGGTCCCGAAGACGAGCGAGCACCCGAGGGCCTGGGGCGTGTCACTCACAAAGACCCGAGCCTGGTCACCGACGATGATCTTGGCCGTCGAGGCCATAAAGAAGACGGCCTGAAAGTCGACCCGCCGGGCCCCGGCGTCCCGGACGTAGTAGCTCAGGCCGAGGGAGTCGCCGACCTTATCGGCGATTTCATGGAATTCGGGGTACAGGTAGTTGTGGACCACGATGGTCGAGCCTTTCGAACGGGCAAGGGCCTGGATTTCGAGGGCCATTTCGGCCAGCTCGAGGCACTTCTCCCACGTGTAGCGACCGGGGTAGAGGTCCTCGGCATACTGCCGGAAGAGTTCGTACCATCGCCGGGCCAGTTCCCGCGCATTCATCGGTGGCTCCTTTATGGAGAGCGGGTAGTGCCTCGCCCCGGGTACCCAACGGGGCCATACGGGAGTACGGCAATGATTCATTACCCGTTACTCGTCCCTCCATCCCTTCCTTCCCTTCATGTTAGGAAGCGGTCGAGGGGGGTGCAAACGCGGGTAAGCGGGAGCCGGAGCCTGGGGCCCCGTCAGTCATCCGTCTGGAAGAGGCCCAGGGACCCGGACAGGGCCACCCCCAAGAAGCCGATGCCGATAGACCACACGGTCAGGGCCAGGGACCGCCCGATCGCCTCCACGAAGGGGAATTCAAGGACTTGGACGCGGGATGTCCAGAGGCGGATGAACGTATTCTGCCAGGTCAGACCGTACATCCAGAAGACGCCGACCAGGAGGGCCAGGACGAGCCCATAGACCAGGTCCTGGAGGCGGAGGAGGGTACCGAACCTCGGGGGTTGGACGGCTAGGTCCTTCAGGAGGTGGGCTTTCCACCAAATGAGGCCCGGGTCGGGCCGTCGGGCGTCGTCGGGAAGGGGTGTCCGGGCCAGGTCCTGGAGGGCCCGGGTCACGGCGGCGACGTCCCGGCAGGTCTCACAACCGGCCACGTGGTGCCGGAGGACCTCGTCCCAATGGCCCGTTCGGGACGCCCGGCATACGACGTCTTCGTAAGGGCAGGTCCGTTTCCTCATGGGACGACCTCCGACGAAAGGCCCTGGGCTTTCAGAAGTCGGGCCATCTTCCGGCGGGCCCGGAACAGGAGGACCCGTACGCTCCGTTCCCGGACGCCCACGATGTGGGCCATCTCTTGATGGTCGTATCCCTCGACGTAGGCCAACCACAGCAGGGTCCGTTCCCGGACCGAGAGCCGGTGAAAAACGGCTGTCACGTCAGCCGCCTCCGGAGGCCCGGCCCGCCAAGGTGCGGTTTCCTGCTGCAGACGTCTCAAGGCTTGCTGCTCCCGACGGGTCCGCCGCCAGTGATCGTATACGAGACGGGTCGCCGTCCGGAAGAGGTACGACCGTCGGGCCGCCTCGTCCATTTCGGACGGGGCCGTCCGAAGGAGTCGCATATAGGCTTCTTGCAGGACGTCCTCGGCCATCGAACGGTCGCCCGTGACCCGGAGGAGGTAGCGCCAAAGGTCCGGGGCCGTGGCCTCGTAGAAGGCGGTGAATCCCGCCTCGTCCCATGGGCGTGCCGACCTCGGCTCGCTCCCGGTTTGCATGAACGTCCCCTCGATCGTCCCGCCGCTCATATCGCCCGAGCCTCTTTACCGCGCGGCCGTTCGGCCATTCGACGATGATCCGCGTACCTGGTCCCGCTCCAGCCTCAACGGCGTAATCTCCGACCATTTTAGCGGGAAGGGGTCCGGCCCGATTCCGTCTCCGACTCGTCGAGGCGGCGGCCCAGCCAGTGGGTGACCCCGGCCCCGAGGAGAAAGGCGATGCCCAGGGCCGTCAGGAGGAAACCCACGAACATCAAGTCTGGATCCCCGGAGGTCGGCCACCATCCCCAGAGGATGAAGGCCAGCCCGAGGAATGTCAGGATCAGCCCGGTTCGGATCCACCGCAGGACGGTCGCCGGTCGTTGGGCCGGGGGCATGGCGAGCCCCCGCAGGAATGTCCGGCCCTCCTCGGTCTTGAGGAATTCGGCCAGCTCCTGGGCAGACCCATACTTCTCAAGGAGGCGGTTGTAAATCTGAGCCCGCATCTCCAGTTCGGCCTTCCGCTGACGGGTCTTCAGCCACACGACGAAGACGACGACCCCAAAGGCGCCCCCTATCACCAGGATGGGTATCAGGATGCCGGCGAGGGCCACGATGACTTCGCCCCAATCCATACAGACCTCCGTGGTCTTGGGTAGAAGTTCGGGTCTGGACTCTCCAGACCCGGGCATCCTTTTGCGTCTTTCATAGACGCCCGGGACCGGGGTCGGGTTAACCGCCTGGACCCGGGAACCGCCCGGGCCGGATGTACGTTGAACGAAAGGAAGACGGGTGGACCGGTAGGCTCGGTGGGAGCCGGCTCAGCCGTTCGCCCCATCCCGAGACCTTCGACCGCCGCCGGAGGAAAAGCCTATGCGTCGGACAGGAGTCCGGCGATTCTGGGCCGTCCTTGGAGGTCTGGTCGGCCTGTTGGCATCGGTCGCCCTTTCGCAAACGCCTCGTTCCTGGAGGCTCGACCCGGCCATCTTCCAGAACGTCGTCTGGCGGAATATCGGGCCTGCCAACATGGGAGGGCGCATCACGGACATCGAGGGCATCCCGGGCAATCCTTACATCATCTATGTCGGGACAGCCTCCAGCGGACTGTGGAAGACGACCGACGGGGGCATCACGTGGACGCCCATCTTCGACGACCAGCCCGTCCACTCCATCGGCGACATCGCCGTCGACCCCCGGCATCCGGACGTCCTCTGGGTCGGCACGGGCGAGGACAACCCCCGGAATACCGTCTCCTTCGGCAACGGCGTCTACAAATCCACCGACGGGGGTAAGACGTGGCAACACATGGGCCTGAGTGAGACCCGCCACATCGCCCGGGTCCTTCTGCACCCGACGAATCCCGACATCGTCTACGTGGCGGCCATCGGCCACGTCTTCGGACCCCATCCCGAACGGGGCGTCTTCATGACGACCGACGGCGGCAAGACCTGGCAGAAGGTCCTGTACATCGACGACGTCACGGGCGCCTCGGACCTGGAGATGGACCCATCGAACCCGAATATCCTGTATGCCGGCATGTGGACCTTCCAGCGGAAGCCTTGGACCCACCAGAGCGGGAGCGAAAGGGGCGGCCTCTTCAAGTCCGTCGACGGCGGTCGGACTTGGAAGAAACTGACAAACGGCCTTCCCAAACTCGTCGGCCGCGTCGGCGTCAAGGTTGCCCCGAGCAATCCGAACGTCGTGTACGCCATCCTGGAATCCAAGGAGGGAACGATCTACCGGTCCGACGACCGGGGCGAGACCTGGCGCCTCGTCAGCCGGGAGTGGCGGGCCGTCGCCCGGGGCTTCTACTACACCGAACTCCGGGTCGACCCCCAGAATGAAAACCGTATCTTCACGATCGCCACCCAACTCCACGTCTCCATCGACGGGGGCCAGACGCTCCGGCGGATCGCCACGTCCGTCCACGTCGATCACCACACGCTCTGGATTGACCCCCAGGACCCCCGGCGCATCCTCGACGGCAACGACGGGGGGATCGCCGTGTCCTTCGACGGCGGCGAACGGTGGGAGTTCCTGAACACGATCCCGATGGGCCAGTTCTACCGGATCGCCGTTGACCCCCAGGGTCCCTTCTATAAAGTCTGCGGCGGACTCCAGGACAACGGCTCCTGGTGCGGTCCTGCCCGAAACCGGAACCCGGCCGGCATCCTCAACGACGATTGGTTCGTCATCGGCGGTGGCGACGGCTTCCACGTCGTCATCCACCGGGAGAAGCCCTACCTCATCCTCGGCGAGTCCCAGGGCGGCAACATCTACCGGATCGACCTCCGCACGGGCCGGTCCCAGAGCCTATCCCCCTACCCGGCTCCCCTCTCCGGATCGGCCGCTGGCGAGCACCCCTACCGCTTCGACTGGAACGCCCCCATCGTCCCCTCGCCCCACGACCCGGACACGGTCTACTTCGGCGGCAACGTCCTGTTCCGGTCGACCGACTTCGGCTTGACCTGGGAGGTCATCAGCCCCGACCTGACGACTCGGGACCCCGAGAAACTGAAGCCGGCCGGCGGACCCATTCGTCACGAGAACACGACGGCCGAGTACCACTGCGTCATCCTGAGCATCGCCGAGTCGCCCGTCCAAAAGGGCGTCCTCTGGGTCGGGACCGACGACGGCCAGGTCCACGTCTCCCGGGACGGCGGCCGGACCTGGGAAAACGTGACCAAGAACATTCGGGGCCTTCCCCCCGACGCCTTCATCACCCGCATCGAGGCTTCCCGGACGGGCCCCGGCGTCGCTTACCTGACGGCCGACCGCCACATGCTCGACGACTACCGGCCCTACGTCTTCAAGACGACCGACTTCGGCAAGACCTGGACGAACATCGCCGGGAACCTGCCGTCAAATGCCTACGTCCACGTCATCCGAGAAGACCCCCGGAATCCCAACCTCCTGTATGTCGGGACCGAACTCGGTCTCTTCGCCTCCTTCACGGGCGGCGGTGACTGGGTCCCCCTCCGCATGAAGAACTTCCCGACGGCGGCCGTCCACGACGTCCTCGTCCACCCGACGGAAAACGACTTGGTCGTCGGGACCCACGGACGAAGCGTCTGGATCCTCGACGACGTCGGCTTCCTCCAGCAGTTGACCCCCGAGGTCTTGGCCTCCGACGTCTACTTCTTTGACCTCCGAGACGCCTGGCGGTACAACCCCTGGCGGAATAAGGGCTACCTCGGGGACAAGGCGTTCCGGGGGTCCAACGGTCCCTCCGGGGCCCTCATCACCTACTATCTGAAGAACGCCCCCGACGAAAAGACCCCCGTGAAGATCCAGGTCCTCGATGCTCAGGGGAACCTCGTCCGGGAAATCGAGGGGACTAAGTACGCCGGCATCAACCGGGTCACCTGGGACCTCCGTCATACGGGACCCCGCCTCCGCCGACCGGAACAGGCGGAGGCCCTTGGATTCTTCGGACCCCCGCCCGGCCCCCAGGTCCTACCGGGTGATTACACCGTCCGCCTCGTCGTCGGGGACAAAAGCGTTACGAAGCCTCTGCGGGTCCGGCTGGAACCCGACTTGGACGTCTCTCCTGAAGACCTGCGGGCTCAGTGGGAGACGGCCATGCGCCTGCGGGACATGGTCTCGTCGGTCAACGATGCCCTCCGGACGCTGGACGGTCTCGAACAGCAGGCCAAGACCCTCCAGCAGACCCTGCGGACTCAAATGGAGAAGACGCCCGAGGCCGTCGCCAAGGCCCTGGAGGGTCTCTTGCAACGCCTCACGGACCTCCGGAAGACCCTCGTCCGGGATGCCGAGACGCCTTACGAGACGTCCCCCCAACTCCTGGAAAAGCTGGCTAGCCTGTTGGGCACCATCGACCGGGCCAACGCCGCCCCGACCCGGCATCAGATGGAGTACCTCCAGCAGTTGGAGACCCAGTACAAATCGGCCCTGGAAAACGTCCGCCGCTTTCTCGACCAGGAGGTCCCCGCCGTTAACCAGACCCTCCAGCAGAACGGCGTCCCACCCCTCCTCGTCCCCCGTCTCCGGGAATCC
>Ga0105155_1000679_pt1 | contig 11796 bp, 17 predicted proteins | sample SSWtaG_2_FD_89589 | JGI IMG/M metagenome (GOLD analysis project Ga0105155, IMG submission 89589) | Hot spring microbial communities from Sandy's Spring West, USA to study Microbial Dark Matter (Phase II) - SSWsed_130316 | ecosystem: Environmental > Aquatic > Thermal springs > Hot (42-90C) >...
GGAGAAATAACGATGATATACAAAAAAGAAGAAGAGGAAGAAGAGGAATGAGTGCTTTTTTGTGCTGTCAGGAAAGGATAAAAACGGCATAGAAAAGGTTCTAAAAAGAGTGGAGCGGGCTCCCACTTGGTCTTCTATAAAACCAAAAAGAGAGTTTATAAAATTAGTCTGGAAGCGCTATAGCGAACTGACTTTGGGAAGTATTCTCGCAACACACCTGCAAAGAGAACTATCGTAAGGAGGTGTGGAATAATGGCAGGTTTGAGAGCTGTCAGGCAATAGACATCGTAGAAGTGGAAGGTGGCTTTCTCTCATGGGAAGAAGAGAATTGAGGTTTTTCTGAGGAGTTTCACAGGAAGAGTGATTTTTAAAAAAAGCTGTTTGAGAAGTCCCTAAGTTAAGGGACTGAATATTAGCTCCCCCTGGGGGAGGGGAGGAAGTATGGTGGGTGTAGGAAAGAGATATCCGAGGATACTCCCGTTCCCATCTTCTACGGTTTTTTTATCACCCTACAGGAGGCTGGCTACACTCAAGGGAGTGCTTTCACCTCACTAAAACCCTCAGGGGTCTGGCTCTTCCCAAGGAGGAAGAAGTCTTTTTTTCTGAGGAACTCCACAGAAATGGAAAGAGGGGGGATTTTATACCACAAAAAGGCAAAGTGTGGCGAAGTGGCGAAGTGGCGAAGTGGCGAAGTGGCGAAGTGGCGAATAGCCACAATTTCAAACTTTGCCCTATAATATAAGAAAAGAACTTTTAGGAGGGCAAAAGGCATGAAGGTAGGGCTTGACGTGGGTTTTGGGCATGTGAAGGTAGCAACTCAGGAGAGAGTTTTTAAGTTTCCCTCGTGGATAGGGGTATGGAATGAGAAGGACATATCGGACGTTCAGCCTATATCTTTTGGGGGGAGGGACTATGTGGTGGGTGAGTCTGCAAGGTTTTGCACGCAAAGGGTGGAGCTAGTGGATTTTGAAACACTTTTGAGGTATTTACCTCTGATAGTGGAGTATGTAAAGAGGGAGCTTGGGGAGGAGGAGCTTGAGATAGGGGTGGGGCTGGCACCGAGGCACTACAGGAGGTATAAAGACAGTGAAGAGGTGAGGAAAAAGCTTTCTGGCTTTGAGCTTGTATTACCTCAGGGTTTTGGAGTGCTTTTAGATGTAGAGGATGAGCTTGGTATAGAAGAGGGAGAAACGGTATTTATAGTGGATATAGGTTTTAACACGGTGGATTATCTTCTTGTATCAAAGCAAAATGGAAAATACTTCAGGGAAGGAATGGCAACTATAGAAAGGGCTGGGGTGCTTCAGGCGGTAGAGACTTTCAGGTCTATTCTTCCTGCGGAGCTGGGGTATATCAAAAACTGGTCTCTTTCAAGGCTTGTAAAGGTTTTTGAAAGCGGGCAGGTGAATGTGGAAGGGGAGAAGATAGACCTTAAAAGCTACAGGGAGAGGGCTATAGAGACTTACAGGACAGCTTTGTTAAGCAGGTTAAAGTCAGAGGTGGGAGAGGCGGTTTTGGAAAGTGATAAGGTAGTATCCGCAGGTGGGGGTGTGTATCTTCTTGGAAAGCTGAGGAAAGATGCCTATGTGCCTTCTGAGCCAGAGTTTTCAAATGCAAGAGGCTTTCTGAAAGCTCTTGAGTTAAGGTAATGCACAGGATAAGGGTGAATGTCTATCTACATCCTATCAAGCACAGGGAGACGCACAGAAAGGCTATTCTTCTTGGCAAGTATGCTCCAGATTTATTGAAAACCCTCTTAGAGATTTTTTTAGAGAGGGTGGATGAAGAGGATTTGTTAGAACTCCTGTATATCTACGATGCTTATAGTGGAGAAAAAAGGAAAGAGAAAAAGAGAGAGTTTATCCTTTCTGTGTTATCACTGGAGCATAAAGATACAGAACCAGAAGAAGAAAGAAAAGCAAGCCCTCTTAAGAAACCAAAGAAAAGGGTAGAGAAAAAGGATGACTTCTGGTCTAAATACTCCTCAATTCTTGAGTGAGGCTAAAATAACTCCTATGATAGACAAGGATTATTTGCTTGGGATTTTTTTGGATGAGCTTAAGAAAAGGTATGGAGATGAGCAGGTAAAGAGGTTTTTGTTTGGCAGGGAAGGGAGACTTTTAGAGCTGACTTTGAAAAGAAAGAGCTTTATGAACCTGCTTTCTTTTTTTGGCTCAATAACAGATGCAGTAGAGTATGCCAGCTTTCTCTCCTGCATATCAACTCCTGTATTGTCCGATGCCTGTCCCCACTTCAGAAACTGCTTTATAAAGCACAAGGGCAACCTTGTCAAGCTAAGAAGTCAAAAACAAGGGAAAAAATTCTTCTATGAAGTAGTCCTGCCCCTCTGGGAGCTATACTACGAGGAAATAAAAAAAGGTGTCAAAAAAAGGCTTGAATGCTCTAAGAAAAAGCTCCTTATTTTTATCCACATAAGAGACCACTGGGGAGAGCTTGGGAAAAAGCTTGTAGAAGACCTTATCCGTGAATATGTGCCAGAAGACCCCGACGGCAAAAAACTCTGGGCAAGTGCGGGATTTTCCGTTTAGCCTTTAGCCTTTCCTTTTTTCCTGTCTTTTCTGAGGAATTCCCCAGAAATTTATACTTACCTCTTGACAAAGACCAAAAAATATGGTATAATTATAGGCGTATAAAAGACCTCTACAAGGGGTGGCGGTCTTGTAGGGGTGAATTTAGAACCGCTGGGGAACTCCTATGGAAAAAGTTCTTCCTGCTCTTAAGACAGAGGGCATTTTTGAGCCTGCTATCACTTCAATGGTAAGACTTATGGAAGAAAGAAAAGACCTCATTGTGAAGATAGGGGAAACTCATGAGATAACAAGACCCTTAGCACTTGAGATGTGGAAGATGGTAAGGGACATGGTAAGCTCTCATGGTGGTTCTCTGGATATATCCGTAAAGGTGGAGTATGCAAGTCCAGAGATGGTGATAATGGTGGCTACTGCAAGGCTAAAGATAGGAGAGGTGGAGATAACCCTTTCTGAGGTGGGAGAAGCTTACGCAAAGGAAAAAGGCAAAGACACAACTCTTGCCAGAACCGCATATACCAGAGCTGTGAAGAGGCTTCTTGAGATACTTGTGGGGGAAGACTTTATCAATCAGACGATAAAGAGGCTCTTCCCTCAATCTTATCAAAAAGGACAAGGACAAAGCAATGAGCCAGCCTCTAAAAGACAGACGGAGCTGATAGAAAAGCTTGTAAAAGAAAAGAAGATAAATGAGGAAGTCATACAGGGGCTAAAAGCAGAGGGAGAACTTCCTGAGGACTTTATGCTTGGAAAGGCTCTGAAAGAAGGAACTCTCACAAAGGAGCAGGCAAGCGTAATACTTGACAAGGTCTTTCCGAGGAGAAGAACATGAGGAAAGCTTTTGAATTCTTTCTTGGGCTTGCCTCTGGCTTTGCCTTTTTGTCAATAAAAAAACTTTTCGGAGGGATAGACCATGAAAGTAAGGTTTGTCAAGGTAGATAAGGACATGTGCCTGTTTGATGTGGAGGGATTAAGAATTTGGGGAAAGCTAAAGAAAAGAAACCGCTACTATGTGCTTGTAGATGAGAAAGACCGCCCTGTGGTGAAGGTAAGCCTCAAAGACGGTGATAAGCTCATGGAAGGTATAAGAAAGAGACTTCAATACGCCTTTTCCTTGTCTAAAGCAGAATTTGAGGAGGCTTGAAGATGTTTGAACAGCTTGTGAAGAAGATAAGGCAGGAAAGTAAAGAGGGAAGAGTTCTTACCTACACAGAAGGAGCCATAGGCATTACCGCTCTTCTGTCCTGTCCTCTCAAGCATGAGCTTGCAAAGGAGTATGAGATAGAGCCAAAGGCAGTAGAGATTGACGATGGTTTTGTATGGGAAAGGCAGGTAAAAAAGGCTCTGAAAGAGCTATACGGAGAGAGCTTTCAAGAGGAGAAAGACCTCATCTATGAGATAGATGGCACTCTCATACACGGACATCTTGACTGTTTTATAGAGCTTGAAGATGAGGTCATAGGCATAGAGCTAAAAGCTCCAAAATACATTCGTCTTAAGGACATTCCTCAAGGCATAAAGGACGGACTTTATGAAGATGAGGGGCTTGTAATTCATAATTCTGTGTATCTCACCCAGGCAAAAATCCAGAGGTTTATCTTAGGGAGGCTCTATCCTCATAAGAAAGTCAGGCAGTATCTCTTTTATAAGAGCCTTGCCAAACACAAGAGCTGGTCTCAAAAGCTCTATGTGGTATCAGAGGTAAAAGAGAGCATCACAGAAGAGGAGCTAAAAGAGCTTGTAAGAAGATTTCATGAAGATAAATCGCCAAGATATCCCAATGAATGCACTTCTTACTGTGTCTTCTACAGAGAAGGGCTTTGTGAAGGCAGGGAATACAGGCTGGAAGAGGAAAAGCCTCAAGAGAGTGCTTTTGAGCTTTTGAGATACTACAGAACCTTAGAGACAGAACTAAAGCAGGTGGAAACTCTTTTGAAGAAGGCGGTAAAAGGCACTCTCAAAATAGGTGGCAGGGAGCTTGGCTGGGTGAAAAGAGAGGTGGTGTCTTTTGATGTGGAAAAGCTCTTGAAAAAGGCAGGAGATAAGGCTCATGAGTATGTGTATGTAAAGCCATCTAAGAAAGAGGAAATCCTGAACACTTTTGGCGATGAGGTGGTAAAAGAAAAGAGAGAGGAAGTCATATGGAAGCTTTGAGAGTAAGCGAGCTAATATGGAAAGAGTATCAAAGAAGTCTATAGACTACAAGGCTCTTCATAAGGCTCTGGTTATTTGATGTGGGGGTGGTTTTAAAGGACAGGGTGCTTGTTTTTAAGCGGTATGAGAAGAAGTATATTGACAGAAAGGAAAGGTTTGAAGAGCTTTTGAGAGACTTTTTTGCTAAAAAGGTGGAGCTTTTCTTTGTTATAACCCCAAGCGGTTTGTGGCATCTAAGAAAAGAAGAAAGAAACATTCCGTTTTATGTGCTGAATACAAAGAAACTATTTAGGAGGTAGAAAGAATGCTCTGGGAGCTGAGAAGAAAGGCTTTAAGTTTGATACCTGAGTGGTTTGTAAGGTTAAAAGTCTTTATGCTTAAAAATGAGCTAAGCAAAAAAGGTCAGGAAAGGCTTCTCTATTCCTGTGGAGGTCTAAGAGGCAGGTTTGTGGATGAGATAATAAGGGACTATATTTCTTGCCAGCTACAGGGCTATGAAGAGGTTCATAGGCTCTATCTTGCCCTCAAAAAGGAAAAGGAGAGGCTCTACAAGGAAAATCAAGGACTTATCTACAAGGTCATGAGGTCTATGAGAGTAAGCCCAGATGACTGGGAAGAGGTTCAGGATATAGCAAAGTTTGCTCTTTATCAGGCAATAGAAGACTGGGATGAAAAACATGCTCTTTCTACCTTAGCTGTCCCTCTCATCATGTCCAGAGTGCAGGAATACTATGAGAAGAACCTTAAGAATTCTTTCCTTTCTTACGATGAGCATGTGAAGGAGGGAGAAGAAGACACTTTTGAAATTTTCTGTGGGGCTGAAGACAAAGGTTTTAATCAGGCGGAGCTAAAAGACCTCATCAGCAGGCTTGAAGAGAAAGAAAGAGAGCTTATAAGCCTTGTCTATTTTGAAGGTTATACTATTAAGGAAGCAGGAGAAAAGCTTGGCTTTTCTCAGAAGAGGGCAAGCCATATACACAAGCTTGCTCTCAAAAAGCTAAAGAAGTTAATACTTGGAAAGAAGGTGGTAGTATGATTGAGTTTGTGCCAGATGGTAGGTTCAGAACCATTAACCTTTTCAGGGGGGAGCCTTATGAGAGGGGAGACATAAACCTTGTGCTGACAGTAATACACAGATTTGCTCAGGAAAAGGATGAGATTTATTTCCTGCCACCTACACCTGAAGATGGTATTCTTTCAAGGGTGGAGTTTCATTTTTACGATGAGCAGATGCCAAATCCTGTTGTCTATGGTGGAGAGGGATACGCTTTTGGCAAATATGATATTGAGAGGATAAGGGCAAACATTTTGAATTTGCCAAGGCTGATGACAAAAGGTTTAAAAAAAGTGCATGTGGTTTATGCAAACTTCAGAGGTGTGCCTGTCTCTATCGTGCTGAAAGATGAAGGGATTAATGTTTTTGCAAGCTTGCTGAAGGAAGAAATTGACAGGGTTTTGGGAGAACTGGAGATTGATTTTTGAAAAGGAAGGCGGGGAGAAAAAGGAGGGAAGGGGCGTGGGCTTAGCCCCTGAGAAGTCTTGATAGCTTCTTAAGACACCCCTCAAGGGTGTCCTCAGCTATCACCCTGCTCCTGGGGATTTCCAGTCGCAGGGCATTTTTCAAAAATTCCCCTTTATAGCTTCCCCAATACACCCAATATACATTGGGCTTTTTGGAGAAGCTCTTTCTGACCTTGCTCTCATCCTCATGGGACAAGGCAAGGTCAGAAATAATTATTGTTAAGGGGCTTGAATTTATGAAACGAGCGCAAACCCACAGCCCCTCTGTCATCCCGTTAAAGGACGCCTTGTAAGCGTCCCTAACGGGGACTTTTTTTACTGTGCCATTCTTTACCAGCAGGACACTCCCCTTTAGCCCTGCTTTATACAGGGCATAGAGGAGCATCCTGACCTCCTCCTGAACCTGAAACATACTCCCCGACGTATCCACCACAATAAGTGGGTGGATCGTGGGGAGTTCCTCCTGCCTCACGAAAGGCTCTTCATCTCCCCGCAAGTATGAGGAGACTACAAGCCTTCCTGAGGAGGAAGGCACCCACTCTGGCTCAGGAGCCTTGAAAAGCTCCCTCGCCAGCTTTATGATGGCAGGAGGGAGTTCTGGAGGAGGGACTTGCTCAAACCACCCCCATCCTCTTTTCTCCTTCCCAGACAGGAAGCCCCCAGGTTCAAGGCTTTCATATTCCTGAGGAGCTTCCTGCCTTATATCCTTTGCCCTACCCAACTCTATGGGGTTGGGCGGGCAAAGGTTTGGGAATTTTTTCTTAAAGTATCTGGCTAAGCGGAGAGAACTCCACGCTGAGGCTTTGTAGAGCCTCCTCAGGAGCCTCTCCGCTCTTTTTATTAACTTTTCACCCCCCTCTGGACACTCCACCTTGTAGCCAAGGTGGAGATAGACCATTATAGATAACAGGTCGCCCAAAGCTAATGTGGGCTTTTCAGAGGGGGGGAACTTCCCCAAATCAAACCCAAGGATTTCGGACATTTTGCCCTCAATCCTGAGGTCCTCCACAACATTTAAAACCTCCCCCAGCTCCCGATACTCTTCCCAGAACTTTGGGTTCTGGGAGGGAGTGGGGGTGAAAAGGGCGTGTCCCAGCTCATGTAAAAAAGTCCTTAAAACCTCATCCCCCTCCTCCGTAGAGGGGAGGGTGATAAGGTCTTTTTTCTGAAACTCCCCCCTCAACTCCGCTGGTGTCCAGGAGCCAGGGGGTCTTCTTACCACCCCCACCTCTATGGGTCTGGGGGTGGGAGGGAGTGTTTGAAACACTCCCTCTTGCCAGAGATACTGTAAATACAAGCTTTTGATATTATCCAGCCCTACACCTACCATCTTTTACCTCCTTCAGGGATAAGAGGAAAGCAGGGGTCAGGTAAAGACCCCTTGCAGTGCCTTTTCAAGCACTGCCCTCTCCTCTATATCCCTGCTGTAGTATTTGACAAGAAGCTGTGGCACTTCTTCCTCTTTCCTTGCCAGCTTTACTGCTCTTTCAAGCTGACGATAGGAGAGGAAGGTAGCCACAGCCCCCTCAGCATAGGCTTTCTCCATCTTCTCCCTGACCTTTACAAGCTTTTGAGCCAGAGAGGGGGAGAAGCCTCTTTTGACAACAAGCTCTGTGAGGAGGGTCTGCACCTGATTTAAGGACATCTTGATGGTTTCAGATGCAAACCTCTCCTCCAAGGCTTTGTCGGAGAGGGCAGAATTGACATACCCCTCACCGAGATTACCTGTGGCTATAAACCACAGGCTCTCGGCAAAAAATGTTCTCCCCAGTTCGGGGACAGACAGGGTGAATACCCTCTTGCCCCCTATCCACTTAGGGAATAGGGAGGCAACGAGGATACCCTGCTCCCGAACTGGTATCCTTGGTAATTCGTCTATCACCACCACCACCTTTTGCCCCTTCTCAGCCTTTATAAAAGCTCTGAGAAGAAGCCCGGGGCGGTAGGTGGTGCTGCCCCCTCTTATGCTGACCCCACCTAAGAGGTCTTTTGCCCCCACGTGGGGTCCTCCGTCAATGTAGATAGCTTCCCAGCCCTCTGATACGAGCTGGTCAGCTATCTGATAAGCCATTCTGCTCTTCCCTTCCCCAGGAGGACCTTCAAGCAAGAGATTGTAGCCCTCCTCTAAGTATCTCCTCCACCATTCTTTATCCTCTATGGTGGAGGCGGGGGAGGGAGTAAGGTCAATGATTTCAAAATCATCCACTGCAAAGGAGGCTTTTACAAATGCCTCCTCGCAGTGTTTGCACCCTACCACATAATCCCCTGCTCCTTTTATATGGGGATTGGGGTGCTTCCTCCAGCATTCATCCGCTCCCTCCCTGAAATATTCCTCATAGAGGCTTTTCACCTCCTGAGGAATTTCAGGAGGGAAGTGCTCAGGAGAAAGAGAGCAGTAGTGCCTCCAATCGGAAGCTTTACTGCCCCCTTTGTAATGAAGAAGCACAGGGTGCTTTTTTGCACCCCCGTGGCTCTCTATGAGAGCCACTATAAAAATTTCTTCACCCTTAAAAATTATTCTGCCCTTAACAAAGTTATCACGGGCAGAATTCTTAGATTTGTAAAAAATTGGGGTTGGGATTGTGGAAAACTTTACCATGGTATCCTCCTACCCCGCTGATAGACTGTCCTGCCTCTCCCGCCAGAGGGAGGTCGGCAGGACAGCCAGAGGGCAGTCTCCAAGCTGGGGGTAATCCCCCGAGTAAGGCTTGGACTTACCCTCTGAATGCCTGCCTTCCCCCCTCAGCGGGAGCAGAGGGAAGGAGGTAGAGGCTTAAAACCTCTCAGGGAGAGAAAAAACAGAGCCTATAAAGACCCTCTTTCTTCTTTCCCTGAGAGGCTAACCTTCTTTTGGGAAGCCAAAGTTCCGCCTTCCTACAGGCTTATGGAAAATTTTAAGTTCAGGAGGGAATTATTTCAAGTATTTTTGAATGCTCAGTATTACTTTACCCACCACCATAACCTCAATAGAAGGATGCATGCTGTTTTCTATCCACAGGTTCAAGCCCCTCTTTGCTTGCTCCAATGGAACCATAAACTTTCACCCTATTTTTCTGGGGAATTCCACAGAAAAAGGTATAATAACTCCATGTCAGGAAAAGCCACCTCTGGGGGTTATGAATAATAAAGGAGGTATTTGGCATGCTACTTATGGAGCTACTTGAAACTTATCCAGAGGCAAGTTTTTTGAAAGAAAAGTTCCCAAAGCTTTATGACTATGCCTACTTTGTCAAAGTATTGGACTGGCAAGAGGAGTATGCAGTAGCGGATAAAAATCCTGAGGTGATTGATGAGATTGAGTTCTGGCAGATGTTATTAGAAAGCGGGCTTATAAGCAAGGAGGAGTATGAAAAACTGTCTTCTCTACCCAGATATGCGTCAAGGACAGAGGGAATAGCCTTCAGGGATACAAATGAAGTATCCTTCAGAAAGAAAAGACCGTCTTTCCATGTAATAGTCCATGAGCTTGGACACTGCTACTTTAAAGAGCCTGACCCTACATGGAACTCTACCTACGGTGGCGGTGAATGGCTTCTGTGGATAGTTCTAAGACACAACCTCAAGGGCTTCACGGAAGAACACATAAAAAACTACATGCAACTTCTTAAGTTAAACTTTGAAAATCCTCAGAGGCTCTATGAAATACTCACAGAGAAGAGTTTAGAGGTAGCAAAGAAGTTTGGAATAGATAATGTCAAAACCTTGGAAGAGCTTTGCATGTATTGTGGCTGGATACCACCTCAAGGAGATAAAACTCTTTTCAATCAGTCTTTTCTTGTTAATGTGCTTTCAAGCATAGAGTATAGGGACTTCCTTCTTCTCTGGCTTGAGTTTCTCAGGAGCCTAACCACCTCAGGATTTCCTTCTCTAACATAGCCTGTGTATAAACCTCAAGAGTTAGCTTAGCGGTAGAATGCCCCAGCCATGACTGAACCAGTGCTGGAGAAAAGCCATGTGCTATAAGCCTTGAGGCATAGGTGTATCTAAAACGGTGAGGATAAACCTTTATGCCTGTCTCCTTTGAAAGCTTCTGATAGAACTTATGAACCGTGTCTTCATTAAGTCTAACGGTTTTTACAGTCTTTGGAAACTTCCAGCCATATTGCCACAGGTCTTTATCTTTCCTCTGGCTGAAAAACCTCTTTAAGGTCTCTTTTTCCTCTTCACTTAGGAGTGGCATGCCTGCCTGATAGGTCTTGCCATATTTGGAGTGTCTAACATTCAAAAGTAAAAGCTCTTTTTCCACTACCTCAAAGTCTTCTGTAGAGAGCCTGAACCTCTTAACTTCAAGGTCTTCACTTCTTAAGGCAAGTGCTGAGGAAAGTCTAATTCCTGAGTGAAGCAGGACAAGACTGAAAATGTAGAATATAGGGTGTGCTTGACTTTTCATGTAGTCAAAAATCACCTTTAGCTCCCCATCTGTAAAGGCACTTTTCCTTTTATTTGTCCTTAGCACTCTAAAAGCCTCTTTCTTTCTTTCCAGCCTTGCTATATAGCCTCTCTCTGACAGCCATAGGAAAAACCTTTGAACTTCTTCAAGAACCATTCTGATAGTGGAATTAGAAAGTCCTTTTTCTTTGAGAAATTGAGAGAACTCTACCGCATCTACTACATAGCCACCTGTGAAGTCTTCAAGCAAAGATAAGGCATAGGATTTGGTCTGCAAAGATTTTTCTGAGAGGTGAGAAAGAGAGGATAGATATGTAGAGGTAAGCATAGAAGATATTATAGGCTTTCACCTGCTTTATCTTCTTCTGTGTTTCTGTATCTATCTGGAAAAGGTATTTCCTTACAAAAATTTTTCCATCTTAGGAACACTAAGGTGGAAACTTTGAAAATCAAAGCTTTGAGAGTGGTGATTTTAGGAAAGCTTTGAAAGACAAGGACTGAAAAGAAGGCAGGATAATTCCCCAGAAAAACTGAAATGCTATATTATTCTCTATGCTTGCGGAGTGTCTTATATTGCTTTTTACCCAGACAGGCTGTAGCTCCTGCAATGTGGCAAAGCATTACCTTGAAAGAATGTCCATGCCTTACAGGGTAGTGTCTATAGAAGAAAACAGGGAGCTTGCAAGGATGTATGGGGTGTGGGGTTCTCCTACCTTAGTGCTTATCAAAGGCAATGCGGTCATTTCAAGATACTATGGCTTTAACCCAGAGGGAGTGAAAGACTGGTATAAGGAAAAATGCTCCTCATAGCCCACTCTTGATGAAAAACTCTTTTTCAAACTCAAGAGCTTTCTTTCTGTCTTTGAAATGAGCTATCTCCTTTCCATCCACCACCACAACCCAGCTTGTTTTCCAGCTTCTCAGCCACTCCACGCCCTTCTCAAACCTTACAAGCTCAAAAGCCTTTCTTAGAACTATCCAGAAAGCTCTTCTGACTTTGCCTTGAGGCACTATTTGACTTATCCTTTCTTCTCTTTTCTCTCTTAGCTGGCTCTCTAATGTCGGAAAGTCCCCCTTGAAAGTCCTCACTCTGCCTGCTTTGTCTATCTCTAAGTATCTCTTCATAGCTTTTTACCACCTCCTCATAGTTTATATCAAGCTCTTTCAAAAGACTGTCATCTAA
>Ga0105155_1000682_pt1 | contig 11762 bp, 11 predicted proteins | sample SSWtaG_2_FD_89589 | JGI IMG/M metagenome (GOLD analysis project Ga0105155, IMG submission 89589) | Hot spring microbial communities from Sandy's Spring West, USA to study Microbial Dark Matter (Phase II) - SSWsed_130316 | ecosystem: Environmental > Aquatic > Thermal springs > Hot (42-90C) >...
AGCTCGTGGGGGGGTGTCCCTGCGAGGATGGGTGCCCGTCGTGCGTTCTTTCCCCGCGGTGCGGGAACGAAAATAATCCCATGGACAAAGAAGGCGCGGCCCATCTTCTTCAGGCCTTGTACCCAATGGTTTCTTCCCGTCTTCCCAGAGGGGATTCTTTCACCCCTTGGGAAAAAGAGGCCGAGAGGACACGCAAGCACTTTCCTTGGCTCTAGTTCTGCTTTTCGGGAGGAAACTCCGGAGGAAGGCCGATTTCGCCTTGGCTTACCTGGCGGATAGCCCGGAGGGCCCTATCCAGTTGATCGATGGCATACCGCCGCTGATTGTCGGCGGCTTTCAGCTCCCTTTCCATGTTCTCTAGCGATCTCAGCGCACTTTCCAGAGCGTTTTGAGCCGTTCCCACGAGTTGCTGCACATCGCCCAGCCGCACAGGAAGTCCAAGCCTTTGGGCCATGAGGTAGAGGCTCAAGGTGAAGGGAACGAGGAGGGAGTAGGAGACCACCACGATGCGGTGGTTTTCGGAAACCGCCCGCACGGCATCCCGGCATTCGGAATAAACCGGGTCCGGAACGGCCATAACGCCAAACCCCAAGGTCCGCTCATCGGTGAGGTATTTGGCGATTTCCTTGGCGCGGATTTGCACCTGTTGCTCGATCTGTTTTGCGATTTGCCTGCGCTTTTCCTCGCTTTCGGAGTTTTTGTCGAGTTCCTGGAGGAGGTGTTGGGCCACGAATTTGCTATCGATGGGGACGAAACGGTTTCCCGGCATGCGCAGGGCGAACTCCACCTCGCCTCCCCCGAGTTTCACGTTGCGCTCCACCCAATCCGCGGGGAAGACGCTGAGGATTTCGGCCACAAGCTGCTCGCCCACCCGGCCGCCCCGCCGCAGAAGCACGGAAGTGAGCCTGTCCACTTCGGTCTCCAAACGTTTTACCGTTTCGCTCAGGGTGGCGAGGATCTGCACCTGAGCGGAGACGGCGTCCAAGGTCTGACGAGCCAGCCCCAGGTCTTTTCCTATCTCCTCTAAGCTTTTTGCTACCGCACTCTCCCTTTCCCTAAAGGACGTGCTGACCTCGCCAAGGAGAGTGAAGACCTCGCTTAGCCTTGCTCCGGCGCTTTGGAGCTGCCCCAAAAGCTGGGCATGCCTTTGTTCCAGGGTTTGGTCTTGACTTGTGATGCTCAACTGCGCGCTGGAAACCGCTTCCCGCACACCCTCGAGGCGCTGGAGGGCTTCCTGAATTTGGCGGTTGAGTTCGGGCTGAAATGTGGCTTGGGTGAATTGCACGAGGTTGCGCAGGTCGCTTTCCAGACGGGCCAAGGCGGTCTGCGCGCTGGATAAATCCTGACGGAGAGTCTCCACCTGCTCGTGGGTCGCGAAAACTCTTTGCCGCTCCTCCAGCCGCTGCTGAAGTTCTTTTAGGGTCGTGTTTAAAACTTTGTTCGGAGCGGTGCGCCAAAAAACTAGGAGCAAAAGCGCACAAAAGACGAGCACCAAAACCGCTAAAAGAAGGGCCTCCATGTCCAAAGGACATTTTCCTCTTTTTGGGACCCTTTGCCAAGAACAGAGCTTGCTTCAAAACTCACTCCAAAAACATGGCTCCTCTCTCGAGGGCGTGAGGGCAGCTCTCAGCGAGGAACTTTTCCCTCAAAGTGAGCTTCGGCGAAGGACAGTGTTTCCGTGGCTAAGGCGGGACGGAAGCCTCAAAACGGGTTCCGCGTGCATTAAGCTCCAGCTTCCCCAGGCCCAAGGAGGGCAACGCGGGACACGGAAAGGTCAGGCCGGACCAAACGTAATTCTCCGTTTTCCATGGGGCTCCAGCCCTCTTCCCCATCGGCGGGCTCCGAGGCCACGGCCACAAAATCACCGCCTTTTCGGAACCAGAGGGTGAAGTATTCGGGGTTCGTCCGAAAAGCACAAAAAGCGTAAAGATTTTCGCCCTCGGAAAGAAGGAGGTTCAGGGCAGAAAAATCCGAAACGCTTTGGAGAAGGTCGCGGAGGCATTCTTCTAGGCGCTCGGGCGTGCGCGGCTTCCACCTTCGGGCAAGCCAAAAAAGAAGGCGCTGGGAATCCGTTCCATGGGCTAGGCCCAAGCGCTCGATATCCCGCACGGTTCCGTTATGACAAAGGAAAACGCCGTCGTAGAAAAGGGGATGGGCGTAGAGGCCACCCCGAAATTGCGCGTACTCGGGCGAAGATTTTCGGGCGTGGGCCAAAAGAAACGTGGCCTCCCGCTCCAGGGAACCGGGAATCTCCACTTGGGCCAGGGTTTGGGGGCCAAACCGGAAAAGGTGCCATTTTCCTTGAGGATCGCGGAAGGCGTAGCCCAGGCCATCGCGGTGGGGCGCGTTTTTCCCCCGGAGGCTCAGCCCCAAAAGGCCAGGGTTTACGTCCAAAAGCCACCTTCGGATGGAAAAGGGCCTTGCGCTTAGGACCGCAAGCATGCGGCACATTCAGCGCCCCCGCTTGCGCGCGGAAAGGAAAGCCTCCACCGGAATGGTGTTGAGAACATCCTTGGTTTGGGCCCAGCCCCGCCGAAGGGTAAGAACTCCGTACTCCAAAAAATCCAAGTGATCAGGAGCATGGGCATCCGTGCCCACGATAAACCGCACCCCGTATTCCAAAGCCCGGCGGATGAGGTCGCTGGGGAGATCCAGGCGCTGGGGGTTGGCGTTAACTTCGAGGAGCGTTCCGGATTTGGCCGCCCGGCGGAAGACCTCGTCCCAATCGGCCTCGTACGCCGGCCGCTCGCCGATAAGCCTTCCCGTGGGATGGCCCAGCACGTCCACGGCCTCGTCCTCCACCGCCCGCACAATCCTTTCCGTCATCTCCTTTTTGGAAAGGCGGAAATGGGTGTGCACGGAGGCGATCACAAGATCAAGCTCCGAAAGGAGATCCCGGGGAACATCCACCGAGCCATCCCGGCCGATATTGGCCTCCACGCCGCAGAGGAGGCGGAAATCCCGGAGGGACTCGTTGATCCGGTGGATCTCCTCGATTTGGCGGCGGAGGTCATCGGGAGAAAGCCCGGGGATGGCCTGGGCAAAGCGGAGGTGGTCGGTGATGGCCACGTAGCGGAGCCCCCGGGCCTGGGCCTCCTTCACCACCTCGAGAAGGGTCATTTTCCCGTCCGACCAGTCCGTGTGGACGTGGAGATCCCCAAGGATTTCCTGGAATTCCACGAGCTTGGGAAGGGCACCGGCTTCCGCGGCCTGGATTTCGCCCTGGTCCTCGCGGAGTTCCGGAGGGATAAAGGAAAGGCCCAGGGCGCGGTAGATTTCCTCTTCCGTTTTCCCGGCGATCACAGTGCCGTCCTCGGCAAAAAGCCCGTATTCGTTGAGCTTCCAGCCCCGGGCCACCGCCCGCTCCCGAAGGCGAATGTTGTGGGCCTTGGACCCCGTGAAGTATTGCAGGGCAGCCCCGAAGGATTCCTCGGGAACGATGCGCAAATCCGCCTGGAGCCCTCCGGAAAGCCGCACCGAGACTTTCTTTGGTCCCTGGGCGAGGATTTCCTCCACTTCGGGGAGGCGGGCGAAGGCCTGGGCCGCCTCCTCCGGATGGTCAGAGACGGCCAAAATATCGAGGTCGCCCACGGTTTCCTTTCCGCGGCGGAGGGAGCCCGCGGGCTCCACGCGGCGGAAAAACCCGGTCTCCAAAAGCTTCTTGCAGATGTGGCGGGCCAAAGGGAGGGCAAAGCCCAAAAGCTCCCTTTTTTCCGCGCCCCGCGCCTCCTGAAGCCCCCGGAGAATCTTCTCCTCGATCTTCGGGCCTAGGCCCTTGACCTCCCGGATCTTCCCCTCCTTCGCGACCCGTTCGAGATCCTCAAGGGTACGCACGCCCAGAGCTTCGTAGAGAAGCTTTGCCGTTTTTGGTCCCACGCCCTCTACCTGGGTGAGGGCGTAGAGGTCCACGGGAAGCTTGGCCTTAAGCTCCTCGTGGAGGGAAAGTTTCCCCGTGCGCACGATTTCCTCGATTTTCTGGGCGATGGATTCGCCTACGCCTGGGAGCTCGTGGAGCCGGCCCTGGGCCACGAGATCCTCGATGGGGGTAGGACAGGATTCCACGGCCTGCGCGGCGCGGCGGTACGCCCGGGGCTTGAACTCCACGCCCTCCAGCTCCAGAAGGTCGGCAACCTCATAAAGGATTTTCGCCACCAGCCGGTTTTTCATTTATGGAGGCTGGCGAACCGCGCAAAGGAGCGGTCGTAGGTGCGTTCCACCTCCGGAGGGAAGCAACACGCGGGAAGCTCGCGGTGGGAAAGATGGTACTGAAGGCACTCGCAGCAGCGGCCCTTGCGGGAACATTCGGGCCAGGTGCAGGGGCACCGCGCCAGGTTCTCCTTGAGGTTCGGACAGCTCGCCATTCCCACACCCCCTTTCTCGGGGAACTTCCCCACCACGGCTATAATGCCGGCACCATGGATCTTGGGCAAGCGCTTTGGGAGAGGATACAAGGCGAGACCAAAGGAGAAAGGCCCCATTACGAGCGTTACAGCATCGTTTCCGTGCCCCACACCATCGAGGAGCTTTTCGGACTTCGGCCGCCGAGGCCGGGCCTGCGGGAGGAACTCGGACTCCCCCAAACCCAAGCGGTGGTGAGCGTGATCCTCGACGGGGTGGGATACAAAAAGCTGGAAATTCTGAGGGCCGAGGGCGCGGTGAATCTCGGACCATTTTTGGACGGCGGGGTTTACGTTCCCCTCACCTCCGTTTTCCCCACGACCACCACCGCGGCCCTGAGCACCCTTTCCACTGGGGAAAGCCCCATCGTTCACGGCGTTTTGGGGTACAAGCTTTTCCGGCCGGAATTGGGGACCGTGGTGGACATGATCAAACTCTCCCCGCCCGCTGGACGGGAAGATTCGCTGGAGAAGCTCGGTCTCAGCCCGGAGAAGATTTTGAGCGTCCCTACCCTTTATCAGCGGCTTTCCGCCTACGACATACCCACTGTTCTTTTCCTGCCCAAGTACATTGCGGACTCCGGCCTTTCCAAGGTTTTGTATCAGGGGATCTCCCGAATCGTTCCGTTTTTGACGGCGGCTGATCTTTTGATGCTTGTGCGGGAAGCCTTGGCGGAGGTGCCGCGGGCCCTTCTCTGCGTGTATTGGCCCAGCACGGATTCCCTGGCCCACACGTATGGCCCTCGCTCGGAAGCCTTTTCCCTGGAGCTCTCTCATATCCTTTCCGTTTTGGCCAGGCTCATCGAGGATGCGCCGCGGGACTTCGTGCTCCTCATCACTGCGGACCACGGCTTTTATGAGGCCGACCCCGAGCGGGACATGGTGAACTGCGCGGCCCAAGGGGTACTGAGGGAAGCCCTCCTTCTTCCGCCGGTGGGCGACCCCCGCGCCGCCTACTTCTTCTGCAAGCACGGAAAAGAAGGCCTTGTGGAGCGCTTCTTTTCCGAGTTTTTCCCCGAGGATTTTCTGGTTTTGCCAGTGGAGGAGGGGCTGCGCCGTAAACTCTGGGGGTTGGAGGAGCCCAAGCCCGGAGTGAGGGCGCTTCTTGGGGACCTCGTGGTGATTTCCCGGCGCAGAAAATTCGTGCTTTGGCCTACCGAACAATTCAAACTCCGCGGGCTCCATGGCGGTCTCACCGCCGATGAGCTTTTCGTACCCCTCCTCGCCCGTCCTGTAGAAGGGAGGAAAGATGGCGCAGGTTAAGAGACTGGAGGAAATTGAGGCCCGAGATATTTCCGATGGAAAAGAGATCGTGGGCGTAAAAAAGCGGGTCCTCATCGGCCCTGGGGAAGGGGCACCCACGTTTGCCGTACGCCTTTTCACCGTCGCTCCCGGCGGACACACACCCGCCCATACCCACCCTTACGAGCACGGTGTCATTGTCCTCAAAGGAAAAGGCGAGGTTCTGGAAAAGGAAGGGGCTAAACCCATCGAGGCGGGATCCGTGGTGTTCGTGAGGCCCGGCGAATTCCACGGCTTTCGTAACACCGGCTCCGACCCCCTGGAGTTCCTGTGCATCGTCCCCGTGGACGTGGAGAAATAGGCCATGGATCTTTGGAAGATTCTCATCCTGGGAGTGGTTTTGGTCGGTGTCTTTTTGATCCTTTGGTCCCCACCCGAATTGCCCAAACTCCCTCCGGGAAACCGCATTGAAGGGGGAACATTTAAGGTGGTCACGCCCGCGGGCACGAAAGAAGAGATCTTCGGGGTTTATCCGGCGGATGCGGGGTTTAAAGTGGTAAGCATCGTGCATGAGGCCGGGAAAATTCTTCTTGAGGCCGATTTTCTCTACTCTCCGGATTGGACCCCCCTTGCTGGAACCCTCACCCAGAGGAAACCCAAAGAAGTCCGCTGGATTTTCGTCTTCTCCGAAGGGGAAATGATCGTGAGGAAGCAGGTGGGGGCTAAGGAAACTCTCGCCACTGTGCCCGTCGAAGCTTCCTCCTTCCCCTGGGATGAGGGGCTCATCTCCTCCTGGTACGCGCCAATGCGGCTGGTCCAGGAAGGAGAAGGGTTTTGGGCAGTGGATGTGCGGACCGGCGAGAAGGCGGAAGTGAGGGTGGAAAATGTTCAGGAGGCCTTTCTTTCCGCGCTGGGCCGGCCGTTTCCCGCGGAGCGAATCGAGCTTTTCCTAGAAGAAAAAGAGGTCACAGTCTTTCGGCAGGGCGACCTCCTTTTGGCCCTGAAAACCCCGGAACTTCAAGCGTATCTTTTGGAGTTCCTTCCCGAGGGGATTCAGGAACTCTAAAAGCGAAGCTCGTCCCAAGGGACGTCGGAGCGGGTTCCATCGGACCATTCCACCTGGGCTGTGCGGGAGAAGATGTTGTGGGACAAAATCTTTCCCGTGCGGCCGCCGATTTCGATTTTCGCCCCGGGTTCCGGAAGGCCCTGGAGGGTCTCCAGGTAAAGGTCGCGTTCATAGGCAAGGCAGCATTTGAGCCGGCCGCAGGCACCCGTGAGCCTCTCCGGATTCAAAAAAAGCTGCTGTTCAAAAGCGAATTCCAGGGGAATGGGCTGCAATTTTGTGAGAAACGTGCGGCAGCAAAGGGGCCGGCCGCATGGCCCCAAAAGCCCGAGAATCCTGGCCTCGTCCCTGGGCCCAAGCTGCCGAAGCTCCACCTTCATCCCCACCTCTGCGGAGAATTTTTTGGCGAATTCCCGGAAATCCGCGCGGCCCAAAGAGGAGAAAAAGAGGCGCAAAAAGGAGAGGGTGAGATCCAATTCCGCGGCCTGGAATTTCAGAGGAAGGCCCAGGGATTTGGCCCGCTCTTGCGCAGCTTTTCGCATTTCCTCAGCTTTTTCCCTCGCGCGAAGGTAAGCGCTTTGTTCCTCTTGCGTAGCTTTTCGCAAAAGCCGGCCGCCCGCCTCGATTTTTTCGGTGAGGGGCGAGCGGAGGATGCGTACAAGCCAAAGGCCGTTTTTGTCCTCTTCCACCCAGATTTCGTTGGGGAGGCCCACGGCCGGTCCCCATGCGGCCATGTGCACCTCGGGCCAGGGGCTGAGCCTCCGCACCAGGGCCTTCACCCTCTCCTCGGCCAAAGGAGCACCACCTCCAAAAGAAGCCTGGGATTCGCGTTTGCTTCCAATTCTCCTCGAGCGAGGGAAACTTTCCGCGCCCATTCCCCTAGCTTTTCCCGGGGCAAAGACGGCCTCTCCTTCGCCAGCTCCGCCCGTAGGATCCGGAGGAGCTCAAAGAGAAGGTGGGGAAAAGCCTTTCCCCGGGAGAGGATCTCCGCCGCTTCCAAAACAGAATAGGCCGGGGCTTTTAAAACTTTTTCGAAGAAGACTTTGCCGAACGCTGCCCGGCGAAGGGGGTCCATGGCCTCGCCCGGGAACCTGAGGGCAAGTTCGCCCAGGGAAAGCCCTTGGGCCTCCTCTTCCGCCTGCTGAAGCTCGGCAAAAACCTCGCGCCTAACATCGAGGAAGGCCTCCAGCTCTTCCTCCCGTTCCCCGCAAAGCCCAAGAAGAAAAGAAATTTCCTCCGCATCGTAGCCGGCTTGGGCAAGGGCCGCGCGGAAGCTTTCCTCGCTTGACGAAGCAAAACGCAAGACACAGCGGGAGCGCACAGTGGGAATCACCCGATCCGGAGCCTCCGCGTAGAGGATCACCGCTAAATAGGGCGGCACCTCCTCCAGGAGCTTAAGCAGAGCATTCGCAGCTTCCAGGGTGAGACGCTCCGCCGGGCCGAGGAGAGCTACACGGTAATTCCCGCTCACCGGCGCGTAGCGGGCCCAAAGGGAGAGATTCCGGATCTCGTCAATGCCAAGCCATTTGCCCGTGGACTCCAGGGCTAAAAAATCCGGATGGGCCGAAAGGTTCCCGGAAAGGAGCTCCTTTACCCGGATCCTTGCGGAGGTTCGCGCTCCCCTCCCACAGAAAAGCTCGGGAAGCATGGCCAAGGAAGGGTACGCCTTCGCCCAAAAGTGGACAAGGAGCGGGCACTGAAGCTATTCTCCTTCCGTGCGGGAAGAGAGATTTTTGGAAACGCGGGCGATCATCGAGCGCACCATCCTCGTGCGCCGCGTGACTTTGGGTGTTTTCTCTCTCTTGGCTTTGGCCGTCACGGGTTTTCCCCGTTTTCCTTTTAACCCCCTTTTCACGGTTCCCTTCGCCTGGTTCCTCCTCACCTTTCCCTTCGGCTGGCTTATCAAAAGGCAGCGAAGCGTGCGGGCCCTGCACAATGTGCATGCTGCCTTTCTCTCGGCGGAAGCTGTTCTTGTCACGTATCTTGTGCACCGGCTCGGCGGCGTAGCTTGGGTTGGCGTGCTCTTTTACCTTTTCACCGTGATGTACGCCAATTTCTTTTTGCCCAAATACGCGGGCTATGTGGTCACTGCCATCGCCGTGGGCGGCTACGCCCTAGTGGGCCTCCTCGAGTATTTCGGGATCCTTTCCCACATTTTCCCCTTTGCGGGTGAAACGCCTCCTTATCAGGACATCGCTTACGTTTTGGCCACGATTCTCGTGGGTGGGGTAGGTTTTTACAGCGTCTTGGCCTTCACCGTGCGGGCGTTTGCCGCACTCTACGAGCGGAAGAATTTAGAGATTCTGCGCAGGGAACGGGCCCTGGCCCGGCTTTCCGCGAAGCTCTTGACAGCTCAAGAGGAGGAGCGGCGGAGGATCGCCCGGAGGATCCACGATGAGGTAGGCCAAATTTTGGCCGCGGCCCGGTGGGCCCTCGCTGCCGGCGAAAAGGAGGAGGCGGAGAAACTCCTCGCCCAGGGGATCGAGGCCCTGCGGGATTTGGCGCGGGAGCTTCGGCCGCCCCTTTTGGACGAAGCTGGCCTTGCCCCGGCTTTGCGGAAACTTTTAGCCAACTTTTCCGCCACAGGGATCGGGGTGGAGGCGGAAATCGAGGAGGTCCGCTATCCCGAGCTTGTGGAGACCGTGGCCTTCCGGGTGATCCAGGAGGCCTTGGAGAACGTGCGGCGGCATGCCCAGGCCAAACGGGTTTTCCTTCGGGTGGAGGAGGAAGAGGGCTGGCTTTTGGGCGAGGTGCGGGACGACGGAAAGGGATTCGATCCGGAGCGCACAACCCCTGGCCTTGGCCTTTCGGGAATGCGGGAATGGGTGGAGCTTTTGGGCGGAAAACTCGCTGTGGAATCTCAGCCCGGTCGGGGAACCCGCATCCTCTTTCGCCTCCCCCTCCGCTAGCTAAAGGGTCACCCCCGGAGGAAAGCCTTTGGATTCCGATCAAATACACATTTACCCCGGGGGACGTCTGCTGCAAAACACCTTGCCCCCTCTACACTCCCTGGTGAGCCCCTCCGACTGTTCGGCGTTGTAAAAATAGAGGCGGCTAGGGTTGAATAGGAAAGCTGATGGGACATAGGCTCCGGCCTCTGTCGCCGGACAACTGCCATGTTGGCCCTTTGCACTGCCTTTGTACAGGCCATATGGAAGAAAAATCGCTAGGATTACGCGGGATGAGGGAGCGGATCTTAGTGGCCGACGACCATCCGTTGGTGCGGGAAGGGCTCCGGCGGCTCCTTTCTCAGGCCGGCTTCGAGGTGGTGGAGGCGGAAAACGGAGAGGAAGCCATAAAGATCGCCGAGGAACTGGGCCCGTGCCTCGTCCTTTGGGACCTCCTTATGCCCGGGGGTGGCCTAGAGGGGCTGCGCCGCCTCCGGGAAAAAGTCCCCGACGCGAAAATTCTTGTCCTCACCGCGCTGGATACGCCTGGGCTAAGCGAAGAGGTCCTTCGCGCCGGCGCCCAGGGATTTGTGGAGAAAACCGCAGATCCGAGGGAGATTTTGGGCGCAATCCACGCCGTCCTCCGCGGGGAAACCTTCGTTCCGCCCGAGGAAGGCCTCACCGCCCGGGAGGAAGAGATCCTCCGCCTGCTTGCGCAAGGCCTGCGTCTTGGGGAAATCGCGGAGAAACTGGGGATCTCTCCAAAGACGGTGGAATCCCACCTGGAGCACCTAAAAGAAAAACTCCGCTGCAAATCCGTCCCGGAGCTTAGGGCCCTGGCCCTCCGCTGGGGATTTCCTACAGATTCCCCATCGCGGAAAACGCATTGAGGGACTAGGATTCCTTTTGTGCGGGTTTTGGTGGTGGACGACCATCCGGTGGTGCGGGAGGGGTTGTGCGCGCTCCTCGCGCGGGGAGGTTTTTCCGTGGTGGGCACGGCTTCCGAGGCCCTTTCCGCCCTGGAGATGGCGGCGAGAACGGGAGCGGAGATAGTCGTGGTGGACGTGGCCCTTCCGGGCATTTCCGGGCTGGAACTGTGCCGGAGGCTTCGCCGCCGCTTCCCGAAGATGAAGGTAGTCCTCATCTCCATGTTCGATGAGCCGGAATGGAAGGCCGAGGCGGCTCGGGCGGGAGCCTCCGCCTACCTCCTTAAGGACATGCCCGCGGAGGAGATCCTCGCGGCCCTGCGCCGCGTGGCAAATGGGGAAAACCTCCTTCCGCCCGTGGAGCCAGCTTTGCCCCTCACCGCCAGGGAACGGGAAGTGGTGCGGCTTCTGGCCCAAGGGAAGAAAACGCCGGAGATTGCGGAGCTCCTTTCCCGCTCAGTGACCACGATCCGAGCCCATAAAGTCTCGGCCATGCGCAAGCTCGGCGTCCGCTCCACAAGGGAGCTTTTGCAGGCGGCGTTGCGCCTGGGCCTTGTTCCAAACCTCAATCCGCCGGAACCATGATCCTGGAGCGCTATCGGATGCTTATTTTGGAAGGCCTTTCCCGAGCCGCGGATCTCGATGGTCCGCTCGGCCTTCTTGTCCGCTATCCCCTTGGGCTTTCCGAGGCCGATGGCCGGCCCGGCCCGGGAGTAGGGGGAAAACTCCTCCGACCGTCGCTGGTGCTCTTTTCCTGTGAGGCTTTGGGCGGGAAGCCCGAAAAGGCTTTGCCCTTGGCCTGCGCCCTAGAGCTCGTCCACAACTTCTCCCTGGTTCACGACGACATTCAGGATGAGGACGAGTTTCGGCGGGGAAGGCCCACGGTCTGGAAAGTTTTTGGGGTCGGCCAGGCCATCAACTCCGGCGACGCCCTTCTCGTTTTGGCCCTGGATATCGCCCTTTCCGCTGACCTCTCGGAGGAAACGAAGGTTTTGGCCCAAAGGGCCCTTCTTTCCGCGACCTTGCGGATGATCGAGGGCCAGGTCCTGGATCTTGCCGCAGAAGGAAAGCCGCTTTCGGTGGAAGGGTATCTGGAGATGGCGCGGCGGAAGACCGGGGCCCTTTTGGGCTGCGCCCTGGAACTCGGGGCTCTCGCCGCAGGACGGCCGGATCTCCGCAACCTTTGCGCGGCCTTGGGCGAGGAGATGGGCCTCGCCTTCCAAATCCAAGACGACATCCTGGGGAT
>Ga0105155_1000683_pt1 | contig 11760 bp, 8 predicted proteins | sample SSWtaG_2_FD_89589 | JGI IMG/M metagenome (GOLD analysis project Ga0105155, IMG submission 89589) | Hot spring microbial communities from Sandy's Spring West, USA to study Microbial Dark Matter (Phase II) - SSWsed_130316 | ecosystem: Environmental > Aquatic > Thermal springs > Hot (42-90C) >...
CAACCCTTCGTTCATCGCGCCGCAAGAAGTTATGGACTTATCCTCACAGTGCAGAATCATGACGGCATCGCAAACTTTTGCGTAATCCAGAACTTTGAGCAGAAAGCCACTGTCCTGCATGGGTTCGCCATCGTCGGAGAAAGCAATCGCACCTGCTTCTTTCACTGAAGCCATTTCTGTCAACTGTTCGTGCTTAAGCCCGATGCTGACTGCTCCGATAGGCAGCACGCGACACAAGCCAACCTCTTCAGCGCGCTTCAAGACAAACTCAATTGCAGCCACATCGTCCAGTGGTGGCTTGGTGTTGGGCATGCAACAAACTGTCGTGAAACCACCAGCAACGGCAGCGGCACTACCTGTCGCAATCGTCTCCTTGTGCTCCTCACCTGGTTCGCGAAAATGAACATGCATGTCCACCAGACCAGGCACGACGAGTTTGCCCGTGCAATCAATGACTTCCGCGCCATTGGACGAGATGTTCGGTGCAATTGTCACAATCCTTCCCCCGTCCCTCACCCCTCGTTCCTCGTCCCTCTCAATCAACACATCCCGAACCGCCATCAATTTCTGCGAAGGGTCAACAACCGTTCCATTTTTGAGAAGCAGATGCTGTGCCATGGCAAATCACCTCGTTTCCGACAAGGCCGCTTCCAAATCCGCCAAAAGGTGGGCTTTCGCCTGGCGAAGGTTGTAGATGTTAGGCAAGATGGTATAAGCGTCTTTCAGGGAGCGTTGCATCTCCCGATAGCCCTTGCCGTCGGTGATCCAAATTAAGTCCACGCCGACGCCTTGCAAGCCTTCCATAACATTGCGGTAACTGCGCTTGATTTCCGTCGGCTTAGAGCCAGCGACGGTGTAGAAGTTCACTTCTATGCCGAAGCGGATTTTTCCTTTGTGCGTGATAGCGAAATCCGTCTTTTTGGAAAGACTTTGCCCGTAAGAGATGGTGACTTCGCGTTGAAGTTCCACAGGGTAATTACGCCTTTTCAATTCGTCCACGACTTTGGTAAGGATTTTGCCGACTTCCCATTGAAAGAGGGCGCCGCCGATGTTTTTGCGGCGGTGGGTTTCTAAACCGATTTGGACGCCCAAGAGCAAATCCTCTAAGTCGTCCCGAAAGAGAATGTTCAGGAAGCCCAAGTCCCTCAGCAAGTTGGCGAAATACTCAGCCTTGCGCTCTTTACCTTCAGCGATGTCTTTGGCTAAGGAAGTGAGTTCTATGTCGTCTTGGAGGGTAACGAACTCTTGACCCGTGTGCCCCAGCAACTCAAGGGCGCATTCCATCAAAGGCAACGGATCGTCACACGCCAGCAATGAATCTGCTAATTCCCGAACAAAATCACTCCCCCTCTTCACCCTGCACGCCAGTTCTTTGTAGAAGGAGAGCGATGGTAATAAACCCTTCAATTTGTTCTCTATTGCCTGCCACTGGATAAATTCAGAGCGCCTGATGATGCCAGGTGTGAGGGTTTTAAGGAAGTCTTCAACGAAACGGTCCGGGCTGTCATAGTGTCGGCTTGGCAGGATTGTTATTTTTGTCCCCATTGCTTTTTCACCCTCTTCCATCTCGCATAGGCTATTTTTTGATGGACACGATCGGGTGTCCATTGAGCCAATTTCTCATTTTCAACGACAAGAGTTCGCTTACCCAAGTCAACATAGTCCAACAACCCTCTTTTAATCGCCCGCCAAACGGCTTGGCGTGTAGTCTTTTTGCGCTTTGCAACCTCAGAAAGGGTCAGGAAACCGCTCAACTTTACCTTCGCCATAGTCTCGCTCCTTTCCGTGACTTTACATGCGCATAACTCTGAGTTATAATATCTTTCGGAGGTGATTGTTATGCCTGGGCGCCGACCAAAGATGACGGTGACTGTGGACAGGACGATTCAAGTCCTTGCCGCCAATGGTGAACCAGCAATTTTGCTGCGACCTGGCTCAAGTAAGGGAGAAGTGATTGTTGAGTTTGACCCATCTGCGAAGGTGGTTTTGGCATCAATTGCTGGCATGGGTGTTCATGAAGAGGATCTGTATGATTCCATCGTGATTGTGGAAACTTATCCTGATGACGCTGATGATGAGGAATAAGCGACTCCATCTTCATGCTGTCCTGAAACTTACGCACATCTTCGTTACTTTCGGGTTTGCGGAAGATGAACAGGTGCTCGTGGTAGATGAGGAGGAAATCTCGTTCAGTTTGACGCTGCCATCGTTCACGGGTGCTTTTCATCTTCCACTGAACCTTAATGACATCTTCCCGCAGGATGAAGCCAACCTGTAAAAACCGTTCCATGACACGGAAAGCGATTGGCACATAGTGCTTGTGGCGGCGGGTGTCGCCGACGAGAATGGCACAATGGCGACCAGGTTTTAGCACACGATAACATTCCTTCGCGACTTCCGTCATAGCATCAAGATAGTCCTCCAACGACCGAAGCCTTGACAAGTCGCCATCAACCGTGCTGCCTTTTGAGTAGGCAATGATATTGGCATAGGGTGGATGGGTCGCTATGAGGTCAACGCTACCATTTGGAATAAGGTCAAGATTTCGGGCATCGCCGTGATAAAGCCGAATTTCGGTTGGCGGGAGAGTTTCGTAGAGGTTTTGCGGTTCAAAGTTCAATCGGTCAAAGGTCAGCATTAAGGCTTCATAGTTGATGTCAATGCCAATCCCGTTGCGCCCAAGCAACTTGCACTCCACCAGTGTCGTGCCACTACCGACCATCGGATCAAGAACCCATTCCCCAGGCTGTGTGTAACGCAAAATCAAGTTGCGTGGAATTTGTGGCGCCCAATTACCTCGGTAGTTTCCTTGATGTGTCGCCCATGTGCCTCTTTCAGGGAACGACCAAACCGTCGTCTGTTCAAGTTCAAAGTCAGGCGGTTGCAAAATGCTAACTTGCTTGCGACCTGTTAGCGGGATTCTCACATCTTCAATCACAACCTCTCTCCTTTCTCGTAGAAACGCCTCATATTCATTCCATTTGACTTCTCGCATCCTAATGCTTGTTTTGGTTTCCATCTCCCTCATGGTTCGGCATTGCCTCCTTATCAGTCGCTCAAAAGCAACCACAGGACAGCCATACGGACGGCAACGCCGTTGGTCACCTGGTCAAGGATGCGGGCTTTTTCGCTGTCGGCAAGGTCTGATGCAATTTCAACCCCTCGGTTCATCGGACCAGGATGCATAACCAAAGCCTGCGGACACAATTCCTGCAACTTGCGTAAGTCCATGCCGAACAATCGGTGATATTCATTGACACTGGGAAACAAACCTGCCTGTTGGCGTTCCAACTGTAGCCTCAGCAGGTAAACAACATCGGCATCACTGACCGCCTCTGATAAAGTTCGGCAGATGCGAACTCCAAAGTTTGCAAACCCTTCAGGCACCATCGTGGGTGGACCAACGAACCTGACTTCGGCGCCTAACTTCAAAAGCGCCCACATTCCTGACCGAGCCACACGGCTGTGCAAGATGTCGCCGACAAAAGCCACCTTCAAACCTTCAATGCGACCAAAGACTTCCCACATTGTCAACAGGTCAAGGAGCGCTTGAGTTGGGTGCTCATGCATGCCGTCGCCAGCGTTTAGGACAGATGGCACCTTCCCATTGGTTTGTCGGGCCCGTTCTTCAAGAACGCGAGCTACAAAGTGTGGAGCGCCAGAATGAGAGTGGCGGATAACGAAAGCATCGTAACCGAGGGCGTGGAGTGTCAGGACCGTGTCTTTTAGGCTCTCACCCTTGACAACGCTGGCAGCAGCAACAGCGATATGGGTGACGCCCATGCCCAGTTTGCGAGCAGCCATCTCAAAAGAGGTGCGAGTTCGAGTGCTGGGTTCGTAAAAGAGGGTGACGAGGGATTTGCCAGTTAAGAGAGTGGGGATTGGGGACTGGGGACTAGACTGCAAGTGGCGTTTGAAAAAGGCTGCAGCGTGAAGGAAAGACCAAATCTCCCACGCTTCCAGAGGTTCAATCCCGAGCAGATGGCGGAAGCGTGGCTTCGGCAAATCTTCTAACGATGCAATTGGCTGCATCTTCACCTCGGTCATCTCTGCCCCCTCCGTCAGACATACACACTCAGCCCCTTGCGAGAGCCCTTGGGTGGGCTGAGTTGCCGGGGGCTTTAAAAACCCTTTCTGAGTTTAGCGAGGGCGCAGCCAGATGTAAAGGGTAAGGGAAGAGAGTTCGAAAAATCTTCCATCATCGTGGTAAGAGTTCGCCAACCAAGCCCTTTCAAGGGCAAACTTGAAAACAACAAAAAACCTAAAGCCAATAAAACCTGATGCCGACAAAACTGCCATGTTCCATAATATCGCTATCAACATTGTTGTCCTTTTCGCTGGTCTCTTCTATCCACATGCGCGTTAAAATTGGATTAGCAGCGGGCTGGGATAAGGCGTTCAGATGCGCAAACGAGGGGTATTGCTATGCGGGAACTTCAGACAACGGCGATTTCGCAAAGGGATATGGGTGGTGGTTCAAAAGAGCGGCGATTTTTTGAGGCTCTGAGAAATTTGTTCATTGGCGTTCCCGTTGAAGGCGAATCGGGCTACATCAACCTCATGCGCATCAAAACACGCTACTTTGAAAAGGTGATAGCGCCTCATCTCCAACGAGAGATAGCGAAAGAACTGGAGCCTTTTCCCGACTTCCGCGAGGAATTATTTGACAAACTTTACACCTTTTTTCGGCGCTACTTCACTGAAAGTGGTTCCATCGGCTTTTTCTTCACGCCCTACCACCAAAGCATTTACGAACAGGTCTACACTAACGAACAAGATGTGGTGCTTTTTTGGAAAACTGCCCGCCTCTACTATGTGAAGACTGATCGCCTCTTTCGGGGTATGGCGGTAGAGGTGGATGGCTTCCGTTTTCACTTTGATGTCTCGCAGTTAGAGCACAAGCGAGCCAACGAGAAACGCGAATTAATCTATGCCTTCAAAGAGTATCGGCAAGACGGCGTGATTGTCTTCACCGTTCACTACTCGGAGAAAGGGCGACAGACAAAAATTGACGACATTCGGCGCGCGATTAGAGATGCGCTGGGCTTGAACCGCTACATTGATGCCGTGCCCTCCGAGGAGACTTTACGGAAAGCGTTCCGCATCTTTGAGCGGCAAAGTGAGGTGGATTACTTCATCTGCAAGGATGCAAAAAGATTCCTGCGGGAGCAGTTTGATCTTTGGATGTGGCAATACCTCTTTGGCAAGCCGGGCGAGGAACCCCAGACTGAGTGGACAGAAACTCGTCTCAAACAATTGCAAGCCCTCAAGCGCGTCGCCTATCGTGTGATAGACTTCATCGCCGCCTTTGAAGATGAGTTGGTCAAAATCTGGAACAAGCCCAAGTTTGTGCTGAACAGTCACTATGTGATTACGCTGGATCAGATTGCAAGACAGCCTAATGGGATAGAAGTGCTGGAACGCCTCTTGAAGCATCCAAATGTAGAGGCGCAAATCCAAGAGTGGCGCGAACTCGGCATGGTGGATGAGAAGTTCCAAATCAAGGATGTCTGGCAGGAAAAGACGGATAAAAAAGACTTGCATCCACGCTACCGATACCTCCCCATTGACACCAAATACTTTCCAGATTTGGAGATTTCCATCGTTGCCCTGTTTGACAAACTGGACGAAGCACTGGACGGTTGGCTTATCAAAAGCGAAAACTACCAAGCACTCCGCACAATTCTGCCAAAATGGCGAGGGAAGGTGAAAGCAATCTATATTGACCCACCCTATAACACAGGCGTGGACGAGTTTTTGTATGTTGACAATTTCAAGCACTCTTCGTGGCTAACTATGATGGAGAACCGACTTTCCCTCTCAAAGCAATTGCTTTCAGAAGACGGGGTCATTTTTATCAGCATCGGGGACTTGAACCCTCAAGAAGGCGAAAGTTACAGGCTACAAATGCTTGCATCTGCCATCTTTCCCAAAAGATTTGGTAACCTAATTTGGAAAAAACGCGGCGGGATAGGCAGTTTCTCTGAAAGGGACATGACAGAAAACCACGAGTATGTATTGGTTTACGGCAATGAGAGGGCATTTCTCTACCATAACATCCTCAGCGGACAAAAACTCAAGGAGTTCAGTGAGGTAGATGAAAGGGGACCGTATCGCTGGATGGGGTTGTTGGGACCCAGCCAACAAACAAAGGAGAAGCGTCCTAACCTGAACTATGATGTGCTTATCCATCCGGAGACTTTTCAGGTGGTAGGCTTTAGATATGTGGTTGATGGTGCCGTGGTAACTGACCTTCGCGCCGACACAATTGATGAGAATTTAGCGGAGAAGGCAATCAGCATCGCACCACCTGGCAAAGCGACTTGGCTGATTTCAAGAGAGCAGATGTGGAAACATGCCCAGTCGGGGCTGATCCAAGTCAGACGCACCCCCAAAGGCAACTATGAGTTGAGGATCAAAAACTATCTCTACGACACTGGGGGCAACCTTAAGGGCAACCTGCTCAAGAGTCTGCTCACAGATAATGGGGTGCCTATAGGCACTAATGCTGACGCCAGCCGAGAACTATCCGCTCTTTGTCCCGAAGCAGATGTGGAGCAAATAAAACCCAAGCCAGTTTCCCTGATTCGCTTACTCCTGCAAGTGTCCTCAGCATCCGGCGATTTAGTGATGGACTTCTTTGCAGGGTCAGGCACGACAGCGCACGCAGTAATGAGCCTCTGCCGCGAAGGTAGTGGCAGACGAAAATACATTCTTGTGGAAGTGGGCGAACACTTTTACACGATGCTTATCCCCCGCATCAAGAAGGTGATCTTCTCGGACAAGTGGAAGAACGGCAAAGCCCAGCCCGATGGCAAGGGCATTAGCCACTTTGTGAAATACTATGAACTGGAGCAGTTTGAAGACACCCTGCGCCGTGCGCGCTATGAGGATGATGACTTTTTCGTCCCACCTGAAGGGGAAGACCCTTGCCAATACATCTTCTTGGGCGACCTCAAAATGTTGGAAGCTCTGGAAGTTGATCTGGAACGAGATGAGGTGCAGGTGGACTTGCGCAAACTCTACGAGAACATTGACCTGCCTGAAACGCTTTCTAACCTCACGGGTAAACGAATTCGGTGCATTCAACCAGACCCAGAAGACCCAGCGAAACCTGCGTCAGTAGAATTTGAGGATGGCAAACAGGTAAACTTGAGACAGTTAGATTGGCGGTTGATCAAGGGGCTAATTTGGTGGTAGGAGGCGAATGATATGAATTACTTCAGTCACTACAGTGAACGGGAACTGCACATCTTGAGAATTTGGGTGAAACAATCAGATTTTCTTCCACCTGGGTGTAAGTTTCAGCGAGATAATACTCCGTATCACGACGCTAAAGCCATTCTGCCCGACGGCACGGAGTTTCTCGTGCAGGTGAAAGAAGAGGAGGAGTATTGGTTTGCCAAGACAGGCAACATTGGCTTGGACTACATTTCCGCCTTCAGATTTAAGACTCGCGATGATGAGCACAGATACCTGCGTGAACTAAATTTCTGGGTGCCGCCTGAAGAAATCGCAACTTTTTTGGAGCGGATTGAAGTGGATAGATGGGGGAAGTTGATGACTTGTGACGCCCATGTGCATATCTTCTATGTCGGTAGGAAAAGCGAATTAGGCGCATCAGAGGCTCCTTTGCTTTTGAAGACCTACTGTAATAATTGGCTGAGGAGCGAAAGGTTCATTAAGTATCTAACTTCCAAGCACCGCCTAAGAATCAACGACAAGAAGAGTTATGATATTGATGAGCCTTGGCACTCTGCTGCCTTTTTCCTCAAGCCTTCAGACCCGATGCTGAAGGTTGCAGAGATAGACACATTTGAGAAACTATTGCGGTGTATACACAGCCGAAATTTGAGCAGGTCTATTCCATGAGTTGATGGTGAATTTGTGTGGTGACAGCGATGGCTCGCGTCTATCTGCAACACATGGTGGAAGACATTCCTGATGACTGCCTTTCTAAGGCATGGGTGGAGGCAGATTTGACATACTTTTCGTGTGAGAAAAACCTCTTTGATTATCAACAGCAAGCGCTTCAAAACGCCCTTAAAGCGCTGTGGAAGTATTACGAAGATTTCGTTAATTACCGACCCTACGAAACAGACGATGCTAACCGCAAGCGCAAGCGAAAGTTTTGGGAATGGTATCAGGACAACGGGCTCTCAGAGGATATCTCAATAGAGCCCAAACCTGCCTTTACAGGCTTATTGTCGGAATACTACGCCGATTATATTGACCCTCAAACAGGTGGGATCTCCTATGAAGCCTTCATCAACCGCATGAGTTTTTGGATGGCGACAGGTAGCGGCAAGACGCTGGTGATCGTGAAACTTATTGAGTTGCTGGGGCAACTGATCCGAGCGGGAGAAGTGCCTCCCTGCGACATCCTCTTCCTCACCCATCGTGATGACCTCATCCAACAACTCAAATGCCACTTGGAAGAGTTCAACGCAAGCCATAAAGGCATGCCAATCGTGCTGCACGAGTTGAAAGAATATGCTGTCATCAAATGCGAACGGGGCTCCCTATTTCATGGGCAAGAAATTGTCGTCTTCTATTACCGTTCTGACAACCTCAGCGATAGGCACAAAGAAAAGATTTTGGACTTCCGCAACTACGAGAATGATGGGCGATGGTTCGTGCTACTGGACGAAGCGCACAAAGGCGACCGAGAAGACTCCAAGCGCCAGCACATTTACTCTATCCTTTCCCGCAATGGCTTTCTGTTCAACTTCTCCGCTACTTTCACCGACCCCCGTGACATTGCGACCACTGTTTTCAACTTCAACCTCCCCGAGTATATCTGCAGGGGTTACGGCAAACATCTGCTGGTGCTAAAGCAAGAGATGCGCGCCTTCAGAGGAAAAGAGGATTACTCAGATGCGGAAAAGCGGAAGGTGGTGCTGAAAGCACTTCTCTTGCTGGCGTATGTGCGCAAGGTATATGAGGAAAAAGTCTTTCCTGTCAAGCCAGGCATTTACCACCGCCCACTAATGCTGGTTTTGGTGAACTCGGTCAACACAGAAGATGCCGACTTAGAGATGTTTTTCCGCGAGTTGAAACGCATTGCTCATGAGGAAATAGACGATGCAACATGGCAAGAGGCAAAAGAGGAGGTTCGGCGAGAATTGGATCAGTCTTTGACCTTTCTCTTTGACGACGAAGTGGCGAAAATAGACTCTGCCGTGTGGGATAGTCTTTCGCAGGCAGACCTCTATCAATATGTGTTCAACGCCAGCGGTTGCGGTGAGATTGAGGTAATACTTTGCCCCTCCAACCGTCAGGAGATAGCGTTCAAGTTGAAGACCTCTGACCGCCCTTTCGCCCTCATTAAGATTGGCGACATTTCCTCTTGGCTTAAGGAAAGGCTGTTTGGTTATGAGATTTGGGAGCGATTTGAAGACGAAAGTTTCTTTGCCCGTCTGAATGTAGAAGATTCGGACATCAATATCCTGATGGGCTCTCGTTCCTTTTACGAGGGCTGGGACTCCAACCGCCCTAATGTGATCTGCTACATTAACATCGGCACGGGCACAGACGCTAAAAAGTTTATCCTGCAATCGGTAGGGCGTGGGGTGCGAATTGAGCCACTTAAAAACAAACGCAAGCGTTTGCTCCCGCTTTATCACGAAGGAGAAGTGGGACAGAACTTGTTTCAGCAACTCAAAGATGTTGTTCAACCTTTGGAGACGCTTTTTATCTTCGGCACGAACCGCCAAGCGCTTTTAACGGTCATTGAGAACCTTCAACAGGAGTGGGCAGTAACTGAAGTCGATCCAGAAGCACAGAAGCATAACCTATTCGCTGCAGACAAGCCTGCCGGCGCGTCACTGAGAAAGCAGCGTCTTGTTGCCAAGTTAGAAGTGGAACAAGAAGAACTTCAGTTGCTTCAGTTTTTCGTGGAAGGAATGGACGATCGCATTTTGCTTGCCCTCACCGACGCGACGACGGTGCAAATAAAACTTCTGCGCAATGCAATAAAGCAAAGCGACTTTTTCACCATCAACGGGCGTCGCTATGGCGACCTGAGGCAGCTTTTGAGACGAATGGTGGATTATCTCAGCGTAACCTTTGAAGAGGCAAGTAGCAGCAAGATGGAAGAGTGAAGCAAAAACCACGACCGTAAAAACGATTACTCACTATCGTGCCCACATAATGTGCTAAGGACGGAATGCGGAAAGTGAACAATTGCTCCCCATCATTGTAGTTACGAGGGATAAGGGTTGAGATGGCGAGAGCAAAAGTTGAAGTTGCTTTGCCTACCGTTGAGGAAGAACGAGGTCAAATCTCGTGGCGAGTTTTCCTGCTCGCCTTAGCGCTCATCCCTGTTTGCGCCTATTGGATGGCGAGACGGAGACAGGACGGCATTATGTCGTTGGGGGTTCCACCCGTCGTCTTCGTCTTTCTACTTGCGCTACTCAATTTCCCCTTCGCCCGCTGGCTAAAACGGTTTGCCCTCACCCAAGCCGACTTGGGGGCATTGTGGGCAATGTTGGCAGTAGCGACGGGCATCGCTTGTGAGTGGGGCGAAGCACCAGGGCTTTCGGGATTTCTGGTTTGGTTTGACAACCCTGCCAACCGTTACCGTGAACTCATCCTCCCTTATGCGCCTTCATGGATGGTTCACGACTACAAAGATGCCCTTGAAGCTTTCTTCGGTGGTCGTCGCCCTTACGACCTTTATCGCCCCGACCATTTAATGGCTTGGCTCGTCCCTTTTCTGGGTTGGAGCGGGCTTATCATCACGCTGGTGTTTTTGATGCTTTGCCTTCTACTTTTGCTTGCACCGAGGTGGTTAGAACAAGAACGCCTCAGTTTCCCTATCGCCACAGTGCCCATTTACCTTAGTCACGGCGGTTGGGCATCCAAGTTGCTTGCAAACTGGCGCTTTTGGCTTGGCTTTTTCATCGCCGCAATTTACGACACCGTTTACGGCTTAGTCTTTTGGTGGCGTGGTCAGATTTCGCAGGCGTGGAAGGGCATTGACATTTCCCAGTTCATCGTCAATCGCCCTTGGAATGTCATCGGTTGGACACCCATTCCGCTTTTGCCCTTCATGATGGCACTCAGTTACTTCATCCCAGCTGATATGGCTTTTTCCGGCGTCTTCTTTTTCTGGTTTCGCAAAATCCAGCAAATCGTCGCTGCTGCATTAGGTCACGATGTCGTCCCGCTGTGGGGCGGGATGGCAGGGGCGGCGAGAGTGCCTTACTTGACAGAACAATCGGTTGGCGCTATGGTGGCTCTGTTTTGCGTTTACTTGTGGCACACCCGCAGTTACTTGGTGAATTTAATGGGGCGAGGGATTGGAACGAACTTGAAAAACGAACAATGGAGACCGCTACTCAAGTTTGGGCTATTTGGGCTCATGGTCGGCTTTATTTCGCTTTTTGCCTTCATTTGGTCAATGAGGGGCAACACCGCCTTTCTGCTGCTTTACCTCATCGTCTTTATCGCCATCAGCACAGCCATTGCGAAAATCCGGGCACAAATCGGTCCGCCCATCCATGAGTTCGCTTTCATGGGAGCGAACCGCTGGTTCATTGACCTCTTGGGTGCTGAGCGGTTGGGCGACCGAGTTGTAACCATCATGGGTTACCTCTACTTCACCCATCGCATCTGGCGAAGCCATCCTATGCCTCAGATGGCTGATGGGTTCAAGGTCGTGCACGAAGCGAAAGCGTTAGACATGAGGTTCGTTGCTGCGATGATTTTCGCAATCGTTTTAGGTGCGATGGCGATGTATTGGGCGAGGTTGCAAGC
>Ga0105155_1000686_pt1 | contig 11748 bp, 12 predicted proteins | sample SSWtaG_2_FD_89589 | JGI IMG/M metagenome (GOLD analysis project Ga0105155, IMG submission 89589) | Hot spring microbial communities from Sandy's Spring West, USA to study Microbial Dark Matter (Phase II) - SSWsed_130316 | ecosystem: Environmental > Aquatic > Thermal springs > Hot (42-90C) >...
CACCGGCGCCCAGTTCGTCCGAGAGGTCTTCACGGGCGTTTACGCCAGCGATATGGGGCTCTGGAGTCCCTCCGCCGGGGAGGCCCTGCGATACCGGCGCGCCATCGGAGCGGAGGGAGTACGAGTTCTCTTTAACATCAACGCAGAGTTCGCCGCCCCGATGGGGAGCCGGCCCCTGGCGGAGGCGGCCCGCTCCGTGGCCTTTTCCAGTCTTCCTGATGCCATCTGTGTTTCAGGGCCCATGACCAGCGTGCCGGTCCGGGTGGAGGATTTGCGGGCGGTGAAGGAGGCGGTGGGTCCTGTGCCAGTATTCATCAACACGGGCGCCCGCCATGACAACATCGCGGATCTGCTGCCTTATGCGGACGGGGTGATTGTGGGTTCCAGCCTGAAGGTCGATGGCATCACCTGGAACCCGGTTGATCCGGAACGGGTGCGGTCATTCATGGAGATCGTGCGCTCTATATGTCAAAGTTGAATATTATAAAAATTCAAAAAAATTATATTTAAAGGAGGTGAGCAATGCTGCGAATTCGTCAATGGTTCAACGTGTTGCTGGTTACTTGGCTTCTTCTCCTTGCATGCCAGCCAGCTGTTACCCCACAAGCTCCTATTGCTTCCCCAACACCCCGGCCAATTGGATTTAATTGGAAAAGCCAGGCGGGGAAAGCAATTCAGGTTCTCTTTGTCAAGCATCCTTTTACAGACGCTTTGCTTCCTTTGATAAAAAATTTTACAGAGAAAACCGGCATAACTGTTTCATTTCTGGTGCTTCCTGAGACTGAGTATTGGACCAAGTTAGGCATCGACTTGGCTTCAGGAACTGCCAGCTATGAAGTGTTCATGACAGGACCCTCTATTGCTTGGCAACATGCCAGGTCTGGTTGGATTGAGCCTTTAGATCGATATATTCAGGATCCTCAATTGACTTCACCAGATTGGGATATCAATGACTTCTTCCCAGCTTTCATTGCTGCCAATCGTTGGAATGAAAAGATCGGTGGAGGTTTAGGTGAGGGAAACCTATGGGCAATTCCAGTTATGGTAGAAACGACTATTATTAGTTATCGTAAGGATTTGTTTGAGAAAGTGGGAGTTCAACCTCCTCAAACATGGATGGAGTGGCCCGAGGTGGCAGCCAAGCTACAGGGCCTGAAAGATGAACAGGGAAATCCAATTTATCCGATTATTCAACGTGGTGCCAAGGATATTACTAGTATTCAAGCAGGTCATTACACTGGATTCACCACTTGGGGTTGTAAGGATTTTGATGAAAACTTAACCCCACTAATTAACCAACCTAAGTGTGTAGAATTCGCTCGTCTTTGGGTAGAGACAAATAAGAAATATGGCCCTCCTGATTGGACTAATGTTACATGGTTTGACATGATGCAGCGATTTGCTGCTGGTCAGGCTGCTATGGTGATTGATAATGACTTTATGGCTGGCGTGTACGAGGATCCAGAGAAGTCTAAGGTGGCCGGAAAAGTTGGTTATGCTTTACCTCCTAAAGGTCCTGATGGATCGATTAAGTCGAATATTTGGACTTGGGCTCTTGCAATGAATGCTAAGACACGTAACAAAGAGGCAGCTTGGCTCTTTATCCAATGGGCTACTAGTAAAGAGGTTTTGTTGCAATCGGCGCTAGCTGGAAATCTGGATCCGGTGCGCCGTTCAGTGTGGGAACATCCTGATGTGGTGGCTATGACCTCGAAGTGGGATAACGGGAACTGGAGGAAGGTTGTCACTGATATGCTGGAGAAATATGCGGCCTGGTATCCTACTCCGCAAACAGAGCTGGTGGCGGTCTGGGATCGCTGGATCCAGGCCTATCATGAGATCTATGCAGGGAAGGATGCCCAACAGGCAATGGATGAGGCTGCTCGGGACATTGAACAGATCTTAATCCGTGCCGGACTCAAGCAATGAAAGTGATGAATATTCGGCACAATATAGTTAGCAAGCGGATCTGGGCTTTTCAGGCCCAGATCCGCTTGCCCGTGATGAGGGCGCGCAGCCCAAGGAGGTTGCTGTGTCTGTATCCGGCTTGGCTGCCCTACATGCTACTCATCCCTGCCTTGGCTGTCCTTAGCTTAGGTCTCTTTGCCTTCTTAGTCGCAATTTACATTAGTATGACCGATTTTCGCCTGATCATGCCATCTTATCAGTTTGTTGGTCTTCGAAACTTTCTAGTTCTTCTCCATGATCACGGCTTTCGAGCAGCGCTGTGGCGCACATTCTGGTTCACGGGAGCGTTACTAGCTGTTCAACTTCCACTGGGTATGGGAATTGCTCTGTTGTTTCAGCGAATCCGAGTGGGAGTCGCGATTTGGCGGACATTTCTGGTTATCCCTCTTATGTTGCCTCCGATTATCTCAGGATTAATGTGGAAAACTATGCTGGCCCCCCATGGGCCAGTGAACTACCTGCTGTCTCCACTTGGATTCACAGATTTGGCATGGTTAGGGAATCCAAATACAGCATTGATTGCCATATTTTTCATTGAGCTTTGGATTTCACTACCCTTTGTGGTTTTGATTTTGCTAGCAGGACTTCAATCTCTGCCGACTGAGCCGTTCGAAGCGGCTGCTATCGATGGCGCGGGACCCTGGCCGATGTTTCGCTATATCACTTTGCCGCTCCTTCGACCATACATCTATCTTGTGCTTATATTTCGGTTTATCGATAATTTAAAGATTTTTGATACCATTATGTCTACAACTCGGGGAGGCCCCGGAACATCTACCCAGCTTATTCAGGTTTTTATCTATGATGAAGCCTTCAAAAACAAAAACTTTGCTATCGCTTTGGCGGGGATTTTAATAGTTTGGCTCCTAACCTGGATGGTGACTCAATTAATGTTCCGGAGGTTGTTTAAGTAGAATGATAACATTAAAGTATCGTTAAAATTGGAGTAAAAATGATGATTAATCGAAAAATTTTCCGTTTAATAAGTGGCTCTGTTTTATCAATATTGCTGACAATGGTGCTAATATTTTTGTTATTTCCGGTTATTTGGATTTGTCTAATGTCCTTTAAAGCTCCGCTTGATATTATAAGTGTCACGCCAAAATTTATTTTTCGACCGACTATTCAAAATTATGCGGAGCTTTTTACAACTTCAACGGCATTTGGAGGTGGTGTGCAAGGGGGATTCTGGCATTATTTTCGTAATAGTTTTATTATTACAGCGGGAGCTATGGGGCTGACTCTCTTGCTGGGGTTGCCTGCTGCCTTTGCGTTGGCGCGTTTTAAATTCTTGGGACGTTCGCAGATTATTTTCACATTCCTTACATTTCGATTTGTGCCGGAATTGAGTATAATTTTGCCGCTTTATATTATATTTCAGAAAATAAAGTTATATAATACGTATATAGGTTTAGTTTTAGCTTATCAATTAATTACGCTTCCTCTTTTTGTGTGGATTGTTCGGGTTTTCTTTGAAAACATTCCGCGGGAGCTGGAGGAGGCTGCCCTTGTGGATGGAGCCAGTTGGTGGCGCATCTTCTGGCAAGTGGATTTGCCCTTAGTTCAAGGAGGCTTGGCAGCAGCCTTCATCTTATGTGCCATTTTTGCATGGAATAATTTTATCTTTGGCTTAATCCTCGGCTCTCAAGATACCCAACCTCTTACCGTGGGTGTGTTAGGTTTTATGTCGTATGAACAGGTATTATGGGGCCAGATGGCAGCCGCTTCAATGCTTATTATCCTGCCGGAGCTAGCAGTAGTTGCTCTTGTGCAACGATACATAGTTCAGGGATTGATGTTGGGGGCCCTCGCTCATCAATAGATGAAATCGATAAAATTATGGAATATTCGATGGATCTTTTGCTGGGTATTGATATTGGAACCTACGAATCAAAAGGAGTTGTTGTTGAGGCTGCCTCGGGGCGGATTGTGTCTCAGGCTGCTCGGGAGCATAGTGTCGCAATACCTCGTCCGGGCTGGGTAGAGCACGATGCAGAATCTATTTGGTGGTCGGACTTCGTTGCTCTTTGCCGTCAGTTGCTGTCCCATCCTGAGGTCTCTGCAGAGAATATTCGAGCGGTTGGAGTCAGCGCCATTGCTCCCACGATGCTTGCAATTGATCGAACAGGACGGCCATTGCGGCCTGCTATCCTATATGGTATTGACACGCGAACCGTTCAGGAGATTGAGGATCTCACTCATGTTCTAGGTCATGAATGGCTGATGGAGCATGCCGGATCCGCGCTGTCCACCCAATCCGCCGGTCCTAAGATCCTATGGTTCCGCCGCCACGAGCCGGAGCTTTACCGCCAAACTTGGAAAATCTTGACCGCCTCATCTTACTTGGTTTTCCGTTTGACTGGGAGGGTTGTGATCGATCACTACACGGCAGTGGCTTTCGCTCCGCTTTACGATCTCCCAACACAGAGCTGGAGCGAGACGAGCGCTGCCTTAATTTGCGATTTGGACATGTTGCCTGATCTGCACTGGACCACAGAGGTGGTCGGCGAAGTAACGGCAGGGGCTGCTCAAGAAACCGGCTTACGGCCCGGGACGCCCGTTATCACGGGCACAGCGGATGCAGCAGCAGAAGCTATTGCGGCAGGTGTGACGCGCCCAGGGGATTGCATGATAATGTATGGAACGACGGTGTTTTTTATCACAATTTGTAATTATTTACTTCGAGGCGGGATGCTCTGGCCAACTGTTTTTCTGGTTCCAGGGACTTATGCCCTCACCGCGGGCATGGCAACTGCAGGGGCCATCATCCGTTGGTTCCGGGATCAATTCGCTCCATTAGAGCTGCGAATCGAGATGGAGGGCGGACCTCCTGCTTATGAGGTTCTCGCCCATCTGGCAGCTGAATCGCCTCCGGGATCCCGTGGCCTCGTTGTGCTTCCTTATTTTAGTGGGGAGCGAACTCCTATCCACGATCCTCATGCACGAGGTTTAATCTTAGGTCTAACTATCAGCCATCATCGTTCAGATATCTACCGAGCATTACTGGAGGGAATTGCCTATGGGATCCGCCATAATATCGAGGCGATGATCGAGATGGGAGCAGAACCCAGTCGCTTGATTGCCATCGGGGGTGGGACGAAAAATCCAGTCTGGCTGCAGATTGTTTCAGATGTTCTGGGACGGCCTCAAGAGGTACGCAGCAGCCTAGGTGCAGCCTATGGAGATGCTTTCCTCGCTGGAATGGGAATTGGCTACTTCCAGAGCCTGACCGATGTGTTGAATTGGTTGGGGCCCGCTTTTCAAGTTGAGCCGATCCCGGCTCACGTCCGCTACTATGATTCCTACTACGAAATTTACCGAGAGCTGTATCCACGTCTTCGAGATCTAATGCGCAAGCTGGTAGATCTTGAAACATTTGTTGGAGGACACTCATGAACTCAGAGGATCTAGAGCTTTTGCGGACGCTCAGTGGTCTGCCTGGAGTCGCTGGGCATGAGGATGCAGTGATCGCCTGGATAAGGGAATGGATATCCCAGATAGGGGTGGAGGTGTATGTGGATTTCCTGGGGAATGTAATCGCTCATGTCCCTGGGCGTTTGGCAGGTGCCCCCCGGGTTATGGTTTTTGCCCATATGGATGAAATTGGCTTTCTGGTTCGTCGAATTGAGGATAATGGCTTACTACGAATCGAACGCGTTGGTGGGGTTCCTGAGAAATGTCTTCAAGGGCAGCCAGTAACAGTTTGTGGGACATCAGGGTTATTGCCCGGCGTGATTGGGACTCGCTCTCATCATCTAACGCCTCCTGAGGAGCGTTTGAGGATTCCGCCTTTTGACGAGCTATATGTAGACATCGGAGCGCGTAACCGCGAGGAAGCAGAACGGTTGGGAGTCCGAGTAGGAATCCCAATAACATATGCTCCTCGTTTCTACAGGTTGGCAGGGGGGAGGGTGGCCGGCAAGGCAATAGATAATCGGGGAGGCTGCTGGGTATTGTTGCAATTGTTGAAGCGGATTCTTGATGATCCGGTTCCCACTGAGACGTTCATTGTTGCGACGGTACAAGAGGAATTCAATCTTCAGGGTGCTCTTGTCGCCGCCAAGATGATTCAGCCTCATTTGGCGATTTGCATAGATATCGCAGTAGCAACAGATACTCCAGATCTAGCTGAAAAAGGGGAGATCGCGTTGGGGCACGGACCGGTTATTCAAACCTTCACCTTCCATGGTCGAGGTTCTCTACTTGGGCTTATTCCTAATCCGCGCCTAGTTGAGGCGGCCGCTCGGATTGCTGCCAACGCTCGTATCCCTCATCAATTTGGTGTTTTCCGGGGTGGGTTAACAGATGCCTCATATTTACATTTAGCTGGTCCTGGCGTTCCTGCAATTGATATCGGATTTCCGGTTCGTTACACACACTCTCCTTTAGAAACCTGCGATGAGAACGATCTCAAACATACTGTAGACTTGATTTTCGAATGGCTTGCCGCACTCTCCACATTGCCAAATCTAGAGCGTGGTGCTTTCTTATTGGAATTGAAGAGGAAATAAGTGTTTAGTTGCGTGTGGAATAGCCATTGATTGAATTTCAATCGGAGGGAAGCATGAAAAACGCACCTAAAACCCATACCGTTCTAGTGGCCTGTGGTACAGCCATCGCTACTTCAACTCATGTGGCGATGAAGATTAAGGAGCTATTGAGTGAACGCGGCTTGGATGTACAGATAGTGCAGTGTCGTGTGCAGGATCTTCCCGGAATAGCTCTTAATGCCGATGTGATCGTGGCGACTGCTCAGGTGCCCTTTGACACACCCATCCCAGTTGTAGATGGCATTCCCTTCTTAACCGGATTAGGATTGAAGGAAGTAGTCGATAAAATTGAAAGCATTTTGCGGCAGAAATGATGATAAATTGCATATATTTTGAGATATTTGCGGACAAATTTATTGCAGATATCTTGAGAAGCGAACTGATATGCATTTATACGGTGGTTCGCGATTGAACCTAGGCAGCTATCTCTCACCGAAGCGTTGTCATCTTGTTGGTCTGTCTTCAAATCTTGAAATCTCGATCTTCGTCACGCTTAACTAACTGGTATGGTTCTTCTTCGGAGAATTGTGTGTTGATTTTGGTGTCTGTTGCACCACTCATTGCTTCAATCGCCTATCTTATTCTTCTTATAAATCCAGGAAAATGGAGGTGCAAAATGGAAATGATCAAATCGGTTTTCGATTTTCTTACCGGCTTGGGTTCGCCGGTCATGTTGCCAATTGTCATCTTCATTTTAAGTATCCTTCTGGGGCAGCAACTTGGCCGTGCGTTCATCTCCTCGCTCACAGTAGGTGTTGGGTTTATCGGTTTAGGCTTGGTAATTAATCTCCTGTTTCAGGGACTGGGACCGGCCACTGAGGCCCTGGTTAAGGCTACAGGATTATCCTTAACCTCACTTGATGTGGGGTGGGGTGTATCAGCAGCTATTGCATTCGGGACTGTAGTCGGTTCATTGGTTTTTATTGTGGCCTTGGGAGTCAACCTGATCATGCTTGCACTTAATTTGACTAAGACGCTTAATGTGGATCTATGGAATTACTGGCACTATGCTTTTACTGGTTCGCTGGTCTACTTGGTTAGTGGTGGTAATCTTCTGCTGGGGTTAATTGCTGCGGCAATCCATGCGGCAGTGGCATTGTTGATCGCTGACTGGGTAGCGAGGGATATCCAAGGGTTCTTCAAACTACCGGGCATTTCCATCCCACAGGGCTGGGCGATCACCTCAGTGCCAATTATCAAAATCCTCAATTGGATTGTGGAGAAAATCCCCGGCATGCGTGAAATCTATTGGGATCCGGAAACCCTGCAAAAGCGCCTGGGTATTTTCGGCCAACCGATCATTATGGGTGCGATTTTGGGGTTGCTGTTTGGCATCCTGGCCTACGGCATCAACCCAGCAGGGATGACATTTGATCAGGTGTTGAGCAAGGTGCTGATGCTGGCGGTGCAAATGGCAGCAGTAATGTTGCTAATTCCGCGCATTATCTCCATCTTCATGGAAGGGCTGACTCCGGTATCAGAAGCAGCGCGTACTTTCCTGCAGAAGCACTTTGCTGGACGCGAATTCTATATCGGTCTAGACTCAGCTATTCTCATTGGACATCCTATCACCATCTCTACAGGCATTCTGTTAATTCCGATCACGCTGTTGCTTTCTGCGATTTTGCCTGGGAATACTACCTTGCCTGCCGCTGACCTAGCTGCAACGGCATTCTTCGTATGTATGGTGCCGCCACTAACACGAGGGAATTTCTTTCGCTCTGTGCTCTACGGCATCGTGATCATGACCATGGTGCTCTATATCTCCAGTGCCTTCGCCCCCCTGCTGACTCAAACTGCCCGTAATATCGGATACGCTATACCTGCGGGTGCAGTGGAGATCACCAGTCTATCCGGTGGCAACTGGATTGCCTGGGTATTGACCACCTTTGCTCGTATGGTTTTTGGGAGTTAATTCACGAAAGTGAGGACTTTTATAACCCTGTTCTTTTTGTCACATCTCTGGTTATAATGCTCATCCAGGCTTTGGGCAAAGCGGATAGCACGCCATCTGGAGGCTTCCTTGCCCAAACAGATAGGGGGCCTGGCCGCGCTGCAGGTGGCCTGTAGTTTGCTGAACCTCTTGCAGGTCACGATGCAAGGGCTGTTGGGGCCACATTATGCAGGCATCCTCCGCTAGGCGCGGGAGAGAAGGGTGGTTTTGTGGGTTCAAGACACCGCCGAACTGGACTACACCCACCATCGACGGTCGAAGAAAGGCTTGGGGATGATCGGCAATGGGCATGGTCTGGGTGCATGGGGCTGACCGGGAGGGGGACAATTTTGAATTCTGGGCCACCTGTCGAACCCTCAGCACGCATTTTCAGGCGCGCATCCAGTGCCATCGGCGCTATTGGGTGGGGGAAGAGGGGAAAGAAAAGGCATCTCTGATGGATTATGACCGCAGCCTGGAGGCCTAAGCCAGGCATCTGTTTGAACTGGAGGTTCCAGCCCGCCACGGTCGATGGACTCGTCGGGCTCGATTGCAGGTGGCCTGGGGCAGGGTGGCAGTGGGACCTCCTGCAAAAGCGCCCAGACGTATTCGCCAACATGCGCCGTTTGTCGCCTGGGGGATTCGGGTCTGGGAGGCCGCTTCCCCGCCGGATGGGGAGGGCATTGAGTGGGTTTTGCTGACCTCATTGCCGGTGACCTCTGTGGTCGAAGCATGAGAGAAACCGGTTGTCGCATTGAGCAGACCCAGTTGGACCAGTTTCAGGATATTCAGCGCTTGTTGGGGTTCCTGACTCCCATTGCGGTGCGGCTGCTGCAACTGCGGCAAGGGGTGCGCAGGCAGCCGGAAGGTCTGGCTCATCCGCATGTCGACCCATGCGCGCTTGACCAAACAGGATGAGCGCACCACGACTGTGTAGGACTTCTGGTTACATGTGGCTTGCTATAGTGCAAAGGCGACAGGCAGCTGGGTTCGCGCACCCTGTGGCGAGGCTGGAAATACATGGCCGACCTCGCCAGGGGAGCTCGTCTCTTTGCAGAAATGCCAGACACTTCCTGAACGCCGATTTGTGATAAAGGATCAGGGTTTAAGGCTATCATAATAGTAAGGAGGCTTCGAGTCCACATGACCCACGTAAAGCTCTCGGTTTCACTGGCAGCTGCTCCCTTAAATCAGATAGGAACGATAGTGCAGATGCTCACCACTGCGCAGGTAGATTACCTTCACTTTGATATCGAGGATGGGGTATTCATTCCGGCGATAACCTTGGGAACTAAAATCATCTCCGACCTGCGCCCCCTGACGCCACTGCCTTTTGATGTGCATCTGATGATGGTTAATCCTGAATGGCTGATCCCTGATCTGGTACGCCTGGGGGCAAACCGCATCGCTGTCCATTACGAAGCCTGTTCCTACCCCCGACGTACCCTGCGTAAAATTGTCGAGGCTGGTGCCCAGGCTGGCATTGCGCTTAACCCAGCTACGCCTCTGCCAGATTTGGTCTACCTTCGTCCTTATCTGAATTTCGTCTTGATTCTGACTAGCGAGCCAGAAGCACCGGATTATCCCTTCCTGCCGACGGTGCTGGAGAAGGTGCGTCAGGGCAGGCAGCAGCCCGGGCTTGAGGGCGTAGAGTGGGTGGTAGATGGAGGGATTGACGTTCAGAATCTTCCCTGGGTGGTAACTGCCGGTGTCGATACTCTGGTGATCGGTCGCGCTATTTTCAAGGATAACGCGATACTTGCCAACTTGCACCGCATACGTCAAGTTCTATCGGAGGTCCTGCCTCATGCAACATCATCTTAAAGACTTTTTACGACCTGAGCACCTTGTTTTGAACCTGGAAGCCCGAGATGCTCATGAGGCCCTGGATAAGATTGTTGCGGTACTAGTGCACACCGGATGTGTGACGCCTGAGTTCTTTGACGATATATGGGAACGCGAACAGGTTTTCCCGACTGGCCTACCCACTCAACCACTGGCTAGCGCCCTACCCCATGCTGATCCACAGCATGTGCTTCAGACCGCGGTAGCAATTAGCACGTTAAAGACGTCGGTTCGATTTGGTCAGATGGGCACCGACGGCTCAGTAGGTTTAGATGTGCGTGTCATCATTTTGCTGGCGATCAAAGAACGTGAGAAACAGACCGAACTCATCCGGCAGGTGATTCAACTCCTGCAATCCCCGGAGACGTTGGAAAAGCTGGCCATTGCGGAAACTCCTGAGCAGGCGCTACAAATCTTACACCAGGCCTTGGGTTAAAACTACTGAGATTTGGGACTGTTTGAAAAACGGGGGTTTGCTTGAGGAGGAAAGGGCATCGATAAAGAAGGTATGAGAGAAGGACTCACCTCAAAATGAGGAGAGATCAGCCGGCGATGCATGGATTTTGATCGTGTTGATATTCGACATTATGGCGGGCGTCTTACCGGGAAGTGCTTCTCTTGGCCCGGGAAGCGGGTGATTCTATCCTCGCGTTGAGCGCTCATCATGACCGGACGTGTCGGTTGCCTCTGGCCTTACCCCTCCCCGATTCGGGAAGGGGTGAAGGACAGGGTTGTTGGGGTGACTCAGGAAGACCCTGCTTGAGAGCCAATCGGGAAGTTTGGTAAGGTTGGGCCGGGCTCCTGGTAGAGAGCACAGGCTTTGGCTTCCAGGACCGTTACGCCCTATCCTGGCACCGGGGGAGACGGTGCGTCCGGTGCGTAGCCGTATGTGGCTAGTTCTGCGGGCCCTGGAGAATACCCGGGGCCAAGGGATTTTATGGGGACAGCCGTGGGGCCGCCGGCCTGGGCCAGATGGAGGATCTTTGCCTCTTCCGGTTTAGGCGAGCGGGGATAGGATGCCGTGGACATGCGGAAACACCTGGGCCCGCTGTCGGGCTTCCTCACGAAGCAAGACTAGAAAGCTTTTCAAAATTCCGTCCAAGTAGATGAGGATGAACGCCAGGACGACAAAAGCCCAGTAGCCTTCCATCCAACGCTCATCACGTACCACGAGGCAACGGAAATGTCTCAGCCTGCCGAAAGTGTGCTCGATCATCCAGCTCGAACGATACGGCGTGAGGCCTAGTGGTCTGTCCAGTTTATATTTGGGGGTCCGAAGGGCCGACATGGGCGGGCGTAGAGATCCACAAAATTGTCGTTGACTGACCACTAGTGCTTAGTCAAGATTTAATTTGGCGGTATTCTCTCTCCATCTTCTGACGGGCGTCTTGGGATGTGAAACGCCAATGGACCTGCACCTGCCGCTCGTTCCGTTCCCGGACCCAGGCGGCC
>Ga0105155_1000711_pt1 | contig 11539 bp, 9 predicted proteins | sample SSWtaG_2_FD_89589 | JGI IMG/M metagenome (GOLD analysis project Ga0105155, IMG submission 89589) | Hot spring microbial communities from Sandy's Spring West, USA to study Microbial Dark Matter (Phase II) - SSWsed_130316 | ecosystem: Environmental > Aquatic > Thermal springs > Hot (42-90C) >...
CAGGTCATAGGTCCCATCGGCGTCGGCCATGACGATGATACTACCCGCTGCCGCATCGATCCCGGCTCGAAGAGCGTTCCCGTACCCCCTCTCGGCCTGATGGATCACTCGAGCTCCAGCGCTGAGCGCTATCTCTTGTGACCGATCCGTCGAACCGTTGTCGACGACTATCACTTCGCCCTGGCCCCCCATGGCGGCTATCGCCGACCAGGCGCTCTCGACCACTTGCCCGATGCTCCCCTCCTCGTTGAGGCAGGGGATAACGATCGACACCTTGGGAGGGCCTTGGGCATCGGCACGATTCGCCCGCCCATGTTCGTGGTGCGACGATGCACCGGGATGGGAGCTCCTCACAGTCATCGCCATCATCCTCCATGGCTCAACCACCGCGGTCTCTCGTCGAGCAGCTGCTGCCGGTCGGACCTCTGCTCAAGGGGGGCGGAGCGCCGACCTGCGTGGCGATGGCCCCCCATCTGAGGATGAGTCAGTCCATGGCGTGGAGGCGAGAGGATGGCCCAAGAGAGGAGGGCCGACATGGCGATGCCGAGAGCCCACGACGCAGGAGCGCCGTGCGCTCCTGTGAAGGAGAGTAGGAATGGCGAAATTACCAGCGTTAACGCTGAGCCGGCCCCTACTGACGGGATGATGACCCAAGGCCGTCGCTCCAGCCTTGCTTGCACCGCCTGCAGAGCGAATGCGTATGAGAGAGGGAGCAGAAGCGGTGCCCACCAAAGAAGAGCTACTCCCCTGCGGTACTGGGAAGCCAGGAGATGGAAGGCGCCATAGCCCGCCAGCGGGCCCATGATACCCACTAGAGTAGCGACCGCCAGTCCTGCCCACAGGACAGGCCGCCACGTATGCTGTGCTCCTTGATTGCGGGCTGCGGCCGCGTACACGGCTGTCGCCAGAGCGTTCGGGACCGCCCTAAAGTATGTCAGGGCCAACCATGCGGGAGCGACCATGCCAGCCGTCTCGGCCCCGAGTCGCCATGTCAAGAGGAGGGGCATGGTGTGTACCGGCACTGTCGCCAGGACGCCGACGAGCCAGGCCCCAAGAGAAAAGCGGATGTGGACATGCGTCTGCGGCGAAGATAGGCCGCTTCTCAGTCGCCCGGAGCTAGTGAGCCGCATCCATCCGTAGAGAGCGGCTGCCGCTGTCCCCATAGCATCGGCCCAAAGGAGTCCCGACCCGTGCACGTGGGCAAAGGGGACGACCACGGCCAAGCGGCATGCTCCCAACAGGAGGGTCTTTTCTGCTATCAGTCTCGGCTGCCCCAGGGCTAGAGCTGTCTCGTCGCCCAGCACCAGCAGACCAGATGCTGCCACATCGATGAGGAATGGTACAGCTCCCAACGGGCTGCGAAGGCTATTCATCGCTTCAGCGAGAAAGGGGAGCCCGACGATAGCTCCCACGCCGGTCAAGGCAGCAGTCATGAGTGTCACACCGATGGCACCTCGCAGGAGCCCTGCCTTTTCAGCAGGAGAGGCCTCAGGAAGGTAGCGTATGAGAGCGGCGCCCGTGCCAAGCGGCGAGAACACCCCTAGCAGCGTTGCCACGCTGACAGCCGCCCACTGTGCGCCTACTTGCGAGGGACTGAAGAGGCGTGTCCCCGTCCACCAAAAGGCGACCCCCCACAGGGCGGTCAGGACGAGCTGCGCTCCAAGAGCTGCGGCGCCCTTGGTGGCATCGGCCGCGAAAGCATGCCCAGCTCCACTCCTCAGGAGAGGCCACCAGCTCCCTCTCACCCAGTCCATTAGAACTGCCTTTCTGCTCCAAGGGGCCACGTCGCTCTCCCGGGGCTAGCACGAGCCGCAAGGGGGCATCTGCTCAGGCGAAACGCCACCGCTGCTGAGCGGGCACGAGTCCATGTGGCCTGGGAAGGTGCGCTTGTGTGTCAGAAGGCAAGGGAGCGCGCGGAGGCCGGCCCTGGAGCCGTCTATCCTCATCCCCGTGCTCGTCTGGGTTTTCTCTCGCCTGGGTTCTCTAACTTTAGGACCTGACCAAGAGGCGACGGAAGGGCTCGTGTAGCCCTTGGTATCGAGCGGTGAGACTGTGCCTGGCAGCACGACCTACGAAACACGACGAGTTTGAATCCATATTATTAGGAACCATAGCTCGCTATCAAGTGTCGGGAGGGGCTCGTCTTGTAAAAGGGCTGGAAATAGCCTTCGTATGCCATGGCGAAGGGTAGTGGCAGGCGTCTCTGGTCTGTCTTGAGCTGGCCGAGGACCATTACCGGGGGTGGGGTCACAGCGCCGGCGGGGCCACACCTGGGTCTACGGCTAGGACCTCTATCTGGCCCTCCTCCTCTTCCGGGCCCACCTGCGGGCCACCTACCGGGAGACGGTGGCCATCTATGGGGGGCTCTTCCCAGACCGCCCCTGCCCCTCCTTTCAGTCCCTGCACCGCTTCGCCAAGGGGGTAGGGGAGGAGGAGCTGTGGGGCCCCCTGCGGGGGCTCAGGGAGAGGCTCCTGCCCCCCTTGCCCGAGGAGGAGGCCCTCTTGCTCATGGACAGCACCGGCCTGGCCCATAGGGGGAGGGGGCAGCCCCTCCGGTGGCGGCGTGGGTGTGAGCAGAGGCAGGTGCGGGGCCACAGCCGCCTCCTCTGCCTAGTGCGCTACTACCGTGGCAGGAGGCTCCTGGTGGTGGAGGAGGTGGCCGTAGGCCCCGCCTACGCCTCGGACGTGAGGCTTGGGCTCAGGGCCCTTGGGCAGGGCGGGGCCGGTGGGAAGTTGCTGGCCGATAGGGGCTTCGACAGTGGGGCCATATGGGCCCTTCTGGAGGGGAAGGGGATGGAGGCCCACATACCCCTCAAGGGAGGGGGAGAGACCAGGGACAGGAGGCGCCTTGCTGCCAGGAAGCCCTTTGACCCCTCAATCTACCGGCTGCGGGGCGTGGTAGAAGGCGTGTTCGGGGCCCTCAAGACGAGGCTTGCTGGCGGCTACCTGCAGGAGGTCCTTTCCCAGATGGCCCAGAAGAGGGCCTACCTGGAGGCAGCGGCCTACAACCTGCGAGCCCTCCTTCGCCTCTTGTTGCGCCTGCTCCTGTCACCCCCACCTCCGTACCTTCTCCCCTCAGATGGGCCATTTGCAAGACAAGCCCAGAGTGTAGTGGGCCAGGAGATCGTTACCACCCTCCACGGCCCAGTCGGAGCTGATGGTGTCCAGGAGGAGGGGAGGGAACAGGGCGAATCCCTCAGGCAAATCATAGCCTAACTCCCTTGGTTGGCAAAGGGTGGCTTGCCCTCCATCCCCTTTCCGTAATGAGGCCTCACCAGGTTGTAGAAAGACACCCATCCCGCGGCCTTATCCAGAAGGTCCTGGGTGTCCTTAATCCGGAGGAGGAAGGGAAGGTAGAACTCCTCGTCATCGGAGCGGTGGCTCCGCTCCACCCGGCCATTGTAGCCCTTCCTGCCCAGGGGTATTCTGGCCAGCTTGGCTCCTAGCGGCTGGAAGTGTTTCTCCTGGAGCATGGCCAGCTTGGCTGGGTTGGAGCCCCCAAACTCCTCTCCCCAGTCGGTTTGCCAGGTGACTTCCCCCTCTATGCCGTGTTTCCTTAGCCAGAGCATGACCAGGGCCATAAAGCACAGCTCGTTGGTCAGGCTTAGCTCCCGGCTGTAGGCCAGGAAGCGCAGCCGGGTCCTGCCCTCACAGAAGGTCCACTGGTAGCGGGGAAGCCTCCTCTTCCTCATATGGTCCCAAAGCCTTGTCCCCAGGGTGGCTTTATCCAAGATGTCCTTGACATCCACCTGGACCAAGCAGAAGGGGCGTTCCTCCTCCCAGGCCCAGTGGGCGGGGTAAAAGCTCTTCCTGGCCTTTCTCCCCTTGAACCCTTGCCTCCTCAGGATGTGGCGCAGGGTGTGGGGGGAGAGGACCAGACCCTCCTCCCGGGCCAGGTACCAGGCCAGGCGCCTACGGCCATAGCCGGTCTTCTCCCTGGCTTCCAGGACCTTCTCCTCTACCTCCTGGGCAGTCTTCTTTGGGCAGCGCCTGGGCCTTCGGGAGCGGTTCCCAAGCCCTGCCTCCCCCTCCATCTGGTAGCGCCTCACCCACTTCCGTACCAGGTGCCGGGAGGTATGCCAGAGGCGGGCGGTCAAGGAAAGACTCCCTGTAGCCAGAAAGGTATCTACCAGCCTTCTCCTGGCCTCCTCCTCATTCATGGCGTAAGCTTCCCTGTAGGAGAGATCCATAGCCGGTGGGCCTCCTTTGCCCTTTCCCAGAGCTCTTCTACAGGAGGAACACCGGCCCTTTGCAACCACTTCTCTAACAATCTACCCCCCTGGTAACGATGTCCTGGCGCAAAAACTAGAGAGCCTTGACTCGGCCGCCGCCCTTAGAGATGATGGGAGAGAAGGTGAAGTGGAAGCTGCTCATAGACTCGGCAGCTGAACCCGGCGCCTGTGGCGCTGCAAGGACCCCAAGGGCCCGGTGGGGACAGGGAGCGATGGCGGTGAATGAATGCGTTCCAGCCTTATCCATAGCCGATGGTCGCTGGCAAGGCGAGGGGATCCAGGCATCGGTTCGCACGTGAGAGCCTGAACATAGCTTCCAGTGACGCGCCCTCTGGGGCGTGGCGTCGTTACCTTGCGATGAGACCACCGTGTCGAGGCAGGCTGCGTCGGTGATGAGACCCAACATTCGACGTGGCACGGGGAGCAGCTGGCGCTCAAGGCTGGGGGTAGGAATCGCGGCAGCCGCGCTGGCAGCGCTTCTGGGAGTCCTCATCTACACGGGATGGCAGCTGTGGCGTTTCCTCGCTCACCTCGATTCGCTGAGCGAGCGGGCCCGCCGCATCGAGGCAGCTCTGGCGGCAGAGCCTAGGCCGGACATCGACACCGTCCACAGGGAACTGGCCGGCGCCGGCAGCGACGCTCGCCAGGCGAGGTCGGCGCTGTCCAGGGTCCCCTGGCTGGGCCTCGCCCCCGTGGCTGGGGACTGGTGGGCGACAGGGCGCAGCCTGCTCGAGGCCGCTGAGTTAGCGGCCATAGGAGGAGCGGAGATCGCTGCCGCCCTGAAGCCTCACCAGAGCGAGCTCTTTGGGGAGGGCGAGCTCGGTCAGCGAGGGGAGGCCCTCCTGGAGGCGCTCCGCTCCGCACAGCCCGATGTCAACAAGGCTGCCCGGCTTCTGGCGAGGGCTCGGGAGGTGGCGGGAGGCGCTCGCCCCGAAAGCCTGCCCCGCAGCTTCTGGGGACTGCCCGCCAGGGCGCGGGCTGAGCAGCTGGTCAGAGCTATAAACGATGTGGGCCTGGCGGCTGAATGGCTTCCCCATCTGCCTGGACTCCTGGGAGCTGATGGGCCGCGGCGCTATCTGCTCCTCTTTCAGGACTCTGGCGAGCTGAGAGCGACCGGCGGTTTCCTCGCTGCCTTCGCCTACCTGGAGGTGAAGAACGGCCACATAGAGCTCGCTTCTTCGGAGGACATTTTTGAACTGCCACTCTTTGCTTGCCCAGACAACGCTGTGCCCGAGGAGGCAGTGCGGCTGGCGGAAGCCGCTGGCCCCGATGCCGGCGCCCTCGACCTCCTGGTATCGCACCTGTGGGCAGGAGGGATCCCAGTCCAGGACTCCAACTGGTGGCCTGACCTCGACCGAGCCATGCGGCTGTTCCTTTGCCACTACGATCGCAGCGGACGCCCTCCCGTGGACGGTGTGATTCTTATGGACATGTGGTTCCTGGTGGGGCTCCTGGAGGAGACCGGCCCTGTGGAGGTGCTCGGCTATGCCGAGCCGTTCAGCGCCGAGTCCATCACCTACTTAGGAGTCGAGCTGCCCCAAGCGGTGTACCAGGTCCTTTTTTACGCCGAGATCGCCCATCGCCATCAGCCGGACCGCAAGAGGGTGGTCACCGACCTCAGCCAGGCGCTGCTCGACCGCGTCCAGCTCCTCCCTCTGCGGGAGCTGTGCCGAGTAGGAGGGCGGATGTTGACCCTAGCCAGGGAAGGGCACCTGCTCGTGTACTTCCCTCAGGAGGAGCTACAAGGGCTCGTAGAGCGCTCACCCCTTGGCGGCCGCCTCGTGGACGCTCCTGGCGACTATCTCTATCTGGTGGAGGCCAATTACGCTGGCTGCAAGTGTAACCTCTTCCTGAAGAGACACGTGACCTCACGGGCTTTCAATGACGGGCAGACGGTCTCCAGAGAGGTGCGGGTCACCTACCAGAACCCGGCGCCTCCAGATGGCTGGCTGAACAAGGCTGGAGGAGCATATGTCGTCCGGGCTTACGTACCGCGGGGAGCCCGCCTCGTGAGCTCCTCCGGCCACATGGGCGGGGCCGTCACGTATGAGGACCACGGACGCACGGTCTTCGCCTTCCTGCTTCGCATGCCAGCTCCTGGGACTGTGGAACTCTCCTTCACATATACGCTGCCGCAGCAACTGGGCCGCCAGCTTCGGGAGAGGGGCTACCACCTGTACGTCCAGCGCCAGCCGGGCCTGCCACCGCTGCCGCTCTCGCTCGATGTGATGGGGAAGAGAACGGAGACGGTGGTGACAGGGAGGGGACTGGCCTGGGTGTCCCCTTGAACCGTTTGCCCGCCCGCTGGCGTTGTCCTTACAAGGAGAACGTCGAGCTCACAAAGTGCATCAGGCTCCCTGCATGCGCTGCAGGTCGTCTCACGGGGACGGCGATGCTACCCTGGCTGCCAGATCAAAGCCAGCGGCCGGCCCTGCGGGCTACGAAAGACCCCGCGACTGCTTCCAGGACGGGCCCGCCGGCTCCACTTGTGCATCGCCAGGGTGCCCAGGTCGAGAAGCCTCTGCCACACGGAGTATAGCCACGCTCTCAGCTCGGGCCTGTCTCTCCTAAGGCGACTCCCTCCCCAGGGCTGGAGCCCAGAGCTTCCCCATGCAACGTACGAGGCTTATCCGGGTCCACAGGCTGCTGCCCAGGACCCGGACAGCGGTCTCCCATTCCAGAAGCGTCAGTTCCCGCCCGGTCCGGCAGTACGGTCTTCTCCAACGTCCCTTCCCCTCAGGCCGAGGTCCATCGTGAGGATGTTGAGGGCCGCGTTCACGTCCCGGTCAGCTTCCCATCCGCTGCCACCAGCGGAACATGACTAGCAGGGTGGGCCTCTCCCCGAGGACGCCGCTTACCCCCTGTAGCTCTGGGGGAGCGGGGGAGAGGGCACGCTGGGCCCCCTCCCAGGGCCTCCAGTGGCCTTCCTGGCGCGCCAGGCGGGAGGCGAGGGTCAGGAGGGCCTCTCCCCGCTCTTCCAGGCGCGCCAGGGGTACGATGTCGAGCCAGGGGCCTTCCCGGGGCCCCAGCTCGATGCCGCCGCTGGTCGGGACGCTCCTCATGCCGCGAGCTGGAGCCCTCCAACGCGCAGGGCCTGAAGGAGGACGCCGATGTCCATCTGCCAACGGGGCAGGGACAGCAGCGTTTCCGCCAGCTCCTCGCCAGCTGTCTTGCCCCAGAAGATGTGGCAGCGTGCCTTCTGGGGCGAGACCTCCAGCGCCGGCGCCTCCCGCGCCCAGGGCAAGCAGACCGAGGTGTGGATGGGGATGTAAGGCAGGCCGGCCTCGGCGATGAGGCCGATGACCAGGCCGGCTGCCCCCCGCAGCTGCGCAAGGGGCGACTTCCGCTCCTCCCAGCGGCCGTCGCGGAGGACATAGGCGCTGTCGTCGGTGAGGCGGACCTCGCCACTCCAGGCCTTGACCTCGGCGATGGCGATGCCGGCAGGCCCCAGGATCAGGATATCCATCTCAAGGGGCCGCAGGTCGTGCCGCCGCCTCAGCACGATGCCCCGAAGCGCCACCCACTCGTCGGGGTCGTTGTCCAGGGCAGCGAGGAGCTGACTGAGCACGGCGGCCTCGGCGGCGTCGCCGCAGCGCTTGCCGTTGTGGCGGGCCCTGAGATAGTCGTTCCTGACGATGCTGCTGACAGCCCAGCCCAGGAGGGGGCGCAGAAGGAAGGGGAGCTGCTGACGGGCGGCCTCGCCGGCGGCGACGGCCTCGGCCTCCTCCCGGCGGCGGATGGAGCTCTCCCATTGGGCGCGGAGGGCAGTGCGCCCGTCCACGAGGCGGACGCTCATGGCGAGCGGGCTCCCTCCCGACGGGCGCAAGGGCCGGCTGTGGTCATGGGGCATGACACCGCTCATCACCTCCTACCCCTATTGTAGCCCCTGCTAGAGGCGGTTGGCGGGCAACGGGGCAGGGGCATGAGCAAGTGCGCATCTCAGGTCGGTCTGCCGATGTCCTGCCAGCTGAGGACGTCCTGGAAGGGAGGACATGAGCGAGGTCGCTGCCCATGGCGGGCCTCTCCGCTGCCAACAGTAGAAGTGAGTAAGGCCTAGGATGATGGGGAACAAAAAAATAGGGGCCTCCCCCTTCTGGCGGCTAGGTCTATAGCAGGGGAAGAGGGACTCCCGGTGAAGGGCGGCCCCCCTGGGGCCAGCCGGACCGTCTACCCAGCGCGGCGGTGGGCGCCGCCGGAGCGGCGCCTTGAGGCAGGGCAGTTTCGGGCCGGACCTGTCGTCAGCCCTGTCGCTGCCGCCCCTCTCTACTGCCAGGGCCCCCGTAACTAAAACAGATTGCCCTGTGCTGCCACCGCCATCGACTTGCGTGGTTGCCTCGCCATAGAGGACGGCGCCAGGCCATGTGGCGGCAAGGGATCTGGCTTGTGCTGGTCCAGCACCTGGGCTGCAGCCCCCACCATCGCTACTGCGCGGGCATCCTCCTTCAGGAGGCGCCTCTCGGCATCGGCGCAGGAGCGACAGCGGACTACCACCTCCAGGGGGCGATGGAGGTGCCCCTGAGGGCAGGGCCGGGGGCCCCAGATGGGGCGGACCAGCTGCGCCTCCCTGACGCGGGCGCCGCAGAAGCAGCATGTGGCGCTGCTGCCCAGATGCCTCAAGGGGGCTACCAGGGAGACGGCAGCGTGGCAGGCGGGGGCGAAATCTAAAGGAGGAGGAGAGGCCGTGGTATGGAGACGTTTGTTTGACATGTCGACCTCAATGCTAGACTGAAGGGGGAAGAGTGTCAAGCAAATGGTGGGGAGTCACATCTGCAACCGTGGCGTTTCCCTGTCGCTCCTGGGCTTGAAAGGACAGGGCAAGGAGGGTGACAGCTGTGGCTGAGGGAGGGGCTGTGGGGAGAGGCGCCCGGCGACATGGCTTGCCCTTGAGGCCTTCCTTGGGAAGCAAGCCGAGGCATCTCCCCGCCTCGCCCTCCCAGGCAGGTCGGGCAGCGTCTCCCCTAAGCGAGTAGACGCTCACCTGAAAAAGGACCAAAAAAAAGGGGGCGCTCTCCCTTTGCGCCCCCTAGCGGTACTGGCGGCCGAAGAGGGCGATGAGACGGTCGCCCTCAAGCTCCACCGCCGTCGGCCGGCCGTGGGGACAGTGGTGGGGGTGGGCGACGCCTGCCAGGTCTCGCAGGAGGGCCTCCATCTCGGGAAGCGACAGCGGGTCGCCCCGGCGGACGCTGCTGTGGCAGGCCACGAGGGCCGCCGTCTCCTGCTCGGCGCCGGGCGCCCTCCCCAGGAGGAGGAGCCGTGCCGCCTCCTCAGGGGTGTAGCGGGAGAGCATCGAAAAGGGTAGGGAGCGCACCAGGTAGGAGCGCTCGTCCAGGGGCTCCACCTCGATGCCGCTCAGGACCAGCGCGGCCTCCCGACGCCGGGCCTGCTCCATCTCGGCCGGGGAGAGCTCTACCACCACCGGCTGCAGAAGCGGCTGGCCCAGGGGGTCGCCGGCCGAGAGGCCTTTAAGCAGCCGCTCGTATACTACACGCTCGTGGGCGGCGTGCTGGTCCACCAGGTAGAGGCTTTTTGTCCCCTCGGCCTGGCAGACGATGAGCCAGCCCAGGGCCTGGGCGAGGGGCACGAGCCTCCGCAGGGCCTCCGCCAGAGGCGGCCTCGCCCCTGGGGCCGCCGCGGAGGAGGCAGCCCCATGGCCGGCGAGGGGCAGCTGTCGCTCCCCCTCGGGGCGGGGACGGTCTCTGCCGCCGCCCGGCGCCTGTGAGGGCGGTGTCGCCGGGGCCGGAGCCCCAGGGATGGAGACGGCAGGGGCCGAGGCGGCCTTAAAAGCGGCGGCGACGGCAGCTAAAACAGCCGCCCTCGCCTCCTGGGGGTGGCGCAGGCGCACTTGCAGCTTTCCCGGGTGGACGTTGCAGTCCACCTCCTCGGGCGGCAGCAAAAGGTGGAGGACGCCCTGGGGCCTGCGTCCCCGCAGCTGGGCCACGAGGTAGGGCAGGTAGGCCTCCTCCAGGGCCTCCTCCAGGTCGCGACAGCGGACAGGCCTGCCCCGCACGCCGATGACCAGACGCGAGGCATCGCGGCGGAGGAGATGAGGGGGAGAGAGGAGCCCCTTGACCGCGGTCTTGCCCTCCTGGTGGGATATGGGCAGGAGCTCTCCCGCCATCTGGGCGCCCCAGACGGCCACCGCTGCCGCCACCGTGTCCCCTGAGCCGGGGGTGGAGAGAACGAGGCGGCCGTCGCGGCGCAGGCGGAAGGCCACTTCCGGCCACAGGAGGGCGTAGGCCTGGACCACCTCCAGGCAGGCGGCCGCCTCCTGGGAAGGGGGCCGCAGGAAGGCCTTGCGGGCCGGCAGGTGGTCGAAGAGGCCTTCCACCTCCACCCGCGTTCCGGGAGCAGATGCCGCCGTCTCCAGCTGTGGCGCCTGGCCCTGGACGCACAGGAGGGAGACGGCGGCGTCTGCCCCGGGAGGTCTAGTGACGATGCGCAGCCTGTGGGCGGCGGCCCTGATGGCCGCCAGGGCCTCCCCCCTGAAGCCGAGGGCGGCAGGGCGGCCCAGCTCATCGGCGCTTTCCACCTTGCTGGTGGCATAACGCTCCACCGCCAGGGGCAGGTCCTCGGGGTGGATGCCGCAGCCGTCATCGACGCAGGCTATGCGGCGGATGCCGCCCTCATCGATGTCGAGGGCGATGCGGCGGGCGCCGGCATCCAGGGCGTTCTCGATGAGCTCTCGCACCACCGAGGCGGGGCGTTCCACCACCTCGCCGGCGGCGATGAGGCGCTGCAGGTGGGGGGGCAGGCGGCGAATGCGGGGCGGTGTTGTCATCGTCTTCATCCTACCACCGGCAGGGGCGAAAGGGACGGGAGGCGCCCTGGAGCCTTCAGCGGCAGCTCCACGGCGCCTCCAAATTCAGGGAGATGGCGATGCCCCGGCTGAGGCAAGTGGCCTCTTGCGGCCACGAAGGTGGTGGCGGCGAGGAAGGTGACGACGACGCCCTCCCCGGGGCGAAGAGGGCCGCCGTTTCCCCTTCCAGGAGGAGGGCGCCCTGGCGTTTTGAGAGCTTCTTGGCCGTCTTCCTGGCCACCCCCAGGGCGCGGGACAGGGCGCCTGCTGGCGACTTGGCGGCGATGTGGATGTGGTGGTGCTCCCTGGGCAGCCAGGGCGCCGGCGGATAGCAGGGCTGGCCCCTATGGTCCTGGCAGGCGTGGACCTGGGCTGGGAAGGGCGCCTCCGCCCCCGCGGGGGCGCGGACACACCACTGGATGACAGGGTAGTGCCGCTCCCGCGGCCGTGGCTGCCCCGGCGGGACAAGGAGCGTCCTGCCAGTGGGGTCGTGCCACAGGCGGCGCTTGAG
>Ga0105155_1000715_pt1 | contig 11513 bp, 18 predicted proteins | sample SSWtaG_2_FD_89589 | JGI IMG/M metagenome (GOLD analysis project Ga0105155, IMG submission 89589) | Hot spring microbial communities from Sandy's Spring West, USA to study Microbial Dark Matter (Phase II) - SSWsed_130316 | ecosystem: Environmental > Aquatic > Thermal springs > Hot (42-90C) >...
ACCACTGCCATCAGTCATCACCCCTGACCTGAATGCAGTATTCATACTGATCAACACTGAAACTCAGCTCAAAGCCCTCAAAGTTATCATTTATGTCTACCTCATCAGGCAAAATCCTCAGCGTCTCCTCAAAATCAACCTCCCTAACCCAACCCAACGGCGCTCCCTTCCGACGCCTAATAGTCCTGAACCAATAGTCGCACCTCGAGGGACTCAAATGAGAGTACTTTGCCATAACGATCCACAGTCTACCTTCACCCTCGACCTCAACCTCGACCTCCAACACCCAACTGAAAACCTTCGCCTTAACCGTCTTCCTTCTTCCTCGAACTGACTTCAGCCATTCTCGAACCTCGCTGAGACTCATTACGACGCCGTCATAGTCGCTTCGGAACAAAGTCATACTGACACTGAAGAACGGCACGTGGGACACGTCAGCACTTGCCGGGACTCCCGAAGCTCCGGCTTCAACCGGAGCCGCCGTCGGCACCGGCGCTCCGACGGCTTGACCGAACTCGTCCGCCCGACTCATGGGCGTCGGAATCATGGTTCGGCGACAATATAAAGTTATTTTCGCCAGAAAAAGAGGATATTATCTATTTAAAGTTTATGCCAGGTCCCTGAATCTTTATATACCCCCACTTCACGGCCTCAACTCTTATATACCCCCTCTAATCACTCCCTCTTGCCTCTATCTATTATGTATAATACACTACAGATTTTGAACTATATATAAAAAAGTATTAGTCACATCCAACCCTCGCCTCACACGTAATAACATTTCTCGCCAGATATGCCAGAGAGCGAAGTCTCAACCTGCCTGGTCAGATAGTGACAGCCACAGACAGAACGGGTCAGTTTTGCGGTGAAACTCTGGACTCAATCGCCAGTCAACGCAGCCTCAACCCTGGACGTTGCTATTCCATTTTCTCTATCACTTATGTTTCTTTCTCATTTCTGAAACTTTTAGCGCCGCCGCTTTTTCCATAAAACGTCTCACACATCTCACAAAAAATATGGAACGCATTACAGTATTTTCTCGATATCGTCCCAGCTGATTCCCAATAGCCGCAACGTATTCTCAATAGCCTCAAGAGCTTCAAAAGTGCAATCTTCATCGCCGCAACGGTAAGCTATAAGTCTTTCTCTCAAAAGCTTGGCAAGATTCCAGTTGAGGTTGTCCTGCTTCCAGTCATACTTTTCACGGAAAGCTCTGATAGCGCCGGGTGATCTTTGCAAATACTGAACTTCACCATTAACGAAAACCGGCAGCCATTCAATCGGATTCGGTTTTTCTCTGACCATCTCATTATCAATATGGACTCGCCAATACTTAACCTCTCTCCTCCTTTGCTTTTCTCAGCTCTTCCTCGATATCGCCAGTTATCAGCTTCCACATATACCGCCTTTGCAATTCCTCAGCTTCAGAACCAGTTTCAGTTTCAGTTTTTCCGTAAAATTTTCTGAACCGCCTTATCAGTTCAGGCGCATATGCCCTGACACATTCCTCAATACAGCGGCTTCTGTCCCAGCCAGTCAGAGCCATCAGTTCCTCAATCTGATCCGCAGCCACATGAGATAGAGTGCAACTGATCTGAACTTTGCGCCTCATAACCTCATCAACTCGTCAAAAACAGTAACCCGATAAACGGACCCGCCTTTCCAAGCCCAACACGCATAAGATAGCGCATCCACAAGATCGTCTCTACCATGTCTTTCTTTCACGACTCTTAACCGACCGAGTTTATCAGGCTCGACTCTGAAGTTACTGAACTGACTGATGAACTTCTTATCATCGGGCAGGATTATTCGCCCGTCCTCAATTATTCTTTGCAAGTTCATATAGACGTCATTTCTCATATTGCCGACCATGTTAATGTGCAAAACTTTATTGCCAAAATGTTCAGCCAGAACGTCACCGACTCCAGCGCCCATACCAGTTATATCGACACCAATTCTCTCAACTCGCCATTTCTCAGCTATCTCAGCTGCCCATCTCATGACGCTACTCAGAGTCTGTCTCGCTCGAGTCGAGTAATAGCAAACCTCAGCTATTGCCTTTTCATCGTCACGAGCATATTTTGGTACGGCAATAACCACAACTGCACTCTCATCGACTCCCATCCTCGCCACGTCAAGACCCATGAAATAGTCATAATCTTCAAGCGGCTGATTCCATTTTGAACCTGTAGCCAGTTTTCTCACCATTTCAAGAGAAAACACTTCACTGCCAACTTCAGGGAACTCTGCCTCAAACCAGATCTTGAACTCTTGAGCCGACATCAAATTCTTCGCCTCCATTACCCAGTCTTTGTCAAGTATGCCCGCCTTCACTCCATCACGCCAAGTCACTTTATAGACTTCATACCTGCCACTTGCATATGCTTCATAGAAAAAGTTCCGACTATGCGGGGTTGATAGCAAAACTACATACGGTTCCGGCCTTCCAGCCTGACCGGCCAGCATTCTCAGTATGCGAGTTCTGAAAATTTCATCAGGAATACTTGCACACTCATCGACGATCAGCATAGTTGCACCATATCCAAGTAAGCCAGTTGGCGAACCGGCAGTCAGAACTCTCAAAACGCTTCCATTAACCAGATTTATCTCATCACGCCTGAAACCCATACTCAACCTCACAAAAGACATCAGTTTCTCATTATTGAAGAAGAAAGCTCTTATGTTCTGAAAGATATGCAAAGCCTGATCAAACTTGGGCGCCACAATAGTCACCTCTTCATGGTCATAAAGTATTGCTGAAAGAACAGCCAGCACCGACGTCGCAGTCGTCTTACCGACTCGAGTTGAAGCCACGAACAGGTGCCTTTTCTTTTCACGCTTCAACACATTTTTGATGAAACTCTCCTGATAGGGTGTCAGATTGACTCGCCGACCATCGGGCAGAATGAAGTTTTTATAGACCACGTCTTTCAAATTGTTCAGAACATGCTCAAGCAATAACTCAGACTGACTCGACATCAAATATCGACCTCTTCAAATCTATCAGATCAAGTTTGCCGCCTTTCTGTACTTTCCACATTACTTCCAGTATCTTGATCAAAATAACCAGATTGTCTTTTGTCTCAGGTAAAGGTATTCTCATATTCTTCTCGAGGTTCAGATAGCGCATTACCCGCCTTTTCTGCATCAAATACAGGCTCAAAAGCTCATCCTCAAAACTGGTAAACTGTTCATCTCTCTCTTCCTCGGCTCTCTGGCCAAGTATTGAATTCACAACCGACTCGACACGCCTTCTCTCAATACCGAGCTCGCTCGCTATTTCGTCAAAAGTTTTTCCTTGCATGAACATGGACAGTATTCTTACTTCTTCACTCATTCTCCTCTAACCCTTTTCTCAAAATTTGTCTCAACTTTTCAATCGCATCCACTTCCTCATCGACTTCAGCAGAAATCATGATCTCTCTGATCAGTGATGCGCACTCCTCGTCTTTGATCACGCAGATATTGCCAAAGAAGGTAATGGGATGAATGATATTCTTAGCCAGCAGATTGCCCAACTTTGATGGCAGCGAATCTTTTTCACTCTTCTTTGGCTTTTTTCCAATACCCAGCAGTTGTTTTGCTATCGGACTCGACTTTCTCAAACCAAGAACCGTCAGAATTCTTTGATTGTTCCAGCCCTCCTCCGACCACTTCTTTACTATCTTACCGACTTTCTCAATAAGCGCTACCATATCGAACTCGCCGGATATGCTATTCAGTCTGACCGCCTCAACATACACTCTCTCCATAGGCAGATCTCTTCCAATAATGACACAGGGCAGTTTTTCCATCTCAAACTTCTTAGTCAGGAGCTGGAAACGATGGTTCCCATTAACTATCAGGTAATACTTACCGCCTTCATACTCAACAACGTGTAACGGCTCGACGACCCCAAGATCAGATATACTCTTTTCCAGTAACAGCATATCCTCATCCGTCATCTTTCTCAGATTTTCCGCTAAAGGAACCAGCTTATCCTTCTCTATCATTACTACCTCCATCACTGCTCACCTCCGTCTCTAAAACTGAGTTCGTCCTTATACCTCTATCTCTTGAACACAGGTGCCTCGCTTTAACCTTTACTGACAGGTATTTGGGTTTGAGAACATCGTACAGGACCTTGTAAATCTCCTCTGTCATTTTCTCCTGAACCTGCAGCCGGCGGCTCAAAACATGAACCAACCTCGAGAACTTGCTCAAACCCAGAATTCTGTCAGACGGTATATAAGTTATCTTAACGTAGCCATAGAAAGGCAGCAAATGATGGACACACATACTCGAAAATGGCACTTTCACCACTATCTTCTCATTCTTATCAGTATCCACAACTTTCTCAAAAGTTTTTCCGACCACGTCATACGGATTATACCTGTAACCAGACAGGTACTCGGTCAGTGCATTTACCCATCTCCTCGGGGTATCAAATACTTCACTGCTTCCATCTAACGAGTAAAGGAAGTTACGCAGTGACTTGTAGAAGTTCTCATCAAAGAATCCCTGCTCAATTGCCTTCATGTAGTTAGTGTAGATCTCATCATCAGACGTTATCTTCTCAATAGCTCTATACAGAATGATCTGCCTGTACACGGCCCGCCAGTTCAGGTCTATACCTTTTGCCAGCTCATCAATACCAATAGACACGGCAAGGAATATGTCTTCTGGAGTTATCAACACGGACGCTGGGAATAACCTCTTAGCATCTTTTGCGAAGTTAAAACGGCTGCCGTCTATGTTAAAGTCTTTACCACCAAGATTGTACGTCTTATAACTGACGACATCAGCAGAATAAGGCCTGTAATCCACAATCAGTCTCACCGAACCGACTCCAAAAAAGTGAAACTTTGCATCTTTTCCAAACAACCCCTGCATCTTATCCACAAACTCACTTCTGTTAAGGCCGAGAATTCTTTCCTGATCAGCTAGTGACAAACCAATATAACTGAAGCCAGCGTCTTGAATCTGCCTCACCATCTTCTCAGTCACTTCATACCTTCTATGAACAACGTACACAGTTCTATCAAGATCGACACCTTTCTTCGCCATCAGCACGGCATACTTGTAAGTCTTCTCAAAGTTTTTAACCACATCAGGCACCGCCCACACATCCAGCAGATGTTCATTTTCTTTCACGAAGTTTATGTACTCCTCGACATAGGTACCCGGATAGTCATCAAAACCTTTCTCAAAAAGGCTAAAGGCACCTGAATCCAGAAATATTGAGAACCCGGAGTCCTTTAAGTCACTCAAATATCTTCTTATGAATTCTTGCTTGTTACCATAGGCCTCTTCTTTCAGAATAAAGTAAGACAGCAGAACACGCTTAAACCCAACTTTCTCATAAGCCTCTCTATATAAGTCCAGTGTCCGGAAACTATTCGCCAGATATATCTTCGTCATAATCACCTACCACCTCACAATAACTCCTACTGTCTTCATGAACTCTCACTATCTTTATCGGTAAGCGCTCGGAATAAAGCTCTTTGAATATGTAAGTCGCAATATTCTCAACAGACGGGTATTTTATCACATCATTCAGCAATCTGTGGTCAAGGTTCTTCAGAAGTTTCTTGACACGCAAATCTATCTCTGCAAAGTCAAGGTATAGCGGCTCGCCGTCCTTTGTTTCAAACCCCAGCTCTATCAAATAGTTATGGCCATGAACAACACCACATTTTGGATGTCCCGGCAGGTAGTGGGCAGACGATATTTCATATTTTCTGAAAATATGATGTTTCAAACTACATCATACCCCCTAGAATAGGTTTCTTCAAATATTCAGTCTTATCAGGGACGCCTGCTTTAACAAATGCTTCATGTCTCTGTAAACAACTCCTACACTCACCACAGTGCTTATCCTCTGAACTACGACAAGACCAAGTTTCAGACAACATATCACCAACAATACCATAAACTACCTTAATCAACTCATGTTTTGCCAATCCCTCAGTTGCTGGGCTGATAACATCTAACTTATGAACATAAACAGGCGGATGAGCATATTTAACCAACTCCTCAACTATTTTCGCTACCTCTGGTCTGTTATCAGGGAACAATTCTATATCATCCATAAGAGCTCCATAACAAACGGCCTCTGCACCTATCTTCAAAGCATAAGAAGCCGCTATAACAAGGAATATCACATTCCTCAAAGGCACTAACATCGCCGGATGAAAATTCACCTGCAACCTCACATTCCTATCTACAGCTTCTAAACCAGACCACATTTTCTCAATATCCCCACCTAAGTTGATTTTCAAAGGACTTACAAACCCCATTTTATTACATAAAGTCTCGGCAACCTCTATCTCTTTTTTTGCCCTCTGACCATAGTTAACTATTATTGGATGTATCTCATAACCACGCTTGTTCACCAAAACAGAAATAGCAAAGCTGTCCAACCCACCGCTCATACATGAAACGCATTTTTTCGTCATCCAACATCACCTTCCTCTCTCATTACCCCAAAGCTCGATATGTAAGCGGCTTATTAACCTTACTCCATTCTCAATACACCACTCAGCAAGCCACGAATACTCTCTCAACCTCGAAGCATCTGTCATCTCAGGCATCAGAACTAAAGCACTCTTTTCCAGTCCCAAACTGCCCATTATCTGAACCAGCTCTTCAAGGTCTTTTCTGCCTGTTATCACTATTTTCCACACTGCTCTGCCCATCTTTGCCAACTCATTGAAGTAGTTCAGGGCTTCGGACCTGATCCTCTCCTCAAATCTATTTGCCACGTTATTGCTCAGCTTGAAACTGACATTAAACCTGAGAAAAGGCATCCCAATACTTCCTTCAGGCTTCACTGTGCCATTAGTCTCTATTTCAACAGAATAGCCAACGCTCCCAAGTGTCTCTACAAGTTCTGATAAGCCATTATTCCACCACAACATCGGCTCGCCACCTGTAAAAACGACATTTCTGATACTTTTCCCCGCCAACTTCGCTATTTCAGTAAACAGTTCATCGACCTCATACCACCTCACTCTCTCTTTTCTCAGTAGTTGCGGGACCCATGTATATTTAGTATCGCACCAGACACAGGCCAGATTGCAAACTGCAAACCTCACAAAAACAGACGGAGTTCCAATAGACGGCCCTTCTCCCTGAAGCGTCTTGAACATCTCAATAACAGGCAGTTTCGACTTTTTCGTCTCATCATAACCTACCGCCTCAAGCTGACCTTTCACAAACTCACGGTTAAAGTCTTCTATCATCTCCATCCACCTTCACAAACCAGAACAGATCCTCAAACTTATAGATTCTCCTGACTCCTCTCACCTTCTCATTCCACGGCCTCACAAACAGTATCGTCCTCTGATCCTTAGCCATAGCCGGGTTGTCATCAACTATAATGTCATAACCGTCGACTTTGCTCTTATCGCTTTTTGGTGGTAAAATTATCAGATTCTCATAAGGTATGCGCTTCAGAGCCAACCATATAGCGGTCCCTCTCAAAAGCGACTTATCACGGCACGTCACTACGTCAATTCGGTGAAACTTGGCAATTCTATTCAACACAGACACGCACTCAGGATCAACCAGCTCAATCAAGTCCCACCTTCTGTCCCAAAGATAGTGGTACGCTTCCCAAAACTTCTCTTTATTCAGGCCTTCAAAGTCATCAAAAAAGTCCCACCTCTTCACATCACTGGCAGTGTATGGCAACCCCAAATGCCTGAACACGGCAGTATGAATATCAGCCAAAACACCATCCACGTCTATAGCTATCTTCAATCCTCACCACCTACTGGTTTTCCAAATACATGGATAATGCGACCCGCCTGTTCACTGAGACCATTCTTCAGATCTTCAAAATCACTCATCCCATTACGGTATAGCTTGATCTCGCCTCTTATAGAAAAGGCAATTGACTCAACCACGTCACCTCCATGAGCACCATCTTTGATTTCTTTAAGCGCCGAAAAAAGCATCAGCAGTGACGAAACTGTCAGAGCCTGAGAAATGATATCCTCAACTGATTCTTCACCATCAACCCGCCGCAAAAGCTTCTGAAGCTTGACTGTCTCTTCGTTGATTCTGTACATAACGCTATCAGGATTCACAAGTAACAATTTCATAGTCGCCGCTATAGCTCTTTTCAAACCCTCTTCCGGTATTTTGTCCTCCGGTATGTTCTTAACCATCCAATCAGTTGCTTTAACCCAATCCATGAAAACTTCGAACTCTAACTCGTCAACTGGTATCTCAACCATCCTCAAACTCACCTTCCAGTTCCTCATCATAATAGATCTCATGATTAGCTCTGAAAACTAACTGATCACCATCCCTGTAAAGATCGCCGGTCCACGGATAGTCTTCACTAACAAATCGGGTCCAGTCAATCTCTCTGCCAGTCACATCAAAAACCCTGACCTTACCATTAGGTTCTTTCTCCAGAACTTGACCAGTCTCAAGATCTTCAAGGACATTACAACCAACACAATACAGCACGTTCTTCTTCATCAACTCTTCAACCATCTTCCCACCTCCTCCACACAAAACCGACCCCCATATTAGTCTACCTCCAACCTCTCATCGGTATCAGGATTGACGAACTCAACATCAAGCACTTTAAAGTATCTGCCCGTCCACGTCACGTCTATCAGCACTTCAAGACCCAGATCTTCAATCCTCGCCAGCCTCACCTTCTTTTTCCTCCCTTCAGGCAGGTAATTTCTTCTGGCGTACTTAACCACGTGCCCTCTCATCTTTCCCCACAATTCTATCAGGTATTCGGCCAAACTGATAAAAATCTCATCAAAAAATACAAGACTCAACTCATCAGCAGTCACTCGCAGTCTCAACCCTCTCAAACCATTCTTCAATACTCGCAAATCTTTCTGAACCTTCTCAGCAGTCACAGCCAACCCTATCTCACCTGCTTTGGTGAGTATTTCTCAAGCCGGTAAATTGAGAACTGATCAAGTTTCAAGTCAACACTGTTCCTCTCACGCTCATACCAGAGCCACGACTCACCAGCAACTAAAGTACTCTCGATGTAAATAAATTCACTCTCATACTCGACTGGCAGTGACAACCTGTAAACTGTCTTCCCCTTATTGTACTCATCCAGAGCCTCGGCATCCCTTTCCTGACCACCCTCGCCGTAGCACATGCAAATAAAGGATATGCGCCTGAAGTATAAGTAGTCATCCAAATCTTCTATTCCCTTATCACTTTCTCTCAACACATAAACTCTATCTCCCCACTTCACAAAAGCCATGTCTGGAAGCAAATACAATTCACCACCTTTCCATTCAAGTATCTTCACCGCCTTGCCAAACTTCTTCAACTCTTCTGGAGTCGCCGGTGTGAAAATCCGCCTGTGTAATCGTGTCAGATTAGACAAGGCTCTGTAGACATTTTCTGCAGAACCCAAACCCCAAAACTTCAACCACAACATCACCATCACCTCATACAAGAGGCGCTATAGAGAATCCTACATACGACTTCAACCTCGACTCACAAGGAGTTATTCTGATCGGTCTGTTATTGTCAAACTCGATGAGGACATTATAGGCGTACTTTCTCATGATCCTCAGTGCCGGGTCTAAATATCCAAACAGGTAGTTTGACTTGGCCTGACCCACTCCATCACTGAACTCAATCATGTAGATGTCCTCGCTCGAATCTTTTTCATTCCCACCTCTGAATACCAAAAACTTAGGTGTCTTCTCAATACTGACCACTCTAAAACCTTTCTTACGCATCCGCTTCATCATATCTTCAAGTTGCTCAGTCTCTACCCTCGCAAAAGTATCAAGCTTCATCACCTCGCTTCTAACAAATGATACTTCAGGACCCAGAACCGTTACCGGTATTGAAAACTTACATCCACGAGTCTCTATCTCCATCCACTTCTCATCAACAGTCACGGTATAAGTCTCGGGACCGGTCATTACCTTTCCCCACTTCTCCATCAGCAACTCAAACCACGGTCTGACCCGTTCGAGGTCAATACTGAAAACAAACCGCTCATCCAGTTCATACTTGTCAAACCTATCTGCCCTCATCGTCCAGTAGTATGACATCATCCCCGCTTTATCAAGACCAACACTCACTAGTTCATCAGGCATCGCATCTATCACTATAACAGATGACTTCACTGCACTGACAGCATCATATAACTCGTCAATCGGAAATCTACTGTGACCAACTAAGCGGCACTTCATTCTGATCGCCTCCTCGGCCTGATCTCTAACTGAACTATATACGATGCTGTCAGGTCAATTCTCTCCGACGATATCCCATAAGCCTCTTCAAAGGATGACAGGAAGTCCTCAGGTTCAGGCACCTCAATCTCCTCTTCAACCACTTCAGCCACGTCATTCAGTTTTCTTTTCAGGTATTGCACAAAGTCTTGGCCCATATAGTACTTGGATATTTCTCCGAACCTGTTGATGTAAGTGAATTCGTAAAGTCTCTTAACATCATAAGAATACTCGGTAACACGTTTATCGCAAACTCTCACTGTGACATGCGCAGTTATGTATTCTCTGACTGTTGACAAAGTCACTATACTCTTGATATAAACGAAAGTCGGCAGTCCTTGACTTACCCTCTCCAGAACTATCTCTGTTGCCTTCTTCCAGTTACTCGCCTTATTTCTCTTAACCGCACTTTCTAACCGACCCATCTCGTTCACAAAATAGGTATGGGTCAATTTAAAGCGATTTATTTTTGGTAAAACTTTTCCCGCAAAACTTTCTCAAAGGCAGAAAAAAATTACTCCTCCTCTAACTCACTCTCATCAACAGTCCATTCTTCGTCTTCACCGATATCCTCAATAGTCCCACATCCGCAGTCCAGACATCCCAACTCCACGCACTCACATTCACTGCAAATACATCCACACCATACACACCGGCCTATTTCCTCCTCTCTTGCTGCTGTCTCATCAACTTTCTCCCAGTTCCGACTTATCCTCTCATATGCGTCCCTCATCTCATCATCATAAACCTCCTGCCTCAATAAATAGGTTGGTTAGGTTTTACTGAAAAACATTATCTATTTCAAAACACTTTCCAATATTGACGACATGCCCAGAAAGCCGCAAAAGACAGAATATGAGATATTGGTCCAGCAACATTTCGGTAAAGGGTTCCGCTTTGGAAAGAGCGCCAGATACTGGCTCGGTGAACGTCTATGCCGAAGATGTCAGTTCATCCATCCTCCACACTACAAAGAAGACACATGTGCCCTCTGCGGGAAGCGACTTGCCAGGGCACCAAGAGCCTCTGGACGCAAAAAGAACTGGAAGCACCTTTACCCGCACAAGTTCAAGCGAATAGACATAGATGCACTTTTACAAAACAGTGAGGAAACATGAACAACCTAACAGTTCAGGAACTGCTAAAACAAGGCTTCAGATTCAGTAAGAACCCAAAGTACGGTAAAGGGGAAAAATACTGCGCAAGATGTGAACTCGTATGCCCACCATGGTATCAGTATCACCTCTGCCCAATCTGTAACCGACTTATAAGACTCGCACCCAAAAAAGGAAG
>Ga0105155_1000717_pt1 | contig 11492 bp, 22 predicted proteins | sample SSWtaG_2_FD_89589 | JGI IMG/M metagenome (GOLD analysis project Ga0105155, IMG submission 89589) | Hot spring microbial communities from Sandy's Spring West, USA to study Microbial Dark Matter (Phase II) - SSWsed_130316 | ecosystem: Environmental > Aquatic > Thermal springs > Hot (42-90C) >...
AAGGCAAACCCGAAGTAGATTTAGGCGTTTTTAGGTTGAGGGATTGGATTCAGCCGAACTGCTACGCCGTCGCTAAAGAGGTTATAGATAAGGTTATGGAGAGGTGGTTTTCTCTTTCGGCTGAGGAGCAAGACTACGCTATAAGGAACGTTGGCTTCGGTAATGCTTTGGTTAAGCTTGCTTGGAATGTTGTTAATACCGAGATTCGATACCGCTACGACTGGGACTTATTCAACCAAGCGGACTTCTGGATGTTCCCCTCAGAAACTTGGGCTATGAGGTTCGGTGACTGCGAGGACACTACGATGCTTTTGGCTTCCGCTGTTCTACGGCTGTTTGAGGTGGTTAATGATTTTCAGCTGAGTTGGGTGCGTAGGTGGTTTACTAGGGACGCTCCAGTCTGCTACGCTTGTATTGGCTTCTTTAGAGGCTTAGATGCTCCCTACGGGCACGCTTGGGTTATGTTCAAGAATCCTAAACACCAGTTTTCCAAAGATTGGTTGGTTTTGGAGACTACTTTGGAGAACGAGGTTCCACTCTATCTCTGGATACTTTGGAGTAAAGATGCCTACGTTCCTGTTTACCTCTTCAACGACTACGATATGCTGAGGATAGACAGAGACTACGGCAAACTGGGACTAGAAAAAGACTACGTTGAGAGATACAAAACTCTTATCGACGCTATGATAAACTACGTTGAGGCTGGTGTTCCTACGCCACAGAAGTGGGTTCATAAAACTATAAGACCTGTTAAAGCCGAGTTTAGAGAAGTAAAAGGGAGGAGGTTTGTATGAGGGCGCTGCTGCTTGCTTCTGTTGTTGTCGTCTTGTCGTGTTTGATGTGGGTTGTTTTCGAGCCAGCTATAGTAAAAGCGGATGTGTTCTACGAGGGTGCTGGCTTGGATTTGCTTAAGCTGTATGCTGCTGCGGTTGCTTGTGTTGGTGTTTTGGCTGCGCTTGCTTATGTGGTTAATGGGAGACAAAAGGAGGTGAGAAAGAATGTTTGAGATAGTTGTTGGCGTACTCGGTGGGGTCGCTTCAGGAGCTATAACAGCTATACTTGGATACGCCAAGTCAAGTACCGTCGAGAGCTTCAACCCTAAGAAAGCAGCTCAGACACTAGTTATTGGTGCTGTTGTCGGCGGCTTCGCTGGCGCTTGGGGCGTAACCTACCAAGAGGCATATGAGTATCTTGGTAGTGTCGGCGCTATTACCCTCATCGAGTACGTCAAGAAAGCGATAGTGAAGAGGATATGGGGTGAGTAAAATGACGAACGCAGAAATAGTTGCTCTGCTACATAAGCTAGCCCCAGAGCTCGTTGAGTTAGCTAAAGAAATAAACATCGACTTGAGGAAGAGCAAGAAAGAGGATTTGCTTCTTTTGATTCTGCTGGATCACCACAGGCAGACGGTAAGGATACTTAATGACCTACACCAAATCCTCAAAAGAGTAGACGAGGACACAGCAGTTCTAAGGAGGAGGTCTGAGATATGAGTGAGCCGTTTGAAGAAATAAGCAGAATAATGAGAAGACTCAGGTGGTGTAACGTTATACAATGCTACTTGGAGTACTACGATGTCGTTAAAGAGAAGTTTATAGAAGTTGTTGGCGGATATGACAACATTGCGAGAATGAAAGAGTACCCTGCTGAGCCTCTTGAAATGTATTTTAAAATCTGCTTTGTTTTGAAGACGCCTGTAAAGGTGAGGCTGGTGTTTGATCGAAGAAGGCACATTTTGCATGTAAACAAAACGAAAGTGCCACTTATTATAGAAGAGCTTGCTTTTCCGCTCAGATTCAGGTACTTCAAGTTCGGTGTCGAAGAAAAAGAAGCTGAGAGAGTTCAAAGAGAACTAGAAGTGAAAGGCGAGTCAGAAGACACAATACAAGACTTCTTTGTAAGAGTTGACAACCCAGCAGTATATAGTAGATTCACAGGTAAAATCGAAGTTCAACCATCTACTTTTGCTGTAGGTGTCTATAGGTGATGGAAATGGGGGTGTTTGGATGAAAAAAGTTGACATTAAAACTGTGAATGAAGTCAACGAGTTCATCGCAAGTATCATCAAAGAGCTTTGTAAGAAGCATAATGTTGAGAAGCCGATTGTTGTGGTTGTTCGAGGTTTGCCTATGATGTTTTCTCCGTTTTTTGGCGCAGGTAAGATTATTCTTAATAGCATTGTTTACGCTTTTTGGGAGATTGACAGGGAGTCAGCTGAGCGGATACTTAGGTTTGTTGTTGCACACGAGTTTAAGCACTATCTCCAGTATTTGGCTGGCGAAATAGACTTCGCTATCACAGATGCGGTTTACGAGGCGATTAAACCGAAAATAGAGGAGGCGGCGATTAGGTTCGCTGAGGAATACTCTAAGGTTTCGTCAGCTGAGGTTTCCACAATTTTCAAAAGGCTGTTTGAGGTTGCGGCAAAAACTTACAGTAAGAGGCTTCCTATGATGGAGGTGAATGTCGATGTCTGAGCGTGCTGTGAAGCTGATTCAGGCGATCCAGTTGCTCAAGAACCTCGGTGTTCTCTCCGATAATGTTGCTCGGTCGAGTAGGTCCGTTGAGCACATTTTGAAGCGCTTCCACGAGTACGTTGAGGTGCTGCCTGAGTTCGAGAAAAAGAGGGATAAGCTCGAGTGGATTCACACGAGGCTCATTGAGGTCGGACTCGACGTCTCCGACTTGATTAAGCAGACGCTTCAGCTCATCGAGGAGTTGAAGAAAATTTGACACTCAACTGTTTGGTTGAGGGGAGCACCGCTCACTTGAAAGAGCAGGCGGCTTTCGGCTGCGATGACTTCCGCCCCCGTGTAGGGAAAGGGAGCGGTGTACTCACTCGCAACCTGGGAGCGGAAACTCTCCTGGGGAAGAGTGAAGTGGGGTCTAATGCAATACATGCAATAATATTAATTAATTAATACGTTGCATGTATTGTATTAGACCTCTTTTTAGCGGTGACTCTCGAAGAACGAGTCTCGTTCTTCGCATTCGACTGCTCTTATTGAGATTATCTGTGCTTTTCGGTTTTCTACGAGCCATTTTACAGCGTTTAGGAGTTCGTCTGTTGTTCTGCAGACTCTGTATCCTACTGACTGTTTTCTGTCTAGTCTGAATCCTACAGCGACGTATATCATTTGCCTTCGCCTCCGTACTCGTGCTCGAGTATTCTGAGTATCTCGTCTCTTGTTTTCTCCGAGAACCCCTCCACCAGATGCAGGTAGCGGGCGTTTTCAACGAAGTTCTTTATGCTGCGGAACTTTCTGAGTATGTACCGTGCTTTCATTGTTCCGATTCCTGGGAAGCCTGCGACTATGTACTCAGCTATCTCGTCGAGGTTTTCCTGCGGCTTCTTGAATCTTATCTGCGGAGGCTTTTGCTCCCTTTTGCTTATGAGTTCAAGTAGCTTCGCAGTCGCAGACGGAGACTCTGTTTGGATGACTGGTATCTGCCAATCCAAAACAACCGAAGCAACCACACCCAAGTAGGCGTTTTCATCGAACTTCGTGAACTTCCTCAACTCGTCTAAACTCCCCTCGACAACCAGAAGCGGCTTCGCACCCTCCACGTTCTTCAGGTTTTTGAGCTGCTCCCAGAGTCTCCCAGTTGACATGCTGCTCATCAAGTCCGTTATGTGTTTTCGCTCGACGACGTAGTCGCCTGCGATGAAGTCTCCCGCTGGCAGCGCTTCTACTTTGAATGCCACTCCTTTTTTGCTCAATGTTTCCTGCATTAGCTTCTCTTTGCTGTCCACAACTATTTCAGACAAGAAACATCACCTCTTTTCTTCGCTTCGAGCATCAAACGGTACTGCTCGTAGAGCGGCTTTCTTTCAAACGGCACAACCTCTTTAAACCAGTCCGGCACATACTTCCACCATTGCCTCACCAGACGCCAGAACTTCGCATCGAGTATGTAGAGGTTCTTTTTGTCTTCTTCGCTTCGATGTATCCTTCCGAGTGCCTGCAGGCTCTCCTTCAGCCCCTGGAACATGTACCACCTGAACTCTTTTTTCTCGAGTCTCCTCGCAACCCTCTTGTCTTTAATATCCGGGTAGAGCGTCTTAAGCAAGATGAGTGCCTCACAGTTGTGGAATACACAACTTACCCCTGTATAACTGTTGTCCTCTTCCACCTCTAAATTATAAACAAGTCCGTCGTAATGTTCTGTTTCAACGTACTCAACAGGGAAAAGCACATATTTACTTCCGAATAATGTTGCAAACGAAAACTTCGTTTTGTACTCTTTATGTTTTGTGTAATTCAAACCAGTAAGTTCTGCCAATTTTTTAATCTGTGTTCTCGAAACTTGTAAGTTGTAAGTTGGACTTGCAAGATATTTTTTACTTCCTTTAACACACATAAACTTAGGTTTGGTCGGTCCAGATACTGCTGAACAAATACCAAGTTTAAAAAGTAAATGGCGAATTTGATGTACCAATGTTTCCGATTTTGAAGTTGAAGATGCCCTTTCTCCCACATAACCGTCTCCTTTCCAGTATCCACATATAAACTCCTTTATGAAGTCTACTGGTGCTGTTAAAACCCATTCTGGTAAAGTTTTATCCTTGAAATTTTCCAAGAACCATCTTGCCCAACCAGCATCATGACAAACAACTTGTCCTCCATAAATGGTTCCTTTTCCAGTAAGATTGATGGTTAATTCCTTTATCTCTTGTAAGAAGTCTTGATTATAGTTTGTAATATAAAAGTAAGGACTGTGAACACCATCTCCTTTGTTTACCCCACCTTCTGCTACATACCAACCCAAAAGTCTGAAATCTTGTTTTGTCAACTTTCTTCGTATATACTGATTTCCACTATACTTTCTTAGCACTACTTCTGGTAACATATCTTTTTCTTCTATAACGGGCAAGCAGATTTTATCAGTCAGTTTAACATTTTTTGCTTGTATGAACCCTCTTTCTGTTAGTATTCTGTGTTCCGGAGTTACACAGAAAGGAGCATTATAGTAAGGTTTAATCTTATATACTTCGCCGCTATACTTCCTAACAAAAACCTTACTCACTCTCCTAAACCTTCCTTTATGTGTTAACACAAAATCGCCCTCCTTTATCTCCTTTATCATCTTTACTCCCTCACTTGTTATTATCTTTTCTTCGGGTAAAAGACATAGGTCGCCTTTCCAATCCTGCCCCTCGTGGTATGCGACTGCGAAAAACAGCCTCCCCCTCTTAGAAAGCCACTCCTCGAGCTTTATCTCCCTGTCCTCAGGTTTCGGCAGAAGCGTAATCGCCTTCACCTCATCCGGCAGCAGACTGTACGTTCTCTTCGCCAAGTCGTAACTCGGACACATTATGGCGATGTTCTTCCCTTTTTCTTTCTCAGCTATCTTTGCGATTGCTTCGGCTGCTTTGGCGAGGTTCACCTCTTGGTCTTCTCTCCGCATGCTTCCGACTTCGTCCGCCAAGTCAACGATCCGCCTGTTTTCCGGAGGAAAGTAGCATGGAACCTGAATATGCTTTATCTCGTCTTTTTCGAGTATGAGGTCGAGACCGGTTTCCTCGACGAAGAGGTCTGGGTCGAGTATCGTAGCTGACGAGACAATGTATATTCGCCCTCTTTTCCAGACTAAGGTTGGGCAGAACGGTCTGGCGTAGAGCGGCTGCAGAACAAGCTTCTTCTTTACTTCGCCTTTGTAGGTTACGTAGTCGACTGACCAAATCCACTCGTAGTCCCCGTATGTTTCGAGGTACCACTTTGACTTCTCAATCCACTCTTCGAGCATGTTCACGGTCTTCGCATCGGCTATGCTTATCCTCCCGCCTTCGAGCGTGAGCTGGTAGTCTTCGAGCATCGCTTCGCACATAACCCTTATCGAGTCGATGAAGTTGTACATTTCACTCGAAGTCTTAATCTCCCCTATGTAGATTTGGTTGTAGATTTTCTCGGGGAGCGTGAACGGCGAGACAACGAGCGAAACCTGCTGGACAACGTGCTCGGCGATGTTGTGGGACTCGTCGAGTACCAGCAGCTCACGCTCACCCAACCCAGGCGGCACCTTGTCCACCAACCCTTCGAGAATCAGATACGAAAACGAGCACAAAACAGCATCTGAGAAAAACGCCTTCCACTTCTGAATCCAGTACGGGCACTCGTCTCTCGGCGAGCAATGCGTTGGGACGAAACCCGAGTATCTCCTGCACATACCGATGTCGACTGTTGAGTCGAAGAGCTTGTCTTTTATGCACGGGTAGTTTTGTCTCCCTTTTATCTCTGTGTAGTATTTTCCGATGTGCGGGTCGTTTCTTATCTGGTCGATTAAAGAGAGCTGCGGCGTGGCGTAAAAGGCTGGTGTTATCGCTCTGCAGAAAACAGTATTTATTACTGACTTCCCTGAACCCGTCGGACTGTCTAATAAAATACACCTTACTCCCGAATTCAAACACTCGTTTATTTTAAGTATCGTTGCACGCTGGTAAGGTCTGAACTCTGGACACGGGAAAAGCTTGAGTATTTCCTGATCACTCAATCCACTCAATTTTCTCACCTGTTAGCGTGTACGCCGGGCTTCCCCACTCGACTTTCCTCTTTATCACCTCTTTCATAGCTTCGTGGACTTCGACGCCTATGCAGCTCCTCCCGAGTTTTTTCGCTGCGAGCATCGTCGTCCCAGTTCCGAGAAACGGGTCTAAGACTACGTCTCCCTTCGAACTCCATATCTTTATGCATCTTTCTGGTAGCTCGACTGGGAACGACGGTGCGAATTTTAGTCTCCCCTGTCCGTATTCTTCTCCTTTTTCGACCAAGCCTACGTCTGCCCAGTCCAACTCCTCTCCTTTTTTCTTGTATATTCGCCATATTCCGCAGTTCCACTCTTTCCATTCTCTTTCTGTTAAGTCGAGCTCCCTTTCCCTCTTGCCGTATCTTTTGAAGACGAGCACATACTCCCAGTTTCTGAAAACAGACGGGTCTCTAACCTTGAGGTTTCTATATGTTTTGTACGGCGCCAAGTTTATGACGGCGCCTTGATCGAACTTCTCCCAGATTATTTGGCTTATTAGGTAGAAGCCCGTGTCCTCAACAGACTTCACCAAGTCGCCGACCGTACATATCTCACGGTAGTAGCCGTAGATGTCTTCCTTCGCAGCAGCAAGATCAGCGTAGTTGACCACGAGGTATCCTCCGGGAACTGTTACTTCGTAGACTTTTCGCCAAACTTTCCCCAGTTCCTTGAAGAACTCTTTTCTGTTTTGTATTCGGCTCAGGTCTGCGACGAGTTTGTCGGTTTCGTTTGTCGAAAACGAGACGAAGCCAACCGGATTATAATAAGGTGGGCTCGTTACCGTCAGGTGGACGCTTTTGCTCGGAATCGCCTCGTCGAGGCGGCGGGCGTCAAAAGGGCAGAGCAGCCTATAGAACATCTTTCTCACCTACGTATCTGTCGAGTGCTTTTTCTGCTGCTGCGAAGCTTGGGCAGTCTTTTACAAAGAGCACCCTCCCTTTTTTGCAGATCGATGTGAAGCCGTGTTCTGTTGTCTGCTTCTCGTAGTGGACGCAGCGGAGGCACTTCAACCTGTGCATAGCCCAAACCCCCTTAAATCGTAGAACTCGAAGTTTTCCGTGAGTTTCTTTGCGACTGATTTCGGGAGGTATGCTCGGCATCTTTTTGCTCTTTCTGGGTTTGCGACCACGACTTTTTTCTTTTCGCACCAGTCTTTCGTTACTGTTTTTAGGAGGACTTTTGCTGCGGCTTTGTCGTAGATGAACTCGTTTAATTTTATCTTGTTTTTGCTGAAGTGGACGCAGTCCAAGCAGCTCATTTACTCCACCTCCCTGCAGTACTGCTCGTATCCGCATCCTTCGCAGATGCCCTCGCCTTTTTTCGGCAGGATGTCGTCTCTCAAGCACTTTTCGAGGTACTCTTTGTTCGCAAGTATCTGTTTCCAGTTTTCCTCAAGCTCTTCGTCTGTGAACTTCAGCGTGTAGCACTCCAGCGTCTTCGACCATATCCTCATAACAACAAAATCCGCTTCGTTAACACCCTTCATGTAGCAGTACGCCTTCAGCTGCTTAAGGTAGTTCGTATCCCGTAGAATCTTGTTTACCGCAGCTGTTCTCGAAGTTGTTTTGAACTCGACTATTCTGTCCCATACTGCGTCTATCCTCCCCTCTATCCCATCTTTTTCGACAACAACCTCTTTTATCGCAAAGGGGAGAAGCTCGTGGAGCGCCTTTCCTATGTTCGTTGCGATTATTTTCTCTTCGCTTTTCTCAGGCTGTATCCCCTTTCTCAGGAAAAACGGCTTCCTCAAGCACCCAATCAGCTCCGTAACGTGGAAGTTTTTCGGCGGAGCTTCGCTTCTCCGAAGTTTCGCAAGCAGCTTTTCTTTGAGCACACGGTTCTCCTCGATTAGCATAGGTTGTCCCTCCAGCTGCCGGCGTATGAGTCGCCTTTCATCGTCCAGAGTATCGACTTCGGCTTCTTGTTTCTTTCGCTGTCGAGTCTGAGTCGAACTGGGTCGTCGAAGATTTCACGCCACTTTCTCACCTCTTCCTCCGACAAGCCGTGGACTTTTATGTGGTATCCTCGTTTAGCCGAGTACCTCCAGTAGCACTTCCCATATATGTAGTTGAACATGCTCCAAAGAATCCAAGCCCTCAGCCAACCGCCCTCGTCAATATCTAACGTAAGCCTCATTTCAATCACCACAGTTTTGCTTCTTCTGGGTTTATCTTCGTTTTCTTCCTCTCGTAGTTTAGTATCAGCTTTGTTTTCAACGCTTTTCCTAAGTCGAAGCCGTGGGACTCGGCTAGGAAGCAGCAGAGTATCACGATGTCGGCTAGCTCTTCTTCGATCGGCTGCTTTTTCAGCGCAACGTCGATCAATTCGAGTGTTTCGCCGAGCAGGTGCAGCAGGCAGTCTTTTCTGTCAAGCAGATGCGGGTAGACTACGTTTCTGCTGTCCGTTAAATATTTTTGGAGTGCAGATATGTCAATCATGCTGGCACCAACCTCGCTGTTTCGTTTTCGAATCTCGTTCTCACCCTCCGCTGCCTTATCGCAATCTCTTCTAATTCTTTTATTGTCGCTTCGTCGTACTCGTAGTCGCCGTAGTCCGTTACACCAGTTCTCCCAGTTCTGCCCCTCTCGATCTCTGGGAGCCACTCGTCGAGCGGAACGAGCCAGTAGTCTGGGTGCTTTCTCCGAAGGTGTTCGCTTGGGTCTCTTCTCCCCCTGAAGAATATTGCGTATCGCTCAGCGAAGTTGAGCCGCTTGTAAACTGGTACTGATTTAGGGAGCTCGTCTTCGTCTATTTCCTCGTCGAGTTCACGGCACGGTACTGAGGTTAAACCGTGCCAGAATGTCTGAGCAGCCAAAACTACTGCGAGGTGAATTACCACAGGCTTCAGATTCACGAAGTGCGGGTAGCTCCCAGGTTTATCTGAGACCACGGTTACACGGAACTCGGCTATCGGGTCGCTTGTTTTGCTCTTCGGAACCTCTGCGTAGAATATTTCGCAGTACATCGAGCGATAGTATATCATTCCACGAACTCACCCTCCGCTATCTTCGGCGAAGCGAGCTTCTTTATTCCCGCCCAGCTCAAGTCGTCTAGGTACTCTATGTACTCGTTTGGGTTCGTAATATCACGGTATCTGTTTTTGATGACCTTGCAGACCCTTTTGAGCGCACCGTTTTTGTCCTGCTCGAATTTGAGCAGAAGCCTTATTCCAGCCATGTCTGGTGCTTTTACATAACCGTCTCTTATTCTCCGACCCGTTTTCTTCCCCTCTGCGTCGTATTCGTCCGTCATCTGCGAGGTGAAGACCAAATTCAGCATCCTCTTTCCGATCACATCGTAGATCAAGTCGTCTATTTTTCTCCTTATTTCGCCGTATTCTACTGGAAGCGGTCTCTTTCTATCTGGGTTTTCTTTGAGCCACTCTTTTAGCGCAAGTTTCTGCAAGTCTGTTGAGGTGTCTATCACAACCGTTGCTGTGTCTGTTGCTGTTTGAATCGCTTTTCTTATTTCCTCGAGGCTCTCGACGTGCCTGTATCTTTTCAACGCCTCCTCTTTTCCAACAACCGACTCGAAAATCGGGAAGCTTTCTCTGGACGGCGTTGTGTCTATGAAGAGCGGTCTCGGAAACTTCGAAGCGAGCGTCGTCTTCCCAGTCGTTGTCTCGCCGATTATCTCAACGAAAAGCGGCTTCTTCATAGTCTCACCTCGCTATTAGCACTAAATACGCTATTAAAGTTGCTGCGAGTACAACAGTTGTGGCACAAACAGGCAGAAATGCTTCGTGTTTCATCCACTCGCCTATTTTTGTAAGCAGCGTGTATGCTACGAGTGAAACCGCAGCAGCTGCCGCAGCCAGGTTGTATGCAAGCACAAGGTATTTGCCTATCTTCATTTCAAGCACCCTCCCGCTTACGTAGTAGCTCGAACATTTCGTCTATTGTTAATTCTACTTTGTGTCCGCATTTGAATTTGAGTATCAGTTTATGTACTGTGGTTTCATCCTCCGCTCCGCAGACTGGGCAGTTTACTTTGAACACTTCCACCTGCGGAAGCGAAAACGAAGATGCCAACACTTCTTCGAGGTCTTTTACAAACTCTTCTATTGCTTTCAGCAACTCGTCCCGCACCTCTGAAACTGTTCCACCACAAGTAGAGCAGCGGTAATCAGCCATCACTCTTCCATCGGGCAGCCTTTCGACTTTAAGTTCCATAGGCTTACCGCATTTCCTACAAATAGGTTTGCTCATTGTCTCACCTCTGCGGCGAATGTGTTGAGGATGTCTTTCGCCCACTCTTCTGCTTTGGCTTCGTAGCATTTTAAGCACATTCCCGACCATTTCCAGACCCACCGCTCGAATTCATCCAAAGGAGCGAAAGAAGTTTTGCAGCAAACGCACTTTACCATTTCACTCACCTCTCATCTTCGGGCAGAAAAGCCAATCCAGTTGTGGGTGTTTGTGTCGGCAGGGTTTGTCTGGTTCTTGTACTCCCCAGTATTTGTTTCTCTCTTTGTTTGCGAACTCAAGTGCTTCTTCGAAGCTTCCCTCGAAGGCAACTTCCTCTCTTTTTTCATCGTAGAAATATCTGTAAACCTCGAATTTCCCAGTTTCGAGGTTCTTCCGCAGCGAAAGCCTGTGGTTTTTGATTCCGTATTTTTGCCTGGCTTGGTATGGCACCCAACCGTAGTAGTCTACTTCTCTCATAGAGTATTTTTTGTTGTTTGGGTCTGGGTCTTCGAAGCCGAACTCGCATATTATCATTCTCCACCACCTCCGTTAGGCAACAACCTATTCAACAGCATTTCAAGTGTCTCCACTTCGTTCTTCAAAATTTTTATTGTTGTCTTTACATGGACAAGTGTGTCTAAATCTACTGCGATCTGTGGCATAGGCAACCACAGTCTCCTTTAAACACCCAAACACCTGTTAAAGAGAAGTGTTTCCCAGCACAAATTCGGCAGAAATCCAGTTTACCATCGAAGTAAAAGTTGTCCAAACTCATTTTC
>Ga0105155_1000727_pt1 | contig 11443 bp, 8 predicted proteins | sample SSWtaG_2_FD_89589 | JGI IMG/M metagenome (GOLD analysis project Ga0105155, IMG submission 89589) | Hot spring microbial communities from Sandy's Spring West, USA to study Microbial Dark Matter (Phase II) - SSWsed_130316 | ecosystem: Environmental > Aquatic > Thermal springs > Hot (42-90C) >...
GGTGTGGTGGGGCTCCACGTGTTCGGCCACCAACCTAAAGGCGGGATGGCGTAAGAACGGCCGGTGGATGATCCTCGCGGCCGGCCAAGCGCTCACGAGAACCACGTGCCCACCGGGCAAAACCTTCTCCGCAAGCCTCTCCGCCAGGGCCTGGATCCGCCTATACCCGAGGTAGTAAAGGACCTCCGAGCAAACCACGAGGTCGAATTGCCCCTCTGGGAGCTCCTTTCCGATATCCAAATGTCGAAATTCCACTTGGGGAAGATGAGCACAGTTTTCCCGAGCTCGCGCCAGCGCACGGAGAGCCACATCCACACCGATTGCTTCTTTAGCGATCCCCTCCTTCACTAAACGGCAGGTGAAAAGCCCTTCCGCGCAGCCCAAATCCAAAGCGCGCAGGTAAGGGTTCCGGCGATCCCTAGGAAGGATAGAGAGCATGAGATCGTATTTGCGCTTTTCATAGGGACTTTCCGCGTAATCCCAGGGGTCGGGCTTTCGAAAGCGCCAATTAAAGAAGCGCGGCAAAAGCCGGGCCGGAAGAATGAGGCCGTAGACTAGGAGGTTTCCGGCTTCCGCAAGCCCCCGCAGAATCCCCAGCCCTTGCCGGATTTTGGGGCCGGCCCCCGCCCGCACCACCACGAGAAGACCGAGCCCCACGAGGATTAACTCCAAAAAGCGGTACGTGAGGGAAAAAGCCATGGCCTCGGCGGAAGAAATGCCCAAAAGCCCGAGGATCCCTACGCGCCCGCCTTCGGCCGTGCCCACACCCGCAGGAGTAAGCCAAAGGAAGAGGGAGAGAAAGGCGTTCAAATTGAAGTAAATCCCGAGCTCCCGCAAAGAAAGCCCTCGTCCCTGGGCAAAAAGAAAATAGAAAAACGGCCGAAGGTAGTGGCAAAGAAAGCTCAAACCCTGAAGTAAAACGGCAAGCAAAACATAGCCCGGCCGGGAGCGAAAGGCGCGGTGCATCGCTTCCTCCATCTCGGCAATCTTTGTCGCAAACTTTTCCAAACGCGGTCGAATCTTTTTTCCAAGTCCTGCAAGGAAACGCACAATTTTGCTGAGCCAAAACCAGCCAAGAGCAAAATTCAACGCCCCTAACGTTATCGCGATCCCCAAAGCAAAAAGTGCCAGAAGAACCCAGATCCGCTGGGAGGAGGAGAGAAACGGAAGAAGCATTCCCGCGCCGACCACGGCGAAGGAAAGGAGGATAAGACCGGCAATAACCCTGTCCCAAACAAGGGTTCCGGCCAAAGGGGGAACACCGCCTCCCGTTTTCCGCAAAATGAGCCACCCGCGCACGGGCTCGCCGCCAAGATAGGAAACAGGGGTGAGGTAGGAGACGGCATAGCCCGCCATGGCCGCGGAGAGAACCGTGAGAGGCCGGGCGCGAATTCCCGCGGCCCAAAGTAAAGCGCCCCAGCTCGCCGCCCAAAAGCAGAGCCCTAGGAACTCCAAAAAGAAAAGGAAACCCAAAGCCCAGAGAGGAAGGGCGCGGGCCTTTTCCCAAATTTCGCGGGGACCACTATGAAGGACAAGCCAAACAAAGACGCTAAGGCCAAGGAAAATAAGACCGAAGAGAAAGTAGCGCCGCATCAAAGGAAGCTTAACCAGCGCAACCTCGAAGGGCAAAGTTGAGAAAGTCCTCTTCCGTTCGTAAAATTTAGCGCTATGCCGGAGAGAATCGAGCTCGCCTTCATCGAAGAGGAGATGGAGCAGTCGTACATCGACTACGCCATCTCCGTGATCCGCGGCCGGGCCATTCCCGATGTGCGCGACGGACTCAAACCCGTGCAGCGTCGCATCCTCTACGGGATGCGGGAGCTCGGCCTTACCCCCAACCGCCCCCACCGCAAATCCGCCCGCATCGTGGGTGAAGTCCTGGGTAAATACCATCCCCATGGGGACATGGCCGTGTACGAGGCCATGGTAGGATTGGCCCAGCCCTTCACCACCCGCTATCCCCTCATCGATGGCCAAGGGAACTTCGGCTCCGTGGACGGCGACGAGCCCGCGGCCATGCGCTATACCGAAGCGAGGCTCGCTCCCATCGCCATGGAATTTTTGGAGGAACTCGACGAGGAAACCGTAGATTTCGTCCCCAACTTCGATGGGTCCCTCCAGGAGCCCGAAGTCCTGCCTGTCCGCTTCCCCCACGTTTTAGCCAACGGTGCTTGGGGGATTTCCGTGGGGATGACCACCCAAATCCCGCCCCACAATCTGCGGGAGCTCATTCAGGCCACCCTGTACCTCCTGGATCATCCCCAGGCCACGGCAGAAGAGCTCATGCAATTCCTTCCCGGCCCGGACTTCCCCACAGGCGGGATCATCGTGGGAAAGGAAGGAATCCGCGAGGCCTACACCACCGGCGAGGGCCGTTTCCTCCTTCGGGCAAAAGCCTTCATCGAGGGCGACCAGATTGTGATCACAGAAATCCCCTACCAGGTGCGAAAAAGTGCAATTCTGGAGAGCATCGCGGAGAAGGTGAAGGAAGGGGAAATCGAGGGCATAAGTGACCTCCGGGACGAGTCGGACCGGGAAGGGTTGCGGGTGGTGGTGGAGCTCAAGCGGGGCGCGGATCCGGAGATGGTGCTGGCCAAGCTTTACAAACTCACGCCCCTGGAACGCACTTTCTCCTGCCACTTTTTGGTCATCGACAAAGGGAATCCCCGAATTCTCTCGCTTCCCCAGATCTTGCAAGCTTTTTTGGAATTCCGGCGTGCCACCGTACAACGCCGCACCCAATTCCGGCTGCGCCAAGCTAAGGAACGCGCCCACATCCTCGAAGGTTTACAGAAGGCCCTGAGCCGTCTGGATGAGGTGATCGAGATCATCCGAACCTCCACGGATCAGGAGCAAGCTCAGGCCCTTTTGGCCGCAGAGATCGGCCTTTCCGCAAAGCAGGCGGAAGCGATCCTGCGCATGCGCCTTGGGCAGCTGACAAAGCTGGAGCGCCAAAAGATCGATGAAGAACTCGCGGAGCTTCGCGAAAAAATCGTGGAATACGAGGGGATTCTGGCCAATCCGAATCGCCTTGACGACGTGATCCGCCAGGAACTGCGGGAAATTGCCGAAAAGTATGGGGATGCCCGCCGCACCACTATTTGGGAGGGCGACGATCATTTGGCTTTGCCCAAAGAAGCCCCGGCTTTGGAGGTGATCCTCTGCGCCACGGCCAAGGGTTACCTCAACGTGGTGGAGCGGATGGCGTTCAAAACCCAAGGCCGCGGCGGGAAAGGCGTGATTGGAATCCGCCCGAAAGAGGGGGATTCCCTGCGCCAGATCGTTCCTGCCACCACTCGCGACGATTTGCTCATCTTCACCGATCGCGGCCGCGTCTTTAAGCTCCCCCTTACGCGGCTGGAGGTGGGCAACCGCGATTCGCCCGGAAAAAACCTGCGCCAGTTTTTGGATATGGAGCCGGACGAGGAGGTGCGGGCAATTTGTCCTGTGGCCGACTATTCCCGAGGGTATGCCCTGCTCGCCACAAAGAACGGCCTCCTTTGCCGCAACAACCTCTCCGATTATGCGAATGCCCACACAAAAGGAATCCTCGCCCATGACCCTGAGGAGGGCGACCGGCTCGTGGATGTGGCGGTGACCCAAGGGGAGGGGGAGGTCATCCTCGTGAGCGCCCAGGGCCAAGTGATTCGCTTTTCCGAGGAGGAGATCCGCATCACCCGCCGGCCTTCCCGGGGCGTGATCGGTATAAGGCTTGATCCCGGCGATCAAGTGGTGGCCCTCGTTTGGCTCCCCAAGGGAATTCAAGGGAAAAAGCTTTTCTTGGTCACAAGCCAAGGCTACGGAAAGCGCCTGGAGATTGGGGAAATCCCCCTTCAGGGCCGCGGAGGAAAGGGCGTCATTGGAATCAAACTGGACGCGGAGGAAGTGGTGGCCGCGACCCTCGTGGGAGAGGATGATGAGGTGGCCCTTTCCACGGCGTGGGGAAAGGTCATCCGCTTTGAGGCCGCGCAAGTCAGCACTTTCTCCCGCTACGCCCGCGGGGTAAAACTCATCCAGATCGACCCCGGAGACCGCGTGATCTCCGCGGTGGTGGTGTAGGGAGGTTTCCATGAACATTTCCGCGGAAGTGGAACGACAGCTTCGCCTCATTGAGAAGAACGCGGAAACCCTCCTTCCGCGGGAGGAGCTGGCGCAAAAAATCGCGCGTTCTTTGGAAACAGGGAGACCCTTGCGGGTGAAGCTGGGGATTGACCCTTCCGCGCCGGAACTGACCCTGGGGCACGCCGTGGTCCTCCGCAAGCTTCGGCAGTTTCAGGATTTGGGGCATCTTGCCGTCCTTGTGGTGGGCGACTTCACCGCCCGGATTGGCGACCCCTCCGGCCGCAGTAAAGCCCGGGAACCCCTCTCCCCGGAAACCATCGCGGAAAATATGAAAACTTACCGGGAACAGGCCTTCCGCATCCTCGATCCAGCGCGAACTGAGGTGCGCTACAACTCCGAGTGGCTCGGAAAACTCACGTTTGCTGACATCCTCGTCCTCACCTCCCACTATACGGTGGCGCGGATGCTGGAGCGCGAGGATTTCGCCAAACGCTTCCGGGAGGGCTCGCCCATTTCCCTCATGGAGTTCCTCTATCCCCTCGCCCAGGCCTACGACTCCGTGGCGGTGGAGGCGGATGTGGAGCTGGGCGGCTCCGACCAGCGCTTTAACCTTCTCGTGGGCCGGGATATCCAAGAAGCCTACGGCCAAGAGCCCCAGGTTATCCTCACTATGCCCCTTCTTATCGGGACTGATGGGGTGCGGAAGATGTCCAAATCCTGGGGAAACTACATCGCCATTTCCGAGCCACCCGAGGAGCAGTTTGGAAAACTCATGGCCATCCCAGATGAGCTCATGCCCCAATACTTCCGGCTTCTTACGGATATCGAATGGGAAGAAGTGGCCCACCTCCACCCCAAGGAAGCGAAAAAGAAGCTAGCGTGGACGGTGGTGGCAAGCCTTCACGGCGTGGAAGAGGCAGAAAAAGCCCAGGCCCACTTCGAGCGGGTGTTCGAGGAGGAGCGGCCTCCCGAGGTCCTCCAGGAAGTGGCCGTGGGGCACCTCCTCGATGAGGCAGGGAAAGCCCCTCTCGTGGAGATCCTCTTGGCTTCAGGGTTTGTGGCCTCCAAGTCGGAGGCGCGCAGGCTTATCGCCCAAGGCGGGGTCTGGCTGGACGGGGTGAAGGTCCCGGCCGGGGAGGAGCGGGTGGAGATCCGTCCGGGCATGATCCTCCGCGTGGGCCGCCGCCGGTTTGCTCGGCTCGTTATATGACCTGCCCTTTCTGCCGCATCGCCAAAGGCGAGCTTCCTGCCCACATTCTCTACGAGGACCTAGAAGTTATGGCCTTTTTGGATGCCGCACCCATGGCCCCTGGACACACCCTGGTGGTCCCGAAGGCCCACGTGGAGAGGTTTGCGGAGCTTCCCGAGGATTTGGCAGGAAAGATGTTTTCCGCGGCGGTGCGGGTGGGAAGAGCCCTCCAAGAAGCCCTTTCCGCACCCGGCCTAACCGTGGGCCTCAATGACGGCCGCGCCGCCGGCCAAGGGGTCCCTCACGTACATCTGCACCTCGTTCCCCGCTTTCCCGGGGATGGCGGCGGCTCCCTCCACTCCATTCTCCCCTATCGCCGGCTTCGGCCGGATCCGGAGCTCGCGGAGAAGGTGAAGGCCCTCCTCAGCGGGCAAGGAAAATGAGGTCGGCCGGGCAAGTCGGACCCTTGTAGTTCTCCGCAAATTCGTTTCCGCCGCCGGAAACCTTCCCCCAAAAACCCGGGCCGGCGCCCACACAGCTTGGGTTCTGCACGGCTACACCGTAGCCACGATTTCGGAAAAACGTGCTCTCCCAAACCTCCACGTTTGCAAAATCCCGTAAAAGAAGGCCTCCTTGCCAGCCGTTTTCGGAGACGGTGCTTTTGCGCAGGACCAAGGAGCTTCGACCCCCCGCGCAAACTCCACAGAGCTCATTTTGAAAGAGGGTTACCTCCTCCAAAATTGCTTGGCTTTCGTCCCAAAGCCAAATCCCGCCCTGAGGATGGTGAGAAACGCTTGTTTGGGAGGCATAAAGGCGGGCATTCTGCCAAAGTTTTAGTCCCGCTCCGTTTTCCCAAAACGCGCAGCGGATAAGCTCGGCCGCGGAACCTGCGGCCATAGCCAAACCCTCGGATCCGCCGGTCACATGCACCGAACGGAGGCGGAGCTCTGCCCCCTGCACCAGCGCCAAGGCGGGCGCGCCCGGGGGACCCACAAGGATAGCCTCCCCGTTTCCCCGGATTTCCAAAGGTTTATCCACCACAATACCCGCGGGATGCCGCCCTGGCGAAAGGATCAGAACTCCATCGGGAAGAAGAGCGTCCACGGCTTCCTGGAGGTCCGAAAAAGCGGGATCGGGAAAGTTCACAACATCGCGGGAAGGAGTAGCTTTCGCTCGCCTTAAGCTCGCTTCCACGTTTCCCATGAGAGCCACGCCGTTTTGGTCAAACTCGTTTCCTTCGCCGCGAACCGGGATGCGGGAAAACCCGGATATTCCTGCGACTGTAAATCCCTCAAAGAAGGAATTTCGCACCTCCACTTCGGCCCGGCCGGAGGCGGAAACACCCGAGCCCTCACCGCTCAAAAATCGGCACCTCTCCACACGAATCTGCGCTCCACCCCGCGCAACGATGCCGTCCCACCGATTCCGCAAAAGCGTGCAACCCTCAAGGAAAGCTTTCCCACCTCTCAGCTCCAGCCCATTCCAGTTGGCTTCAAAAATCGTGCCGTAGGCGTAAAGGACGGCTTCATCGGAAAGAAGAGCCCCCGCTTCGCCATGGCCAAAAACGAGGGAGGCCGAAACCTTTGCCTCTCCAGAATCCCGAAGGGAAAGCCCGGGCCCCTGGTTCTCCCGAAGTTCCGCTTCCCAAAGCCGCGCCCTTGCGCTTTCTCGGATCCAAAATCCTGGTCCGAGATTCTTCTCTACGCGGCTTCCCTCTAGTTCCAAGCGGCCTTCACCCGCGGCCCAAACCCCGCCCATTTTGTTCCCGTAAACCCAGGCCCTTTCCGCAAACACCTGGGCCTGGCCATAAATTTCTAGGCCGTAGCGGCTATTTTCGAGGATCTCCACATCGCGGAGGGAAAGCCGGGCTTGATCGCGGGCAAAAATCCCGGAGGCCATGTTTTGTGCAATTTTTACCGTTTGAAGCTCGAGCTGAGCTTCATCCTGCACGAGGATTCCCGCGGAGGACAATTCCAGGCTGGTAAAGCCGCCGCGGCCACCCTCGATGCGTAGGTTCTCTAGGCGCACTTTGGCCTTGCCCAAAACCCAAACCACAGGCGGTCCGGGAGAAAAAGCCTGGATGACCGTGGTCTCCGGCCCGGCTCCCCGGATGGTCACCGACTTTTCCAGGCGCAAGTTTGCCTGGTACTTTCCCGAAGAAAGCACAATGATTGCGCCCTCCGGCGCCCTGGCAATGACTTCCTCCAGGGACTCTCCGGGCCGAAGGGAAAGGCCGGAGGGGGTTGCCCTTTGGGCACTGCACCCCAAAAGGGTGGCGAGGGCTAAAACCATGAGTCCCAAAAAGGAAAAGTGTCGCATCGCCCAAGATTGTACCTCCCCGCGGGAATTGGCCAGGGTCTGGACAAAGGGCGCGCGCGGGAGTAGAATGGGGCTTGCAACGGGCCCTTCCGCCTGAGACCCACCCCATTCCACCTCACGCCTCACCTCCCCCGGGCGGAAGGGCTCGCTTTTTCTTCGGAACCTTGACGAAAAAAGGGGTCCTCTCTAACATAGGGCGCTGGGCCGAGGTGGCGGAATTGGCAGACGCGCTGTCTTGAGGGGGCAGTGGGCTTCGGCCCGTGCGGGTTCGACTCCCGCCCTCGGCACCAGACCCATTTTCCCCGTTTCTTTTTGCCCCCTGAGAGCCCGCCGTAAAATCGAACTTCGTCTATGAGCCCCAAGCGTCGAAAAGAAGCTCCTGCCCCCTTTATTCCCCTTAGGATCAGCGGCACCGGTTCTTTCCTCCCCAGGAAACGTCTAAGCAACGATGACCTTGCCCAATTTTTGGACACAAGCGACGAGTGGATCAGGACCCGTACAGGAATCCGCTTCCGGCATATCCTCGCTCCTGAGGAGGTTCCCGCGGAGATGGGAGTGGAGGCGGCACGGGCGGCGTTGGCCTCCGCCCAAAGGGTGGCCGGGGATGTGGATTTGCTCGTGGTGGCCACCAATGTTCCCGAGGAGCCCATTCCCGGAACAGCGCCGCACCTCGCCGCCGGCTTGAACCTCGGAAAGGTCCCATTTTTCGACGTCACCGCCGGCTGCGCCGGCTTCGTCTATGCCCTGACCCTGGCCGGGACGATGATCCACGCGGGCCTTGCCCAAAAAGCTTTGGTGGTGGGAATTGAGGCCCTCTCCCGGTTTGTGAATTGGCAGGATCGGGCCACCTGCGTCCTTTTTGGGGATGGAGCGGGCGCGGTGCTCCTCGAGAAGGGCTCCGGAGATTCTGGAATTTTGGGAGCGGCCCTCCGGGGCGATGCCTCCAAACTTTCCCTTTTGCGCATCGAGGCAGGAGGGGTGCGGCTTCCCGCAAGCCCCGAAACCGTGACCAAAGGACAGCATTTCCTCCAGATGGAGGGGAAAGGCCTTTTCAAGGCAGCGGTGGGGATGATGGCGGAAGCCACGCGGGCGGCCGCGGCCCAGGCTGGCATAACCTTGGACCAAATCGATTGGATCATTCCGCACCAAGCCAATTTGCGGATCATTGAGGCCCTCGTGCGGCGCCTGCGCATCCCCGAGGAAAAGGTGGTGGTGAACATCGACCGCGTGGCCAACACCTCCACCGCCTCCATTCCCATTGCCCTCGATGAGATGGTGCGCGCCGGAAAAATTCAAAGGGGGCAAATTTTGGCCCTCACCGCCTTTGGAGCGGGAGCCTGCTATGGGACGGTGATCCTCCGATGGTAGCCTTCCTCTTTCCCGGACAAGGTTCCCACGAAGTGGGAATGGGCCGAGAGCTCTTCCTTCGGCCAGAGGGCGCGGAGGTTTGGGAGGAGGCCCGAAAACTCGGGTGGGAAAAGCCGGTCTTTGAGCTGAGCGCTGAGGAGCTTTCGCGCACCTCCCTGGCCCAGCCCGCCATTTTCCTTGTGGAATGGGTTTCCTTTTTGGCCGCAAAAAAATTGCGGGCTCCGGATGTGGTCGCAGGGCACTCCCTCGGAGAATTCGCGGCTTTGGCAGCGGCCGAGGTCCTCTCCTGGCCCGAAGCCTTCTCCCTCGTTCTCCTCCGCGGAAAGCTCATGGAGGAAGCCGCGGAAAAATTCCCGGGAGGAATGCTTGCCCTTTTGGGCCTTTCCCAAGGGGAAGCGGAGAGGATCGCCGAGGACAGCGGGTGCTTCGTGGCGAACCTAAACGCTCCCACCCAAGTGGTGTTGGCGGGCAAACGAGAGAATCTGAAAAAGGCGGAGGAATTGGCCCAGAGGGCCGGGGGGAAAGTGGTGCCGCTGCCGGTAGCGGGCGCATTTCACTCGCCGTTCATGGCCGGGGCCGCCCAACGCTTAGCTTCCGCCCTGGAGGAGCTCCCCTTCCGCCCGCCGAAGATCGCCTTCATCTCAAGCTCCACCGGAGACGTGGAACGCGACCCTCAGAGAATCAAAGAGATCCTCAAGGCCCAAATGACTTCACCGGTGCGCTGGGTCGCGGCGGTGGAGAAAATAGCGGAGCTCGGGGTGGAGGAGGCCTGGGAAGTGGGGCCGGGACAGGTCCTTACCCGACTTGGCAGACGCATCACTGACCGGATACGCTTTCGCGCTTTATCCGAGATTTTGGACCATGTTTGAGGGAAAGACGGTGCTGATTACGGGCGGAACGTCGGGGATTGGCCTGGCCACGGCCAAACTTTTCGTGGCACGGGGAGGGAAGGCCGTGGTGGTGGGCCGGGACCCGGACCGCGGGGCTAAGGCCGCTTCCGAGCTTGGGGAAAACGGGAAGTTCTTGGCCGCGGATGTTTCCGATCCAAAGCAGGTGAAAAGCGTCTTTGAAGAGACCCTGGCTTGGGCAGGCCATCTGGATTTCCTCGTTCATGCCGCCGGGCATACCAGGGATAAGCTCCTTGTGCGCATGGACCTGGAGGACTGGGAGGAAATCCTCCGCGTGCACCTCACCGGCGCGTACCTCTGCGCCCGGGAAGCCCTGCGGATCATGATGCGCCAGAGATCTGGGGCCCTGGTATTCGTGGGCTCCGTGGTGGGGCTTACGGGAAACGTGGGGCAGGCCAATTATGCGGCGGCGAAAGCGGGAATGGTGGCCCTCACGAAAACCCTGGCCCAGGAAGCGGCGCCTTGGGGAATCAGGGTCAACCTCGTGGCTCCCGGCCTCATCGAGACGCCCATGACCGCGGCGCTTCCGGAAAAGGTGCGGGAAAGCTACCTCTCCCGCATTCCCCTGGGCCGGCCGGGAAAGCCGGAGGAGGTGGCGGAGGCCATCCTCTTCTTGCTCTCCCCCCAGGCATCTTATATAACCGGCCATGTTCTCTGCGTGGACGGGGGCCTCGTCCCCTGCAACTGAGGAGGTGAAAGGATGAGCGACGTCGCCAATCGGGTAAAGGAGATCATCGCTGAGCAGCTCATGGTGGATCTGGAGGAGATCACCGAGGACTCCACGTTCGTGGACGATCTCGGCGCGGATTCCCTCGATCGCGTGGAACTCATCATGGAGTTCGAGGAGGAGTTCGGGATCGATATTCCCGATGCGGACGCGGAAAAAATCCAGACCGTCGGCGAAGCGATCGCCTACATCGAGCGGAGGCTTGCGGAGAAGGCAAAGGAGCAAAGCGGCTTTGAGATCTGAGATGGTCCAGGCTTACGTGGAAGAGCTCGCCCGCTACGAGGGAAAGGAAGTTCTCATCCAGGGGTGGCTTTACAACAAACGCTCCTCAGGGAAAGTCCGGTTCGTTTTGGTGCGGGATGGCACGGGAATCGTGCAGGGAGTGGTCACCCCTGAGGCCGACCCGCAAACGTTCGAGTGGGCAGAGCGCCTTCCCCAAGAAAGCTCCCTCCGCGTTTGGGGTGTAGTTCGCGCGGATCCTCGTGCTCCTGGTGGCTATGAAATCCTCGTGCGGAAAATCGAACCGGTGCATATCCCCAAGGAGCCTTTCCCCATCGGGCTCAAAGAGCACGGGGTTGGCTTCCTCATGGATCACCGTCACCTCTGGATCCGCATGCGCAAGCAGGTCCCGATCTTGCGCATCCGCGACGCCGTTTTTTGGGCCATCCGGGCGTTCTTCAAGGAGCGGGGGTTTGTGGCCACGGAGGCCCCCATCATCGTGGGCACCGCGGTGGAGGGCACCACCACCCTTTTCCCCTTGGATTACTTCGGAGAACCCGCGTATTTATCCCAGTCTGGCCAACTTTATTTGGAAGCCACCTGCATGGCCTTGGGCCGGGTCTACTGGATTGGCCCATGTTTTCGCGCGGA
>Ga0105155_1000728_pt1 | contig 11424 bp, 10 predicted proteins | sample SSWtaG_2_FD_89589 | JGI IMG/M metagenome (GOLD analysis project Ga0105155, IMG submission 89589) | Hot spring microbial communities from Sandy's Spring West, USA to study Microbial Dark Matter (Phase II) - SSWsed_130316 | ecosystem: Environmental > Aquatic > Thermal springs > Hot (42-90C) >...
AGTATCGAATAACGATACGTTCATACAAACCGCACTTCTTTTAGCTGGCATAGTAGTGGGAATACTCGTGGGTTTTATAATGGCCGGCAGGAGAAGGGTCACCAGCAAAGGCGGCGGAATATCACAGACCACTAATCGAGGTTTCAAAATCCATCCTAGCAGTTAACGGATAAAACCAGGGTTTTATGTGAGTGTCCAACCTCGGACAAGTAATGCGCACAACCAACATAAATAAAAAACTATGGAAAGACAGGCCGATATTCACCTAATCGCTGGGCTGGCTACTAAAAGATATTCCATGGTGGTGAGTACGGGCTTTGAAAGGTTTCTCACGGGCCTCCAAACCGATTGTATGCCCTCCCCGGGCATGGCCTCACCCAGCTTCTCAGTAACAGCAATCTTCTTAAGCCCGTGGCCCAAAGACACCCCTACGTCTATCTGCCTGACGAGCTTCAGCCCGGGCCCCCTTAACCCCGAGCAGTACGAGTTGAGGCTGTGGCGCAGCCCCGTCAAGAATCTTCAACCGTCCAAAACCTTTCCACATTCACTGGAAACCTTGTATTTAACAAGGGGGAACAACACAAACCATTAGCACTATGGGGTGGCTGGCGTCGGTCATTAAAAACCTAGATAATCGTAGTACGTACCATCTAATCTGACCACGTTCGAGAGGCTCCTAGGATGTGGTGTGTTTGGGTTTTCAATTAGTGGTGCGCCATACCGATCGCTGGACTCAGTATACTTCTATCCCCACCCCGGTCTCCCAGTCGTAGTACGTGCAGTCGCTGTTCAACTCTATTTTCTCCGGGACGGTGGCTATGCAGTACTTCACGGTCCTGCCGGATACGGATGTCTTATCTGCGAAGAGGCTTAGTAGTGGGCTGGGAAGACCCTCCCCCCTCGCCCTGAGAAAATCGCCCTTGAGGTGCATGGCCTTGACGGCGAAGAAGGTCGCAACGTATTCCGGCGGGGGGATGACGGCATCGTAGAGTCCGGCCCCATGCCCCTCAAAATAGAGGTAGAGCTCCTTCCCCAGCTTTGGGAAGACGTGGTTTGCGAGCTGCTCAAAGCTCCGGCGGCCGAAAGCCCTCAACCCCCTCCACCCGGAGAACCCTGTTCCGCCCAGCTGGTCTATGTCGCTGCTTGTCAGCCCTATGTCTACCGCGTAGGCCGTTGTGTAGGTTGCTAAGCATTACACCACGGGCAAGGCTGGTGTGTTGTTTCAAAAAAGATTATAAACAAAGCCAACCTTAAGTCGCGTATGCTAAGGCTGGCACAAACCCCGAAGTTACTCATCACCGTCGTGATTACGGTGTCCTTGGTCCTTACACTATTTTTGTTTCCACGGACTGTTGTGGAGCCGGCCCAAGTCCTTTCAACCGTTATGAAACCAACAGTGATGCGAAAACCCGTCGCAAACTACACATTTAGTAACGTGGTTGGAGGACTGGATGGAACCAAAGGATGGGGGGTCTCCTTAGGTTTTAGGGAAGCTGGCGAAACGGTCTCCGTCGACCTGACATCGGTACACGAGGTTTACGTGTGCCTAGCGATGATGGAGAACACGATCTTAGACTTTGAGTACCTGTCGAACCAAGCCGGATTCAGTCTCACGGAAATCGCCGGGTTAATTATCCTCCTTTATCGCGAACAACTTCCAGCGGGCGTTCCAGTCCCCTTATCTTCCGCTAAATGCGAGCAAGAGCATCTATTGAAAACTGGTAATGTTATCTTCAACATACCTAGACCCGAAAATTACACCTTAATCGTGGGGAAGGCCGCCGGATACCTTGCCTCCAGCTTCGCGGTAGAAGTTGGTATCACCAAAACGGAGGAGGCCATGGTAACAGAAACTATAACAATAACGACCTTGACTACGAGGACATTATGGTAGTCAAATATTACCAGCGTATTACTGATGATGTCGGCCACCTTATTTAAAAAGTATTACCTGCCCGCGGGGGCGGGTATCACCCAGCCGCGGGTCGGGCACACATTATTAAAACGTTATTTTTTAATCGCTCCATTTTGACGATCATATTTGTAATACAGCACAACACCATCCACTCCAGCAAACCCGCTTCCAATAGGGTAGGATTCACGGTTTTATCTCTCCCCAAAACGTCACGTAGTAGCCCCCCTCGCAGCTTGCAACCCATCTCCCAAACGGGATCCAATGTACTTCATAATCGCAGATCAGCGTGTATACTTTTGTCCCGTCAGGCTGTATAACCCAGCCCATCGTCCCATCTATATGGGCCTTCTCCCGTAGAACCCTGTCATGTATCTCCTGCTCATCAATCCACGGAGCCCAAGCCAAAATCAGAATGACAACGATCACAAACCCTAAAGCAACCAACACAGCAACACGAGCCAGTTTAGGACTCATAGCCCCAAACATTGAGGACAAAAAAGCATTTAGCCTTTGGTCGCGACGCGGACAACATTGTTGTAAATGACACGATATTTAAACTATCCTAGTAATTCGATCCTGTCAACTTTGGTAATACCTTTCCTGCGCTATATTTGGAATAGCTTCTCCAGCCCATTACCTAGAGATTTAAAACTTATAAATAAGAAAAAGCTTAAGTTGGGAGGATAACTGATTCCGAACCACTTTTATGCATGAATGTTGATAGAGTGGGTTAATGATGTGTATCGAAGAGGGGACAGCCGACAGTCTCAGGCCTGGACAAAGGGAGATTCTGGACGGGCTGTTTAAACGGTTTTTTACGGATGGTGATAGGAGTCTACTGATCGAGGCCCCTACAGGGGTGGGTAAGACCAGAATTGCCCTAGAGTTTGTCAGGGAGGTTTGGAGGCGCAAGGGCAGGTGTAGGGTTTTAGTAGTCGTCCCTAGGAGGGTTCTCGCATACAACCCCTGGAAGAAGGAGATAGACAGATGGTTCTCTGACCTCAAACCCGAATGCCTAATTTTGACGGGCCTTATGACGCCTAGGGAGAGGGCTCTAGCCCTCTCAAGCTTTCACGGGGACATCCTTCTTGTTACGGCTATGGCTTTAAACAACGACTTCATCCTAGGCCGCATAGACATAGATTCTTTCGGGGTGGTAATATTCGACGAGGCTCATAGGGTGGTGGCCCACGGAGAGGAGTACGGGCAGTACAGGTATTCGGTTTACTACCGGCATCTGGCTTTAAACCTGATCATCTCCAAGGAGATCGTTGTCATTGGCCTAACCATCCCTGAAACCAGGAGGACTTCGGAGACGGAGAGGCATCTGGACGCGGTGGGCGTCATGTCCGAAACGGCCTCTGCCCCAAAGACAGAAACATACGTCATGCGGCTGGAATCAACCCACGCCATCAAGGCCGACCTATGGTTCAGAAGCCAGACATGGTGGGTGCTGAACATGCTGAAAAAGGTTCTGGGTAGCAAAATCCCGTGGAGGATCGACGAAGTCAGACTCCAGGAAATACTTAAGGAAAAAGGGTTTCCCGAAGGGATGAATGAAAAGTATATTGCTGCACTTAGGCGCTATAGGGCACTATATCAAGCGAGACAGGATATGTGGGAGGGGAACTACGGCCGAGCCGTTGAATGGCTCAAATACATATTCAGAGGAGAGGTACCGGAGGACTTGGTCAATATCACTATAACAACCGCATACGACAAGTTGCTTCATGTAGCGTGGCTCGTCAACCACCTGGCTAGGGAAGTGAAGAAGGTTATGGTTTACGCGAAGTTCAGGCAGTCAGCGCACAGGTTGCAGAAAGTTTTGTGGGATGAATACAACATGCTTGTAGAGACCTTCATGGGCGGAGATCCACCGTCAAAGCTTGCCGACCTCAAGGAAAGGGCGCAGGTTGTGATATTCACCCCTGTGGCTCAGGAGGGTCTTGACCTGCCGGAATTTGACTGCCTCGTCCACTTATCGGCGCACTCCGATGAGTTCACACGCAGGCAGATAAGGGGCAGGATAAGGGGAGGCGAGGAGTACTACGTGGTCTTCAAAGATACAAACGATGAGAGAAAACTCCTGATGGATGTCCCAGAGCCCCAGGGGCCGCTTCGTTTCGTCGAGGTTGAGCAGGCTAGACTCCCAATCACCAAGCTAGAGAGGAACGTCTACAGGGTTTCGCTGGAACCGGGTTCTAAAGCACCCTACATAACGCTGCCGGAAACGTTCCTGAAGCGGTTGCGAGGTGGTGATGGTTTCCAGTCCGCGTTAGGGGCTCTTGGGGAGGCCGTTGTAGCCTATCACTACGAGCTTACCAGAAGAAGGGTCTACAAGCTGTCCTACCGCTTGTTAGTTAAGAAGAGGGTTGAGGGGTTGGACGGAGAGCAGCTCGACTACATAAAACGTCTATGCTATGTGATGCCCAACCCGCCGATCGACCTAATAGCCGTAGGTAACCCGACACTACTGGTGGAGGTGAAGACGACTACCAAGGAGGATGATAAAACGATCAGGGAAAACAGCAACATGTATGGCCGATACCTCGAAAAAGCCAGATCGCTCAACCTCATACCCACGTTGGCCATAGTTAAAGCAAGGATGGAAAACAATGAAATAGTGATGACGATAGGGAGGTATATGGCGTCTTAAGACCCTTCATTGTCAGCACTAGTCGCTATAAACAGATTTATGGTAACCTCAGGGTGTTAATCTGGATTGAGGCTCGAAGTACTCGAAGAGTTGAACTTACACATCCTTAGACTTTTGAAGGATGTATGGGGTAGGGTTATAGCCTTGGATTTGGAAACACATATCCAGCATCCCAACATGTTTCTGACGGATGAGCGGATACTGTCGGTAAGTTTAGCAAGGCGTATATCAGGAAAATTTATGGAAAGAAATGAAATCGAAGTCGAAACGATATTCTTAGAGGATGAGAGTGAAGAATCTGAGGTAAAGCTGCTTGAAAAATTGAATGAGAAGTTGTCTAATATTAAACCGCTAGCGGTAATAGGGTACGGAGTACGACAGTACGACATACCTCTATTGACAATTAAGAAGGAGCGCTATCATAAGCGCCACAACCAAAGGTTTTGGAAACTAGTTGATTTGGTAGAATTAGCGGCCGTAATCGACCTCTACCACATACTCAGGTACAGAGGATACAAAAAGCTGGAGGAAAATCTTTATTCACAGGAGTTTAGCAACCTCCCGCTTAAACGAACGAAGCGCCTTGTTTCTACCGACAGAGATGAAAAGCGTAAAGACGTATACAGGCTCTGGAAGGAGGACAGGGAAACCCTTAGGGAGTACTCTGAGGGCGACGTCCACGACCTTCTCCTAATAGCTGAGTCTCTAGCATTCGGGGATAGCCATCGTGAACGCTATGCAGCGTCGTATTAGTATGGTGGATGGGTTTGGGAGGCAAAACCGGACTAATTAAAGGGTTCAATAGGATCACAGACTTCGAGGCATATAGTAAAGTATGCGAAAGTTTTCCAAAGCTCTGTCCAAGGCTGGTTCCCTCCCCTCTATGGGGGCTGAGTCTAGCTAACTTAGCTAGGATGGAGCCACGCATAGCCTCCGTCATATCCGATAACTATCCCGAGTTAGTGGAAAGGATTAGTGTTTATTGGATGTCCTTGGACAGGGATGGTGAATGCCAGATTTGTGGTGGAAAGGGGAACGAAATAGATGAGGACTGGCTATATTTCGTTCTTGACGATAGGGGAAAACCCGTATCCATCACTGCAGAAATAAATGCAAAAATAAATTGTAGGGGTTTGGCGTACCTGCGGGCCTTCAGGCTGCTATGCTCCAGCTGCCACCTAGCGAAGCACCAAGGGTACGCCATGATACAGGGTAGGAAAAGCGAAGCCCTTGAATGGCTCCAAAAAGTAAACGGGCTAGGCAGCTTGGACGAGGCAGATCAGCTCGTGGGCAAAGCCCTCGACATACACAGCCGGTTAAGTGATATAGGGAAATGGGACCTAGAGATAGGCAGGCTTGAGGGGATGGATGAGGAGACTCGAAAAAGCGTGCAAAAGCTCTTGAACCACATGTACAGTTCCGGGTTCAGACTCGATGGGGTTGGCTATACTACTCATCGCCGGCTACAAATAGGGTTGAACTCCTCGCCGAACAGGAGGCCTACGCCATCCTAGCTGAGGCGAGGAAAAAGGCGGGGGAGGACCACTATAAGGATGAGATATGGATAAGGTGTCTGGAGGAGATTTTGAAGGATGGGCTGGAGGCTGAAGGCGTCCGTGTTTCGGGGGAGGAACTCACATTATTAATCAGGTTGCTACTTGACAGATTAAAGGACGCAGGCCTTTTTGAGCAGTTGTTTATCCTTGAAAGCGAGGGTAAGTGGATCGCCCGCTTGCCAAACGCAATGTATGAGAAAGTTTTCCGTCGGGTGTTGGAGGAGTTGGAGAAGTCAGAGCTAGCCAGCCAAGCAAAGATACTGTGCGAAAAAGGCAGCCTCAGGGATGCCTACCTGCCCATATACGTATACGTTCCGACATCCTTTGCCCCTACCAATATATCGGCGGTCGTCAAACTTTTGAAAAGGGTTCTAAACGAGTTCGGGTTAAAGGGAGAGATATACTACAAGCCGGACATCTTCACTTACAGAGGGATCTACTCCGGAAAGGGGCGTAGAGCGTCCATATACAGCTATTCCTTTTAAACCGCGTAGTGTCCGGATAAGGCTTTAAATACTCTCAAGGGACGGGTGTTTTCCAGACCTAGGCAGTTATAGGAACACCTCCAGCTATAATAACCCTTATCCGGACACTACTAGGCTGGTGCCTAACGAAATCCTCTAATGGGAATTGAGAGTAGTTCATTGCAAAGCCAGTTCAGCAACTAGAGCCCTGCTAGCACCTGCTCCATAGTTTCAATATTTCCCTATACGTGATGCATATTGTTTCATTTCTGGTTGATAGAACGGTTTCAAACTCTTTTACTGGTTTTCCTGTCTACGATAAGCTGCACCAACATATCGACCTCTCCAACGGTCTTTTCCCTCAGCAACCTAGCTATCTTCACGCAGTCCCTGACATCTCTCGAGTCCAGCTCTCTAAGGACTTTCAGTCCTATATAATGTGCAACTTGGTCGCTAACCTTTTCACGGCGGGTTAGAACATGTGTGGTGACTTTAATGAATTCATCAGGGGTGTAGTCTCGGAAGTATAGGCATAGGAACCTGCTTAAAAGTTCTGGGGGGATGCGGTCGATCCTGTTTGCGCTGGCGAATACTGTTGTCTTCAGCGTTATGCTTCTATGCCTCCTGTACTTTGTCTCCGTCACTATGCCCCTCTCCATCAGTGAGAGGAGGGCTGATAGGTTGTCCTCGGTATCTATCTTGTCCAACTCGTCGATTATCAGGAACCGTGGCCTGTCCTCGAAGAGGACCTCTATGATACCGGCCTTTGTCAGCGAGCTTCCCACCACGAACCTGCTCCTCGGGAGCCTAGAGAGCTCCTCAAGGAACATCGTCTTCGCACTGGCAATGCTGCCATGGAGCAGTATGTGTACCGGGCTCTCCGACGCCAGGCTCCTGTATATTACATCCTTCACGTCTTCATGTCCGACTATGATGCCGAATAGGTCGCCAGGTACCTCCACTTTCTCCTCCTCATGCTCAAGACCCTCATCCTCCAACATGCGCTCCGCCTGCTCGATCATTATCGCCAGAGCTGCTGGGTTAACCACCTTGTACATTGTGGACCTGTTGGACTTGTAGCTAACGATCAGGAAACCCTCACGTACGAGCCCGTTCAGCAGCTGGGGTGACGCCTGAACCTCATACCACTCGAAACCAAGATAGTTCTCTCTGTGAGTTTTTGCAAGCTCGTTATGAATCTCTATGCATCGCTTCAACACATCCCTTATTTCTTCGTCAAAGAGTATTCTTGGTATTTTGGTCACCCGTCTCACCTCCACTTACGAGCTAGTCTCGCTCCCTAACCACTTTTCCGCACTCCGCACAACGATAGATGACGCAGACCAGATCCCCTCTCAGATTCTGGGCTATGTACACAGTTTTCCAAGAGCATTCTTCATGCACACTCTCACAAGTCATGCTATTCCTGAAAATACGTGGGCAGTAAAACATTCCTTCTGTAACCGACCTACGTAGCTTGACATGCCTAGAACTCGGATTAAGGGGATTAATGTAGTATTATTACATGGTTGGAAAATTCATTAAACAACGTCCTCTCCAAAAACCCTTATATACACTTCCACCTCCATCCCCTCCTTTATCAGATTCTGATTCTCACGGATGTGCTGTGGTACCGTGAATCTCCAGCTTCCGGTTTCTATTTGAGCAATAAACCTCAGCCCCTTAGGAAAAAGGAGTCCAGGCCTTAATCTATATACCAGCGGATGAAGAAACTTAAGTTGGAACCTATAATGTGGTAGCCTCAAAAACACCACAACATTTTCCCCTTGCTTGAGCTTCAGTTGGTCTCTAACCTCTTGTGGAATTGTGATCTTAAACTGACTACCAACTTTCGCGGTGAATAGAGCGCCCTTCGGCACGAATATTCCCGGCCTCAAGTATTCTATCTTCTTCAGTATCTTCGTAAACAAGCCGGGCATTATACAGTACTTCGAAAAGCTTTGATATAAGCATTAGCAAATAGCTTATGTCGGGATGGAGAAATAGAGGAGCGCGGATACGAAGTACACAGGATAGGCAGCAACGATGTCTCTAAGAACCCGGCAGCGATGGCCGAACACGTCAGGGAGGTGTGCCTGAGAAGGGCTAGAAAGGAGGGTGGGTAGATATCCCCACCCGGTCTCCCAGTCGTAGTACATTACGTCGCTGCTTAGGTCTATCTCCTTCGTAATGGTGGCTAAACGGTATTTCACGGTCCTGCAGGATACGGCTGTCTTGTCTGTGAAGAGGCGCGTAGTGGGCTGGGAAGACCTTCCATTCTAGCCTATAAAACATCGTCTTTGAGGCGTATGGCTTTGGCGGCGAAGAAGGTCGCAGGTATTACATGTTTGGTGCAAGTTATCATGGCACAGTTTAGCAAAAGATATATCACTGATGCCCTTATAGAGCGTGACACCATGGGAGCATTAGCACATACAGAAACCGAGGCGATGGGACTCATCCAAAAGATCGTAAAGGACGTCAGTGAGGGCGCGACGCACCCACTTGTGAAGAACACTGTTCGCCTGCTGCTTGAGAGCTTTCCCTTTGATCACGTTTTGACGGAGCTGCTCCAGAATGCCGACGATGTTGGGGCCACTATTGCTGAAATTAAGTTAAGGGAGGACGGCATGTTCTTTTCGCATGACGGCGAGCAGTTTAACGAAGAGCACCTAAGGGCTCTATGTAGCATTGGTAGGACCACTAAGAAGGCCGGCGTACATATTGGTTTCATGGGAATCGGGTTTAAAGCCTCGTTTAAGGTTTCAGATACGCCACACATATTTTCAGGCCCCTATCGCTTCTATTTCACGCGAGAAGAAGTTATCGTGCCACACTGGCTAGACGAAGTTCCCGTAGAGATTCAGGGGCATCTACGCCCTGATCACACGACCTTCTTTTAGAGAGGACCTACCCGCTGAGACAATAAACTTTCTTAAGGAAACAGTTCTTACAAAGCTTGAACCGCTCTCCGTCGTCTTTCTCCAAAACATACAGAAAGTTAACATCTCCGTTGACGGCAAGCTACGGCAGTTGACAAAGAGCAGGGAAATTCTAAGTGAATCTCCTCTTATTAAGGAAAGAGTTTCTGTCACCGAGAAAATAGATGGGGAAGAACAAGGATATGATTATCTTATCTTTAAAAAGATACTTGACATACCAGACCAAGTTAAGAGTGACCACCGCGCAAAAGACAGCCATAGAGCAGAGCTCAAGATGACAACAGTTACTATCGCCTTCAACCTTAGAGACGGCTTCATCGAGCCTGCTTAGTCGGTTCTGTATACCTTCCTCCCAACATATGTCAGAACGGGTTTAAGGTTTACGGTGAATTGTGATTTCCTACTAAACACGCAGAGGACTGATATTGACTTAGCCTCGAAATGGAATCTTTGGCTACTTGACAGCGTAAGCAATGTCTTAAAGGACATAGTTTACGAACTAATTCATGACGAAAAGCAGAAGCTATATTTCTATGATGTGTTACCTCGAAAGAGAGAGGTCCCTGAGATCCTATTCACCAAGATCGCAGAACCTTTGATCAAGCACATGAAAGAAAACCCCTTGATCCTCACAGCGGAGGACATTCTGGCCAAGCCCTCAGAGGTTGTGTTAGCGTCAGAAGACGTTCAAAGGATAATTCCGCCTGCAAAAGCGGGTGTACGATACTACGTTAACCCGAGAATTCGTGGTAAGCCCTTCCTAGAAGGGGAGCTAGGCATTAAAGATCTTAGCGAACCAGTGGAGGAGAGAAAATACGTGTTGAATGCATTGCTGGATAAGAGCTGGCTAACTACGCTAGATGCAACGCAAATTCGGTCTATATACGAATTCTTACACAGCAAGCTTTACGGGCGCGAAAACGAGTCTTGGAAGTTGACTTGGTCTCAGCGGTATGAGATGGAAAAACTGCTCAAGGAAATGGAGATCGTTAGGTCTGTCCATGGACGATACTACAGGGCAAGGGAAACTATTCTTCCCAAAAAATCCGAAACACAGTCTGATGATATGGTTGACCTGCCCTGTTTAATTTTCGTGGATCCCGCCGTAGTGTCTGAGACGAGTCTGGAGTTGTTGAGGAACTTGGGTGCTAAAGTGTTTGCTGACGAATCGATTGTAACTAGGATACTAGAAAGCCATGGTAATGGAGACTGGAAGCAGTGAACAGATGAAGAACGGCTGCGGAGTGTGGCTTACATAGCAAAATGGCTCGAGAAGAATGACTACCAAGTTAATATGACAAGCAAACTAGGCGATTTGATTCTTCCTACTGAGACTGGTACTTGGGAAAAGGCCTCTATCTGTTACATGGCTAGTTTGGAACTGCGAGAGGTGCTACAAAACGCCCATTACGTGGATCTTTCAAAGATAAGAAACCTAACGAAAGATACCACGAAATTCCTTCAAGCGTTAGGTGTGCTGGATTATCCGCGTGTATTACAAGTAGGGAAGTTGAAGCGGTGGAGTGATATCCCATCCACAATATCGAAAGAGAAACAGCAAGCCTATTGGTCTTGGCTAGCCAGCGAAAAGCATCTATCATATGGACGAGATGAGGAAATTGAAGACATGTGTCTACTAGACGGTTTTGATGAATGTATATCGTCCCAAGATTCTGGAAAACTCGCAAAATATCTAAACTTCCTCCTAGATCATTGGAATGATTACTACAAAAACTTCCTGAACTCCACGTATCACTGGTTTTACTACAAATCAAACAGTAAAAACGTACCATCCTACTTTACCTACCAGCTTAAGTACTCGAGATGGCTGCCCACAACGAAGGGCCTAGCTATTCCTAGCGAGGTGTTTGCCCCCCTACGAGAGATGAAG
>Ga0105155_1000731_pt1 | contig 11397 bp, 11 predicted proteins | sample SSWtaG_2_FD_89589 | JGI IMG/M metagenome (GOLD analysis project Ga0105155, IMG submission 89589) | Hot spring microbial communities from Sandy's Spring West, USA to study Microbial Dark Matter (Phase II) - SSWsed_130316 | ecosystem: Environmental > Aquatic > Thermal springs > Hot (42-90C) >...
CTCCTCTATGAGCCTCTTGACCCTCTGGGCTATCCCCTCGACGACGTGCTTCCTCGCGTTCCTGAGTTGAATGCCGACGATACTCCCGCTCTCGCTCAACTCCAAGTAAAGGTCCTCCGACATCCTTATTAAGCCCTTGACGGCCTCATCCTTGACCTTTATGTACAGCACGTCCTTATCTAAGTCGAGCTCAACCTTCATGCCCTGCCTTTCCTGCTCCTTCACGGCGCTTCGAGTATGAATTTTGGAAGGACCGAACTTAAATGTTATTGGCTATTCATCAAAATGTGCAAGCCTCAGAGGGCTCGAAGTATACCTTGTCCACTGAGGCCAAGTTTATTGCGAGGGGCTTTCTCGAAGACCTCAGTAACGACCTCTGTTAACAGTTCTTCTCAGTAAAGCCTGTCTTCTCATCGATTTTCAACGGCCCTTGTGTTAACGATTGCCGCTAAGGGCTTCTCGGTCATGTGATCACCCTCGGTTAAGGAGACCCAGGTTCAGCAGGTGAATTTTTATAACCTCACCGCAACTGTTGAAGGTAAACATCCTCGAAGCGTAGCTGAGCTCTGACGAGGTCACGCCTCTTGTCCTATTCGAGCAGGTGACCTTAATTGAAAGTCATTGACTGGGACGAAAAGCACGGCAGGATGCTCTTACAGGTAGAGAGCCGCGACGACTTGTGGTGCTTGTATAACGTCCTGAGCCCTGGAGACCTAGTCACGGCTAGGACGCTGAGAGAGGTGAAGGTCGACGACAAGAGCTCTCGAAGGCCGATGACGTTAAAGGTGAGGGTGGAGAAGGTGGAGTTCCAGCCATACACGGACAAGCTCAGGATAAGGGGCGTGGTCGTCGAGGGACCCGACGAGTTCGGAGTCGTAGGCTCCCACCACTCAATAGCCGTTGGCGAGGGCTCAGAGGTGTTAATAGAGAAGGAGAGGTGGTCGAAGCACGAGCTGGACAGGATCTTCAAGGCTTCGTCGAGAAAGCCCCTCAAAGCGCTCTTGATAGGAATCGATTCGGACGAGGTTGCGCTCGTGTTGCCGCACGACTACGGGCTTGAATTGGTGGCTGAGATGAGGCTAGACTTGCCGGGGAAGCAGGAGCCTTCTAAGAGGGAGGAGGTTCTCGAAGAGAGGATCCGCGAAATAAGTGGAAAGGTTAAGGAGCTGGTCCAGAGGCTCGACTTGAAGGCAGTCGCGATAGTCGGGCCCGGCTTCGTAAAGGACTGCCTCGCGAGGGAGGTGGCCTCTAGCACAAAGGCTAGGGTGTACGTGGATTCAGCCTCGACCGGAGGGTATCAGGGCGTCAAGGAGGCCATTAGGAGGGGCGTCCTGAGGAAAGTGCTGAGGGACTTCGACTTGGTCGAGGAGGCTGAGCTAATGGACGAGCTCTTGTTGCACGTGTCAAAGGGTGACGGCAAGGCGGCCTACGGGATCGAAGAGGTGAGGAGGGCGTCTGAGTGCGGTGCCGTCGACAAGCTCTTGGTCCTCGACGAGCTCGTGAGGTCGCCAAATCTGGAGCTGAGGAGCAAGGTCGAAGAGGTAATAGACATGGCCGAGAGGAGAGGGGCTAAGGTGAAGATATTCAGTAGCTTGGAGGAGCCGGGCCAGCAACTAAAATCGATTGGGGGCCTGGCGGCGATATTGCGGTACAGCTTGGACCTCGAAACGTAAAGCGTATATTCTCATAGCGCCCTCACTATCCTCGAGGAAATCTCCATGCCAAACAAGCAAAAGGTCAAGAAGCCTCGGATGAGCGCGATACGGCTCGTCTCCATAGTCCTGCTCGTCCTACTCGTGATCTCTTTGCTAGCTGGTTTGCTGCTCACTTTGCTACGTTGACGCGACGAGAGCCCTCTCGGATGACAGATGGGAGCCCTCACCTTTAAGTCGATAGAATGCCGGGTCGGTGGGAAAAGTTTTAACGACCCCCGATGAAGGGAAAGTAGGGGGATCCCATGGGCGGCAAGACTAAAAAGTCCATAACGGCCATGGAGAAGCAGCAAAAGCTTCGAGAGATGAAGGAGAAGAAGGTCAAGGAAGAGAAGAAAGAGGAGAAGAAGGAGAAGAAGGTTTCGAGCCCCCTCTTGCCCTTAGAGGTGGTCAAGCAGCTCGAGAACGAGCTGAACAATATCAAATGCATAACGCCGTACGTCTTGGCCTCGAAGTTCGGCCTCAAGATGGGCGTGGCCAAGAGCGTGCTGAAAGAGCTAGAGAGCAGGGGAATCTTGAGGTGCGTGGCGAGGGGCTCGAGGATATCGGTTTACACGCCGGCAAACTTCGTCTCGAGCTAAACTGCTAGAGTAGCCCGGAGAGTGAAGGCCTCTTCTTCAACTTAGGGAGCTCGACCCTCAAGTTCACGACTCCACTCGTGGTCAGCTCGACTACGCCCATGTCCAAGAGCCTCGCGAGGACCTTGTCGGGGTCTTGAACTCCCAACCTCTTTAGATCCAGTTTAAACCTGATTTCTCCCACGCTCCAGTACTCCGACAAATAGTAGAAGGCCCTCTTCAGATCGTCGTCGAGCTTCTCGAAATCCAACTCTATCTTAGGCCTTGGGGGCGCCTCCTCTACGACCTCCCTGACCTCTAACTTCTTGAGTCCCTCGGCGCCCCTCACGACCTCTGGCAGGGCCACCACTTTGGGCGCTGGCCACATCATGAGCTCTGGGAGCTCCTCGTAGCCCTCTGGCGCCGCCAGCTCTCCTCGATCCAATAAGTCCTTGACTACGGCGTAGAGGACGAAGAGGGAGCCGATCTCCGTGCCCTCGGCCCACTTGGCCAGCTTCTTAAAGGCTACTCTTCCCCCCTCCTCCTTGACCTTCGCCTTGACCATCTCGGCTAAGGTCGTGAACTTATCGCTCAACGGCTATCGCCCTTTTAAGTCAGGAGCGCCTCGAGCCTCCCTTCCTCGCTCGCTCGCTTGATCTCCCTGGCTATCCTCTTCCCCATGCTCATGGGCTCGTCATAAACGAGCCAAGTGTACGGCGAGCCGTATATGTATATGTTGGTCCCCGCTACTATCCTCGCGGAGAACTCGAAGACGTAGAAGTTGCCCTCTCCGTCGTAAGCCCCCTCTATGCAGAAGGGGCCTATGAAGCCCGGAGGCACGAGTCTCTTCGAGGCCTCGACGAGTCCATCCCCTACTCTGAACACCTCCTCGAGCAGAGACTCCCTGAGCACTATCGGTATGTTGCCCACGACTAGAAATGAGAGCTCCGGCCTCGCCTCTAGCTGAACGCTTGCTGGCAACCTGCCGAGGCCGTCGGCGTTGGTCTCGTACCTCCTGTCCATGCCTATGAGCTCGAGCTCCCCCGAGAGGGGGGAGTAGAAGAAGTGGGCGTATGCGGTCACGCCCAAGACGTACTCCTGGATGAACACTTGGTCCTCGCTCACCTTCAAGGCCTCGAGCCTCTCCCTTATCTCGCTCGGCCTCGAAGCTATGAAGTATCCCCTTCCCCCCTTAGCGCCCGGCAGCTTGACGATCACTGTCCCGTCTACCTCGTCTATGCTCGAGTAGGCCCTCGGAGTCCTAGCGCCAGCCTCCCTCAGGAGCCTCTCTTTGAGCCCCCTATCGGCCTCCCACCTCAAGATGTACTTGTTGCCGAATATCGGCACCTTGAACCTCTTCTCAATGACCTCGAGGTCCACGTACTCCACGAGCGACCCGTGGGGTATCAAGATGGAGTTCAAGCTCAAGAGCTTGTCCTGGACCTCGGGCGAGGCGACCTCTGCGAAGCTGTCGACCAATACCATCTCGTCTATCAACTTCTTGAACCTGCTGTAGAGGCTCAGCCTCTTCTTCAGGCAGACGAGGGCTGTCCTGAAGCCTTCATCCTTGGCCCCCTTGAGTATCTGCAATGCGCTGTGCGATCCCAAAGTCACTATCGTTATCTCCGGCGAGCTCAAGGCCCTTGTTACCCCGTTGAGGGTCTTAAGCTCAAGTGACCACGTCCAGTAACCTGTTTAAGCTTACGGCCTTCTTGACCTCCATGGCTATCCTCCTACCAGTGCCCGCGACGAATCCGTGCTTGAACTTGCTGTAGGGCGACATCGTTATGAGGACTGGGCTACCGGGGACTCTCGGCGACACGTCGAATATCACTATGTCTAGGTCGACCGTGACAGCTCCTTGGAGGGCAAACGGGCCTATTATCCCTGGAGGGTACTCCTTCTTGGTGACCTCGACGAACCTCAGACCTATGTCGAAGACCTTCTCGAGCAACGACTCCCTTATCGTCGCCGGCATGTGGCCGACCTCTATGTTCTGTAGGGGGATGTCGACGTCGAGTTGCTGTCGAGCTGGCAGGTTGACGAAGTCGTAGAGGTTCGTCTGGAGCCTCCTGTCGATTCCGAGGAACTCGAGCTCGTCGTCTATCGGCGAGTAGAAGTAGTTGAAGTTGAAGTACGTCCCGACGACGAACTCCTCTATGACCGCACCCTTCAGGTCCTCCTCCGTTATGATCCCCTTCTCCATCCTCTCCTTGGCCTTGCGCCAATAGTCCTCGGGGCTCGAGGCCGTGAAGAAGGCCCTTTCTATCTTCCTCTTAGCCTCGGGGACCTTGACTATGACCAGCCTGTCGATCTCGTCGGGCGACTTGAACTTCTTGGGCTGCCTTATGCCAGCCTTCTCCAGCAAGTAGTACTGATTTCGAGGGGCCCACCTCTCCTCTGTCCTCAGCATGGCCCTATTGCCGAAGAGAGGGACCAAGAACCTCTCCTCTATGCCCTCGTAGGGTACGTACGTCGTAAAGGCCCTATGGGGCACGAAGATGGTGTTGAGCTCCCTCAACCTCTCTTGAACCCTGTCCTCGACTATCTGGGCGAACTTGTCTAGCACTATCACCTCGTCGCAGAGCCTCTTGTACATCAAGTAAGGCCTCTCTCTGCCCCTCTGGCACACGACCACGGTCTTGAAGCCCTCGTCCTTGGCCCCGTCCAAGACGTCGAGGGCTGAGTGGCTGCCAAGACCCCTATGTGCACGTCCTTCAAGTCGTACTTCTCTATCACCTTCGCGATCTCGGCCCTCGAGATCACGCGGGCCACCGAGTAGCGTAAGGCGCCTCGATTGATAAAGCTTAGCACAAAGACCTGCAAGAGGAAGCGTTAATTGCTGGCCGAGAGAACTCCTCACACAACTCGTGGAGCTTATGAGCATGACGTTGGAGGTCCTGCAACAGTACTTCACGGCCTTCATAATGCTGTTCGTGGTATTCGACGCGCTAGGCAACGTCCCCATATTCTACTCGTTGACCGAAGGCCTGGAGTTCAGGGAGAGAAGGAGGATCATCCAGAACTCCGTGATAATAGCCGGGGCCATACTGCTGTTCTTCGCGCTGGGCGGGGGGCTGATATTGGACTTCTTCCACGTGAGCTTGGACGACTTCAGGATCGCTGGAGGGGCGATACTCTTCATAATCGCGATAGAAGGCCTTCTGGGCAGGGTCGAGGCGATGAAGATAAGGTCCGAGCAGCTGGCCGTGGTCCCGCTAGCGACTCCCCTCCTCGCCGGCCCCGGGAGCATATCGCTCGTCATATACCTCATGGAGGTTGGCTACGGCCCAGGGCCTACGCTGGTGTCGATAGTGGCCAACGTCGTAGTGGCATGGGCCATATTGACGTACTGCGACGTTTTCTTCAAGGTCCTCGGGAGGAACGGCTCTCTAGTGATCGCCAGGATAATGGCCCTGATATTGGCGGCCATCGCGATAGCAATGATAAGGGAGGGGGTTGAGGGGGTCCTCAGCGGCTACGGTGGCTACGCCCTACAAGCGCCTAATCGACCTTGATGAGCTCGTAGGATCGCGAGCCTAGGCCGAGCTTCTCTGCAGCCTCGAGCTGCCTCTCCCCGCTCACGCCGTTGAGTTCCAAGAACGGGTTTCGACCTCCGGAGGCCCCCGTAACGAGGTCCAGAGACGCCTGGTCTATCGCCACAGGGTCGATGCTCGACAGCAATCCGACGTCCTCCACTATCGGCCTCATCACGCAGCCTAGGCAATCGCACCTGGCGGTCACGTTAATCACGGCGTTGAGGTATAATGGCTTGGATCTTAGCGCTTTGAGTACGGCTAGGGCTGCGTCAGCCAACCTGACTTGGAGCTTCTCGATGCCTTGGGCTGTGATTATCAGCGCTTTGTTCGGGCATACAAAGTAGCACTCGAGGCAGCCAGTGCAGACATCGTAGTCCACTCTCGCTTTGCCGCTCTCTATCTTCATTGCGCCGTAGGTGCACTTCTCGCTACACAAGCCGCAACCCGAGCAAGCTTCTTCTATGACTGTCGGCATGTGGGCCCTGTGCTGCGCCGCCTTCCCCTTCTTAGTCGTGCATCCCATCGCCAAGTTCTTGATGGCACCGCCAAAGCCCGTCGTGACGTGGCCCTTGAAGTGCGAGAACACTATCATGGAGTCGAGGTCCCTCAATATCTCTGCGACCTCCACCTCCTCGAGCTCTAGGCCCTCTATCTTTACGGCGAAGCCGCTCGCCCCCCTAATGCCGTCGCCTATGACCACTGGAGCGCCGAGAGTGGCGTAGTTGAAGCCCTTCTTGGCGGCTAAGTTGAGGTAGCCGACGGCGTTGTTCCTCGGGCCGGAGTACAGGCTCGTGGTGTCGAAGACCACGGGCTCGCACCACCTCTCCCTCACGTAGTCCACGACGCACCTGACGAACTCGGGCCGCAAGTGGGTGACGTTGCCCTCCTCGCCCATGTGGACCTTAATGCCGACGATCCCCCTGAGAGGCTCTTCCTCTACAACGCCGTCGAGCAGCTTCTCTACTGCCTCCTCGACGCTGGGCATGGCCCTCCCTTTAAAGTCGTAGAGATAGACCTTAGCCCTCGACATCTTCCATCCTCCAGTATAGAAGTTGAGGGACACCACTTCAAAGATTTTACTTGAAAATCCCTTGAGCCCTCTTGGTAGTCTCAGTATCGCACTCAAGGTAACGCCCAAACTTTAAATGAGCGCTCAGAGTCCAAGGGTTAGAGAAGGAAATGGACTACGTCGAGAAAAAGAGGAAGCGCGTAAGGTCGATAAGGTCCGAGATCAAGAGAGAGGTCAAGGAGTTGAAGGAGGCCCTAGCAAAGGGGGCCGACACGAGGGAGCTAGAAGAGAGGTTGCTCAAGCTCACGAGGTCTAAGTACGAGCTGTCGCAGAGGGTGAGGTTTCAGCCGTCTTAGCCATGGTGACGAGCAGAGGCTGGGCGACGATGATAGTAGCAGACCTCCACGTGCACAGCCACCGCTCCGAGGACTCATTCTTAGCCCCCCGCGCGATAATTAAGGCGGCCTTGGCGAAGGGGGTCAACTGCCTCGCGGTAACAGACCACAACACGGTCAAGGGAGGGCTCGAGCTAGTGGAAGAGGCCAAGGGCCTCTCGGACTTCATAGCAATACCTGGCATAGAGGTCCAGACGGACGTGGGAGACGTTATCCTCCTCTTCGTAAACGAGGAGGTCGAGACCAAGAACTTCGACGAGCTCCTCGACTTCGCCAAGAGCGTAGACGCCGTAACGGTGCTCGCCCATCCATACAGAAAGCACATGAGGGTCGAGGAGCTAGCGAGGAAGGTCCAAGCGATCGAGGTCCTAAACGCCAGGTCAAGCAGATCCGCGAACTCGAAGGCCAGGGAGATGGCATTGAGGCTCGGCAAGGCGGTGTGTGCTGGGAGCGACGCCCACACGGCCTTCGAAGTGGGCAGGGCGGTGACGGTTATGGAGGGGTCGAGCGAGGAGGACGTTAGGGAGGCTTTGGCCAAAGGGTTGACGAGGGTTTTCGGCTCTGAGTCGAGCCCCTTAGTCCACGTGCTCAGCTTCGCGTGCAAAGTGGTGAAGAGAGCTATAAAGTGGGGACTAAGGTAAAACTAAGAAAGGGTGAGGTAATTAGAGCTCGACCTCTTCTCCCGGCTTTAGTACCAGAACCCTGACCTCAGGAGTCGCGGACTTGACGGCATCGACGAAGTCGTCGGCGGTCTTGACCAGCACCGGGAACGTGGCGTAGTGCATCGGTATGGCAACCTTGGGCCTCAAGACCTTAATGGCTAGGGCCGCCTCTCTAGGCCCCATGGTGTAGTGGCCGCCTATGGGCACGAATACGACGTCTGGGCTGAAGACCTCTTTGACGGCTTGGAACTCCGACGTATAGCCCGTGTCGCCCATGTGGTACAGCCTAAGGCCGTCAACCTCGAGCACTGCGCCGACTGGTTGGCCAGCGCTACACGTGTGGAGGGCCGGGACGAGGGCTATCTTGAAAACGCCGTCGACGTCGACGAAGGAGCCCATGTTCATGCCTAACACGCGCAGCCCCTTGGCCTCTAGGGGCATGACGAGCTCCGGGACGCCTATTATCGTGGAGTTGAACTTCTCGGCTATTTGCTCGGCCTCCCCTAAGTGGTCGAAGTGGTCGTGGGTCACGACGACGTAGTCTGCGCCCTCTAGGCCCTCGAGCTTGAGCGGGCTCAGCGGGTTGGATATCCATGGATCTATTAGGAGCCTCTTCCCCTTAAACGTCAGCTGAAAAGCTGCGTGCCCGAGCCACTTGACCTTGACGCCCACAGGCGTCACCCGCACACCTCTCTCCGGAATGGCCCTCATAAGCTTAGCTCTCCTCGCGAAGCCAGCACTAGCTAGGGCGTTGCCCAAAGAGCTACTCGCGATGGATAGGAGCACCGAGCCCTCGAAGAGGGCTAGTGCCTCACGCAACCCTAGCTCGTCTTGTGCGTAGCTCCAAGTAATAGAGAGAAATGCCGATAGGCCAAGGAGTATCACGGTCGAAGCCGTGACTATTAGGAAGACGGCCGAGAGCCTGAACAAGACCTCCTTGAACCTCCTGCCGAGGTCGAGTAGCGCTATCGATAGGAGGCCATAGAGCATGGCGCTAGCCACGATGGTCAGTAGTACGATCAAAGGGAAGCCGCTGGCTACGTATGCTTGGAGTGCCCCGCTAGAGGGCGTGGACCAAAGCCCCAAGGTGCCCACCGTAATCAATGAGCCGAAGACGATTAGCAGGAGCCCTGTTGAGCGCTTGAGCTTGGCGCTCGAGGAGAGCCAGCCAGCGCTGGCCACGAAGGACCCGACGCACACCGTTATCGGGTGAGGGGCGGCCATGAACATGTGGCCTAAAAATACCAAGCGAGTCGCCTTCTTATCAAAGAGCTCCGTCAGCTGATGGCAATGGCCCACTGGCACCAGCTCTCGAGCACGTTAGCGCTCTGGCAAAATATTAAGACCTCCCAAACTTTTCGGGATGGCCTTCGATGGAGTTTAGATGAAGACGACCTCTCTAATCCTCGTACCACTCTATGAGGACTTTGTCGACACCTGTTGGGATCCAATAGCCGACCACTTTGAACTCATAGCCTTTCTCGACCTCGACCACCTTGAGGACGACGTGTTCTTGAATAGCATTGCTCTTCGAATCTAAGAACTTCGGCCAGGTGACGCCTACAGAGTTGCACAACAAGTCCATCGACCCCCTTATGGCTAAGCCGCCGTGCTCGCCAGCGTACGCCGTGCTCAAAGCCGTAAGCAAGAGAGCGTCAAAGCCGTAAGCGGCCATCTCGTGTGGCTCGTCACGATGCACCATTCTATAGAGCTCTGCGAAGCCCTTGAAGCAAGGCGATAGGGTGGCGCTCCGCCTCGCGACGAGGTAAGAGCCAGCTAAGTAAGACGCCAAATCCGAGCGGTTGAGAAGGCCCTCGTTGACTAAGGCGCTCGGTAAGACCCAAGTCGTCCTAAGGCCCACGTCACGGGCGGCCTCCAGTACCTTGTAGGCGTCGTCCTTACACCCAGCGAGGAAGACTATCGCAGGGCTCAAGCGACTGAGGTCGATGAGGCCCTCGGTTATATCGATCTTTCCAGGGTCGTAAATCACCTCAGAGACGACCTGTTCGCCTCTTAAGCGGAGGCCTTCGACGATGGCTTTGGCCAGCCTTCTGCCGTACGAGTCGTTGACGGCTACGACGGCGGCTTTGAAGTCGGTTCCCCGCACCTTTAGCGTTAGGTCGACCATCGCGCGAGCCTCTACGTCGGGCCCTCCGAGCAGCTTCACGATCCTAGGCTCGTCGTAGACCTCATCGTCGTAGACCTCGCTCGAAACGAGCACCAGTATCACGTCGTTCTGGCGTAGCGCTCGCAGCACTGCCCTGGCCTCGGAATTCGAAAGGGCCCCGATGATCACTCTGACGCCTTCGTTCATTAGCGACGTCACGAAATCTTCGACTTCTCGGGGGTCCTCCCTGTCTAGACGCTTGATCGAGAGGGCCACGCTTCTTGAGACCACGTCACTCTTATTGTTCAATAAGTCCCTCGCCAGCTGGACGCCGTATAGGACGTCAAGGGCATGGGGGACGTCAGAAGCTATTACCCCAACCTTTATGCTTGGGGACGGAGTTGGGCCGACACTTGGGCCTTGTTGGAGGCCCTCTTGCGCATGCTTGAAGCCCTCCTCGAACCCATAGTAGTAACCGCCATAGGTCGCTAGTATTGCTATTATTATGATTATGGCCACCCAGACGCCCGTCTTAGCGCTCCTCGAGGCCTTTACCAAGCATTAAACCTCCTAAGGCTCAAGTACTGTTTCAAGGTGAGGCTTTTAACTCTTATCTTCGCGCCCCATGCAAAGTTAAAAGTTATAAAGTTATATTGAGTATCGATCGCTTCAAGTACTGGTGTTGGGCTTGAGGAAGTTGCTCTACGTAGTCCTCGACGGCGTTGGCGATAGGCCCCATCCGCAGCTCGGGGGCAAGACCCCTCTTCAGTACGCCCGCAAGCCGAACATAGATCGGCTGGCTGAGAGAGGGGTCACGGGGCTGGTCTACACGGTGGGTGAGGGCATCGCGCCAGAGTCCGACGTAGCCGTCTTGAGCATTTTGGGCTACGACCCGTTTGCCCATCATGTTGGGAGGGGCGTGCTCGAGGCCTTGGGAGCTGGCCTCGACTTCGAAGACGGGTGGCTCGCGCTGAGGTGCAACTTCGCCACCGTGGACAGGGACCTCACCATCGTGGACAGGAGGTGCGGCAGGACCCTAACGACGTCGGAAGCAGCCGAGCTCGCCGAGGCGATAAACGAAGAGGTGGAGCTCGAGGGGGCTACCTTCACCTTCAAGAGCACGATAGGCCATCGAGGGGTGCTGGTGATTAGGAGGCTCGATGGACCTCTTTCGAGTAACATAACGAACACGGACCCTGCTTACGAAAGGCTTAGGGGCCTAGGTGTCGCCAAGGCCAAGGGCGAGGCCAAGGTGGCCGAGTGCAGGCCGCTCGACGAGAGCCCCGAGGCCGCCATGGCGGCCAAGCTAGTCAATGAGTTCACGGTAAAGGCAATGGAGGTCTTGGATAAGCACCCAATAAACTCCGAGAGGAGGCGCAGAGGGCTCTTGCCGGCCAACGCGATCCTCTGCAGAGA
>Ga0105155_1000743_pt1 | contig 11261 bp, 11 predicted proteins | sample SSWtaG_2_FD_89589 | JGI IMG/M metagenome (GOLD analysis project Ga0105155, IMG submission 89589) | Hot spring microbial communities from Sandy's Spring West, USA to study Microbial Dark Matter (Phase II) - SSWsed_130316 | ecosystem: Environmental > Aquatic > Thermal springs > Hot (42-90C) >...
CTCCGTATTTAATGTTAATCTAAAAATATTTTTTGTTTTCCTTACCGAATATTTCCCCTTAAGGGGTAAATTTTGTTTCAGGTATTTAAGATCCGGTGGCGGGAACGGGTCATCTAGTTATGTCTCAAAGTTTTTGATATTTATGGCGTGGGCTAGTTCATAATCTGAAGCCGTTAGATGCGCTCCATAAACCTTTAGATAAAACTTTAACGACTGTTTACTTATTAATTGGCACATCCATATTTTCAACTAACTTAGTTCAATAATTTCGTATACCATTAAAAACTTGAAAAAGAACCGTGAAAACGATCCTAAAAACGTAAAGTCTAAAACCTTTATTAGAATTATTTCAAAGCATGAAGTTTCCTAGCATTGTTATGTTGGGCTGCGGGCACATTGGTTCGGTGTTAGCGAGGGATTTAATTGAAATTTTGCCATCGTCTCAAATAGTGATCCTTGAGACAGATGTGGAGAGAGCTAAGAGAGCTCTTGGTGATATAGGAGATAAAGTGGAACTTATCAAATTTGACTTATCAAACTTCGATGCACTTACATTGATGCTGAAAAGATGTGACCTGGCCGTGGGGCTAGCTCCCGGAAGGCTTGGCTTTGGAACTATGAGGGCGTGCATAAGGGCTGGCGTGAACATGGTAGATTTATCTTACATGCCCGAGGATCCAATGGTGCTTCACGAGGAGGCCCTGGCTAGAAACGTAACCATTGTACCCGATTGCGGCTTAGCGCCTGGTCTCAGCAATATGCTGGTTGGGAGAGCTTTCAGCATGCTTGAGGAAGTTGAGGATGTAATTATACTGGTTGGAGGAATCCCGGAGAAGCCCATTCCGCCTTTAAGCTATAAGGTTACGTGGTGTGTTGAGGACCTTATTGAGGAGTACACTAGGAGGGCGAAAATAGTTAAGGATGGCAAGTTAATGGAGGTTGAAGCCCTCGAAGGCTTAGAAGTTATAGACTTTCCAGGGATCGGCAGATTAGAGGCATTTTACACGGATGGTGTGAGAACCCTACATTACACTATAAAAGGCGTTAGAAATATGTGGGAGAAAACGCTAAGGTACGAGGGGCACTCTGAAAAGATAAAATTGTTAAGGGACTTAGGCTTCTTTAGTGCAGAGAGAATAAAGAGTATTGGTGTATCTCCACGCGAATTAACTGCTCAACTACTGGAGGAAAAGCTCAGCCTACCAGAGACTAAAGATATAGTGGTAATGAAGGTTCACGTGAAGGGAAGAAAAGGGGCCCACAAAATAGTTTACGAGTATATGCTTATGGATAGGCAGAGGGGAAACGTAACGGCTATGGCGAGAACCACCGCATACACAGCTTCAGCAGTAGCGCGCCTTCTAATTAAAGGAGAAATAGAAAGTAAGGGTATAATTCCACCCGAAATCTTCGGAATGAATGAAAAGATATTTAATAAAATAATGGCTCATTTAACGGAAAGAGGGGTAAATGTGCAAATGTTTACACACAATTAATCTCCTTCACGATTCTAAAACGAATTGTACTATCACTTTTAGGCTCTTCGTCAATTCATCCTGAATCTATCTTGAGATTTAATGTGGGCTTAATCCTGCTGTTTAACACCCTAAGCAACATTGTCTACTGCTACCAAAAGTTTTGGCTTTAGGATTTCAATCTCCTCTTCAAGGAAGAGGAGGCGATTCTCCACATAATCGTTCATCTTCCCTTTAGATCGATCTGGACCCCTACACTTTACTAGATCTGTTATATTTCTTCAGAAGGCTGTAAAACTTTAGATCACACTTGTCCTTAGAACCTAATACATTCTTGGGGGCATTCTTCCTAATTTCATCTAACTTGCTTCTTAGGATAAGTTTTCTTTCCTCCTTGGTAATTTCTTCAGCAGTTTTTAGGCTTACATGTTTATTTTTAATCGCTTTATAAACTCTAGAGTTTAAAGGCTCAGCTTTATTCTTGTTAAACCTAAATAACGATACAAAGAGAAAGGTTGTTTCTTTAATAGGTGCTTAAAGAGAATAAAGTATTGGCTTTATGCTCTAATAGAGAGCAAAAATAACTTCTTTAAAAGTAAAAGTTGTGTGGTGGATGGGAGGAGGGATTTGAACCCAAGGACTGCCGGCGATTTCTCCTGCAAAACCCTTCTTTTTTGGTTTTTGCATGTTGGCTTGGGTTAATATGGTTAGAGTTCCTACACTACGTCTTTTATTCTCATGCGCTGCATCCCGTTTTATTTTGGATAGTTCGACCGTGGCTTTAAATCCACCGTTCCTCTTTGCGAGGTTTGACAGCATGATTGGAGCCCTAATTCGGAAAACCTGCTTTCTTGTACCCATTCTAAGCGGTTAGAAATTCTATAAAATCTTTGAATGTTTTGGACTTCGCTGCAGCTTTCTCGACGTCTACTTCTTCTTTTGCTAATCGCTTGTAGAGTTCTGGACTTTTAATACATTGTTTGCTTCTTCTCTGCATTAATTTTTTAAGTTCCTCCTCTAGATTCAGTATTTCCTCCGAATTATTTAGGGAGAGCCCGGCAAGGATCCATGTTTCTATACTTCTTTTGACAGGGAAAACGCGTGTTTGTATTTTCTGGCTTTCTAGTTGTTTGACTTTACTTATTAATCTGTTCATTATGATGGTTGTATCCACGCCTGCTCTATGAAGATCCTTAAGTATTATGGCTTTGTTAAATTCTCCCGCGAGGGTTCTTATAAGGCGGCTTACTTTTTCAGGTCTATTTCCCCTCATAACGGGTATTTTGCATGCGACTTGGAGTTTTTCAGCGATCCCTTCAATAAAACCTTTATCAGTTAATCCCTCAACTATTATTAAAATGCTATTCATGGTGTTCCACCGATTATTCCGGAGTACCATGCTTCGCCTAGGGTGCCGCCTTCCTCCAGAAAACGCTTTGCATACTCCATCTCGCTGATGGTGGACAACTTTTCCACCTTGGTTTCCAAACCTTCTCTTCTCACTAAGTAAACTTCCTCAGGTTTAACGTGATCCAGCAGGTATGGCGAATGTGTAGTTATAATAACTTGAGATGGGGAATCCCTAGCTAAGTCCATCAAGGTCTCAAGCAAATAAGGATGCACGCAGTTCTCAGGCTCCTCCAAAACTACAAGGCTAGAGCCGCCATATAAAGCGGAGATTATGGCTAGAAACCGCAAGGTGCCATCAGAAATATTATGGGGCTTCAAGGGCTCCTCTAAACCTTTGATTTTAATCCATATCTCGACGTCGGTTTCCTCTATATGCGGGATCAATACTCTTGAGACTTAGAAAATTTTCAACATGAAGATTTATAAACATTGTTTTGCGCAAACTCCATACATTCAATCTAATATTTTTGTTCTAAACTTCATTTATCACTTAACATAATAGCGTACTGAAACAAACTTTATTAATGTCTACTTTATAAAACATTTTTAATTTTTGTTTTTATTCTGCCATTTCCCATCCTGTTTTTCGCGCTATTTTTCTGATTTCCTTTGGACAGACGTATTCAAAGGTTGCTAGAAACGCTGAGGAAACATGCAGCCTAATAGAGGCGAGCTTTGAATACATCTGCACAACTCCCGGAGAACCTTATGATATTTAGAAAGCGAAAGTAGAATGGTGGGCGGAGTGGTAAGGGAGTGTTGGAAAGTGGACGGGGAGGGATTTGAACCCTCGACCTCGGCGATGCCAACGCCGCGATCGTACCAGGCTGATCTACCCGCCCACACCTATGCTCAATTTTTTAATATTTTTTGGAGATGCTTTTAAGGATTTTGTTGTATTTAATTATTTTGGGAGGCACATTAAATTGAAGAGGATCGGTTTTATTGGTTTAGGCGTTATGGGTAAGCCTATGGCCATTAATTTGCTGAAGGCCGGTTACCCATTAACTGTCTGGAATAGGACTAGATCTAAGATGGATGAGCTTATCGCTATGGGGGCTTATGGCGCCAGCTCACCGAAGGAAGTTGCTGAAAGATCCGATGTCGTTATAACGATGGTTACTGATTCCCCTGATGTTGAGGAGGTTATTCTCGGACCGAACGGTGTGATTCATGGGGCTAGGCCAGGGCTTATAGTCATAGACATGAGCACGATATCACCTAAAGTTACGCGCAGAATAGCGGAGGAGCTCTCTAAAAAGGGTGTTAAGATGCTTGATGCGCCAGTTAGCGGCGGAGAGAAGGGCGCTAGGGAGGCTACGCTCTCAATAATGGTCGGCGGACCGAGGGAGGTTTTCGAGGAGTGCTTACCAATATTTGAGGTTCTCGGCAAGAAGATCACCTATATGGGTCCTACTGGCATGGGTCAGACGGCTAAACTCTGCAATCAGGTGATATGCGCATTAAATATTCAAGCAGTCTGTGAGGGGCTTATGCTTGGCGCAAGGGCCGGATTGGATCTAAGAAAGCTCTTGGAGGCCGTTTCAGCCGGAGCCGCAAGCTCATGGATGCTCACCAATTTAGGGCCCAAAATGATAGAGCGGGACTTTAAACCTGGATTTAAAATAAGGCACCAGCAGAAGGACCTGCGACTAGCGCTAGAATTGGCGGCCGAACTAAATCTTCCACTACCCGGAACAGCACTAGTCCAGCAGATTCTGAGAATTGCTGAGGCCGAAGGGTTAGGGGAGGAGGGGACGCAGGCGGCAATAGTTGCAATGGAGAAGATTGCTGGACGAAAATTAATTGAGTAGCCAATTTCGGAAAGCGGTAAATGTATTTGTTCCCTCACATAATCAACAAGTTAAAAATTAAATAGCACATTAACATTAAACACAAAAACTAAATCTGAACTAGCGCGACCAATAGTAGGAAATCGCGTTTAGGAGTGGAAGGATGTATAAGGTAGTTGAGATTAGAGAGCTCGCCCCGAGAATCAAGCTCCTAAAAGTCTTGGCTCCGGAGATATCTAGGAAGGTTATGCCCGGCCAATTTGTTATTTTAAGGGTTGATGAAAGGGGGGAGCGTTTTCCATTAACAATTGCCGACTGGGAACCTAAGGATGGGACGATAACCCTAATCTTCCTTGAGGTTGGAGTCTCAACTAGGAAGCTGGGAGCGCTTAGAGAGGGTGAGATGATACTGGATGTTCTTGGGCCTCTTGGAAACCCAACTGAAATAAGAAATTATGGTCTCACGTGCGTTATAGGTGGCGGTGTGGGGATAGCGGCAGCTTACCCAGTAGCACGCGCGCTCAAAGAGGCTGGCAATAAAGTTGTTTCCATAATAGGTGCAAGAAATTCTGAGCTGTTAATCCTCGAGAAAGAGATGATGAGTGTTTCAGATGAACTCTATATTTCCACAGATGACGGATCGAAAGGTTACAAAGGGTTTGTGAGCGATGTTTTAAGAATGCTGATTCAAAACGGATATAAATTTGACATGGTTTACGCGGTTGGCCCGGCCGTTATGATGAGGGCTGTAGCCGAGGTTACGAGACCGCATAAAATTAAAACAATTGTCAGCTTAAACCCAATAATGGTTGATGGAATGGGCATGTGCGGTGCTTGTAGAGTTACGGTTGGAGGCAGAACGAAATTCGCGTGCGTGGATGGCCCTGAATTTGATGCCCACGAAGTGGATTTCGCGGAATTAATAAGGAGGCAGGCAGCCTTCCTACGGGAGGAGAGGACTGCCCTAGAAAACTTTGAGAGAAAACAGGGCTTTTTAAAGGGTGAATGAAGGCTATGACTGGATGGAATCGTTTTAAGGCTGTCCCAATGCCCAAGCAGCCGCCTAAAGAGAGGATACGCAACTTTAATGAGGTTGCTTTAGGCTATAGCGAGGAGCAAGCCATTCTTGAGGCTGAGAGGTGCCTACAGTGCTCTAACCCCCAATGCATTCTAGGATGCCCGGTTGAAATAGATATCCCCGCATTCATCAAGCTTCTTAGGGAGGGGAAATTCAGGGAGGCTATACGCAAAATTAAGGAGAAGAATAATTTGCCAGCGATATGCGGGAGGGTTTGCCCTCAGGAAGACCAATGCCAAAAGAACTGTATCCTAGGTAGGAAAGGCGATCCAGTTCAAATTGGTAGGTTAGAGAGGTTCCTCGCGGATTGGGAGATGAAGCATGGTGTTGAGATACCGGAGACACTGCCGAGTACGGGCAAACGTGTGGCCGTCATAGGTTCCGGACCTGCTGGATTAACTGTGGCAGCCGATCTTGCTAGGCTTGGACATGAGGTCGTAGTCTTTGAGGCCCTCCACGAGCCCGGAGGGGTCTTAATGTATGGTATTCCGGAATTTAGGCTTCCTAAACGCATCGTTCAGGCAGAAATTGAATATGTAAGGAAGCTTGGGGTTACTATAGAGACGGACACCTTAATCGGTAGGTTATACACTATCCCAGAACTTTTGAAAGAGAAGGGCTTTGACGCCGTTTTCATCGGAACAGGAGCTGGACCGCCAACCTTCATGGGGATACCTGGAGAGAACCTCTGCGGAATCTATAGTGCAAACGAATTTCTGATACGCGTTAACCTCATGAAGTCCTATCTCTTTCCAGAATGGGATACGCCAATTAAAGTTGGAGATAAGGTTGCGGTTATAGGGGCTGGAAATGTGGCCATGGATGCATCAAGATGCGCCCTAAGGCTTGGGGCTAAAGAGGTTCACATAGTTTACAGGCGATCGAGAGCTGAGATGCCAGCAAGGAAAGAGGAGATCGAGAATGCTGAGGAGGAGGGTGTAATATTTGATTTTCTAACATTGCCATTAGCTTATCATGGAGATAATAATGGATGGGTTAGAAAAATGGAGTGTATAAGGATGGCTCTAACCGAGCCGGATGAGTCTGGTAGGCGTAGGCCCGTCCCCATAGAGGGCTCAAACTTCCTAATGGACGTTGACACGGTTATAGTTGCTATTGGCAGAAGGCCAAACCCACTCATCCAGCAAACTACGCCTGGACTCAATGTTGCTAAGGATGGTACAATAATTGTTGATGAAAATATGCGGACGAACATTGAGGGCGTTTATGCTGGAGGAGACATAGTTACTGGTGAGGCAACTGTTATAAGCGCTATGGGAGCCGGTAAAAAGGCGGCTAAATCAATCCATGAATATCTAACAAAGAAGAGTTAACCGCTACTTTCACGCATTTCAGATTCTTAAGATTACCTCATCAACATACTTCTTCATTATTTCAGAAAAGCGCCTTATAATTTCAGGTGAATATGGCTGAATTCTCCTAAATCTCTCATCTAATGCATCCTCAGGGACAAACTGTTGGAAAGCAAATCGCCTAGCGCCTTTGATTAGTTCGCCAATCTTCACTACATCCTCCTCCTCAACTATACCGGGCACAACAGTATTCCTAAACTCGTAGTTAACACCATATCCTTTAAGCAAGTCAATTGTTTTGAGGAGCCTGCTCACATCTTTAGCGCCAAGCAAATAATATTTCTCAAGCGAAGTCTTAACGTCAACGGCAACATAATCTACGTAATTTAAGCACTGCTCTAATAATTCCGGGAAGAAGCCGTTTGTGTCAAGCTTAACTGAAAAGCCTTTATCCTTAAGTCTCTTAATGAAGATGGGAGCATCATTATGAATTAGGGGCTCGCCGCCAGTTATAACAACAGCATCAATATACTTCTTCCTTGACTCCAATATTGCTAGGGCATCATCCTCAGATAAAAATGGGCCCTGCGGGTTCACAACGATCCTCCAATTTTGGCAGTAGGGGCAACGCAGATTGCAGCCGGGCGTAAAAAGTATGCTGGAGATTTTACCGGGAAAATCGATTAAGCTCGTCTTCTGTAGCCCACTGAACTTCATACTCTAACCTTAACGCGCCTTAACAATTATCCTCTTCTATTACGCTGAGATCTCTGGGGCTGCTATCAGGACTGCTCTATCAAACGTCTGCCTAATTCTAAACTCAGATTGCTTCCCATCATTCCACTGATCTACGGGCCTAAGATAACCCACAACCCTCGAGTATACTTCACATTTGGCATTACACTTTGGGCATGTTTTATGCTCGCCGCTTATGTACCCATGGGTTGGGCATATGCTGAATGTTGGTGTTAAAGTGAAGTATGGTATATGATAATTATAGGATATTTTCTTGACGAGGGCTGCTGCAGCAGTCCATGAATAAATTCTCTCCCCAAGAAAGACGTGGAAAACTGTTCCACCAGTATAGAGCGGCTGCAGCTTATCTTGATGATCAAGAGCTTCAAATAAGTCGCCAGTGTAATCAACTGGCAAATGCGTTGAATTCGTGTAGAATGGTTCAGCCCCTTTAGAGAGATATCTTTCGTTGGCAACTATTATGTCCGGATACTTCCTCTTATCTATTCTAGCAAGCCTATAAGATGCTCCCTCAGCTGGAGTTGCTTCCAAATTATAGAGATTACCAGTCTCCTCCTGGTACTCTAAAAGTCTCTCGCGCATAAACATCAATGTTTTAACAGCAAATTTCACCCCCTCCTCCGTTGCAATTCCATAACCGAACATATTTAACAGCGCCTCATTCATGCCTATTATGCCAATAGTTGAGAAGTGATTCTTCCAGTATTTACCGTAAGCCTCCTTAACAAAGCGTAAGTAATGCTTTGAATATGGATATAGCCCTTTCTCAGTGAACCTCTCAAGAACCTTACGCTTTATTTCTAAGCTGTCTCTGGCAAGGTCCATTAATTCGCCAAGTCTCTCAAAGAATTTGTCCTCGTCACCCTGCGCCAAATAGCCTATTCTAGGCAGATTTATTGTGACAACACCAATGGAGCCTGTGAGGGGGTTAGCGCCAAAGAAGCCTCCGCCGCGCTTACGCAGCTCCCTATTATCGATTCTTAAGCGGCAGCACATGCTCCTTACATCTTCAGGCTTCATATCGCTATTTATAAAGTTTGAGAAGTATGGAACGCCATACTTAGCTGTTAACTCAAATATTTTTTCTGAGACCGGCGAATCCCACTCAAAATCTTTTGTTATATTGTATGTGGGTATTGGAAAAGTGAATACCCTCCCTTTAGCATCACCTTCAGCCATAACCTCAGCGAAGGCCATATTAAACATGTCTATTTCATCCTGCATCTCACCATATGTGTCATCAACTAATTTGCCATCGTAAACGACGGGCTCATCGTTCATGAAATCCGGAACTTTAAGGTCAAGCGTTATATTGGTGAAGGGCGTCTGAAAACCGACCCTTGTAGGAACGTTGATGTTAAAGATGAATTCTTGAAGAGCCTGCTTTACCTCCTTATAGTCTAAGCCATCATAGCGTATAAATGGCGCTAGAAGGGTATCAAAGTTGCTGAAAGCCTGCGCCCCGGCAGCTTCACCCTGCAATGTGTAGAAGAAGTTAACTACTTGACCTAAGGCTGTCCTGAAATGCCTTGGTGGCTTACTTTCAATCTTCCCATAAACGCCGCCAAAACCCGAAAGGAGGAGCTCCCTCAAGTCCCATCCAACACAGTATGGTCCCAGAACGCCTAAATCATGAATGTGTATATCTCCTGAGTTATGTGCCTCACTAATATTGGGCGGATATATTCGGTTAGTCCAGTAGCGCTCAATAACCTTAGTTGTAAGATAATTGTTTAATCCCTGAAGTGAGAAGCTCATATTTGAGTTTTCACGAACATACCAATCTTCTAAATTAAGGTATTGCTCAACGAGGTCTGAGGAGCTAAGTATCTCGGCCAGCTCCCTTAAATCTTGATGCTGCTTACGATATAAAATGTAGGCTTTAGCAGTTTTAGCATGCCCGTTCTCAATGAGAACCTTCTCCACAACATCTTGTATATCCTCAACTGTAGGCACACCGTCCTCGCCAAAACGCTTCTTTAATTCCTCAACAACTTGATCGCTTAAGCGCTTAGCGAGCTCCCTATCCTTCCCGCCAACAGCCTTAGCGGCCCTCCATATAGCATTAGTTATGCGCTCTTGATCGAAGGGCTCTAATCGTCCATCCCTTTTCCTAACATACTTCAAAGCGTAAATTCACCCCTAAAGTTCAATAGTGACGCGCCAGTGTGCAACTGCTGTATAAGGTGTATTGTTATACAAAAACTTAAATTTAATTATCAAAATTTTTAGACTATAGAAAAACCCAAAAATTGGAGAAGAGAAAAAAAGAGGCTAAAAAGAGTGAGATTTTAATTACCTTAGATACTCATTAATCTGGCAAAAATTCTACACTACATATTCTATGGGTAAAACCTTTTAATCATTTTCATGATACTAACAGTCTTCCAAAACGAACATATATACCCTAAACATCTTTTAAGGAGAAGGGAAGACTATGGCAAAACTGCTGTTAGATGAAATGTATTCTGGCCTCAAAGAGTATTTTGAAGCTTTAGGCTGGGAGACCTTAACTGTTCATGATGTTGGGCTTCAGGGAGCTAAAGATAAAGATATAGTGTTGTATGCAAAGGAAAATGACTTAATACTTGTGACCCAGGACCAAAAGATAGCGGATATAGCGGAAATGTTGCAAGTTAAATGCGTATTAGTGTCAAGCGGACTAATAGCTAAGGTAGCGGACGCAAAAATAAGAGAAAAGTACCCGGATATAAGATGAGAACAGCGATCTAAACATTTTACGGACGTGGCAACTTAGTATATGAAGGATTTATATGTTAAGTTGCCAGGTCTCATTTTACAGCAGATAAATTTTTATTTATCTTCTTTAAATTCTTCTTGTGGAGGGAGGAACGCCTCAGGGGATGGGTTCCTGAAGGAAGTTGGTTAAGGTTTGTTATTCCCCATTAAGGGGCGTTCCTCCCTCTACTATATATGTTAATTTTATTCCGTCTATTGTTCGGGCGGCTTTAGAAGATTGATATCAGAAGGCGATTTATTTTTTGATTTAGATTTGTGAAATTATAAAGGAGGCTCATTTAAGTGACTCGAGCGGTATATCGATTCTTTTCTGGATGTATGATATGTGTTTAATGTTGTTTGAGAGTTTTATGTAGTGCCATGTTGATTTTGGGGCGAATAGATTTCCGTTTAAGGCAGCTTCAATGACTTTATCCTTAGTTATTTCAATATTTTTTACCGTCGTTTTTAGGCCTATCTTGTCGCACATATAATTTACGTAGCATACTGGTATCTTTAGGCAGCCGAGTAGCCGTAAGGCTTCAACCCTATGGTGCCCATCAATTATAACATTAGTTTTCTCATCAACGACTATGGGCTTCTTAAGGAAGCCATCGGACCATATTTCATCTTTGAGGGACTTAAGTCTGACGCTATCAGTTTGCTCATGAGGTTTAAGACTCGAAATGTTAACGAG
>Ga0105155_1000748_pt1 | contig 11168 bp, 7 predicted proteins | sample SSWtaG_2_FD_89589 | JGI IMG/M metagenome (GOLD analysis project Ga0105155, IMG submission 89589) | Hot spring microbial communities from Sandy's Spring West, USA to study Microbial Dark Matter (Phase II) - SSWsed_130316 | ecosystem: Environmental > Aquatic > Thermal springs > Hot (42-90C) >...
ACCTATGGCAGTAGCTTGGAGGGTGATTATACTGGGGGAATTTTTGCCTTTAGGCTCGGAGGAAGAATTGAAGGAGGAAATATGCAAAACTATAAAGAGACTCTTTAATAGGGGCTTAATTTCAGCTTTGGGCGGTAACGTTAGCGCTAGACTTCCTGAAGCCAAGGAGTTCTGGATAACACCAAGCGGGGTTTTTAAAGGCGAGCTGGAACCTGAAGATCTGCTTAAGGTAGATTTGGAAGGAAGGGTTTTAGAGGGCTTTTTAAGACCCTCTGTGGAGACACCTTTTCACGCGATGATCTACAAGAAAAGGGCTGATGTGAACGCTGTTGTACATTGCCATAATCCATTTGCAACCGGGTTAGCCTTAGCTGGGATACCAATACAGCCAATAACAGTTGAAGCAGCAGTTGTGTTAAGAAAGGTTAAGGTTGTTCCCTGGGCTTTTCCAGGTACAGATACTTTAGCAAATCTTGTAGGTGAATATGTGGAAGGCGCTAGAGCGCTTATACTCATGAACCATGGTGTAATAGGTGTCGGAAGTAATCTTTTAGAAGCTGAAACAATAGTTGAAACCTTAGAAGAAGTCGCTACGACACAATTTGTGGCTAGCATATTTAGAAGGGACATTCCGCTAATTCCTGAAGAGGATATGGAGTTAATAAAGAAACTGTACAAAGTTTAGGCGTATTTGAAGGGTATCTAAATGTACGGGTATATGGGCAAAATTTTAAGAGTGGACCTGAGCTCGGATAAGATAAGAGTTGATGGCTTAAGCGAGGAAATCGCGAAGAAATATATCGGCGGTGTAGGTTTAGCTGCAAAAATAATATATGATGAGGTGAGACCCGAAATATCTCCATTTGACCCTGAAAATAAGCTTGTTTTTATGACTGGGCCATTAACTGGAACATTAGTGCCATGTACTGGCCGATATGTCGTTTGCGCCAAGTCTCCCCTAACTAATGCTTGGGGTGAATCGCATTCAGGTGGCTTTTGGGCTAGAGATCTCAAGCGGGCGGGTTATGATGGGATAATAATCGAGGGCAGGGCTGAGAGACCATCATATTTGATCATAAATGATGCGGAAGTCACTATTGAGGATGCAAGTGATCTTTGGGGCATGGATTGCTTAAAAACCGAAGAGAATCTAAAAAAGAGACATGGCGAAGAATTTAAGGTTGCCTGTATAGGTCCTGCTGGCGAAAGGCTTGTCCGTTTTGCATCAATATTAAATGATGAGGGCAGGGTAGCCGGAAGATGCGGAATGGGTGCCGTTATGGGCTCAAAACTTTTAAAGGCAATTGCCGTCAAGGGAACTAAAGATATTCCTGTAAAGGATCCTGAGCGCATAAAAAGCATACTTAGAAGAATATATCCACAGATAATGTCTTACCCAACTACGCAAATATTTGCCTCGTATGGCACTAGTGGCGAGCTACTAACGCTCCACTATGAGTACGGTGATGTTCCAATAAAAAACTTTAGACTAGGGAGGTGGGAGAGCATCAATAATATTTCTGGGGAAGTCTATAATAAGACGATGGTTAAGGGTAAGAGAGCATGCTGGAACTGCCCGATCTCCTGCTGGAGATACGTAAGAATCGAGGAAGGCCCCTTCACCGGTCTAGAGCTGAAAAGAGGACCGGAATATGAGACACTTGCATCTTTGGGCTCGCTTCTGTTAAATGATAGGTTAGATGTTATAGTTAAGGCAAATTATTTATGCAACTATTATGGGATGGATACTATATCAACTGGCATCTGCATAGCATTTGCCATAGAATGCTATGAGAGGGGCATAATCACTGATAAGGAAGCAGGGAACTTAATTTTGAGGTGGGGTGATTCAGAGACAATAGTTAGTCTAATTGAGGCTATAGGCGAAAGGAAAGGTTTAGGCGATATTCTAGCAGAGGGTGTGAAAAGAGCGTCCGAAATTATAGGTAAGGGATCTGAGAGGTTCGCTATGCACGTAAAGGGGCTTGAGATGCCTATGCATGATCCTCGGGCATTTAAGGGGATGGGATTGCAGTATGCTGTATCAAATAGAGGCGCATGCCATTTGCAGGGCTTAATTCACCGCATAGAACAGGGTGAAAGAATGCCAGACCTAAAAATATATGAGCGACTGGACAGATTCAGCATTAAGGATAAGGGAAGAGTGCTAGCAACCCTCCAGAATTGGCATGAGGTTTTAGAATCGCTTATAATATGCAAGTTCCTCGGCATAGCACCGGGCCACATACCAGGGCTATATACGCTCACTACAGGCATATCTGTAAATCTCGAGCATTTACTTCAGGCTGGAGAGAGAATATACAATCTTAAGAGAATGTTTAATGTTAAGTGCGGCATATCTCGAAAGGACGATGTATTACCGCATCGTGTTATGTACGAGAAGTTAGAGGAGGGAAAATCTGCCGGAGAGATCATAAGTCAAGAAGAGCTAGATGTGATGTTGAATGAGTATTATTTGGCTAGGGGATGGAATGAAGAAGGTATTCCTCCGCTAGAAAAAATCGAATAATCTGAAATTAGCATAGTACTGATCTTCCACAAAGTTACGTCAGATCAAATATTGATATTTAGCATGATAGATTTCAGATGCCATTTCTTCTTCTTCGCGAGTGAGATTTCCAGGATTTAAATTTATGTGCAAAGTCTCTTTGAATCCTTGAATTAACGCATCTTTTATTTCGGAAATACTTATTTCTCGTTTCAACTCGTCACTAATATTAGTGACTGGACTCCACTTACTCGTACTTTCTTTTTTCATCTCCTCATTATAAACTGTGAGAACTTTTCTTAATGCATCTAAATCGGAGTTAATTAGAAGAGTCCCGTGATGTAGTATAACGTTTTTTCTCCTTAATTGTGCAGAGCCAGAAACTTTTTTCTGTGAGATAAATATGTTCCCTGGAGGAACAAAATTAATTGACGATAATCCGAGAATCTCTAATCCTCTAATTACGCCGGAACAAAGAACATTATAGGATTCCGTTATATCTAATCCTTTCACTAAAGGGTCGTGCTCATCTAGCACTATGGTGTAATTTAGGTTGCCTAGGTCGTGATAAACTGCTCCTCCGCCAGAGAACCTTTTAATCACTTGAATCTTCTTTTTGAAGACCTCCTCCAAATTAATTTCGGCACAAACCTTTTGGGAGCGACCTATTATAACTGACTCCTTATTCCTCCAAAACCTAAGAGTTGGTGGAGCAATTCTCTTAATTCTAGCTTGAAGGATGGCTTCATCTATAGCTAGATTTCTTGCCGCATCATATGTTATCTCTAAATCCAATAATCTCCATAAAGTCAAATAGTTTTCCTCAGACCGGAAAAGATTGGTTAAAGTAGTGAGAAGTTTTTATACTAGAACAGCAAATTATAGGGTTTTTCAAGCAACGCCTTAATCTTCCCCAAGAATTTCGCCGCAGTTATTCCATCAACTGCTCTATGATCCACGGATAATGTAATATTCATAATTTTCCTAATCTTGATTTCCCCATTAACGACCGCTGGTTTATCCCTTATCTTCCCAACAGCCAATATAGCTACTTCCGGCGGATTTATTATGGCTGTAAATGAGTCTACATCAAAAACACCTAGATTAGAGATAGTGAAAGTTCCACCAGTAAATTCGTCCTCGCTAAGCCTTTTCTCCCGAGCTTTCGCAATTAGCTTTTCCGTTGCAGATGCTATTTGGGCCAGATCCATCATGTCCGCCCTCTTAAGAACTGGAACTATGAGCCCATCTTCTAATCCGACAGCTATGCCAATATTGATGTCCTTTGATATTTTGATGCTCTCTCCATCACACAAGGAATTCATCTGGGGATAATCTCTTAAAGCCATAGCGACAGCTTTTATTATCATGTGTGTGAAAGATAGGCGGACACCAGTTTTAGCCTCAATTACGGGAATCAACTCCTCCCTAATCCTTGCGGCCTCAGTCATGTCTACCTCAGTGCTAATGTAAAAGTGTGGAATATTCGTTTTACTATAGGTCATTTTTTTAGCTATGGCGCTACGCATGCCAGATATGGGAAGCACTTGGAATACCTCAGCTTCTGGCATAGTAACAGTTACTTCTTGTTTAAGAGGTGCAGGAGCAACGATAGGGGCGGGTGCGGGTAATGTAGCAGTAGCAACTTTGCTGGCTTCAATCTTAGCTAAATAGTTTAGAACGTCTTTCTCAGTTATTCTCCCTCCAGGCCCAGTTCCGACAACTTTCGTTAAATCAATACCTTTTTCTTTAGCTATCTTCTTTGCTAAGGGAGAAGCCTTAATCTCTCTCACGCCTTCAGTCTCCATAGTTGGGGCTGGGGCTTCAGTCACAGGTTTTTGGGCTTCTTCTGGAATTTTCTCTCCTTCTTCAGCTATGTATCCTATGACTTTTGCTACTGGTACAACCTCGCCTTCTTGCGCCAATATCTTTTTTAGTATACCAGAACCTCTAGCCTCAACCTCCAAAACAGCTTTATCAGTTTCTACTTCAAGGATAGTTTCACCCTTCTCCACCCTTTCTCCTTCCTTCTTTAACCATCTAAGTATCTTCCCTTTCTCCATTGTTTGACCAAGTTTAGGCATAATGATTTCGATAACCATGTAGATTCCTCTCTTCCTCCACAACTAAATTATCTTTTTTACTGCGTCTATAATCTTTTTCTTGCTGGGGATAACTTCCTCCTCAAGTACTGGGCTCATTGGTATTGGAACATCAGCTCCAGCAACTCTGATAACTGGCGCATCGAGGTAATCAAACGCCTCCTCCATTATTAGGGAAGCTATCTCAGCTCCAAAACCGCACGTTTTACATGCCTCATGAACCACTATGGCTCTATGGGTTTTCTTCACGGAGTTAATGATAGTGTTTATATCAAGAGGCTTTAGTGTTCTCGGATCAATAACCTCCGCCTCAATCCCCTCTTTCGCCAATTCCTCAGCCGCTTCTAGAGCGGTATGAACCATTCGGGAATAAGCAATGATGGTGACATCCGTGCCTACTCTCTTAACGTCCGCAACCCCTAATGGAATAGTGTACTCGATGTCAGGAACTTCTCCCTCAACGTTATAAAGCATTTTATGCTCAATGAACAGTATTGGATTATTATCTCTTATGCAAGTCTTCAGTAGCCCTTTAGCATCAAATGGTGTTGACGGCATTACAACAAAGATTCCGGGAGAGTGAATGAACCATGCTTCTAGACTTCCGGAATGATGGGCTGCTATACCTCTGCCAGCCCCGCCTTGAGTTCTATAGACAACTGGAACTATTGATTTGCCGCCAAACATATACCTATTTTTGGCAGCAATATTAACTATTTGATCCATAGCTAGCGTTATAAAATCTATGTACATTATCTCGGCTACTGGGCGCATACCAGTCATAGCCGCGCCAGCAGCAGCCCCAGCTATAGCTGCCTCAGATATAGGTGTATCTCTAACTCTTTCCGGCCCAAACTCATCATATAAACCCCTTGTAACACCGTAGGCGCCGCCATAGATGCCCACGTCCTCTCCCATTATGAAAACCCTTTCATCCCTCAGCATCTCCTCTCTTAATGCCTCATTAAGAGCTTGCCTATAGTTAATTTTACGCATCTTTAGCCCCATCTTTTTAGCTGTTGATAGGTCTCTAATGGAAGTTTTTGGATCAACATATATATCGGTGTAAACATCCTCATAAGCTGATTCAGGCGATGGATATGGGCTATTTAATGCAAATTGCTCCGCCTCATTTATCTCCCTCACGACTTCCTCCTCAAGCATTTTCAGTTTCTCCTCAGTTAATATTCCAGCGTCGATAAGTTTCTTAGAGAAGTTTATTATTGGATCCCTAGATTTCCAGTATTCCTCCTCCTCTTTTGTTCGATATCTTCTAGGGTCGCTTAATGAGTGCCCATAATATCTATAGGTTTTGCATTCAACTAATGTGGGCCCTTCACCTCTTCTCGCTCTTTCAACAGCTTTCTCCACGGTTTCCTTAACATTAAGCACATCCATCCCATCAGCAATAACCCCTGGAATATTATATCCCTTGGCTCTCTCAGCAATATCTTCAAATGGAAAGGCTCTCTTAACCGATACCGACATCCCATAAAGGTTATTTTCACATATATAAATCACTGGAAGCTTCCAGATAGCTGCCAAATTTAATGATTCATGAAAAGCCCCGGTATTAGCGGCTCCATCACCAAAAAAGCATAAAACAACCTGATCGGACTTTCTCATTTTTATCGATAGGGCTGCTCCTGTAGCAACGGGAATATTTGATCCCACTATTCCCGTTGCCCCAAGGTTTCCGGAACTAACGTCGGCTACATGCATTGACCCGCCCTTACCCTTACAATATCCGGTGGCTTTACCGAGAAGCTCGGCCATCATAAGTTTTAAATCTGCACCCTTAGCTATACAATGTCCATGACCCCTATGCGTACTCGTTATATAATCATCTTTTCGTATGGCTGCGATAGCCCCAACAGCAACCGCTTCCTGACCTATATATAAATGGGAAGCTCCCTTAGCGATATCACGCATTAAAAGATCCATATATTTTTCCTCAAATTTCCTTATGCGCATCATCTGCTTCAAATATTCGATTAGCTCTTCCGGCGTGTACTTCTCGAGCATTCATTCTCCCTCTCAAATATTTAAGCTGCTTATATTATCACGCATACTCTTCCTTAAGATTGCTTGCCGCCTTTTTAAAGTTTTACGTTTAATTTTGTAAAATTATTAGATGACAGTAGGATTTATCAGTAAACATTATTGGGAGAGGGGTCTCCTCTAAAAATTTAAAAAATGTTCATTAACCATAATTGAGGGAAGGAGCCTATGTTTAAAGAAGACGTGTATGATGTGGCGATTATAGGTGCAGGTATAGGCGGTTATACCTCGGCTATAAGATGTTCACAGCTGGGAATGCGCGTCGCGTTAATAGAAAGATGGAAGCTTGGTGGCGTATGTTTAAATAGCGGGTGCATACCGACTTCCGTTTGGCTTACCACAGTTAGTTTATTGGAGAAGATTAAGCGTGCAAAGAATTATGGAATTTTCGTTGAAGGCTTTTCGCTGGATCTTAAGGGGGTTAAAGTCAGGAAGGAGGACATCGTTAACCGCTTAAATCAGGGAATACGATTTTTACTTGAAAAGAATAAGGTCGATCTTTTTGAGGGAACTGGAAGAATAAAATCGCCAAATCACATCATTGTTGAAAGAAATGGGGAGAAAAAGAGTATTTACACAAAAAACATAATTGTAGCATCCGGTTCTAGACCCAAATATTTAGCCAATATTCCTGCGGATGGAAATAAAATAATCACTGTTGAGGATGCTTTAGATTTAGAGGATGTTCCAGAAAGCGTTTTCATTATAGGCGGTGGAATTCTAGGAGTAGAGTTTGCCCAAATATTTTGTTCGTTAGGTTCAAAAGTGACTATTCTGGAGAAAAAAGAAAGATTGCTTCCTAATTTTGATAGGGAAGTTAGCACTACTCTCCGCAGGATTTTAGAGAGAAATGGTATTAAAATATTTACAAGCGTTTCTTCTGAGACAGCGAATGTAAGTAATGATAACGTTCGCTTAACGTTCTATGCTGATGGAAGGAGGGTCGATGCTGTTGCGGAGAAGGTTGTGATTGCCGTGGGACGAAGCCCAAATGTGGAAGATTTGGGTCTTGAAAATGTTGGCATTCATCTCATAAATGGTTTCATAGAAGTTGATGAGCACATGAGAACTAATATTCCAAACATATATGCGGTAGGTGACGTTATTGGCAAAAAAATGTTTGCGCATGCCGCCCTCGCTGAAGGTATAGTTGCAGCCGAAAATATCGCTGGGCTTGAGACAGAGATCGATTGGAAAACTGTTCCAGCATGCGTCTACACTATGCCGGAAATCGCGAGTGTGGGTTTATCGGAGGAGGAAGCTATCAATATGGGCTATAAAATTTCAATCGGAAAGTTTCCATATGCTGCTAATGGAAGGGCGTTAGTTGATGGTGAGAGAGATGGTTTTGTTAAAATAATCGCTGATAAGGAGAGAGATGAAATTTTAGGGGTCCATATAATTGGTCCAAATGCGTCTAACCTCATCAGTGAGGCTACGCTCGCCATTAAACTTGAATGCACATCTGAAGAGCTAGGCAGAACTATTCACCCGCATCCTACCCTAAGCGAAGCAATAATGGAAGCCGCATTAGCGGTTTTTAAGAGGGCGATTCACATCTAACGTATTTAGGCATATGCTTAATGAAAGATACAGCAGCGTGGTTTACTGGAGATCTCCTTAAATAGAAGCTTTAACTTATCTCTTAAGGGGGAAGATATATGACTGAAGGCGAGATTCGTAGGGGGAGGGTTGAAGGAAAAGTTGCTTTAGTGATAGGAGCTTCTGGTGGTATAGGTGAAGGGATAGCTAGAGATTTTGCTAAAGAAGGAGCTCGCGTTATTCTTGTTGCTAACAGAAACCTTGAAAAAGCACAAAAAATTGCGGAGGAGATAAACCAGCAATATGGTCCAGGCAGAGCAATTGCACTGAAAGCTGATGTAACTAATGAAAAAGAGGTGGAAGAAATGGTTAAGAAGGCTGTCGAGGCCTTCGGTGGAATCGACATAATGGTTTACAGTGTTGGCATAGTGAGGGCGGGAAGCGTCAAAGAAATGAGTTTAGAAGATTTTGAGATGGTGACTAAGGTGAACTACACTGGGTACTTTTTATGCGTTAAACATGTAGCGCGCGTTATGGCTGAGCAGCATAAGCGCGATCCCTCACGCTGGATGGATATAATTCAAATTAACTCTAAATCCGGCTTACAGGGAAGCTATAAAAATGCCGCTTATGCTGGAAGCAAATTTGGCGGTATCGGATTGACACAAAGTTTTGCTCTTGAACTGCTTGAAGATGGTATTAAAGTTAACGCTATATGTCCGGGGAATTATTTTGACGGACCATTATGGTCGGATCCTAAGGAGGGGCTCTTCGTACAATATTTAAGAGCAGGTAAGGTTCCCGGAGCGAAGACCGTTGAAGACGTAAGAAAATACTACGAGTCTAAGATACCTATGGGCAGAGGATGCACTATTGAAGATATAATGCGGGCAATATATTATGTGATAGAGCAGAAGTATGAAACTGGACAGGCGATTCCAGTTACTGGTGGGCAAGTGATGAGATAAAAGACCGCTCCCAATTTTACCGCCGAGAATATTAGTCTTCTTCCCTAAGAAAGAAATTCTCTACAATTCTCTCGAATCTTCTTTTCGTTTCCTCGTCCATTGAAATCTTTTCTCTATCAATTATTTTGATGGAATCTAGTAAGCTGTCCGGCAGTTTAAAGCCGGGTTTAACAATCCATTTATATGGCTTATCGCCTAGAATAAGGTGAAGCCCTAGCATAATTTTTAGAATTTTTTCTTTATCAATGGTTGCAAACCAGTCTAAAACGTCTTCAGGCCAAGTTATTCTGCCCAAAAATGAGAAGAAAGAGACGCCGAAAGATCTGTCCGCGAATGAAAGTTTTCCAGAAGGGTCAATATAGCCTACTTCAGCATATTTTGATAGAAATTGATGGCCAAGGATAAGATAGGCTCCTCTCTTAAAGGTTGGGAGGAAACGGGGGTCCTTTGAAAGGTCATCGACGAGTGGTTGAGGAGACTTCGTATTATGTTCAGTTCCATTAAAGACTGGAAAACCTCTTTTCTCCGCTTTCTCCACGATTTCCCTTAATCGTTCTTCAGTATTTCTTTTTGGAATAACTTCAATCGCGAATATCCCATAGTCCTCAAGCTCGTCGAAGAGGGAATCTAGGTTAGATTCTTTCTCAGTAATTGGGTTACCTAAAACTGGATAAGTTGGTATGGCACCATATTCCCTAAATAAAGAAACAAGTTTCTCAACCTCTGGAAAGGCCTCAAGAGGTTCTTCCACATAAGCTGGTCCACCAGCTTTTAAGAGTTCATTCCTAATTAGATCCTGAAAGTTCTCATCGCTTGAGAGATCAACTTTAATATCACCAAAGAGTTTTCGCAAAAATTCCTTAAGATCACGATCATCTGGAAATCTGCTTTTAAGGAGCTCCGCCACTGCCTGTGCTACGTGCCTTTCAGTAACGTTTCCACGGGGCGTACATTTTAAAACATCATTAAACGTTAAATTCAGGGATGGATCAATCCTTTGAAGGATCTCATTTACTTTTTCAGTCATTTTCTCGTATCTTTTTCTTAGAGTCTCCCTCATTAAATTCAGAAGTTTATTACCCGGTGAGTCTGGCTTAAGATCTCTTATAACACCCTTACCGCAAAGATATATTCTTCCCGGGTTCTTCGGATCGTTATATCTTTCCCCTCTTATTCTAGCTTCCTCAGACATCGCGATGGCTTCTATGCTAAAGGCAGCTTTTAATCCTAAAATTTTACATGCCTCACCGAATTCTTTATGGCCAGCTATAGTGTAATGATCATTTATTCCGAATACCTCTAGTCCAGCCCTATAAGCTTTCCAGGCGGCTTCTGTAGGAGACCTGAATACGCTGAATGACTCATTCGTATGAATGTGTACATTCACCCAACCATACTTTTTGGGCGGACTAATAACTCCATCGATTTCAAGTCGCTTAAGCTCCCTAAGCGCCTCTAAACGCGACATAGGCTTCTTCTTCCCAGTGTAATTTAGTTCACCCTCTTCAGGCTCCCCTAGCAAATCGATAAGTGTCTGCACTTCTTTAGGGAAAACTTCGATATTATTAACTTTCATAACCTTCACTGAAGGTATCTTCAATTATTTACAAATTAATGTTTTATGCTTTTCTGAAATCTAACCGGAGAGCACAATAGGTTTCCTCTTCTACTTAGTTGCTTAAACTTTTTAAGGGATCATAAAAGTTTATTTTTATATTTTTTAAGAAATTTAAATGATGATGCCTATGAAGATGAAAGCGGCTTTTCTTATTGATAAGGAGCGCTTCGAGATAAGGGAAGTTGAGAGGCCCAAATGTGGTCCCGGAGAGGTTTTAGTTAGAGTTAAGGCGTGTGCTGTTTGTGGCACAGACCTGAGAATATTTCGTGGTGAAAAGAGAATTGATGTCCCAATAACAGGGCATGAAATTTCCGGAGTAGTCGAAGAGGTAGGTGAAGGAGTTAAGGATCTCGCTGTAGGTGATAAAG
>Ga0105155_1000755_pt1 | contig 11122 bp, 18 predicted proteins | sample SSWtaG_2_FD_89589 | JGI IMG/M metagenome (GOLD analysis project Ga0105155, IMG submission 89589) | Hot spring microbial communities from Sandy's Spring West, USA to study Microbial Dark Matter (Phase II) - SSWsed_130316 | ecosystem: Environmental > Aquatic > Thermal springs > Hot (42-90C) >...
CCTAAGTAGACTATATTTGTAGCCGTATCTACTGTAAGAACCCTGACCCCGTTATAGCGGTATGCATCAGTGGTTGCAGATGGAATAATGTTTATACTTCCAGCATTTACATCTAATTTGTGCCTCGGTGCCGCCTATTCGAAGGGAGCCCAGATTTCCATAGCCGCTTGCTTTTATATTTCCTACAACATCGAGTTTTTCAGCAGGTGTTATTGTCCCGATGCCCACGTTGCCTGTACCAGGGGACAAAACAATGTGGCCAGCACCAGGGGCGGAGAGTGTTAAGGATTGGTCGGTGGGCACGGAGATGGTTAGCCCGCCTGAGGTTGAGTCAATTGTGTTGCCATCCAGCCTGATATTATCAACGGTCAAAAGACCCAGACCTGTAATGTTCTGACCGTTCCCAGTAACTGGCCCGCCTAAGGTGAAGGCTCCTAGGCTGGTTCCGAAAACAACCTGGTCGGAGCTATTAACCTGGATCATATTGACGTCGCCGGTGTTGGCGGCGTTCCTGGCGGTAATCCATGCGTTGTTGGGTAGGCGGATCTGCCCTGAGGCGGCGGGGTTAGCCCCTAGGGTTAAGACCCCAGAGCTGGCGATGTTGCCAACGTTGAGGATGTTTCTTAAAGAGTCAATAACCTCGGCTCCGCCAACCCTCAGGGAGCTAAGGTCTCCATATCCGCTAGCCTTTATGTTGCCCGCAACGTCGAGTTTTTCAGCAGGCGCCGTTGTCCCGATGCCCACGTTGCCCAATGTATCGATCGTCACTCTCGGAAGCCACGACGTGCCGTCATGATAATAGACAATCAACTTGTTTAGGTTGGCGGCTACTTGCTTGTGGGCAAATTGCCAAGTTTTACTGGTCGCTTCGACGGAGTGAAGCTCAACAGCGGCAAAGTTTTCACCGTCTCCGGCACCACGTACCCTCAAGTATGCGGCTTCGGCACTTTGATAGATATCTAGATTGGCTGCCGGAGTGGTCGTGCCTATGCCGACCCTGCTTCCTACCACAAGGTTTCCCGTGAAACGTCCATCCCCAGCCTCCGTCAAAACAACCCTATCCGCTGAGTCGCCTGCGTCCCTCACGGTAAGCGCCTTGGCACCGGTAGCAAGCGGTATGACCGTTATGCCGCCTACCTGCGTGGTGTACTCCTTGATCACGGCGTTCCTCTTAACAAACAGGTCTCTGCCGACGATCATATCCAGTACTGTCTGTGCGATATAGAAGCTCGTAACACCGTTTATCTTCAGCATCCTACTCCTCCACCTCCTCTTCGAGCAACTTGCCTCCCCTTACTATTTTATCCTTAAGCCTCTTTATAGGCCTTCCGAGCATTCTCTCGGCCTCCTCCTCTGCCCTTACCAGCGTATCCGTGAAAGTCCAGCGAGTATACACTCCTGCCGGGGTTTCCAAGTAGACAGCGTACTTCTTCCCCTCACTATACGCCCTAGCAAGCTCGTTTCTGAACCCAGGCGGGCTACCGTCAACCATGTACTTGGGCACGCCTCCGTCGAGCATGACTATATGCAGTGCTACACCCTTATCCCTGCTCCTGGTAAGCTTTATAATCCTCACCTGCCCCGGGTGCCTGAGCGTCTCCTGGGACAGCTATATCTTCACCTCAACCCAGACCTTGATGAACGTTGGAGCCGTCGCCCCAGTCGTTATCTTCAGCCTTATGAAGCCCACGGCGGCATCAGCACCATCCATGGCTATTGTGTTTCTCCTAGCGGTGTCGAAGACGGCTGAGTCAATCATGTATCCTGCGAGCGCCTTGGCGTCGCCGACGAGGCCTGTGGGGGAGTTCTCGAGCTCGACTGTTATCGGCTGGTCAGCCTCAACCTCGACCAGCATCTTCCCGAAAGGCCTCACGTCAAGGAAGCTTACACCTTCAAAGTCCGGCGCGGGTATGTAGAACGGCGAGGTGGGCAGAGGCGAGATGCGGGTGAGCGGGCCTATAACAGTATAGTTCATGGTTGCGACAACGCTCATTCTCTAACCTCCGTCCAGTACTCCGGCTTGTCTTCTCCAAGCATGACCTTGGTGCATGTCGGGCACAGCGGAGACCCTATCTCGGCGTAGAGCTTCACCTCGGCCTCAGACTTTATTATGGTTGCATTACATATGCTGCAGCTTCTCACCTTGACGGTCACTTCTCCAGCACCTCGGCTCTGAAGATTTTGAAGAAGTGCTCGACAAGCTTCTTCCAGACTTGCGCCTCAACCCAGCCGTAGACTATCAGGTAGCTGTAGTAGCTCTGGGAGTTCGAGATGTTCTGGACGACGACACGCATAAACCTCTCACATTTGAGGAACATGCCCATCTGCCAATAGTATATCATGTTGCTGTACCTGCTCGTGATCATCGCGTCGTCAACCATCCTAGGCCTGTCGGAGTCAAAATACAATGCCACGGAGTTCGCCATGTCAGGCCAGGTATCAATCTTCGCAGCAGAGAGGACGAACACTCTGCCGGGGGGGACTCTTTCTTCGAAGACAACCTTCTGCCCGGCCGCGAGTTTGGCGGTTCTGGTGAATGAGCCGACGTTGACTATCCCTTCCTCGGCTAGAGCCTGCACTATCTCCGGGAAGGTCATCGTAATCCTTGTCCTGCCAATCTTCGCTAGAAACCTTTCAGCCATCTTCTCCGCAGCGGACTCCCCAGCCTTGAGCAGGTCTTCCTTGAACTTCTCGTCGAGGATGTATATGTGTGGGGCGCCTTCAGCTCCAGCTAGCGCTTTGCTTATCAACGCTCCAGTTGCAGCTCCAACCGCTGCGCTAGCCGCCGCCGTGGCAAGCGTCTTCCTCTCAACCATCTCAATCCACCTACTCCAGGCCGCACATCCTGGGTACTTCTGGGTGTGTCGGCGCCACCCGTCTGACCTTCACAACCCCCGTGTAGCCTGTCACTGTCGCCGTACCAAGCAAGGATACCCTTAGCTCGTTTACTGCTGGGAGCCAGAGCTTCAGCGGAGCTTTGTTTGCTGGGAGGAAGCCTGCGTTGAGGGTGAGCCCAGCCTCGGTCTCTCCTTCTCTGAAGACCATGATGTTTACGTTCGCATTCACGTCCCCGGCAATCTCCTCCAAGACCAGGTACTCGCCCGGCCTAGTGTTCAGTATGCTTGCTATGTCTGAAGGTGTTGTGGTTGTCACGTCACCATAGAAGACATGGATCTCCTTTCTGACGGTTTTGAAACATCTCTCGACAGCGGCCATAGCCTCGTAGGGGAGGACTGTAGGCCAACGCTCATGCGGTATCAACGGCATATCCACCAGAGGCTGGAGCTCCAGAGGCTTCCACGCAAGCCAAGTGTAACGTAGAGGATAGTTCGTCACGTCCGTCGCTCCAAGATTCCTAGCGTAGAAGACCAGGCTCTTCGAGGCCTCGAAGTATACGGGCGTGTCAGCGTATGCTGTGCCGGATAGGCCGGCTGAGTTCAGCTCGTTCACAATCTCCATGTCCACGTGCACCTCCAGCATGACGGACGGGTTGGCTGCTGCCTGGAGCCCTAGAACGGCTACCTTCCCCTCTGGGTAAACGCCGGAAATGTTTCTCAGCTCTTCTATGGTTACTGGGCCTCCGCCGGCAGGTATGACCGCTGCTACTACACCTTCAACTCTTATCTCAGGGTTATACCGCACCCTCCTTATGCTTCCCGAGATCATTCTTCCTCAACCTAGATACGCCGTCCTCTGATATAAGTTTTTCAAGAAGAAGAAAAAATGGGGGAGGTTCCCGGAACCCCGTGGAAGCCTACTCCAGAACCTGGACTCCCTTAAGCACGACTGTAACGGCGTCTGCTGAAACGTCTGTTCCAGTGTCGATTATCTGGACTCTGCCTATCTCACGCCAGATGAATATCGGCTCCGGAAGCCTTCTCAGAGGATACCAGAGGTTCACGTCTATGACTGTTGGCGAGGCTGCTGGAGGCCCTAGCACCTGCTCTGGGAGGAAGAACGGCGCTGCGTGGCCGAAGTGGTACGGGTTGTACGCCTCGGTTGCTGGAACCCAGTTGGGGTCTGGTCTGAGCTCTCCGTTCACGTTTATAGCCCAGCCCTTGAGGTTTGCGGCGGCTCTCACGCCGAAGTGGGTTATCATTATGAATCCTCTGGCTGTCTCGGGGGTTAGGTCGAAGTATAAGTCCATGTCCTCTGAGGCAACGTTCCCGATGGCGAACCTGAAGTCGTACGGCACGTTCGGGGTGGTAGCGTTCTTATTCTTCGCGTACCTTATCAGCGGGTGGATTATCGGCTTCTCCTGCTTTATGCCGCCTGGGAGGGTGTCCCATGTGTCCATCGTTACGGGTATGCTCTTGTATATGCTCGTTATCGAGCGTCTGGTGTTCGGGTCGTAGACCACGCCTCCGAAGGTTACTGCGCCGAACGGGTACGCCGCCGCTAGGCTCTCAGCGCCCTTGTACTTGTATCCCCAGAACCTGACCGTCACGTCCCCGGTTACGGCGCCGTCCGTGACTATCCTAGCGCCAATCTTCTTCTTAGCCTTCAGAGTCGTGTTCTCCAGAGCGTCGGGGCTTCTAGGCTTGCCGAACATGAAGACTTCTCTAGTGTCGTAGATCGAGGACTTGACGATCTGGTTGTCTGATGGCGGTGCGACGGTGGACAGGTACCCGACTCTGAGGACTACCTGCGCTCCGCCGCCGTACACGCTTCCGTCGATGACCGGTATGAGCTTCCCCTCTGGCTGTCCTTTCGGCCATGAGACCTCGGCCAAGACTATCTCTGCACGCTCATCGTTCTCGAGCTCAACCGCTGGTAGGTCGACGAGGCCGCTTGGGTTGGTTACGGTGGCGGAGTAAAGCTGCATGAAGTCGTAGCGGTTCTTCGGGGTTCCAGGAAGCAGTCCTGGAGGAACTACGGCCATTTCTCCTCGCGTGGAGGTCAGCGTCTATAACTTTTAAATATTGCTACGTGGTTACGTAATTACGGGATGGGCTACACGGACGAGACGAAAAGCTACCCCTCGCAGTCAGACCTGTCCTACTGCGCCGAGTGCCTGGTCGCGCACTACGCGGTAGCCCTGTCGATGCTTGAGGAAGCCAAGCGTCTAAGCCTGGGCTTGAGGGAGCTGAACAGGGAGAGCCAGGCAAGAGTAAACGAGGCGCTGAAGGAGCTTGTAGCCTCGCTCTACGACCTGGGCAGGGTTGACGCTGACTGGGCTGACTGGTTCAGGACGCGTGTGAGGGAGGTTAGGAAGCAGGTTCTCACGCCGCTTCTCGCCTCGCCATGGCGCCTAGACCTGCTCGACAAAGCATTGAGAGATGTTGGGGAGCTCTACAGCAGGGCTGTCGAGGTCTTGCGGGAGACGTTCAGGGAGGAGCAGGCTGTCGAGGAAGCCGAGGTAGCCGTGCTACTCGAAGAGTTCGTCAGGCTCGGAGACCCAAAGCTGATAGCCAGGGCTCGGAGCATGCTCGAGAGCAGCAGGTGCGAGGTCTGCAAAAGCTACGTGGCGAGGATAATCGAGGCCTACGAGCGCGGAGACGTCGAGGAGGCCAAGAGCCTCGCCTCCATACTAGCCCACGGCATAAGGATGTATCTTGGGAGGTTTTCGGATGCAGAGAAAGCGTAAGCTAACGCTGATGCTGAATGAGGAGACTGTGAAACAGCTTAAGATTGAAGCTGCTACCCTAGGCTACCAGAAGCTAAACGAGTACGTGGAGCATATAATACGCTACCATCGGTCGACCTGCGAGGGGTGCTTCCCGCGGGTGAAGTCTATGTTCGAGCGCTAGCCGAATATGCTGCGGCTTACGCTTTGAGAGTATACTGGGGTTGCGGGGGCTGACACTGGGACAAGCTCGACTCTCGGCATAGGTGTTCCAGTAACGAGGTTCTTGACTATGTTTCCAACCCCGTCCGCCAGCAGGAATGCTCCCGCACCCATGATGCCTGCCTCGACGCTTGGGGACATCCTGATGCCGTATGGCAGTGCTACGAGGGCAACGCCAACCAGGGCTTTCGCAGCCTCGTTCCCTGAGGCGCCTATCTGTGGGGCTATGTATGTGTCTGCTATCTCCTTGAACGCTTTCCCGCCTAACGCACCGATCACCAATCCTAACGCCTTATCCATGTTTCCTCGTATCTTGATGGGTACTTGCCTGCTTATAACCTTTTCCGCTTTTATCAGTAACCCCTCCCTGCAGAGGCTACACTTATCCATCGCTGACAACAGCAGGTCGACCGCCCGCCTATCGTACTTGGCTTTCGGGAGCCAGAGCTTGCGGAGGTACATCCTGTCCCCGCTTACGCCGAGCTCGACAACCCCGCCTAGCAGTGGGGCGGTGCCGTAGCTCTCAGAGTCCAGCCTACCCACGATAAGCCAGAAGTCGTCGGACTCCAAGACCTTCTGCTGCATCCATGGAGAGAGGGGTCACGCTAGCCTAAAAGCCTTTCCACAGCAAAAAATAGGGGGAGGATGGTGGGGGGTGACGGTTGCTACGCTACCTTCTCTTGGGGTACGGGTTCTTCATCGAGCACTCTTTGCTTACCCTGGTGAGCTCGGCTCTTACAGCCAATCTGTCTGGGAACGTCTTCCCAGCCATAGCCTGCCTGACGCAGGACTTGTGGAAGAGTAGCCTGCTTGATGTCTGGACGGCGGTGTGCTTTCTAACGTATGCTGGCTGCTTTATTCCCTTGGCGTCTGGGCTTGGGTCTACTGGGACGGTTAGGGCTGCTTTCTGTATCATTCTAAGCGCGGACTTCCCCATGCGTACTCACTGGAGATATGTTGGATAGACCACAATAAAAGCTTATATTACACTTTTTACACCTTGTGTAAGTGGTGTCATGGCGAAAGAGCTGGTTACGATAAAGATTGAGAAGGCGAACTATGACAGGCTGGTAAGCATAAAGGGCTTCCTAGAACAGAAATACAGGAGGGTCTTCTCCATAAACGACGTGGTGGAAACCCTGCTAGACCTCTACGACATACACGGCAGGGAGCACTTCGCCTCAACAATGGAGGAGCTCGGCTACTCCTTCATTCGGAAGAAGACTTCTCAACCTTCCAGCACTCAGCGTCAACAGTCTCTATAGACGGCTCGCCAAGCCTCGTCTTGACTAGCCTAACCTCCCCGCCCCTAGCAACACACTTCTCAACAAACTTCCTGAACTCGTTTAGGCGCTTCTCCGCTTCGTGCAGGGTGTCCTCGGACATCTCGGGTGGCAGGTTGAGGGAGAACCTGTCTATCAGGGTTTGCTTGACGTCTGGAAGCTCCACAACCTCGAAGACCGTGCCGCCGCCCTCGTATATGCACTTGACGTCTATGCTCTGGCTGTCAACCTTCTCAACGTACGCGTGGCCGTGCTTCGACGCGCAGAGCTGCATGAGCTCCTTGGCTTTCTCTATCGCCTCGTCCAGACCCCCGTCGAGCGATATCTTGACCCTGTCAGTCTTCAGAACCAGCCTTCCTCTCCTCCTTCTCCTCCTTCCACTCGAGTATCTCCTCTAGCAGCTGGTGGGCTTCCTCGGGCGTAACCTTCTTGTACTCCTGCACCATCTCCTCGAGGGACTTGATCTCCCCAAGCATGACCTTCTTCTTGACTAGCTCGCACGCCTTCTTGTCCTTGGCGTACTGGACGCATATCTCGAAGGCTACGCCTACTGCTGCGCTGTCCTCGCATATCTCGCAACTCTCGGGCGCCTCCTCCTCGGACAAGTCCACCACCTAGACTGGCGCGCCGTGCTCGACGAGGCACTTCATCTTCACTTCAGCCCAGGCCTTGGTCATAGCTTCCTTGAACGGCAGCTTCTCCTCGCGTATGAGCCTGTGAGCCTCCTTCATGACGATCTTCCTGACGGCCTTGAAGTCTTTGCAGACCTGCGGGGATAGAAGCGCCAGAGGCTGCTCCTCAAGCGTCTTCCTAATCTCCACCACGTCCTTCTCGCTCATAGCTCTCAGCCTAGAGGAGGCATCCCTCGGATTTAAGGTTTTACAGCTTGAAGCCGAGCTCCCTGAAGACGTGGAAGACAGGCTTCAGGGGCAGGTACCTGAGCTTGTGTGGGAAGTATCTCCTCGCGATTTGAACGCTTACTGGGCTTATCCTGCTCCAGAACGGCATCGCCATGGGATTTTCATAGTGTCTGAAGGCGTAGATTACGTCGCCTATGCCGATTGCCTCGAAGTACGGGTTATGGTTCGGCGGAAGCTCGCTCATCCAAGGCTCCCTAGCCCACCTCTTAAGCATGACCTTCCATGCTATCCTCTTCTTCGGCCACTCCTTCTTGTAGTGGTGGACAACTATCTTCCCGGCGGCGGGCTTGACCGGGTGCCCGAGCCTCGAGAGGGTCAGGGTTACGTCATGGCCTTCCTTGCCCCAGTACGGTATAGCGAAGACTTCTCCCTGAAGCCTCCAGAGCACGTCCGCAAGCCTCCTGTGGAAGTACATCACGGACTCAGTGCTTTGCGGGGTATACTCCACGGGCTGTAGAACCCATGAAAACTCCCACGTAGCGGGGTCTATGAGCAGGCTGTACACCACCGTGGACGAGCCTGCTGGTACGTGTCCTGGGTGAACCACATAGCCTTCCAGCTCAGGCTTGCACAGCTCAGCTGCCTTGAACTTGAACTCGACGTGCGCATCAGTCCTGACAACCCAGTCGGCTCCAAGGTCTAGGAAGGCGTACCTGAACCCTCTCTCCAGAGCCTTGCCCAGTCCGAAGCCCTCAACCCTCACGACGTGCCCGTACCTCTCAGGCCACCTGCACGGGTAGTCCTCGTCAACGCAGAAAACCAGTTCTCTGATTCTGGAAGACCATACAAGCCTTTTGACGCTTGCCTCCGTCTCGTCCTCAGCCAGTGGCACGACAGCAACCAGGTCAGCCATCACGGGAAATCTTTGCGGGATGGTTTTTAAGCATTGCCCAGCATAAAAAGATTTAAAAAGGCGGGTGCAAATGTTTTTCTGAGGACGTGGATGGTTAAGCTTACCATCATCGCTAGCACAGGCGGGTCGGTAGAGTATGAGGTAGTCGACCCCTATACAGGCTATAGGTGGACTGGGGTTGTAGATGAAAACAAGCATACATCTCTGGAAGTTACTACAGGTGCTTCTGCAACCGTCTTAGCAAAGCCGAAGACAGGCTACAAGTTTTACCGCTGGACATACTATGTATACTACGACACTAGGTACGGTTATGGCGAATCTTTCGAAAACCCGTACTCGCGTACGATAGACTATCGGACAAGTATCACAGCGCAGTTCAGTGAGGCACCAGCTGAAACAGTTAGAGTGTATTGGAAGGTTGGCTCTGGTCTTGGAAGCGTCTGTGTAGATTCGAAGTGTACGTCGTCGGGGTATTATCAACATATTGATGTTGCGAAAGGTTCAACCATAACCGTTGACGCCCGCCCATCAGAAGGCTACGAATTTGACAAAGCATACGTGGATACCAAAACATACACCTCTATACCGTTTAAGCTAACTGTTACAACGGATATATGGATAAGCGTAGACTTCAAGCTGAAGCCCTCCGAAGTCAAGATTACAAGCTTTACTTCCTCGCCGAACGCTGGCTACGCTCCGCTGACCTTAACCTTCAATGCTTCGTGGTCTGGGGGGTCTCCGCCATACACGGTTGAGATGAGGTATGGCGATGGATACTCAGACTCGAAGACCACAAATTACACATCTGAATCCTTCAGCCACACGTATACTACGGCTGGGACGTTCACGGCGACCGTGACGGTCAGGGATAGCAGGGGTCAGACAGCCTCAAAGTCTACGGCGATAGATGTTAGGCCTACGCCAACATATGTTGCACTAACCGTCTACGGTGCGGAGGGCGGGACGATATACTTCCGCGGCGAGTCTTTCAGAGCGGGGCAGTCGAAGATATACCAGCTCCAGGCTGGCGAGACGGTTGAGCTGACGCAGACGGCGGACAGCGGATACAAGTTTAGCAGATGGGTTGTCGACTCAAAGACGGATACATCGCAGGTGCTTAGATTTACGATAACCACGCACACGAGCGTTTCAGCGGTTTTTGAGAAAATTACGCCTACTCCTACACCGACGCCTACAATTCCTACACCTACACCGACGCCTACTCCTACGAAGACCCCTACTCCTACAGCACCTACACCAACGCCTACATGGGAGCAGATGATGCCGCTCATAGCGATGGGCGGAGCCCTGCTGATCGGAGCTACAATAGTTATAAGCTTGGTGAGGGGGTGAAAAGTTGGTATGCCGCTGTACAGCTTCAACGTGGTAATATCGCCGGGACAATACTACTACTGCCCACCGATACAGGCTACCTTTAACCTGCCAGACTGGGTGGAGCCCGACAAGATCGAGTGGGCTAGGATAGTCATAGACCTAGACCCTGTTAGACCTGGGCTTGGCCACGGCTGTGCGGTTAAGACCGAGGTGAAGCTAAACGGTAGACCGCTCACAGGCAAGGGAGATGTATGCGATGTATTCACCGTAGACGTGACACCGCCGACAACGCTCCTCAAGAGGGGAAACAAGCTCGTGTTCGACATAAACGCAACCCCCGAGTGCTACATCGGGTTCATAATGGGCTTCTGGAGCGCGTACCTCGAAGGCCAGGCATACTATGAGGGTCCGACGCCTACACCAACAGTCCCCCCAACACCAACCGCCACACCGCCGCCTGGGGAAGAGATAGAGTGAACGGTCTTCGGAATCCCGATAGGCAAAATGACTAGGGAGCAATGCGGCCAAGCCCAGATGATGCTCACGCTCATGTTCTTCGGGGTTGGAGCCGTCCTACTAATATCCCTGCTTAGGAGGTGAGAGCGTGCCGTGGGTGAGGGTTCCAGAGGACTACGACGCCCCGCCGGGCGAGAGGATAAGGTTGATATACCGCTTGGAGGTGCCGCAGTACCTTGGGTGGCTTCCAGACCAGTGCAAGCGGTGGATAGCTGAGCAGGTTGCCACGCAGATATGGCCTCAAGTCCAGACAGCTCATCCACACTTCGTAGCCGAGAGGTACGAGATAGTCGAGGTCAGCCCTGGAAGATATTACGACGTGGTTTTCTACGGTACGGCGGGAGGACTCGGCAACGCGGGGATCATGGTCCTGATTCTGGCGATACTCATAAGCGTCATAATACTCACGGCCACAGAGTCGTACCGC
>Ga0105155_1000756_pt1 | contig 11118 bp, 10 predicted proteins | sample SSWtaG_2_FD_89589 | JGI IMG/M metagenome (GOLD analysis project Ga0105155, IMG submission 89589) | Hot spring microbial communities from Sandy's Spring West, USA to study Microbial Dark Matter (Phase II) - SSWsed_130316 | ecosystem: Environmental > Aquatic > Thermal springs > Hot (42-90C) >...
GCTTGACAGATTCTCGGAAGGTTACGGCTTGGTCGTGGCTCACGGTCGGAAAGACGGAGAGGTGCGGGAATTGCCACAAATGACTATTGAGCGGCTGTGGGAAGAATGCGGGTTAGTTCGCTACGAGGGCGAGCCGATGCGAATTGGCGATAGGCTGGTCATCGTCCCCAACCACTCCTGCGAAATCACCAACCTCGCTGAAGTTGTTTTCTTCGGCTCAAACGATTGCATTGAGGGTTTTTGGGTTCCTGAAGCGAGGGGCAAAGTTTGGTGACCGAAATCAAAAGTCACCTTCGTCTCCAAACGAGGTAGTCAAGGGCTACAGCGATGATGATGACGGTTCCGATGACGACTTTTTGCCAGAAGGCTGAGACATCAAGGAGAACCATTCCATTGCGCAAGACGCCTATCAATGCTGCCCCTATGGCTGTTCCCAGAACTGAGCCTTGTCCGCCCATCAGGCTGATGCCACCGATAACCGAGGCAGCAATTGCATCCAATTCGTAGCCCAGCGCATCGGATGGTCGGACTGAGCCCATCCTCGCTGTTGCAAGTAAACCTGCCAATGCTGCAAGGGCTCCGCAGTAGGCGTAAGCGAAAAGTTTGACCCTGTTGACAGGGACACCAGAAAGGTGTGCTGCTGCTTCGTTGCCACCGACAGCGTAAATGTAGCGTCCTAACCGGGTGAACCTTAAAAGTGCCCAAGTCAAGACGATTATCCCGACAGCAACGATGATTGGCACTGGCACGCCGAAAATGTTTCCTTGCCCCCACCATTGGAAGGCATTAGGAAGTCCTGAAATCTGGAACCCACCCGTTATGACTTCGGCAAGCCCTCGTGCGATGCTCATCATGCCCAATGTGGCGACGAAAGGAGGGATGCGAAGCAAAGTGACGCCCCAACCGTTGACAAGCCCGCAAGCCAACCCAACAGCCAACCCGACTAAAACCGAAAGAGTCCAAGCCAAACCTTTGTTGACGCAAACGAAAGCCATCGCCACAGCCGACAAAGCCCAAACTGAACCGATACTCAGGTCAATTCCAGCAGTGATGATGACGACGCTGACCCCAGCCGCCATGATAGCGTTGAAGGAGGCTTGTCTGAGCAAAGTCAGGATGTTGTCGCTGGTGAAGAAGAGGTTCTCGCCAGCCTTAAAGTAAACAGCGATGCCAATTCCAATGCTGACAATGATGAGCCCGAAGAAGGAACTGAACTGCTGAATCCAGTTTCGCCACTTCATCCTCTCTTCAACCCTCCTTGCCGTTGAGCATTAGCATTTGCTCGCTACCACTCCAACCTGAAAATCAGGTCTTTGCCTGCTTGAAAGATGACTTTACCATAACGGTGCAAGTTCGTTGAGCCGTTGGCAGCAAGTCGCTCAAAATCTGTCTCAAGGGCGTAACGAATTCGGTGTTGACGAAAGAGCCTTCTCGCCTCTTCAACGGGGATTAGCCCCTTCCAAATAGCCGTCGCCACCTTCAGTTTCTCAACAAAGTTAAGCGTCTCAGCCCAATGACCTATGAACACTTTCCGCCCAGTCAGGACAGGCAGGTAGTTTCCCAACATAGGATGGCACAAAACTGCTTCATCAGGGCCAGTGTTTCGTTCCAGCCAATTGAAAAGACGCAGGTGGTTTTCGGAAAGGTAGTATGGAGGCATCAGCATGCGAGAATAAGGTGGGTTAAAGCGTGTGTCGTAAATCAAGTTGTTGTGCACGAGCCAATAACCGTTGAGGGCGAAAAAAGCTATTTGCGATGGAGCAGTGAGGACAATGAGCGCCAAAATGCACCAAGTGGAACATGGGGCAAGGGACAAGGGGCAGGGAAAGGTTGATGAAATGCGTGACTGCCTTTGAGCGGCGATTTGACCTTTCAAACTTGTTCGCTGAGTTTTTGACTCTTCAACCTCGTCCCTCGTCCCCTGTCCCTCGTCCCGCTTTCGTTTTTCGCCAAAACTTTTCGCCCGTTCTTCAAACGCTAACGCAGTCAAAAAGCACAATGCCACATGCAATCCTTCAATCATCTTCCGCTGGAAACTGACGGGCAAATGAATTGAGGCGACGATAGCGACTGTCCAAGCCAACAAAAGTGCCCACCCTTTTTCGCCCGACTTCACTTTCCTCCAAGCAGCGGGTAACCCTAAGGCTGTCCCTAAAGCGATGAACCCGTAACTGCCGATAAGGATAACGGGGCTGGGGGTCAGCGTTGGCGTTGCGGCTTTCTGCGCAAAGGCAGGGTCGCGCGAAAACAAAATTGCCTGTCCCCCCAGCAACAAGGCGACAGGAAACGCAAACAGCAAAACTGAAGCGAGTTCTCTAAGGTTGACGCACCTGAAGACAATGCCTTGAAGAACTTGCCAAAGGAAAACAGCAATCAACATCGGGATGGCAGCGTAAGTGTGCACATTGACAACGAGCATACCGAGGAGGATGGAAAGGGCAAGAGACCGATAAGACCTTTTGGGCTCAACTTCGGTGCTCGCAAGTAAGCAGCCTAATGAGCCCATCACCAGAGTGACGCCCAATGCTGCAAGCGGTGCAACCGTCATGGACAGGAAGGAATTGGCTTCAGGCATGGTGAGTTCAGGACTGACATCAACGAAGAAGAAAGGCGGTCGCTGACCTGTTATCCACCAGAAGAGAACGAGTATCCAACCGAAACCTGAGGAAAAGCCGATAAGCAAGAGGGCAAAAAGGCGGGAGCGACTGTCACTTAAAAGGAAACTGCTGAGCCAATATGCGGTGAGAAGGAAAGCGACGGCGATAAGCGTTCTGAAGACCTGATAGCCGAAGTGAAGCGAGATGCCTGTAAGCCGACAAAACCAACCAAGCAGTAGGCTGAAAAGGTTGGTGAACAAGCCGGGATGAGGTTCTGTGGTGAACAAATCGTGGAAGAAAAGTTTACCTTCCATCGCTTGGCGAGCCCACATCAAGTGGACATTTTGGTCGTCGGGGTTATAGATAAGCCAAAAGTAGCGGGTTTCCGGTGGCGTCAGCCACCAACCGAAGATGTAAGGCAGCCAAGTTGTGAAAACGATTGCCGTAACGAGCAAAAGTAAGTGCCGTCGCGCCATCGTTGACACCTTTCCGCTTCCCGGTGGCGTGAAGGCGAATTTAAATCAATCGCAAAAGGAGGGGTCGTTATGAACGGTAGCGCAGTTGCAACCCTTCAACATGTGCCGCTCTTCCACAACATGCCCTCTCAATTTTTGCGCCACATCGCCCAAGTCGCTATCTGTAGGCGATTTCGGGCAGGTGATGTCCTTTGCAGCAAAGGTGAGGCAAGTTCAGTCTTGTTCGTTTTGCTAAGAGGGCAAGTCATGGTCGTCGGTGTGGACGATGAGGGTAGGGAAGTGCTTTTGAACTTGCTGAAGCCGGGGGACTTCTTCGGCGAACTTTCGCTGATTGACGGAAGACCCCGTTCAGCCGATGTGGTCGCGCTGACCGACGGGGAAGTCCTTTTGGTCAGGAAGTCAGACTTCATAGCATTGATGGAGCGAATGCCTCACCTTGTTTGGCAAATCATGCAGGCGATGGCTAAGCGAATACGCGAGACGGATGAATTGGTCATGAGAATGGCTTGGTTGAACGCGCAAGAAAGAGTGGCTTGGGCTTTGCTGGAATTTGCTAACGCAAGCGGTAAATTGCCGTCATGGTTGAATGTCAACATACTTGCAAAGCGATGCGGTTTAGCGAGGGAAACAGCAAGCCGAATTGTCAGCCAATGGCAGAAGGAAGGCATCTTGCAGCGCACTAGGGAAGGTTTCGTGCTTTTAAAGCCTCACAAACTTCAGGCAGTTTTGAAGTCAAAAAACTGCAACAACGGGTGGGTATAACGCTATCAAAAGCGGATAAACCAACCACCATGCTTCACGATTTTACGCAGGACGCTTTTGGCTTGACCCAATGGACATCGTAGCCTTCGGGGAGATGTCCGCAGGTTTAATGAGCGGTAAAGCGTTTGCCCTCAAATTCCTGCAATAAGGGGATGCTGAAAAGGAAGCAAATTCGCCAATAACTTGTCAAAGTCTGGTGGAAAGACAAGGTAAACTATTAGCCCTCGCTTTTGCAGCGTTTTCCTTCGTTCAAGCCATTCCATCAGTTGCACTGGCGTAACTTTTGAAACATCTTCCCAGCCGCAAAGCACAGCACACCATCGCGGTTTAGTTCCTTCGTCCAGCAAATCAATGGGTTCACCATGAAAACTACACCCGCATCGGTGGGGTATGCAAAGCCGTTTTAATTCTTCGGAAACTTGCCTGACAAACACTCGTTCATGGGCAGGTAAATCCTGCAAAGCAATCGGAGTTGCCTTAAGTAATCTTTTTGTTAGCGTTAAGTGTCGCTCAAAAGTGGGGTTGACAAGGATGACCATTTGACGGCGGGTTCGTGTGATAGCGACATTGAACAGGTTGGGGAACTCAACCCAGCGACGCTCCTTGTCACTGCCGTTTTCCCCGACAACTGTGGCGAAGACGAGATAGTCAACCTCGCTACCTTGAAAACGGTGGGCTGTTCCAATGATCAACCGCTGCTTTCCCCAAAGTTCTCTCAAGGGCAGCAAGGAAGGGTCAGTGTTCAATTGCTGAAGGGCATCATCTATAAATGCCCGATATGGTGCCACTAAACCCAGTGTTGCATCGGGATGTTCCTTTGCCCATCTTGACAAAAACATCCATACTGCCCTCAACTGCTCACGATTAGTGAGACTATTGTTGCGCATTTGATGGCGGCCAACGACCCGATGCAACATGATCGGTTGAACTTCCTTTTCAACGGTGTGGATGCGCAAGCGTCCACCGTAAAAAGCGTCGTTGGAAAAAGCGATGATGGGTGGAGGACAACGGAAATGGTCAATTAGCCAAAAAGTGCGTTCGTCAGTGAGGCGATGGATGAGGTTGAAGGCGGAAACCCCAAAAGAAGCATCAACAGGTTTACCCTGCCCTGAGCGGAGATAAGGGACAGGTTTTACGCGTCTCCAACGCTCTTTCGTCACATGTTCAAGTTGCTTGGGGTCACCAACGATGACGACGCGACGGGCACGATACAACAATGGCAGCACAGAAGCGGGGTCACACGATGACGCTTCGTCCAAAATCAAAGTGTCAAACATGCCTGCCTTGAGGGGCAAGTTCTGACCAACGGAAAGAGTGGATAGGGCTATGGGGAAACCCAAATTGGCTATCCGCTCAAAAACCTGTAGTCTTCTCCTTCGGTCGTCCAAAGCCGTTAAGAGTTCCTGCAATGCCCTTCGCCCGCCTCTAAACAATTCGGTTAAACGCTCATGCAACATAGCAACTTGCACTTGACGGACTTGTGGAAGCCATTCGCTTTCTAACCGTTCTAACAATTCCTCACAATCTTTCCAAGTGGTGTAAAAAGTGCGCCAACGCCGCTCTCCGAATAGAATGTGCCAACGCACTTGCCACCAAAATCGCCGCCATTTCCCCTCAGCAGGGCGAAGCCCAAAAGGCTGGAGTTTGCTCGCTAACCGATTAAGCATCAAACAAAGCCTTGTCAACCGTTGAGCGCACGATGTCAATAACTCTGCCATTGTTGAGGGTGAAGGCAAACTAAATGCCCGTTTAGGCAAAACACTGAACAACTCACTGTCTTTTGTCCACCCGTTTTGGTCCAACAACTCGCTAATCGTTTGTTTCAGTTGGTTGCGCGCTTCCTCGTTTCCCGTCCGCAAGATGAAACCTTTGCCCGTCAACCTTTCGGCTAATTCAACGGCAGCATCAACGGCTCGGTTGATACGGCTTGCCAGCAAAACTGAACGACCTGTCAATATGGAGTGGATGATGAGACCAACAATCAGACGAGTTTTTCCTGTGCCCGGCGGTCCAGTTACGACAGTGAGCGGCTGCCGCATTGCGTGAGCCAGTGCAAAGGCTTGGCTTAAAGTTGGGGTAATCGGATTGGCTAACGCCAATAAAGTATCTTCAAGCAATGGCTCTATCAACCTCGGTGGTTGGAAGAGGAAGGCAAGGGCTGTGCCGGATGGACTACGGGAGCACATTTGCTCTAACTCGTCCAAAAGATAGCGGTCATAAGACGGCTCACCTACAACCCAGAAACCAGCCGCTGTGATCACTGCTAGGGGTTCAAGGGAGTTGATGTTTGTAAAAGATGTCATCGTTACATTGCGTTGGCGAAGCAAATCGTGGACGAGTTGACAGAAAGTAATTGGTGCCCTCCGAGCAGCAGTTTCCAATTGAGCCTTAATATCGGATAAATCTTCGGGACTCAACTCATTGCCGAGCAATCGCCCAAGATACAAATCGGATGGGTCAGGACAGAGTCTGTTGCCTTCCATCAGGCAAAAGATGCCTGCCACTGGCTCCCATCGGCGTTGCCCAGTTTCAAAATCTTGCAACGCAACGACACAAGGGGCAAATAAAACGACCTGCTCTGCCCTTCGCCGAACTTGTTCCATTGCTTTGTAGGCAGCAGGAGTGGAGAGCAAAGATTCCCAAGAGTTCGGCACTTCGTTAACAGGGTGGAAATAAGCAGTTTGACGATGAGCACCAAAAAACTCAGCGTCCCTCAAAGCAACTTCGCCCTGTCGCTCCAAAGCGAGGCATTGACGGTAATAGTTGATTAAGTCTGTAAGCCCTAACGACACGCTTCTTGCTGGCATTTTTGCCACCCTGTCAGCCTTACCTTACTCCTGTTTGAGACCCGAAGCTTTTGGGTTTTGCAAAAAGTATAGCGTTGTGCGTGACGATGCGAACGGTTTTCAGTGAAAGGTTAATTCCACGCCGAGACTACCTAAATTAGTGCTTTTCCTGTTTTGCGTCCCTTGTTCCATGCTCCATTCTCTGACCTGATAATCGCCCACCCAAATTACATTCCCGACCTGCCAACTTGCCTACTTCACAATCCGCCGACATAATTGTTTGGCGTTCTAAACTTCAACGACACCCTTGCTTGCAAATGCCACCACCTTTGACCACAAGGAGGGATGAGAATGCGGCTCTATGTTGCTGTTGATAACCAGAAGTTCAAGTTTGTTGGCAATATGGCAACAGCCTTTAAGCAATTGACCGAAACGGTTTCAGAAGGGCAGACAATCCGTATCTTGACAATCTTTTACGACAGTAAGAAAGAAAAGCGACGCTTCAAGCGGGAACTCAGGGAAGCAAGTGGTGACCTGATTCAGGCAGCCAGAAACTACATCAAGTGGTGGGAGACAATTCAGGAGCGGCGGAGAAAGAGGTTAATGAAGAAACTCGCCAAACTCTCGTCTTGAAGGCTTTCAAACGAGTTCACGACCCCTGTCCCACAAGGGCAGGGGTTTCCTGTCCCGAAAGCCAGCGCTGGATTTCTGTCCGGCGAATTTTGCTGAGCAACTCATCCAAATCGCCATCCAAAATGTCCTTGAGTTTGTAAAGGGTGATGTCGTAGCGGTGGTCAGTGACCCTGTTCTGGATGAAGTTATAAGTTCGGTCTTTGTCGCTTCGGTCGCCAGATTTTATTTGCTCGCGCCGTTGACGCTGGATCTCTGCTTCTTGTTCCCTGCGTTTCATCTCCAAAAGCCGCGTCCTCAAAATCCTCAGCGCTTTCATCTTGTTCTGATATTGGCTTCTTTCGTCTTGGCACTCCACGACGAGACCTGTCGGTTTGTGTCTAATTCTCACTGCCGTTTCGTTCTTTTGCATGTGCTGCCCACCTGGACCTGATGAGCGGAAGGTCTCAATTTCCAAATCATCTTCGCGAATTTCAACATCACTTTCTTCTGCCTCAGGCAAAACCGCAACGGTAGCGGCACTTGTGTGGATGCGACCTGATGATTCGGTGACAGGAATTCTCTGGACGCGATGGACACCGCTTTCATACTTTAGCGACTTCCATGTGTCCTTACCGCTGATGTGCAAGATGACCTCCTTGTATCCTCCCAGAGCCGATGGGCTTTCGTAAACGATTTCGGCTTTCCATCCTTTCCGCTCTGCATAACGCAGATACATCCGACAAAGGTCACGGGCAAAAAGCGCTGCTTCCTCCCCTCCCGTCCCGGCGCGAATTTCCATAACGACATCTTTGCCTTCGTTTGGGTCTTTAGGCATTATTGCTTCTGCCAGTTCGCTCTCCAGATGTTCCTTCAGCGGCATAATTTCTTCCAATTCATCATGTGCCAGTTTGACCAAATCCTCGTCACTCTCCATTTCTAAAATCTCTCTTGCTTGTCGTTCTCGCTCCAACAATCGTTTGTATTCCTGATATCGCTCCACGATGGGCAAAATTTCCCCGTGACGGCGCATCAAAGCCTGAAGTTTTGCCGAATCCTTTGCGGTTTCTGGGTCAGCCAACTGTTCTTCTATGGATTGCAGTTCTGCTTCCAAAGCATCAAGTTGCCGCTTCATCCTGCTTTCATCACCCGCCTTCTGTTTGTGAATGCTTTAGGTGATTGTCCTGATAATGGACGGGGACACCTTCAAGCCTCAAAAGTTCCCTCAATGCGACGAGAGCCACTTCTAATTGTTGCTCATCGGGTTCGCGGGTGGTTAGTCTTTGAAGCCAGATTCCCGGCAGCGAGAGCCAACTGAAAATAGTTTTAGTTGCACCCAACCTGAGTAGTTCAAAACTGATTGATGCTACAACGGGTAACATCGCTATGCGCATCAAAACACCTTGCCACCCTCCAACGGGGAGAAAAGCAAAAATCGCGATTTTGGTCAACAGGACGAAAAGCAAAAAAGCGGTGCCGCATCGGGGATGTTGTGGGGGGAAGGGTTTGAGCCCTTCAACAGATAAGGGGGCAGCACGCTCAAAAGCGTGAACTGCCTTGTGCTCAGCACCGTGATAAGCGAAAAGTCGCTGTGCCTCTTTTGACCGACCGATAAACCAAAGGAAAGCGATGAAAACGAAGAGACGCACAATCCCTTCAATTCCGCTGAGCGCCCAACGGTCAGCCATTGGAATTTGCGAGGAAACAAGGTGAGGTAGGGCAACAAAGAGTGCGAGAGCGAGAGACAAGCCTAAAATCGCTTGCCATGTAAAGTTATGGGGCTCAGCAATGTGTTTCTCTTCTTCGGAAAGCCCCATCAACAGGGATAACCTCAACCCCCGCAAGCCTAAGGCTACAGCATCGTAAAGGGCAACAACTCCACGAATAAAAGGAAGTCTGAACCATTTGTGGTGCGCGTTTAAGGGCTCAGAATACAAAGCAATTTCGCCGCTCGGAGTTCTAACTGCAATCGTTATGTAACTTGGGCTCCGCAACATGATACCCTCATAAACTGCTTGTCCTCCTAAGACCAGAGGCATTTGGGACACCTTCTTTGACAAGCGTTGAAACACAATGAAGGGCAAGGTTTACCCCTGCCCTTCCTCAGTTTTTCTTCCCTTTAATTGCTACCTGCGCCGTCTTCTAAGCGAGGGTTGTTCGGGTGTCTCTTGTGCTTGGCGGCTTGCAGCACGCCTTCTTTCAAACTTCTCAATCCTTCCCAATGTGTCCACATAGCGGCGCTCTGCCGTTTGACCTTGATACCATGGATGGCAAGCGGAGCAGACCTCAATGTGAAGCATTGGTTTGGTTGAACGGGTCTTCCATGTGTTGCCGCAAGCGCAAACGACAGTGCATTCAACATACTCAGGGTGAATGCCTGGCTTCATAAGTTCGTCCCTCCTTCCTCGTGACCATACCAATTTACCAGAAGGGTTGTCCCAAATCCAACTAACAAGGTTGGAGCAGCGCTACTTAGCACCACTAACCTTCCTGTCCCAGACGGCAACAGAAATGCTATTCCAACCAAAAACCAACCGAGCGCAAAAAGCGCCCATGCCCATTTGTGCAATAGCGACCCTTGTCGGCTTCCTGCCATCCAAGCATACCAGCCCGCCACGACGAGACATGGGACGGAAGAGAGTCCTTCGCATGTCCTCGGCGAAACCCAGCCGACAATGTATGCGAAAAGGACTACTGCCCCATAGATTAGGACAGCAACTGTTAAACCTGTCGCCCATTTTTGTCTTTCAGTAATCATAGGCATCCATAGGGGCGATTGTCCCCTTCGTTTAGACGACTTTCTTTCCTGTCTTTCGTCGGTGGATGAAAAGAATAGCATTGACCTCATCAAAAAGCAATGCCCATAGCCCCTTAAGTTTCACCGCCTGATTGCCGATAAAAGTTGGCGGCAAAAGAAAAAACTCGCTCGCACTGGAGGACGGGGCTATGAGCAAAAAGAACCGAAAAAACGAAACGGAAAGCATTTCGGTCATCATTTGCGATAAACAACCACTGTTCCGGTTGGGTTTGAAACTTGTTTTGGAGCAGGAGGGTGGGTTTCGTGTTATTGGAGAAGCAAGCGATGCTGATGAGTTGATAAGTTCCCTTGCTCGGTCTGTTCCCGAAATTCTCATGCTGGACATGTTCATAGCACGCTTGGAGAACTTCAGTTTGCTTCGCCAGATAAGGGCGAAGTATCCAAGCGTCAAAATTATGCTTATCGTCCCAAGAAGCGTCCATCCAATGGAACTGCTCGGCGCCTTTCAGTCAGGTGCGATTGGTTGCCTTCTCCGAGATAGCCCACCAGATTTAATCGTCCGTGCGCTTCACTCAATCACGGCAGGGATACCTTGGATTCAGCGGGAGTTAACGGAACATGTCTTTCAGGTCTTCAACACTTTCCCTATTTCCGAAGAACCCGTCAGGGCACTGACGGAAAGGGAAAGGCAAATTTTGATTTTGCTGGCAAAGGGATTGAGCAATAAAGAAATCGCAAAGCAAATGGGTTTAAGCCTCCAAACTGTGAAGACCCATGTGAGCCACATACTGCAGAAACTGAAAGTCCGAAGCCGATCAGAAGCAGCCCGCTACGCTTTCATCTTGCTGAAGAGCAGTTTTGACGGTCAAAAGTTGACTTTGTCCAAAAGGAACCGTTGATTGAGATTTGTTTGAAGGAAGGATACTTTGCTGTTAACGCACAATCCTTATCGCCTACAGTTTCACCTTATTTGCTTCCACCCTCTCATCTTGCGCCCACTTTCAAGGTGTTCCCTCATACAAGTCAGGCAGGTCAAGGAAGCGTTTGTCTATGTGAAGCAAATCGACTGTGGTTTGCAAGTTTCGTTTTTGTTCGTAATGGTGTTTCATTTCCAAAGTGCTGGCAAGCCA
>Ga0105155_1000762_pt1 | contig 11075 bp, 9 predicted proteins | sample SSWtaG_2_FD_89589 | JGI IMG/M metagenome (GOLD analysis project Ga0105155, IMG submission 89589) | Hot spring microbial communities from Sandy's Spring West, USA to study Microbial Dark Matter (Phase II) - SSWsed_130316 | ecosystem: Environmental > Aquatic > Thermal springs > Hot (42-90C) >...
AATCGCTGTCCTTCCTTTGAAAAAACCTCTATTTCCGCTACCGGAGTCCCAGGCTCCGGAGAAATCCCTTCAATCCAGGATATAAACCCAATCCCCGTGGCCAAGAAAGCCTCCGGCAAAGTCAGGGTCAAAGTTTCCCCGGCCTTGAGAGAAGCCCCAAGGGCTAAATCGTAGTAAACTCCGTCCACCCACAAATCGTATACCTTGTCCGTTACCACAAAACGCACGTTGAACAGGTCCAAAAAGGGGTCCGGGGGCATGGAGTGAATGAACTGGTACAGCCTGCCATCCATCGCCTTTTGGCCAGAATAGTGCATGAAGCTGGTCACTTTTACGAAATCCCTCAAGGGCAGAAGCCCTCCGTCGTAGCCGTCAACTGCCTGCAGGCCATAGAGAGCGGGCAAGTTTGGTGCGAGGATTTCCTTCTGCTTTATGGCCACCACATAATCGTAGAAAGCCTCCTCACCCAGAAGCTCCAAGTAAGCCGAGCGCATCTCGCTCAAATCGCCGGGGTCAAACACGAGGGAGGAGTAGGAGAGGAAGCGGAATTGTTCCCCTTCTTCCCTGGCGAGAGCCAAGTGGAGGGGCGCAGTCCGCCAAGTGGAGAAAGCTTGGGGAGCGGTGGGATGGTTAAGGGGCATATTCCTTGATGCCAGGATTAACTCTGCTGATAGGATGATTACAGCAGGCCATATAGGGAAGCTTTTGATACGCACCGCCAGGATGAAGCCTAAGCCCAGGAGGCCCGCAATTCCCCACGCCATTAGCGCTTTGATTGGTGGCGGTGAAAGCAGCAGGGAAGGGGCAAGGAGGAGAAAGCCAGCCCCCAAAAGGAAAGAATAAGGCTTCAGGGAAACGGAACGCAAACTGTCCAGTCCAATCCCCGCCAGCATAGATAGCCCCAGGGTGTACAACAACATCCACCGGGCGGGGGCCCTGAAAGAGGAGAAGCCTGGGACGAACTCGTAAAGCAGGCGATAGGCAGGATTAGCTCGGCCGAGGGCCAGGAATAGGCCTAAGAGAACCAGAGCAACCCAAGGCCACTTTTTCCTTGGGGAAAGGAAACCAACCAAAGCCAGAAGCAAGCACATGATTCCCTGGTAGGCGATGTACTCGGTAAAAGCCCTGGTTCCAAAAACAACCTCAGGCTTAAAGCCGATAGTGGGAAGGAGCGAGTAGGCAAGGAGGAAGGGGCGCAGGGAAAAGGCCGTAGCATCCTTGTAAGTAAGGCCATGGCTGCGGATAGATAAAGCTGCCAGTTCCAAAGAGGGGATAAGCTGAACAGCGGCAATCCCAATCCCAATGAGCAAAGCGCCCAAAAGCCGCAAAAAGCCTCGGCCTCTATCAATAGGGATTGAGAAAAGGACATAAACAGCAACGGCCACAAGGCTTATGTAGAAAGCTTGGAAGTGCCCAGCGAAAACCATGAGGCTAACGATAGCACTTGCGGCAAGGAGGTGACGACTTACCAAGAGGATAAGCAGGGGCAGCCAAGCTATTACTTCCAACTGGTTAATATGCTCAGCTTGGGCTACCAGGAAACCGCTGGCCGAAAAGCTCACGGCCGAAAAGAGGGAGGCCCAGGGAGAAAGCTTAAGCTCCTTCTTAGCCAGAAGCCAAGCGGAAAACCCAGCCACGAAGAGGTGCAAGGCTATGGAAAATTTAACCGCCTGCGGTGGAGTAAACCAAACCAGGAACGGCCAGTTGATCCCGTAGAAGAAGGAGAGCTGGACGTTGGCCAAAAGAGGACTGCCCATGAAGAGGTCCGGATTCCAAAGGGGGATACGCCCTTCCTTTATAGCTTTTGCCGCCAGATGCCAGTAGGGGTAAAAATAGGTGAAAAGGTCCAACCCAGCCAAGATGCGGTTAGTGAAAAGAAGCTTGTAAGTCAAAGCAGCGACTGTTAGAACTAAGAAGGTTAAAACGAAGGGATTTGCCCTTTTCCCCAACTTTGCCTCCAAAGGGGAGGCTATTCTTCGGTTGCCAGGAGAGCAGCCCCTAAAGCTCCGATTATCTGGGGCTCCTCAGGCACGATCAGCTTCACTCCAAGCTCTTCTTCCAACGCCTTGACCACTCCTACGTTCTTAGCTACCCCTCCGGCGAAAGCCACTGGAGGAACTACCCCTATCCTCCTGGCCATAGCGCCAACCCGGCGGGCAATGGCCCTGTGAATGCCTGCGGCAATGTCTTCCACCGGCACTCCTTTGGCAATGAGGGAAACAACCTCCGATTCGGCGAACACGGTGCAAGTGTTAGAGATTTCGGCGGGGTTCCGGGAACGGAGGGAGATTTCCCCCAGCTCCTCCACCTTAACCTCCATCGCTTTAGCCATTACTTCCAGGAAGCGGCCGGTCCCAGCAGCGCATTTATCGTTCATCACGAAATCTAAAACGCGCCCGTTCTTGCCCACCAAAATAGCTTTGCTATCCTGTCCCCCGATGTCTATCACCATCTTAACCTCAGGGTAGAGGAAGTTTATTCCACGGGCGTAGCAGGAAATTTCCGTAACCTGACGGGAGGCGAAATCCACGCTTATACGTCCGTAGCCGGTGGCCACTATTGGCCCGACCTCAGTTCGGCTTAATCCTGCTTTCTTCAGGGCTTCCTCCAAGGCCTTTTCTGCTGCCTTGCGGCTATTGGCTCCTGTCTCCAAGATAGAATAGGCCAAAATTTTGCCGTCTTTCAAGATCAAGGCTTCGGCTGAAGCAGAGCCAACATCTATTCCCACCGGATAGCCCATTCTTCACCTCCTTCCCCCACTATTATATCGCCTTCTAACAAGGCTGCAACCGAAAGCGCAGGTTAACCCTACATTGCTTGCCCATTGTGGCCGTGGTATCATTAGGAGGGAGGGCTTGAACATGTTTACAATTAATGAGCTTGCGAGAAATCGGGTTTTTTTACGCCTTTTGTCTGCTCAATTTCTATCCCTTTCGGCAGTATATGCCCTCAATTTGGGCATCGTAATTCTGGTGGAGCTTGAGACCCACTCCAGCCTACAGACGGGAATCGTCATCCTGACCATAACCGTGCCTGGAACCGTAGCCAGCTTAGTGGCAGGTCCTCTAATTGATAAGTTCAGCCGACGGATGGTTTTGGTTACATCCCACTTGTTAAAGGCGGCCGTGGCCGGGCTTCTTTTCTTGGCTTTGCGCTTCTTAAAAGGCTGGCCTCTATTGCTTTCCGCTTATGCAGTAAATTTCTGCCTTTCAGTATTGAACCAGTTTACTTCTCCGGCTGAAGCCGCTCTTCTCCCCTCTATAGTCAGACGCACAGACTTAATCCGGGCCAATTCGGTTTTCCAAATGAACTCCCTTGCGGCCCAAGGAGCTGGGGCGCTTCTAATCGGACCTTTATTGGCTAAATTTTTAGGCCTTCAGAAAATGCCCCTATTTGCCCTTTTGTTCTCCGCTTTGGCCACCATTAACGCCATTTTCCTGCCAAAGGAGGCACAACCTCCTGCGCCCAGAAAGTTAAACCTCTGGGAAGAGCTGCAATACGGGTGGAATTGGATTGCCAAGGATGGGTTGACCAAAACCGCTGTCTTTCAGCTGAGCATTGCCACCTTGATAATGTTAGCCCTTTCTGCCCTCCTACCTGGCTTCGTCTATCGGACTATGGGATGGGATTCTTCGCGGTTCCTTTTGGTTGTAGCACCGATTGCTCTTGGCTTCATAGGCGGAGTTATTATCCTTAACCGTTGCCCAAGCCTTATGGCTTACGAGGATTGGGTCTGTTCTGGCCTCCTGGGGCTTGGCGCTTCCATATCGGCCATTGCCCTCTTTGGGGAAAAGCTCCCCGACCTTTTGGGGCTTCCAGCTTTAATTAGTGGCGCCGGCTTGGCTTTAGTTTTCATACCAGCTAGAACAATCCTTCAAGAAAGGCCTCCTGCTCACCTCAGGGGCAGGGTCTTTTCCACCCAATACCTCGTGGTAAACGCCTCTTCAGTAGGTGTTACCATTTTCAGCGGAGGCATGGCCGACTTTTTGGGGATAAGGCCAACTATGCTTCTGCTGGGCCTTGTGGCTATGGCTGGAGGGATAATCAGGGGGAGAAGCTCAGGAAGAAGGCCAAAAGGGCCAGGAGCAAAGCAAGGAGAATGAAAGGCCAGTTGGCAATTATAGCCTCTTTCCACCCTTCAGCCTCTTCCACAGGAAGCGCTTCGTGCGAGCCCAATAGGGCCGAAGCAAAAGCCTGAACATTGGGCGGACGAGAATCCGGGTGCAATTCCATAGCCCATAGGATGGCCTTTTCTACATGGGGAGAAATGGCAGGATTTATCTTCCGAGGTGGGTTGAGAGAGCTTGGATTCAGGAAGCGAGTTTTGGCATCAGGTGGGGGCTGGCCAGTGAGGAGGTGGTAAAGAGTTGCTCCAAGGGAATATATGTCCGAGCGTATGTCCGTTGTGCCTGCTTCTCCCGCATATTGCTCAAGAGGAGTGTAAGGGAGGGTCCCCCTGCCTTCCAGCACCGTTATGGTCCTCTCCTCATCGGAATATAGGACCTTCACCAGCCCAAAATCCACAAGCTTAACTGTCCCCGCAGGGGTGAGCTTTATGTTGGAGGGCTTTATGTCCCGATGAAGGATGGGGGGATTCTGGCTGTGAAGGTAATCCAAGGCCGAGCAAAGCTGTTCAGCCCATCTTAAGACCAGTTCTTCATCCAGAAACTTGCCTTCTAACCTCACCTCATTTACAATAGTCTTGAGGTCTTTGCCAGGGACGAAATCCATCACCAAATATTCCCTGTCGCCTTCGGAGAAATAATCGGAAACTTTTGGAAGGTTGGGGTGGTCAAGGCGGGCCAGAATGCTGGCCTCTTGGTAAAATTGGCGCTTCAATTCTTCCACAGCTTTGGGGTCATGGGCCAGCGCGGGGATTACTTCTTTTATAGCGCAAAAACGACCTTTGAGGAGGAGGTCTTCGGCCTTGTACACCGAGCCCATGCCTCCCCTTCCAACCATTTCCAGTATCTTGTAGCGGGAGCGTAAAATGGTCCCCGGGGGGAGGGGTTTGGCCAGCTCTAACATGTCTGCCGCCCAATGGGAAGGGCCTATATTAATCCTCAAAGAAGGGCCTGGGCGCGGAAAGGTCTGGGAATTGCGGCAGGAAGCATTGACCATAGGGCGCCACGATTCCTGCGATGTCTTCCTGCCCGACCGTAGGGTCTCGCGCTTCCACGCCCGCATAACACGCCAAGGTAAAAGCTTTGTCCTGGAAGATTTGGGGAGCAAGAACGGAACCTTCGTCAACGGTGTTCCGATAACCTCCCCTTACACTTTGAAAGACGGAGATGAAATAGTTATAGCCTTTGCTTTCAAGCTCCTCTTTGTGGACTCCGGAGCAACCGCCCCACTCGCTCCTGAGGAGCCACTTCTCAAGCTGGACAAAAGCGCTCGCAAAGTTTGGGTTAGAGGGAAGGAATTGAGTCCACCCCTTTCCCCCCTCCAGTTCCGATTGCTGGAACTCCTTTACGATGCCTCGGGACGGGTTGTCAGCCGAGAAGAGATTGTTCAAGCCCTTTGGCCAAAAGCTCACGAAGGGGTGACTGACCAAGCTATAGACGCTATAGTCCACAGGCTTAGGGTACGCCTCGCTTCCTTGGACCCCAACACACAATTCATTGAAACGGTAAGGGGGCATGGTTTCCGCCTCGTCATTCCCTGAAGAATTCCACCACTTCTTCTTCCACCGAAGGCAAAACTTCTATTGCGCTTATCCTGTGCCAGGGGAATATGACTACATCAACATTGGCTTCTACATACTCTACAGGTTTCCCATCCTTCCGACGGACCCCAGTGCATATGATGCAATTATCTGAAGGATCAGGCAGCTTCTCCATCTCAGCCACTATCGGCTCTTCTCCTACAAGGTGGATTACAACCGTGTAAGCCATACTCTACCCCTCCAAGTAGATTTTCAAGATTTCTCCCCCTAAACGAACCTCATCTCCCGAAGCCAAGGGTTCCGGAGAAAAGGGCAGAAGGCGGCGGTTATTAATGAAAGAGCCGTTTGAGCTACCCAAGTCTTCAGCGTAGACCTTCCCGCCTTGGCGGAACAGGCGAAGGTGCCTCCGGGAAACCCCTTTCTCAAGCCCTCCTTTATCGGATAAATCCAGGTGGGGCCTGAAGCCCGCGGCTGGGTCTGCCCGACCGATGATTATCTCACCCTCCAAAGGCATCTCTATTTTCCACCCATCAGTAAGGGAAACGAGTTTAACCGTGAGCTTTTCCTCGTGAAATAGAGGCTCCCCGCACTCTTCACAGAAAAGTGAATTGGGCAAATTCTCAAACCCGCAAGCTGGACAGCGAATCATTCTTCCTCCGGTGGTTTCAAGGCTAAAAGCCTTGTGCCGTAATAAAGCCTCTTGCGCCCTTCGGCCGAGAGGTCGCCCGTAGCCGGGAGGAACTTTGCTTCCTCCTTGGCCAGAAGGGCAAGGTCTTTTTCCCCAGCTTTCTCCAATTGCTTGGCCAAGAAAAGCAATCTTTGGCTTGCCTTCCCCCTCTCTCCCCTCTGGATTTCTCTCCAGGCCTTTTCCCTAAGCTTGAAAATAGCTACTTGGCTGGCTGCCGTCAGGATTTCTTTTGGTATGCGCTCCCCTTCAACCCCCTCGGCTATGGTTAAATAAACCTCACCCCGAGCTGAAAGCTCCCCCTTTAAATCTCCAAATTCCCACCTTAAAGCAGAGTAATGCCCGGCCGGTAAGGGAGGGACTACTAACTCTGCGAGCAGGCGAACGGAACCACTCAGTGGACCTAAGAAGAAAGAGCCCTCTTCCATCGCCAACCTGCTCACTTGAGGGTCAAGCCGGAAAAACCCCTTAAGGTTTATCCCCTCCCCAAACTCAAGCCTGCCTTTAAAAGTAGATACAGCGCCCATTAAAGCCCTGACTCGCTCTTGAAAAGTCCTTGGGAGTTCTTTATGGTGAGGGATGTAAGAGCTCACACCACCACTCGCCTGTGCGACCGCTTCCAGAAGTTCCTCATTCCAGTCCGTTCCGAGGCCAAAGGCTGCTATGGATATCCCCTTGGCACCTGCTTCCCTGGCCAGCCTTATGCATTCCTCCTCATCCCCGTAGGTCTGACCGTCAGTGAGCAAAATCATGTAGTTAATGCTTTCCCGAAGGTCCCTTACTTTGAGGAGCTCAGATAGACCGGAGGAGATGCCATGAGACATTTCCGTACCCCCTTCAGCTTTTACCTTCCTTAGAAGGCTTGAAGCTTTCCGGGGGTCATGCCGGCGAGAAAGAGGTAGAATTACAGTGGCTCTATCGTTGAAAGTGACTAAAGCTAAGGCATTTTCTTCCTTAAGGTTGCGCAGGACCAGTTCTGATGCCTTTACCGCGCTTTCCAGTTTAGGCCCTTTCATGGAAGTGCTCGTGTCTATAACCAAGCAGAGGTTCAGAGGCTTAGGCGTTATGGCATGGTCTTTTCCGGCGTGGATGGTGAAGAGAACATACCAGGCCTGAGGTTCAGGCAAAGGCCGTAAAGCCCTTTGGCTTAAGAGAACATTGGCCCAAAAAACTCTTTCGGGGTACAACCCCTTTGCTCTGAGCCAATCGTCATACCTTCGGCGGTGCTCCGGGTCCCTGAGGACCTCGTAAGCCTCTTGGAGCTGGCGAAAGAGGAAAGCGGTCTTGAAAGCCCTGAGCACATCAGGGTGATATTCTTTGACCAAGCGCTTGTAAGCTCTCTCAATTTCCTCTTGAGAGGCGAAGGGTGATACCTCAAGAAGCTGGTAATAATCAGGCCTGAATTCTTCCCCCACAGACCCGCCCCCTTTCAAGCCCTAAGAAGGGATAGCCGGCAAAGCGTAGAGCTTGCCGTCGCAAGAACCTATGTAGATAGTTCCTCCAGCCAAAGCGGCCGAGGAAACTACTGGCCCCCCAGTCCGGAAGCGCCAAATAAGCTCCCCCTTAAAAGCATCCACACAGTAAATGAAGCCATCCACTGAGCCGAAATAAACTCTTTCCTCCTCAACCCTCGGCGAAGAAGTCACTTGGTCCCCAGTAGTAAACTTCCAAAGCAGCTTCCCATCCTCAACCCTGAGAGCATATAAATTGCCATCAGCAGAACCGACATATACAATGCGCTCGGCTACAGCTGGCGAGGAGACTACAGGCTTACCGGTCTTGTAGCGCCAAACAACCCATCCTGATAGAGCATTGAAAGCATAGACGTAGAAGTCAAACCCCCCGATAAAGAAATAATGTTCCCACACGGCCGGAGAGGAAACCACCCTCCTTCCGCAGTAGTGGCGCCAAACTGGATAGCCATCTGATACTTTAAGAGCGTAGATGAATCCGTCATCCGACCCGAAGATTACCCGGTCTTGGAAAAGGGCAGGGGATGAGCGAATTGCCCCACCAGTGGTGAAAACCCACCTCAATTGCCCCGAAGCCGCATCCAAAGCATAGAAGTTTGCGTCATCAGAACCGAAGAACAAAGTCTCACCATAGACCTTAGGAGATGACCGGATTTTGCCCTCGGTGGAAAAAACCCAAAGCGTCCGACCTGAGGCCAAGTCCAGAGCATAAAGGTTCCCGTCCTCCGAGCCGAAGAAAACCATCCTCCTCCAGATGAACGGGGTAGAGACCACCCCGCCTTTGGTTGGGTATTTCCAAAGCATTTTGCCTGTTTCCGAATCCAAGGCGTAAAGGTTGTAATCGTAGGAGCCAATGTAAACCGCCTTGCCAGCTACAGCCGGAGAAGAACGGATTTCATCTTCACACTGGAAAGTCCAAAGTGGTTCAATCGCCTGTGCTTCCTCTTCCCTTAACTTGACAAACACCGGCGCAGTGAGAGGCCGCTTGCTCCCGAAGGCTTTGAGTATAGCTGTCCTCATCTCCTCAACGGAGGAGAAGCGCTTATCCATCTCATACTCAAGTGCTTTCATTATGACCGATTCCAGGGCAGGTGGGACCGCAGGGTTTATAGCTCTTATAGGGCGTTCTTGAAAGGAAAAGGGGGGCTCAGTTCGAGGGTCAACCTTGGTCAGCAAATGGTGCAAGGTTGCGCCTAAGGAGTAGATATCGCTTCTTGGGTCCATGATTCCTCGGTACTGCTCAGGAGGCGCATAACCTTCAGTCCCGACCATGGTGCCCTTTATGCCTCTTTGGAAGACCCTGGCAATTCCAAAGTCCACCAGCATTATCCTTCCTTCAGGGGTAAGCATTATGTTGGAGGGCTTGAGGTCCCTGAAGATTATGGGGTTAGGCTTGTGGCTGTGCAGGTAATGGAGGACATCGCAAAGCTGCAAGGCCCAATCTACTACCGTTTCCACGGGCAGAAAACCGGGGGTTTCCCGCAAGATTGTCTCCAGGTCCTTTCCTTCTACGAACTCCATAATCAGGTAGCTGCGCTGTCCTTCAGTGAAGTAATCGTAAACTTTGGGGATAGCAGGGTGATTGAGGGTTGCCAATATTTGAGCTTCTCGGTTGAAACTGCTTACGCTTTCTTGGTAGGCGGCTGGGGAGAGGTCGGAGAAAATCTCTTTAACTGCGCAAATCCTCTCAATCCCCTCAAAGCGTCTATCCCTGGCCTTATAGACAGCCCCCATTCCCCCTACCCCCAGAACCTTCAGTATCTCATAGCGCCCTTGGAGCACAGTCCCCTGCTCCAGGACGGAATAAGCCTTCGGTTCTGGGAGCTGCACCCTTTTTGTCCCCAATTCTTTATCCATGCCCTGCCTCCTAAGTTAATTATAAAGGTTCCAAGGGTTTAACGCAAAGCCTTTCACGCCGACCTTTATTAAATCATTAAATCGGGAGGTCCAGGGGGCGAAGCAAAATTATGTTCTGAACAATGCTCGATCCCTTTCCTGCTGACCATCGTCCTTAAGGGGAAGGGCGCTTAATAGAGTAGGCTTGTTAAGAAATGCTTTCGCGGAAGCCAAGGGTTCAGTCAAGTCATAAAGGCAGCTTTGCTAAAATAATTACAAAGTCAGCTGTAATGGGCCAATAGCCTCATCCCCTTTAAGCACAGCCAGAGCAAGGCCACAAGTGCTGTAAGCTATGAAGCGAAGCCTATTACGGGCGTCGCATGCTGTCCATTGGTATCGGGGCAAATGGTGACGGCTTAGATGAGTTACAAGCTTTGTCCCCAAACCCCCTTGGTATCTACTTGGAAGAAGGATAGGGGCTCTTGAGTTTCCCAGGCCCAAAGGGCGGGATAAACACTTTTTCTGCGTTAGCGTTTCCTTGCTAACTCCAGGCACTGCATTGGGTATGGAGAAAAGTCCGGTGCACAGGGCGCTGGAAGCGCCCTCTCCCCCGGTAGCCGTTCGTGAACGCGGGTCGCCAGGACGGAGGGCGCTTCAGCGCCTCATCTTTGCCTGAGCGGAAAGGCCGATATGGTGAGCCAATTCGTGAGGGGGAAGCAGAATACAGGCTTGTTGCCAAGTAGAATCAAAGCGACCGCTCATTATGGCCGCTCGGATAGGCAGCAACCGTTCCGCACCAGGGCGACTCCAGCTTGATGACTGCCATGAAAATGCTCTTCGGCCGATTCCAAATCCAGGCTGCACCATCCCCGATTACCTTACTCTCCACCGCTCGTTCCCATCCACGCTTCCATGCTTCGGCCCATAACATCTCCCCAAAGACCTCCGGCCCTCCCAAATGGGCTACATAACTTGTGTGGGCAGCACGCCCCAACTCCTCTACTCCCCCCATCCTCCCTTTTGGCATTAACCTCCGTAACGATTCCTCATACCCTGGTATGCTCATAGCGTGAGCCTTCCCCTCCTCTGCCAACTTTTAAAACCTCTCCCCCCTTTCCTGTGCATGTCCGATACATAGGTGCCTCCGTTGGCTGCGATAACTCTGGTGCCCGCTCGCTCAATCTTTTCCGCAGCTTGAGCAAAATCTCTTCTATCCCAGGTTCGGCTCCTCAACCTTCTCGCTCCACTTGAGGAACTTTGGCGCCAACCTTCCCCGCCTTATGCCGGAGGTTATCTTGGGATAGGGCACGGAAGAGCTGCAAATAATCCCGCAAGTGTCGGGTGATCAGGAATTTTTTCCGCACGAGCTCTCGCCCCTTGGCCCCCATCTCTTGGGCCTTTTTGGGGTTCTGAAGCA
>Ga0105155_1000770_pt1 | contig 11031 bp, 11 predicted proteins | sample SSWtaG_2_FD_89589 | JGI IMG/M metagenome (GOLD analysis project Ga0105155, IMG submission 89589) | Hot spring microbial communities from Sandy's Spring West, USA to study Microbial Dark Matter (Phase II) - SSWsed_130316 | ecosystem: Environmental > Aquatic > Thermal springs > Hot (42-90C) >...
ACCACCAAAGCGATCAGCGCCACCAAAAGCCCATACTCCACGAGGGTCTGTCCCTCTTCCTCCTTAAGCAACCGGCGAAGCAACATCTTAGGTCACCTCCTTAAAATTTTTCGGCTAACTTTCCCGCAGGCTTTAAACTGACCTGCAGTGTCTTCTTTGCGTCACGGCAAATTCTCATTGATAGCGTTGAATGTGTTAGCGATTTTTCTCCCGAGAATCGTCAAGGCAGCGATGACCACCAAAGCGATCAGCGCCACCAAAAGCCCATACTCCACGAGGGTCTGTCCCTCTTCCTCTTTGAGCAATCGGCGAAGCAACATTTTTGGTCACCTCCAGCGTTTGCCCTTCTTCGCCCATTAGGCGAAGTGTTGCTTGGATTATGCCATAAGTCCGCTTAAATGCGAAGTGACCGTCGTCACACTGAGGAAGATTAGGGGTTATGTGTGGTAAGGCTTTCATCAGCCTCTTTGGCGGCAGCGATTACCCTGTAGCCACCGTGAATATCCACGCATTCAGCGTTGCCGAAATTCTCTTCAGTGATGCGTTGCAAAGTTTTAGCGCCGTGCTGAGTTCTCGCCACGAACCAAAAACTTCCACCGACTTTCAGCCATTTGAAAGCATCACGGATGAGTTGAACCAACACTTTCTTGCCAGCATGAATGGGTGGGTTAGTGACGATGGCGTCAAAACGAAGTTCTGGTGGGAGGGCGGAGAAACCGTCACTTTTAAGGATGACAACATTTTTGACCTTGTTCAGTTTCGCATTTCGCTTCGCCAAAGCGACAGCCCTTTCGTTGATGTCTATCATCCAGACCTTCAACTTTGGACAAGTTGCAGCAATAGCGATGCCAATAGCACCGTAGCCACAGCCCCAATCAAGGACTTCCCCTTCATCAGGGAGTTGGACCTTTTCAATCAACCGTTTCGTGCCCGTGTCCACATAATTCCTGGCGAAAACGCTCCTATCGGTCTCAAAAACGAACTCACGCCCTCTGAGGACGGCTCTGATGCGTTTGACTTTGCTTTTGGTTTTCGGTTTTTCAGCGAAGTAGTGCTCCCACTCTTTTTCCCAATCTTCATGCAGCATTTCTCGGTCACCCGTTGTTTTGATTTTGGGTAGTGGTCAATTTGTATGAAAGGGACAACCATTTGTAGCGTCGCCCCTTGTGGGCGACGGTTGTTCAAAAGGATAACTGCCGTCGGGGGCAAGCCCTGACGCTACCTTTATCACCTACTTTTTGCCCACTACCTGATTTTGATGGTGCTGCCTTTAACCCTTTTGTATCATGCCACTTTCTGCCGAAGTATTGATGTGGTGAGAAAAAAGTGGCAAATTGACATTGAACCTTTCATTGGGAGGCGTTTCAAGTTGGCTGCTCAGGAGAGAGACCGTGAAAAGGAACGGGAAAAATTTCGGCTCTATCGAAAAACGAAGGACGAACGGCTGAAGGAGGAGTTGATAAACGAATACCGCCCGCTGGCAGAGTATCTCGCACGCCAGTTCGCTGATTCAGGTGAACCTTTGGAGGACTTGATTCAGTATGCCCTCATCGGGCTGATAAAGGCGATAGAGGGTTATGATCCCGACCGAGGTGTTGAGTTTACGACTTACGCTTGGTATCAAATTCGTGGCGAGGTAAGCCACTACCTTCGCGACCAAGGCAAACTCATCTCTGAGCCTGCTTGGCTTCAGGAGGCTCGCATAAAGATTGAGCGTGCCCGCAACAAACTGAGGCAAACCCTCAAACGGGAACCAAATTTTGAAGAACTCGTTCAAGAGACAGGTTTGAAACCTGAAGTGGTCCGTCGCGTCCTTGAAACTGAGCAACTTTTCAAAGTCACTCCCCTTGACGAAACTTCCGAAGAGGAAGAAGAAGGGGTTACCGACTTGGAGCGACTTGTGGTTGAAGACGAGCAAATTGACATTGAGCAGCGATACTTCGTCCGACGCGCCGTTGAGCAACTCCCAGAACTTCACCGAAAGGTCATAGAGTGGCTGTTTTGGGAAGATTTGACGATGACAGAAATTGCACGCTTATTAGGCGTTTCGGTGACTTATGTCAGTTACCTCTACAGGCAAGCGATAGGGAACTTGAGAAGGATTTTGGGTGTGTCTTCATCTGAGCCGCCAAGCAGGAAAAAGCGACGCCGAAAGAAATCTGGAGAGCAAAGTTAAGGGCTTTCCTTCCACTGGAACAAAGCAGCGATAGCACCCTTCGTCGCTTGAAAGGTCAGCATCTCTTTTGCGACAGGTGAATTGCCGATCAAAGCGGCAAAACTTGGCTTCGCACCGTAAACCCAAACGAGCATTTGAACGAGCCAATGCGTAAGTATGATGCCCACGATAAGCCCTAAAGGGAAAGCAATCAAATGGTCAACTTCCTCCAGCGACAACTGAAGGGCTTGGTCAACAAAATATGCGGCAGCGATAGTAATTGCACCCAGAACGATGAAGGCGATGACGAATAGGACGGCTTTATTTGCATCAACGGATGCGAACCACTGCACAGACGAGGCTAACCTTTCGGCGAAAAACAGGCTCAACTTGCCGCCGATGTAAAACCCAACCATTGCCACAGTAGTTCTGACTGTCCCTTGCCAACTGGCGACCGAAGCAATCAATAAAACGAGAATGATGCAAAGCCCATCAAGCCAAGTCATTTTTCTCCCCTCCCTCAAGTTGAAACGACTTTCGCTTGCTCAAGCACCTCCCGAACCAACCTATTTGCTAATTGCGGGTTGGCTTTACCCTTCGTTGCTTTCATGACTTGCCCGACGAAAAATCCCAAAACCTTCTCGTTGCCCGACATGAACTCTTGCACTGCTTTCGGGTTAGCAGCAATTACCTCTTCCACAATCTGCCTCAACGCTTCCTCGTCGGTAATTTGAACCAACCCTCGCTCATCCACGATTTGGCGGGCTGATTTCCCAGTTGCGAACATTTCCTTGAGAACATCTTTGGCGATGCGAACGCTGATAGTGCCCTTCTTCATCAATGCAATCATTTCGCCCAAATGTTCTGGACGGACAGGACACTCCTCCCAACTCTTTCCTGCATCGTTGAGCAGCCCCTGCAAGTCGCTCAACATCCAGTTCGCAACGGCTTTTGGATCAACGCAAATTTTTGTCGCAACTTCAAAGTAGTCCGCCAATACAGGTGTTGCTGTCAGCAACCGTGCTTCATGTCCGCTCAGTTCGTATTCCCGCATGAACCTGTTAAACCTTTGCCTAGGCAACTCTGGCATCTCCAATTTTAATCGGTTGAGCCATTCCTCGCTAACAACGATGGGAACTAAGTCAGGTTCAGGGAAGTAGCGATAATCGTGAGCGGTTTCCTTCGTTCTCATCGGTTCAGTGATTTTCAGTGCTTCGTTCCAGAGCATAGTTTGCTGTTGGACTTTGCCACCGCTTTTGAGAATTTCTGTTTGTCTTCTGATTTCCGCTTCAACTGCTCCCAGAACTGCCCGAAAACTGTTCAGGTTTTTGATTTCAACTCTTGTGCCCAACTGCTCACTACCTTTCGGTCTCAAAGAAACAGATGCTTCAAACCTCAACTGTCCCCTTTCCATTCGGCACTCAGAAACGCCCAAGTAGAGCAACAACTGTCGCAAAGAGACCATGAAGGCTTCAAGTTCCTCAAGGGAGTTCATGTCTGGATAAGTCACGATTTCACATAAGGGAACTCCGCTCCTGTTGAAATCAATGAGGCTCGCTGTCGGGTCTCCCGCTTCCTCTCCGTGAATGGACTTAGCCGTGTCCTCTTCAAGGTGGACATCAGCAATCCGAACCTTTTTTGTCCTCCCATTCACACCGATCTCCAACCAACCATCGTAGCCGATGGGCAAATACTTTTGACTGATTTGATACCCTTTCGGCAAGTCTGGGTAGTAGTAGTTTTTGCGGTCAAACTGAGTGGATTGGTTTATCTTGCAATTGAGAGCCAGCGCAACTTTTAAAACCGCTTCAACGGCTTTTTCGTTCACGACGGGCAATACCCCAGGGAAGCCCAAGCAAACTGGACAAGTTGCCGTATTTGGCGGTGCGCCGTAAGTGATCGGACAAGAGCAAAAAAGTTTGGAACGCAGGGTGGACAACTCCACATGAATTTCGCAGCCAATGTCAACGATGAAATCTGACACTTCTCTTCACCTCTCCACAGAATAGGAGTTAATGCGCCTTCAAGGGTCACTAATCTCTCGCTTGCGAATTCCCTTCCCTTTCCACGATGCCAATTATAACTTTGCCACATCTTTACTTTCCACATCCCGCTTTCAGCGCAGTCGTATCTCCAGAAGGTTGCGCTGACCCCCACGCAACTTTTGCGACTAAAAATTTTGCTGGGGTGAGAAAAGTGGATTGGCGCACAAGGTTGGCGAAAATTTGCTCCGACCGAAAAAGCGGGGCTACAGTTTTGACCCGAAGGACAGTAAGGTTGCTGGCTCAAATGGTTCGCTGTGGTGTGAAGCCGACAAATTTGGTTGAAGCGGCTCAAAAGATTGCTGACGCTCATCCCGCAATGGCGCCGCTGTGGCATCTGGCTCAACTGACTCGCGAGTTTGCTGAGCAACATCAAAAATTGTTGCCATCGCTTAAGCAATTTCTCTCTGATTTGGAAGCCCATACCGAAGCCTCAATTGCCCATGCTGCTGAGTGGCTGCCAGAGGGCAGAATCATCACTCACTCTTTCAGTTCCCTCGTTTTTCGCACTCTTGTCCAAGCCCATCAGAAGGGCAAAAAATTGGAAATCATTTGCACCGCTTCCCTGCCCGGAGGCGAGGGGATTGCTTTGGCGAAATCGTTGGTGAAATTGGGTTTACCCGTAATCCTCGTTGCCGACCTTCAAGCCTTTTCGTGGTTGATGGAGTGCAAAGTTTTCTTCGTTGGCGCTGACGCTTGGTGCGAAGACGGATTGGTGCACAAGGTTGGGACAAAGCATTTGGCTATCATCGCGAAGCAAACGAGCGTGCCAGTCTGGAGCATCGGGACTTCGGAGAAACGATTGCCGTTGAGTTGGAATGAACGGATGAAAGGAGATGCTCCGCCTGTTTCCCGTTCACCAATCCCACAAGACCGAACCCTTTACGACCTGACCGAATGGTCACTTGTGACCTGCATCGTTGACGAAATCGGGGTTCACCGAATTGAAAGGACATAAGTGGATGTTTCCCCAATCTGGTGCACTCCCTTTCAATCCATGTCACAATGATTTGGGCAAGCATCGGAACTAAAGGAGGTCAAAGCATGATGAGGGCAGTTTTGTGTGCTATCTTGTTGGGCGCAGTGACTACGGGAACCGTTGCTCAAAATGATTGGGCAAGTGCCTTAAAGCGGGCGAAAAGTGAGCGCAAATATGTCCTCGCTTACTTTTCTGACCCCGAATGTTTCACCTGCCAGCGCTACATGGCTCAAACAGTTGACAATCCCCAGTTATCGCCGCTTTTGCGACGCTTTGTTGTGGTCAAAATGGACGCTGTTAAGGAGCAGAAAAGGTTGAAGGAGTTTCTGCCTCAATGGGACGAAATCCCGCTCCCAGTGTTCGTCATCACTGACAGCAACGGTAAACTCGTTGACTTGATTGTCGGGCATTTGAACTTTGATGCTTTCGCTGCTTTCCTGAAAGCCTTTTTGAGCGGGAAGCGAACGGACACCGTTGAAAAGCAACTGAAGGCAAAACCGAACGATTTGCCAACCCTTTACGAAGCGGCAGTTTGGTTCCTTGAGCGAGGCGACGGCAAACGGGGGTTGCCTTTGGCTGAAAAGGTCTTGCAGTTAGACCCTAACAACCGCAAAGGCTACTACGCCCCTATGAAACTCCATGTTGGGCTCTTCTATGCAACCCATCGCACCCGATTGGCTCACAAAGCGATTGACGAGTTTCGTGAACTGATCAAGCGGTTTCCAAACACGAGGGAAGCGGAAGAGGCGCAATTTTATCTCGCTGTCACTCACCTTGCTTTGGGGCAAGATGCGGAGGCGAAGCGGATGCTGAATGAAGTCGTGCGGACAAGCAAATCCGCTTTGCTGAGGGAACAAGCCAAGAAACTCTTACGCTTCCTTGAAATTGAACCTCCAGCCGATTTAAGGCGGGGAGATGGCAGTTAAAATCTTGCGGGTGAGCAGTTATGCGGGAACGAGTTTTTCTCCCTCGCCTTCTCACCCGTCGCGAAAGGTTGCGCCGAAGGGTTTGGCATTTGATGGAAAATGCTGGCGTGCTCACTTTCCCACTTGATGTTTTCGGGCGAGTCCCCAACTTTATTGGTGCCGAACAAGCCGCTGAACTTTTAGCCGAACAACCTGAATTTGAAAGGGCAAAAGTCATTTTCGTTTCGCCTGACCATGTGCTCCGCCGGGTCAGGGAACTGGTTTTGGATTGCGGGAAAGTGTTGGCAGTATCGCTCCCGCAGCGCTTGATTGGGCGAAACAAACCTGCCCTGCTACAGATAACGGAACGGAGGGCAATTAAGGCTGCAGCGGAAATTGACAACTTCCTTCGCTACGGTCAACCATTGTCATTGCCCGTTGACCTTGCAGTCCTTTCAAGCGTTGTCGTTGACCGATTGGGGAACAGGCTCACACCGAGGCAGGAATTTGGCGACCGAGAGTGGCAAATGCTCGTTGACAATGGCTTCGTCCACGAAGGGACAAAAATTGCCACAATCGTTCACCCACTCCAGTTCGCCGATGACCTAAGCAAGTGGGTCGTTAAGGAGGATGTGAAGGCTCATCTAATTGTCACGCCAGAAGAGGTTATCCGACCGGGCGGTGAATGAAATGGAGGTTGTGGAACGGCTTCTTGACCTGTTGCTATTCTGTTTGTGCGCTTTGGCAATTTTGAGTTTAGGTGCAGCATTAGTTTCTCGGCTCCTTTCCTTTGGCGTCTCGCGAATTGAATCACTGACACTTGCATTGGGGTTAGGAACGGTTATTGTCGCCTACGGCGTTTTGGCGTTTGGGCTTCTGGGCTGGCTTCACCGAACTGCCCTTTACATCTGGCTCGGATTTTGTTACGCTGTCGGTTTCTTTGACTTGATCAGGCTCCACAAGGACAAAGGTTTTCTCACCCCGTTCTCGGAAACTTGGTTTGACTTGACAGTGATTGAGAGAATTTGGGCTTGGCTACTCATCTTGGTGAACTTTTTAGCGATGCTCTCTTGTTTCGTTCCACCGACGCTTCAAACTGAATGGGATAGCCTTTCCTACCACCTTGCAGTCCCGAAACTCTACTGGATGGAAGGTCGCATCCACTACATCGCCTTTTCCCACCACGCCCAATTCCCCATGACGGCTCAAATGCTTTACTTGCTCGGTTTGGGCTTGACAAATTTGAAAAGCGCTGCTGTGGCAAAGTTGTTCCACTGGCTCTTCTTCGTCATTTGCCAACTGACCTTGCTTTGCTGGGGGACAGCGACGAGGCAACGGAGTTTAAGGCACGGGCTTTTCGCCGCCGCCTTTTTTGTATCTCTGCCCATCGCCTTCTTTGAAGCCACAACCGCATATGTTGACTTGGCGCTTACTGCTTACGGATTGCTTTGCCTTTTCGCCATTTCGCGCTTCCACTCCCAACCTGATGGGAAATGGTTAATTATTGCGGGGATATTCGCCGGTGCAGCCGCAGGGACGAAATACACTGGTTTGCTATTGGTTGGCTTGCTTTTACCTTTTGGGGCTTGGGCGATTTGGCGGACGAGAGAACCGAGATGGTCACACTTAGCCCTTGGGATTTTCCTTGCCCTACTTTTCGCTTCGCCTTGGTATGTCAAAAACTGGCTTTGGACTGGCAACCCTGTGTTTCCGTTCGCTTACAGCGTCTTTGGTGGCAAGAACTGGTCAAAGGAAATGGCTCAAACCTACACGACTTCAAACCGAGAGTTCGGCGGGGGCAGGGACATTTTGACTTTTCTCGCCATGCCTTTTAACCTGACGCTGAACGAAATTCGCTTTGGTCAGTGCGCTCGCAAATGGCTTGGCGCTTGCGGACAGTGGGGCGAATGTGGGATGCAATGGAAATGCGGTAAGTTTGACAATCAGGATTTGCCCGTGCTTGGGATGGGACCGATGCCTTTGGCACTTGCACCAGCAGCAATTCTCGTCTGTGCCCTTGAAGGTCTGCCTTTCGCTGTCAGCGTCCCAATACTGGCGATGTTAGGTTGGTTTGCTTGGTGGTTCATGGAGGCCCAATATCTTCGCTATCTGCTGCCAGCCTTAGGTTGTCTTGCGGTCTTGGTGGGATGGGGGGCGAGCAGGTTGACCAAGATGGGGATATTGACGAGCATCTTCACCCGTGTCACGATTTCTGTTGGATTGGCTTATGCCCTAATTGTTGCTCTTTGGCAATCAGTTACCTTAACGCCTTTGCCTGTCACCATTGGGCTGGTGTCCAGTGAAGAATTTCTGAGAGCCGTTGAACCAACTTATCGGGTCGCTGATTTTGTCAATCGGGCACTGCCAAGGCGTGCAGTCATTGCGACATATGGCTTTCCTTTGGGTTATTATTTTGACCGGCGATACCTCTGGGCGGACGGGGGGCATAACCGCCTGATCCGCTACGAAAAGTTACGAGGTGTTGATGACTTGATTAGCCAATGGCAGAGTCTTGGAGTCACACATGTAGTCATTGACTGGCAATTCGTCCCGCGCGAAAATGGTGTAGGGCGTTGGATTTCGGAAGGCATTAGACGGGGGCTGTTAGAGCAATTATGGCAGGAAGGGACAAAGGAAGTCCTTGAGGTGGCAAGGAGGAAACGATGATGACCGAACAAAGTTGGGTCAAAGAACGAATTTTGCATCAATGTTGGGAGACAATGGAGCGACGCTTTTACGACCAATGGGTTCATGGGACACTCTGGTTCATTGCAGGACTTACTGGTTTATCCGCTGCCATAATTGCCGCTCGCGGTTGGGTTTTCATCTCCGGGCGATTGGCGCTGGCAGCAATGGTTCTTGGTGTCGGTCTCAGTCTTCTCAAGTTCCTCGGACTGCTCCAGATAGTTTACAACTCGCCACAAGCCTTCGTGGGTATCTTTGCAGGCAAAAAGTGCCGTGCGCCTGTTATTCGCCGCTATACCTTCTACCTCGGTTTGATGGAAGGCGGATTCGTGTTGTTGGAGAGTTTGGTGCTTTTCGGCTTGCTTGGACTTTCAACAACGGTGGCAACTATGCCGACGAGCAACTCCGAACATTGGTCCCTTGCTGTAGTGCTTTGGGTCTATGGATTTTTTGCGGTGACTTTCGGGAGCAAAAACATGGTGTCGGCGCTCGTCTGGAGTTACTTGTTGAGACCAAGGCTTGAGAGGGCCCTCAATTGGCAAGGAGCAAATTGGCTACTGGCAAGCGGAAAATGGGCATTCACGAAATTCAACTTTTTGCGACCAGTCGTTCACCACCGCCAGGTCACTAAGCACTTCACTTGGGTTTGGCGAGGTTTGGTAGTTTGCTTGCTTTTGATGGTGGCGATTTTCGCTTTGACATTGGCAGCATTGACTTTGAAGCGATAAGAGCAAAGCCATGCGCCGAAAAATCATCGTTGCCTTGACAATGTTGTTAGTTTGCCACTTTGTCGCTGCTATTGCATATTCGCTTCGCTTCCCCCCTTGGCGCGCTCCCGACGAAGTCGCCCATTTCGCTTACATCCAGCACCTGCACCAAACAGGAAATTTGCCTGTCTTCTACGGCAAGGGTAAGGGCACTTATGAGGCTCACCAACCCCCTCTTTACTACTTGACCGCTCTTCCGTTCACTGCTTCGTTTTTGAAACTGAACGAACTGAGTCTGACGGCTTTGTTGGCTGCAAGGTTCGTCTCAACTTTATGGGGTGCGTTTGTCGTTGTTGTTGCTTTCATGTTGGCTATCAGGTTGAGGATTGACGAGTTCCCGCTTTTTCCTGTCGCGCTATTGTCTGGCGCTTTTGCAGCACTGTTTCCCGTTCACCTTCTCGTTTGCGCTTCCGCCGGCAACGATGCGACTGCCGGCGCTACATCTGCGTTGACATTGCTTTGGCTCTGCCACATTTGCGTTTCAGCGAACCAAAACAAGCGACAATTGTTGGATGCCGGCATCGCTGGGCTTTTGAGCGGGATGTCACTTTTGGCAAAAAGCAGCAACATCATTATGCTGCCGCTGTCTTTCGTCGCTGTGCTCGTCCTTTCCCTTCAAGCGAACGGTCAAACTTTAAAACCCGAAGCCTCGTCCAAAAAGTGGAAGGCTGCAAAGCAATCGGCACGAACCCAAACTTTCGCCTTCAAGCCAATTTTCTTGCTTGCCCCATTTGTTTTCCTTTTCGTTTTTGCCATCACTGCAGGTTGGTGGCTTTGGCGAAACATCGTCCTTTACGGTGACCCGTTGGCGGTTCAAGCCTTTCTGGAAGGTTTCAAAGACTCGCCCAAGCCCAGCGATTTCCTTGAACCCAGTGGTCGTTATGCCCGTTACGGGACGCTCTCCTTGACAACTTACATCATGTGGGTCGCTCAAATTACACTGTTCACTTGGCTCGGAATTTACGGAGAACCGAACGAGGCTGTGAAAGGTTTAGCGCGTTTGTTTGAAGGAACTGAGCCAGACTGGGGTTGGGTTCTCGCAGCGACATTCATCGGCATCATCGCTGCTGCCGCTATCGGTGTCGGTTGTGTGGTTTCGTGCCGTTCGTGCATCAAAGCGTTGAAGGAAAGAAAGTTTAGTCTCGCTTTCGCCCACGCTTTGCCCCTTCTCGTCCTGTTGCTTGTCTTCCTTGAGTTCATCCAATTCAACCGCCACTTCTTTCAGGCTCAAGCAAGATACTTTTACCCTGCCCATTCAGCGATGGCTTATTTGTTCGCAGTTGGGCTCTTCCGTTTCGTGCCGCAACGATGGGCATGGCACGCCTCAATTGCCTGCATCGCTGTCTTGACCTTCCTTGCCGTCCTCGTTTGGGTTAAGTGGGCGGGGTTATGAGGAAGGGAATATCTCAAGTTTTCTCTACCGTCTCCAAGGCTGCTAACGCTTGTTCCATAAATTTGGTTGCTTCAATGGTTTCAGGCTCTTCCACAATTTCGTATA